>Ga0210377_10001771_pt1 | contig 19304 bp, 14 predicted proteins | sample PLM4_65_b1redo_FD_155480 | JGI IMG/M metagenome (GOLD analysis project Ga0210377, IMG submission 155480) | Groundwater sediment microbial communities from an aquifer in East River, Colorado, USA - PLM4_65_b1 redo | ecosystem: Environmental > Terrestrial > Soil > Riparian zone | place: USA: East...
TGATAATTCTGAATAAGGAGAGCATGATATCACCAATCTGGACCGAGGGTCTTACGATAGCAAAAATTGGATTTCGGGTAACCGATGTCTTGACACATCCGGGTAACCGATGTCCTGGCATTTGTCAATTATCAATTAAAAGGTAAGAAGAGAGATAAAGAAATATTGTAATGGCACATCTTGTTTCAATATTAATACCTGCATATAATGCGGAAAAATGGATTGGTGACACAATTCAATCGGCTTTAAATCAAACATGGCCGAGGAAAGAGATTATTATTGTCGACGACGGATCTCGTGACAACACTCTACGGATCGCAAGGGCGTTTGAATCGGCATCAGTCAAAGTAGAGACTCAGAAAAATAGGGGCGCAAGCGCAGCGAGAAATCATGCGTTATCACTCGCCCAGGGAAACTACATCCAATGGCTTGATGCAGATGACCTGCTGGCGCCGGACAAAATATCGCTTCAATTAAAGTATGTTGAAAGCAGCCGTAATGAGCGCATCCCACTCACATCATCTTTTGGTGTATTTTATTACCGTAAAGAGAAAGCCGCATTTCAACCCCATTCGCTCTGGCAGGACCTGGATCCTGTCGAATGGCTTTTAAGAAAGTTCAATGAAAATCTGTGGATGACCCCTTCAACGTGGTTGATCAGCAGGGAGTTGACCGAACGAGCCGGTCCATGGAATGAGAAGTTGACATTAGATGACGATGGAGAATATTTTTGCAGACTCGTAGCTTCAAGCGAACAGATTATGTTCGTAAAAGAGGCAAAAAGCTACTATAGACAATGGAGCCTGGGCAGTCTAAGCAGAACCAAATCCTATGATGCTTGCAATTCGCTGTTACTATCTCTGACACTGTCAATCGGCTATCTTCGCTCTTTGGAAGATAGTGATCGGACGAGAAAAGCGAGCTTGAAGCTCTTGCAAACCTGGTCTCACTATTTTTATCCTGAGAAACAAGAATTGGTCAACAGGATGAATGCTTTTGCCAAAGAATTACATGGAGAGTTATTGCCGCCCGATCTCGGTTGGAAATATTCTTTTATCAAGACGATCCTCGGATGGCAGGCGGCAAAGGAAACGAGAGATATTGCACGGAAAATCAGGTTGTCATCATCTATAAGCTGGGACAAGTTGATGTACAATCTTTCTCCTAAATGATTTGAATATCTTGTCATAACGACAATCCAAATAATCATGTGAGTATAGATATCGCGTGATACAGTGTAGGATTTTTAAAAAAGCCAAGAACAGATACATTAAGCAAATGCTCACCCGGACATTAACCTTGCTAAATCGTTTGGTAAAATTGTCAATTTCTTTATTTTATTATGACCTCTGCAATGCTGCTGCGCTCATGCGCAGATTAACAGGACAGAAAGGTAAAGGAACATTAGTTGTCTTGACATACCATTCTGTCAATACCAGCGGCTTCCTTTTGCAATCGCTGCTAAAAGGAAGATGAAGTCATTGCTCGGCAATATAAGTATATAGAAATATCGCAAAATGATAAAAGAGAATTTGAACATCATTTGTAAAGTGTGAGTTAAAAAAAATGAAATTTGAAGGAAAACATTTGAAATATATTCTCATAACTCCGGCACGTAATGAAGATGCTTATATTGAAAAAACAATTCAGTCGGTCGTATCTCAAACGATCCTACCGATGAAATGGATTATCATCAGTGACGGATCAACCGACCATACCGATGAGATTGTTAAAAAGTACACAGCGCGCCACCTATGGATTGAATTGCTTCGAATGCCCGAACGCAAGGAACGGTCATTTGCTGCAAAAGTGCACTGTTTTAATGCGGGTTATGAGCGGGTGAAGAACCTGAACTATGATATCATAGGGAATCTCGATGCGGATATTTCTTTTGATGAAGTTTACATAGAGTTTCTGCTTGATAAATTTGCCAATATCCCTGCGCTTGGTGTCGCCGGAACGCCTTTTATGGAGGGTGCATATCGTTCTACAACTGATAGCTATGAGGGAGAAAAACATGTGGCGGGCGGATGCCAATTGTTCAGAAGGAAGTGTTTTGAAGACGTTGGTGGATACATTCCTATCAAAGATGGCATTGACTGGGTAGCCGTTACAACGGCCAGAATGAAGGGCTGGAGAACCCAGTCCTTCAGGGAGAAATACTTTAATCATCATCGCGAAATGGGGACCGGTGAAAGTAATAGTGTCAAGGCAATCTTTAAGTATGGGACGAAAGATTATACATTAGGTGCGCACCCGCTATGGGTTATGATCAAAACGCTCTATAGAGTGAAGAATAAACCGTATCTAATTGGTAGTATAGTGCATGCAACAGGTTATTTGTGGGCAGTATTGAGGATTAAAAGACCTATATCTGATGAGCTTGTTGTTTTCAATCAAAAAGAACAAATGCAAAAATTAAAAATGATCATTAAGACGATACTTCATCTTAAAAAAGTCGATAAGTTCAAGGTTAACTCCTATAATTCAAAGTAGATTAATTGGATAAATTAACGATAAATAATATCGGTCAATCCTTGATCAAGTTTGTCGGTTGGCTTGATGTTTTCGGCGAAACATCATATGACCATCAAAGTTATTTTGCCGGTCCCGTCGGTGGAAGGGCAAAGGCACTCTATTACAAAAATCCGCTCCTCGGAACGATCGCAGTGGCACCCATGATATTCAGCGAAGCTTTTCTACCATCTGCGAGACGACTCTTCTGGCATCCTCAGCGATTTCCCATAGCCGACGCCCATTATGCGATGGGGTTCGCTTTTCTCTCTCAGATTGCCGGTGACAAGAGATATTATGAGAAGGCCGTGCATTTTCTCGACGTTTTGGAGGAAACGCGCAGTCCTGGATTCAAAAATCACGGTTGGGGCTACCCGTTTGACTGGGTGACAAGAAACGGGATGCTTTCGGCCAATACACCGATGATCACAACGCTGCCCTACGTGTATGAGGCTTTTTCCTCTGTTTATCAGATAGATAAAGATAAAAAGTGGCTTGATGTCATGCGATCCATTGCTGAACATGCCTTTCATGATTACAAGGATTTTGAAATTGCCCCTGATATTTATTCCTGCGCATACACGCCGAATGAGGATGAAAGGGGTGGAGTGATAAACGCAAGCGCTTACCGGTCGTTTCTCCTGATGAGCGCCGCACTGCAGTTCTCCGACGAGTCCTATCAGCATACAGCAGAACGCAATCTGAATTTTGTTTTACGATCTCAGCAACCGAATGGTTCATGGCTGTATGCAGCAGACAGTGTGCGGGATTTTGTGGACCATTTCCATACTTGTTTTGTCATGAAAGCGCTTGCAAAGATCGAAAAACTTACTGGCCACGAGGGATGCAGCAGGGCCATAGATAAAGGCGTCGCCTATTATGTAAACAATCTGTTCGACGAGAAGGGGATGCCGAAGCCGTTTTCAAAAGCGCCGCGCCTTACAGTCTATATGAATGAACTCTATGACTGCGCCGAGTGCATTAACCTTTGCGTATTACTGCAGGGGCGATACCCGGAACTGGATGCCGTACAGGTGCGTGTCGTGGAAGACATTCTGAACCGTTGGCAGAAACCGGATGGATCGTTCCGGTCCCGCAAGCTCTATCTGGGATGGGACAATGTCCCCATGCATCGGTGGGCTCAATCGCAGATGTTCAGAAGTCTGTGTTTTCTCTTGCGGGAAAGTTAGTTCTGGGTTGCGGGGTTCGTGTTGCGGGTTATAAAAAGCGAGATAATTGCGGGTTATGAGTTTCGAGGTGCGGGTTGCAGGACAGAGAAGGAGCAGGGGAGCCAGTTGCCGGTTGCGAGTTCCGGGGTGCAGGTTATAAAAAGAGCGAGTTAATTGCGTGATTCGAATTGCGGGTTGATTCCAACTTGAATCAAATTCAGAATGGATAAAAATAAGCTGTCGGGATACCGGGAACTTGAGATATACAAGATATCCTATGATCTTGCTATAAGAGCTCATGAGCTAAGCCTGAAGCTCCCAAAGTACGAGATGTTTGAAGAAGGGAGTCAGCTCCGAAGATCGTCGAAAGGCATTACAACCTGCATTGTTGAGGGCTATGGCAGAAAACGGTATAAGGCCGAGTTCATTAAATTTCTAGTTTATGCTCATGCTTCCTGCGATGAAACAATTTGCCATTTAAGCTTTATTAGAGATACCCATGAAGTGACCAAAGAGAGTGCCGCTACTTTGATTGAAGCATACGATGACCTAGGCGGAAAGATCAACAAATTCATCCAATATGTCGACAAACAGTGGAACTCACAACTCGTAACTCGCAACTCGTAACCCGTAACCGTAACCCGTAACTCGTAACCCGTAACCCGTAACCCGTAACTAACCCGTAACTCGCAACTCGTACCTCGTAACTCAAAAACCCATGTGCGGCATCTGCGGACAATACAACTTTAAGAGCCTGGAACCCGTCAAGCGCGAAACAATTAAACGCATGACGGACACGATGGTCCACCGGGGGCCGGATGATGAGGGGTACTACCTGTCCGGGCCGCTTGGCTTCGGCTTTCGACGGCTCTCCATTATTGATCTCCAGGGCGGGCACCAACCGATGTCCGATCGGGAACAGTCGGTCTGGATTGTCTTTAACGGCGAGATCTATAATTATCCTGAGTTGAAGCAAGAGCTGGAAGGATATGGACACGTTTTCAGTACCAGATCGGATACTGAAGTCATCATCCACGGTTATAAGCAGTGGGGCGATGAGGTATTCAACCATCTGAACGGTATGTTCGGGGTAGCCATCTGGGATGAAAAGAAAAAAAGGCTGGTCATCGCTCGTGACCCCATGGGGATCAAACTGATCTACTATCGGATCGAAAACGGGTCAGTGTATTTCGGTTCGGAAATCAGGCCTGTTTTAGCGGAAATGGATCATAAGCCTGGAGTTGATCCGACGGCATTGAATCTGTTCCTTCGTTACCGCTACACTCCTTCGCCACTTACCATTTATGAGAGCATTATGAAACTGGCACCAGGTACAAGGCTGGTTTTTGAAAATGGTGGGCATCGCCTGGAACGATGGTACCGGTTTTCGCCTATGCCCTTTTCGCCGATGCCGTCTGTTAACGAGGCAAAGGAAGAATTGCTTGCAATTTATAAAAGGGCGATCAAGAGGCACCTCCTGAGCGACGTTCCCGTCGGTTTATTACTGAGCGGAGGGGTAGATTCCGGGTTATTGCTCGGCCTCATGAATCTTTATGGAAATTCATGGCCAACCTATACTGTCGGATACGGAACGAGCTTTAAAGATGATGAACTCGAAGACGCGGCTCGGACGGCAAAAGTATTTGCCGCCCAAAATACTGCGGTTGAGCTTACGCGCGAAACATTCGAATCAGCCCTCACAAAAATTGTGTCCTGCCTTGAAGAGCCAATAGCATCCTCATCGATCGTTCCGATGTATTTCGTCTGTCAGCGTGCGCGGCAGGACGTCAAGGTTGCGTTAGTTGGTCAAGGTCCGGATGAACTTTTCGGAGGCTACACCAGGCACCTCGGTGTTCGCTACGGCGGCTATTGGCGCGCTTTGCCGGAGTGGACGCGGAAACTGATTTCAGTGCTGATCGCGGCAAAGCCGCGCAACGAGACCTTGAAACGTGGTGTATATTCTTTAAATGTGACAGATCGGATGAAACGATATCAACATATTTTTTCTCTTTTGCCAGGCGAGAAGATAGGGGGGCTTTTTCAAGACAGCTTGCTCCCTGCCCATGCGGATGATGCTATTCTGGAGTGCTGGGCGGACCTTGTCCCGTTGATGGAGAATACCGACGAGCTCGGTGGATTTCAGTTTCTTGAAATCCGGTCTTCTCTTCCTGACGAACTTCTTATGTATGCGGATAAACTCTCTATGGCGCATAGTCTCGAAGTGAGAGTTCCCTATCTTGACCGGGAAATTGTTGAATATGTCGAGCGGCTTAATGCGGGTTTTAAAGTACGGCATGGCGTAAGGAAATGGATCCATCGAAAAGTATGCCGTGATTATTTGCCGCAAGAGATCATCAAGCGAAAAAAACGCGGATTTGCCGTGAACGTTGTGGACGACTGGTTCCGGAGTTCCTTGAATAGCAAGCTGGATAGCTATCTCCTGGATGAGAGCTCGCGGATATATCAATATCTTCGTCCTCAAGCTGTCAGACAGCTTTATCAGGACCACCAGTCGCGAAAGAGTGATAACCACAAACTTTTGTTTAGTCTCGTAGTCTTCGAACAATGGCTGCGATCCTTTTGAGCAAAGATACCGATTTATGTCAACCGGCATTGGAATGAGGGGAGAACAACTCTTGGATGATATTTTTATAAAGGAATACAGTTCGAATGATGCTGTCATCAAGTATACGAAAGAAACCGCAGGTTACGGCATAAGTTATCTCCTGGAAAATGATTATGCGAAAATCTATCTGGAGTCGATTAAGCAATATATCCCGGATCATTTGAAAAAAAACGGTTTGCGGATAATCGAGTTTGGATGCGGCGGCGGAATGAATCTTATTCACCTGATACTTCTCCTTGAGAAATCAGGCATCATGGTAGAATCTGCATATGGAACGGATTTTTCCGAAAAGCTCATTCAAGCAGCAGGCAATGAAGCAAAGAAATACCTTTCCGATGAACATCGCAAGAAAGTTACATTCAGTGTCGCACGCAATGAAACCCTTATGCAGGACCTAGCCGGGGCTCTTGCTCTTGAAAAAAGTTCCTTATCGGGGAAGTTTCACCTTATCCTGGGAGTAAACACGACTCGTTACTGTCATCGTTTAAAAAAAGAATTTGAGTGTGCAAGGAACATATACGATCTTCTCGCAAAAGACGGCATCTGTATCATCATCGATATGAATGATAAATTTCCGGTGTTTCGAAGCATGCTGCGTGACCGACTTACCATGAAAAAGGAAGATTACCATATACCTTCACTCGAAGATTATGCGCGCCCTTTCTCAAAGGAGGGATTCCAGATCCTGAAAAAACAGAATTTTTGTTGGATACCCCATTCCGCCGGCAAAATTATGACGGCTATCTTGAAGGCGTTAACTCCAACCCTGAATGCCTTGGCACCGCACCGGGCCATGAGATCCCTGGTTATTTCAAAAAAATAGAACTGCATATGAGACAAGAAGCGATAATCCTCATTGAAAATGAATTAACACGAAACGATCGTAACGTGTCCAAACTGCTTGACTTTTTTGCAATTGCGTACAGAAACCAGTCGTATGGCCAATTGCTCGGCATTAAGGGGAAAGTCCCCGATCGGGGGTATCATATGTTGACGTCTGCAACGACGTTGTCGAGGGCTATCGAGAATCTCGGCGGTCCGTCAGGATGGCAGACATTGATGAAAGATTGTAATTCGCTGTTTGTATACGGCATGGATGATTCATTGGAATCCAATAGCCTTATTCGATATTTTACAAAAGATGAACACTCCAAGGTCATAGGTCATGATCCCTCTGCAGCTCGATTAGAAATAAGCAGTGACTACCCGGACATGTGCGGACCGATGTCCGGTCTCCAATTTCCTGCGCCATCGCGAAACACTGAATATTATTTCAGGATAACTTCGGCGGGACGCGAGTACAAACGACTGATATATTCAGGCGACCGGGTATATTTTCTTAAATTGAATGATGGCGGAACAGATATTTATCTCAACGTTGGCAATGATGTTGTCGATGTGGACGAACAGGTGAACAAAGGCTATTTTGATATCCGGGATTATTTTCAGTGCGCGGTTCCGTTGACCATGTATTTATTGCACTCATTTAGGGAAGTAAGGTGGAAGAAAAATGAAATACTGGGCTGTGTCATTGTCGATGATCCGAATCTCAAACCACGATACGGTTATTTCGATTTCAAAAAGACTCTGGATTTCATGACCCAACACAATTTTACAACAAATATCTCATTTATTCCGTGGAATTACAAGAGTGCTCATCCTCGTGTCGTCGAAATGCTCAAAATGCACGCAGATCGCTACTCATTATCCGTCCACGGCTGCGACCATACAGCAAACGAGTTTGGCTCCTCGGACATTCTCCAGTTAAATAACAAGATCAAACTCGCCCAGCAAAGAATGAATTATCAAAAAGCGATGTTTGGTTGCCATCATGACGAGATCATGATATTCCCGCAGGGTGTATTTAGCCCGGAGTCTTTAAAAGTCCTCAAATACAGCAATTTTGTCGCCGCAGTGAACACCGAAGTATCGCCAGGTTCCGGTACTGACAACATGACGACGATTCGCGACACGTGGGATGTTGCAATAATGAAATACAGTAGTTTCCCTCTGTTGATGAGAAGATACACCTCGCACGGAATTGAGAATTTCGCGTTTGACATGCTGCTCGAAAAGCCCTGCATTCTGGTAACGCATCATGACAATTATAAAAATGATGCCGCCGAGCTCCTTGAATTCATTCAAAGGCTCAATTCATTGGATTGTTCCATAGCATGGCGGCGGCTTGGTGAAGTTGTCAGGCAATCTATTAAACAACGAACGGATGAAGCAGGAAATCACGTTATTAAATTTTACGCGAACCAGGCAACCATAAATAATACAACACGTAACAACATGAACTGTATCTGTATTAAAGAGGAGACAGAACCCGGTGCCATTCAATCAGTGTCGGTTAATCGACAGAAAGTTAGGTGGAACACGAGCAACAATTATATTCATTTCGAATTATCGCTAAAACCCGGCGATGATTACGAAGTTTGTGTGGAATATAATGACATATACGGCGCGGGCAAGCGTACTTTTGACATGGCGTATACCTTGACATGTGCTTCAAGAAGACACCTCTCGGTTGCCAGAGATAATCTTGCACCTTGGAAAGACTTTTTTTATAGTCTGTTTACATGATGATCGGCAATCAATAGACACTTATTTTAGATAATACCATATTGAACTTTACTGTAATCACCTAATCTATTGCGGAGAGTGAATGCAAGTAGATGTTAAAGAATTAGTTGTTAAGGGCAAGCCAGTTACGGTTACGTCAATTTGTATTGATGATATAGAACTAATTGTATCAGGTAATTATTTAAGATCAGCCCAGATTGAAGGCGATTGGTATAAAGACATAGGCGATCCTCAAAATTTAATAACAACTCTGAAGACGAGTAAAGTTACAGTGGATATCTTTACTTTTCTGCAAAAATTTCCAGAGAGCGATCCTAAATACAAATATTATTTTGAATGGGATAATTTAGCGGCAATTCCTATCAAGAATTATGATTATTGGTTTAATGAGCAGATTGAGAAGCAGTCCCGAAATAAGATAAGAAAGGCGGCTAAAATGGGTGTTGATGTCAGGATGGTTGACTTTAATGATGAATTCATAAGGGGGATGACCGACATATTCAACGAAATACCTACCAGACAGGGTAAAAAGTTTTGGCACTATGGAAAGGATTTCGAAACTATTAAACAACAATTTAAAAAAGATTCCGATAAATGCGATTTCATCGGGGCCTACTATGATCATGAGTTAATCGGATTTATTTGGCTATTTTACGGTGGCGGGTTTGCGAGAACAACTCAGTTTCTATCCAAATATAGACATCGAGATAAATCATCTGCCAATGCTTTATTAGCTAAAGCCGTCGAAATATGCAGTAATAAGGCGATCCCTTATCTCCTATATGGTAAGTTTGACTATGGCAAGACTGGCAATGTCTCTTTGACTGATTTTAAACGCCATAATGGTTTTAAAGAGATACGTCTGCCACGGTATTATATACCGTTAACTGTTAAAGGACGGGTTATTCTAAAATTGAATCTTCACCACGGGATCATTGGAATACTTCCCAAAAAAATAATTAACTTGTTGCTGGATTCTCGAAAAAAATGGTACTCTAGAAAGATGATAAATGATTGAATAATTGTTGCTGATACAAAGAGTAGAAAAATAATTACATAAGGACTTATATGCCGGGAATTGTAGGTATTTTCAGCAAAAAGACGGGTAAAAAAAATGAAGAAGATCTGAACATGATGATTAATAGCATGATGCATGAGTCCTTTTATACTTCAGGTACCTATACAAATGAGAAGCTCGGTGTTTATGTTGGATGGGTTAGCCATAAAGGTTCTTTTTCTGACTGCATGCCCATCTTCAATGAAAAGAAAGATTTGGTTCTGCTTTTCGCCGGAGAAAACTTTGCTGATAAAGACACAATGATTCAGATAGCGAAAAAAGGACACGACTTTGATTACTTGAATGCGAGTTATCTAATACATCTATATGAAGAAAAGGGAGAAGCCTTTCTGTCGGATTTAAATGGATGGTTTAGCGGTGTCCTCGTGGACCTCAAGCAGGGGAAGGTGATTCTCTTTAATGACCGGTATGGAATGGGGCGGATTTACTATCATGAGAACAATCATGAGTTTATATTTTCTTCCGAAGCAAAATCAATATTAAAAGTAAGATCTCAATTAAGGAGAATAGACAATAAGGGGCTTGGCGAATTATTTGGCTGCGGTTGTGTTTTAGAAAACAGAAGTTTATTCCGCGATATATTCCTGTTGCCTGGAGGATCTTCGTGGGCCTTTCATAACGGAAATAAAGTTAATAAAGAATCTTATTTTAAACCGGATGAATGGGAGAACCAGCCCGTTCTGGGAAAAGAAATATATTATGAAAAACTTAAAGATACTTTTCTGAGAATATTGCCCCGATATTTTCATTCAAAAGGACCTATCGCAATGTCTTTAACCGGGGGACTGGATACTCGGATGATATTGGCATGCCGAGACAATGCACCGGGAACATTACCGTGTTATACTTTTGGAGGCATCTATCGGGACAGCTATGATGTACGTGTCTCCCGCAAAGTAGCTGATGAATGTAAACAAGAATACCATGTGATGAGACTCGACAGAAAATATTTGTCAAATTTTAAGCAATTCGCGGAACAGACAATTTATATTTCAGATGGGTGTCATGATGTTTGTGGATCCCACGATCTATATTTGAATAAATTGGCTAGAGAGATAGCTCCGATACGAATGACGGGTAAATTTGGAAGTGAAGTGATGAGAAGTATAAGTACCTTTAAGTCTGTTTCTCCCACTTCGAAACTCTTTCATCCTGATCTTAATAAATATGTTCAGGAATCCGAGCAGACTTTGTTGAATCTCAAAGCGGGTGACAAAGTATCGTTTGCAGTCTTCAAGGATGCACCTTGGCATGAATATGGACGCATTGCCGTGGAACAGTCACAAGTTACTTATCGTACGCCTTATATGGATAATGATTTTGTTAAATTAATGTATCAGGCACCCGATGATGTTCGTCATAGAAGAGAAATGTCTCTTCGAGTTATTGCAGATCGTAATCCGAATTTATATGATATCAAAACTGACAGGGGATTCGGAGGACAGAATTCGTCTATAGCGTCAAAGGCGAGTCAAATAATAAATTGGTGTTTCTTTAAAGCGGAGTGGTATTATAACGTTGGCATGCCGCACTGGTTGTCTGCCATTGATAATTCAATTAAATGGTCGCATCCTGAAAAGTTAATAATGGGGCGTCACAAGATAGAACATTATAGAATATGGTTTCGAGATGATATTTCCGGTTATGTTAGGGAAATATTGCTGGATCCAAAGACAAAAAGCAGATCATATGTGAATGGGGGGTATCTCGAAGAAATAGTCAATGGACATTTACAATTCGGGTTTAATTACACAAATGAAATAAATAAAATACTGACTGTGGAACTGATTCATAGGTCTCTGCTAGATTGAAAACCGGTTAATTGCGTTAGGTCCTTAGATCATACTAGTGTGATTAAAGTCACAGCGTCTCGTATTATTATTGTTTATGATAATGTTAAGGGAAGTTGAATATGTGAGTTATGTGAGGAGATACCATGAATACCAGAAGACTTGGGGCCTGTCTGCTGATAGCTGTTTTAATGATAGCATCTTATAGCGCAAGAGCTTACGCTGCCAGTCTCAATGCAGCAAGTTGCGCGTCATCAGATGTGCAAGCCGTTTTGACGTCGTGTAGTAATGATGTGTTATGTGATACGGTACAGATACCACCCTGTTCTGCTACGTGGTCAACACCCGTAGTTATGAACGCAAACGCAAAGTCAAAAAGCTTGAAACTGATAGGTTCCGGTGATAACACGATAATAACAGCAGCTGTTGGCGATGCATTAAAAATATCAGGCATGAGTGGAATGTCGTGGAGAGTTTCACAAATGAAATTTGTTGGAGGAGCCGGAAACAGTATCATTAAGATTGATGGTTCTTCAACAAACTGGCGTTTGGATCATATAACATTTGATAGCGGTGGGGGTGCAGGAAGTTTAATAGGCGTAGGATCGAAAACCTACGGTGTGATAGATCATTGTACTGCAAGTGGTTCTGTATCTGAATTTGTCAATGTCCGTGATGATAACTGGAACGGATGGATGACTACGCAATCGTTTGGAGATGCGAATGCTGTTTATGTTGAGAACAACACGATCGATTGGACTGGTGCATGTTGGATTGGTCGTCCGGCAGTTGACGGTGACAGAGGGGCAAGAGTTGTTTTCAGGCACAATAAAGTTTGGAATGCCCGAATTGGAGGACATGGGTTCGATACGGGTGGCGGTGCGGGATTTCAAAGTCTTGAGGTTTATAACAATGAATTTCATTATACGCGAACTGGAAGCGGTTGCCCCGTATGGGACTATTTAAGTGGAGTAAGAAGCGGTACAAGCGTTTGGTATAACAACAATTGGGATATTGCGACTGATGTTGAGATAACGAATATAAATATAATTCTTCGTGATTATAGAGCTGAAGCTGCAGTACCTGATTCTAATACATGGGGTGTTTGTGATGGGACGCATTACATGATGTGTTCTAACATAGATAAAAACTGGAAATTTCTTGGTGGATCAACGGTCAATGACTGTGTAGAAGGAAACAACGCCAAATGCAATGTCGGCTATACCTGCAAGTGGAAATTCTGTTCTGGTAACAGGATGCGACTCTGTGATCCAACAAATGTAAATGGCAGGGATTATGATTGCACAAATGGGGGTCATGGTAACGAGGGGACTTGTACAGATTACGTTGATGGTACAGGTCCAGGCGGTTACCCGTGCAGGATGCAAAATGGATATTCTACCAATATGATAGCATCACCTGTTTACGCCTGGAATAATACCTATACAGGAAGTAGTAATTATGGTCCGAGTGGCTCAGTTAAGATTCGCGCATATGCTTCGCAGATAAAAGAAAATCTAGATTATTTTAATGCTATCAAACCTGGTTATACACCATACCGCTATCCTCATCCATTAGCAGATCCATCGGTTCCCAAAATAAGACTCAATTAACCAGAAGAAATGTTTTCTTAGGCATGGAATCGTGAACTTTTCACTGATTCAAAGAGCATGGTTAGCTCTCTGTTATCGCTAGAACATGTTAAAAATAAACGATCCAGATTGAGTTATTACGGCAAAAAATGTCCGAAAGAACATGTGATAGGAAACGCAAGATCTAAAAAGGGCTGCTGAGAAGACTGTAAAATCAATAGAAAAATGAAAATCCATTATAAAGTGATTTATTTGTATAAAAATGCAATTTATATCACCTAGTCGTTCGTGGTGCGTCCGACTGAACACCTACCGAAGTCTCGAACCAAAATCTTGCCGAATCAAAAATAATTTTCAGTGCACTGTTAGGAATACACGCCTTTTTGTAAACATTCAGAACGAGCTTTCGTACATTATTGATCATGCATTAATCAAAAATGAGTTACATCCAATTTACAGGTTCAGATTTCCCAATGAACATGACGCATGATACTTGAGAGCAAAGCAGGTATGACCCCTGTTAGGCTATGCTAAACTAAACTTTCCACAAAAAAATTAAAAAATGCCTCCTATTATCGCGTTAACCTTCTGTATTCTCTTCATTTTAATTCTATTTAAAACAGATTCCAAAGAGCAATATCATGTTTCTCGTTCACTTTGGATACCTCTGATTTGGATATTGATTATGGGATCAAAGCCGGTTGCTCTTTGGTTAAATCCGGGCGGTTTCAGCGTGTTGGCAGACGATCTCCTGGAGGGCAGCCCAGTTGACAGGGTCATCTATCTTCTCCTTATTGTTTTTGGCCTTATCGTATTGCTCCATAGACCAATTAACTGGTCGCGTTTAATTGTCGGTAATGGGTGGATTGTTCTCCTGTTCGTGTATGGCGCAATAAGTATAATCTGGTCTGATTATCCTTTTGTGGCCTTTAAAAGATGGATCAGAGGAATTGGAACCATAGTAATGATCCTGATAATCCTGACTGAAGATGATCCTGTTGAGGCTGTAACGACACTTATCAGAAGGACTGCATATGTGTTCATTCCACTGTCTATCATACTCATTAAATACTACCCCGGGATAGGAATCGGATATGATACCTGGACCGGAGCAAAATACTATTCGGGTGTTACGACCAGCAAGAACGAACTCGGCAGATTGTGCATGATATTTGGATTTTATTTTTTCTGGAATATATATTCGAACTGGCGGGATATCTCACAGAATAAAAAGAAAATATTTCTAAATGCAATCATAATATTGCTATTAGCGAGGCTTTTTATGTTGGCCCATTCTGCAACTTCAACTGCATGTTTTATTGCTGGAGTTTTATTCCTTCTGATTATTAAGAGGCCCGGGATCAGAAAAAATGCGCATAATATTGGATTTTATTTTATCATTACTGCCGCTGTCTATTTCTTACTCGACTGGTCTATGGATCTTCGACGAATTATTATAGAAATTCTGGGGCGCAATGCGACATTGACGGACCGAACACATATTTGGAATATACTACTTAACGTGGGTACCAATCCTTGGATCGGGACTGGCTACGAGAGCTTCTGGCTGGGAAATAGATTGAACAGCCTTTGGTCAAGCTGGGCATATGGCCATGTTAACGAGGCGCATAGTGGGTACCTTGAAATATATCTGAACCAGGGTTTTTTAGGGCTTGCGCTTTTTTTGATCGTTATAATAACGGCATTCAGGAACAGTAAGAAAGAATTAATAACCAACTTTAACTATGGGATGTTTACGATGGGCATGTTGATCATGATTCTTCTTTATAACTACACGGAATCCGGTTTCAGAATGCAGAGTATGGTATTATTTATATTTTATATCATTGCAATCAAAGTGCCTAAGTCACCGCAATCCCGGATTCCTGAACAATTCAATCCGACGCTGCAATAAAAAGTATGATGCTGATATCGTGAAGCAATACGGCCATAAGATTTATTGGGCAAATGTGATGAATGTAGCTACGATAAAGAATAAAATGCCGGTATGATGAGTAGTACGCTGTGATCCGGTAAAAGGGACGCCATGAATGACCTTAAAAACCGATTAATCTCCTATGACTGTCGCTTTTATGCAGGGGACCGTCCCTGCATCTGGCACAAGCAGGAAGGTTTGCTCTGCAAATGCCGGCAGTATGAGCCAACGAAAGAGACCCTTCTTATCATAAAGCTTGATGCTATCGGAGATGTGTTGCGGACGACGTGTCTTCTTCCGGTGATCGCGAAAGCGTGGACGGGAATAAAGATATCCTGGATAACCCGCCCGGAGTCGGTCCCTCTGCTTGAAAACAATCCTTATATTGCTGAAGTTATCCCTTATGGAATGGATGCTTTTGTGCATCTATCCAGTAGGACGTTCGACAGGGTTGTTAACCTCGACGCCGGTAAAACCTCCGCGGGGATGGCTGCACTGGCAAGTGCCGGGCACAAGACCGGATATGTTATGCATGAGGCGGGATATGTTACGGGCACGAACCAGGCCGCCGAGGAATGGCTACGAATGGGGGTGTTTGACGATCTTAAAAAAGTGAACAAACGGAGCTATCAGGACATTATGTGCTCTATCCTCGGGCTGCCGGCCGACGGGATGGAGTATGTTTTGAAACTGACGGATGCGGAACTGAAGAATGCAGACGATCATCTGAAAAAAATCGGAATTGCTCTCAACAAACACATCATCGGCATTCATACAGGAGGCGGAGGCAGATGGCGTCTCAAACAGTGGAAAGAAGAAAGTTTCATCCAATTGATCTCAGAACTCGCGGCTGATCCGCACACAGATGCGCAAATATTACTCTTCGGAGGGCCCCTTGAAGCGGAGCTTAACAAGAGGATCGCCAAATCGGTCAACGGAACGGTATTCGATGCCGGAAGCGATAACGCGCTCCGTCATTTCGCTTCACTTGTTAAGCAGTGCTCAGTCATCCTGTCCGCTGATTCCCTTGCGATGCATATAGCCCTTGCCACCGGGCGGCGAACGGTAGTACTGTTCGGTCCAACGAGCAGTTCGGAGATAGAATTGTTCGGCCTGGGGGAAAAAATTATTGCCCCTCTGGAGTGTGTTTCGTGTTATAAAAAAGAATGCGATATTATTCCTAACTGTATGGATTCACTCTCGGTGGAAGTGGTCAAGAAAGCTGTTCTCAGACAGTTGCATTCCGGGCGCTGAAGGCAATCAAACATGAAAATCACGATACTGACCGGTGGTGATGATCCGTCATACGCATTGCCACTGCTGTCGGCCCTCATTGAGAAAGGGCTGACGGTCGATTTTGTAGGCAGTGATAAAATGCAAAACGATGATATCGTAAAAAATGGGAACGTTAATTACCTGAATCTGAGAGGCGCTCAAAACCCGGAAGCGCCGATGCAGGAAAAAATCGTTCGTATTGTGAAATATTACCTCAGATTGATCAAATATGCGGCAACGACGGATTCGCAGATATTTCATATTCTCTGGCTCAATAAGTTTGAGCATTTCGACAGAACAATGCTCAATATCTATTACAAGTTGTTGGGCAAAAAGATCATTTTTACCGCCCATAATATCAATGCTGGCGAGAGGGATAAGAGAGACTCATGGCTGAATAGAGTGACATTGAAGTTCTTATATTCAATTGTTGATCATATATTTGTTCATACCAACAAAATGAGGCAGCAGCTCATTTCAGATTATGATATATTCGATAAAAAAATAACGGTAATACCCTTCGGAATAAACAACTATGTCCCGACGACAAAATTGACCCGACAGCAGGCTAGAGAAAAACTGAACATAGCCGTCAATGACAAGGTTATTTTATTTTTTGGGAGAATCACAGAGTACAAGGGGCTGGATCTGCTGATAACGGCTTTCGCTGCTGTAGCACGACGGCAAAAGGCAGTTAAACTGATTATAGCAGGGCGAATCGAGAGAGGATACGCTTCTTACTGGGAAGGCATCAAGAAGGAAATTGCTGGGAGAGGACTGGAGGAACGCGTTCTTGTCAATACTCACTTTGTTCCGGACAATGAGGTGGAGGTCTATTATAAAGCGGCAGACATCTTAATATTGCCGTATAGGCACATCTTTCAAACAGGTGTCATGTTTCTTTCCTATAATTTTGGATTGCCGGTCCTCGCTACTGATGTCGGATCTCTCAAGGACGAGATCATTGAAGACAGAACAGGTTTTGTCTGCAGGCCTGAAGATCCGCAGGACTTGGCCGGGAAAATAGAACTCTATTTTCAGAGTGAATTGTATAGGAATCTTAAAGAGAATCGGATCTGGATCAAGAAATATGCAAATGAAAAATATTCATGGGAGAAAATTGCTGAAACAACGGTTGAAGTTTATAAGAGAATGATGGATTGACGAAATGGTATGATTATTAAATTTCTACTGAGGCAATAGCTATAGCTATCGCGCCGGTTTAAACCAGTTAAGAATTTGAATCGAATGCCGACGAAGCAAGGTTCCCAATACTGTTCCAAATACATTATCCAATACATCCAGAAGAGAGGAATCTCGTGTTGGGAGATATGCTTGGGTCAACTCGATGGTAAGGCTAAGAGAGCAACCTAAAAGTATGGTAATATCGTATCCCAGTGGCGCCGAGAATTGACCTTTTTGTTGCCACCAGAAAAGAAGAAAAAAGCCAAAAGGTATAAAGCCTAAAACATTAACTGCCATATCAATCAAGTTGGAATAGGTGAACCAGTATTCCCTTGGTGGAACTTCCAGTATGATTCTCTTAAGAGGCCGGAAGGTTTTAGTCATCAGCAGGCGGTTCCCGTAGCCCGAGTGGTCCTGAATATGTTCTCCGTCATGTTCATCGAAGAGATACAATGCAATAGGTTTTTTCTTTTCAGCAAGAAGTGATTGTTCGCGGTGCTGCCATACGCGGTTATGATCAATAATATCTTTGCCAGTCAAGGCCTGATCATAGATTGCGAGTCCTAGAATCGAGCCATTCCATGGACTGATGCCTTCCGGCGAGTTGCCGAGGACAATGCGCCCTCTGAGCCAGTTATCATTTGTAACTAGTGAGTAGTGGGGAACATTTCTCAATAGCTTACCGTCAATATATACAGCGGTTGTTTCTATGTGTGATATCACTGTTATGAGATGTGTTGATTCTTTTGAGAAAGCATTCGCGACCCCGATCTCACGATAGCGATTGATCCTTTCTGTTTTATTATTTGGGACACGAATAAGCAGAGCTTTATTCCACTGGCAGAAAATGAAAAGTAGTCGATTATTGTCCATCAGAGTAAGAATGGAAGGTATCGACGTCTTACTTTCCTGGTGGGCACGCAACAAAATCTCGATGGTGATAGAGCCGTTCTTTAACACTGTATCCGGCAGTTTAAGTGGTTCAGGGTTGTAAACTATCCCCCGGCCGTTAAAGTCTATTCCATTTTCATTCTTGACCCACTCCGCCTTATTGACAGCTTTAAAATTAAAGGGCCACAGGCCGGCAATAAGAATGACCATGGTGTAGAGCACGCAGATAATGCCGAGAAATCTCCTCTTGCCGGCATCCCCCATCAATGATCTCAATCCTGTTAAGGAAACCATGTCCGTAGTATATCGTAACCCGGCTGCGATCAGCAATCATAAAATGTTGCTGATCAGGTTCAACGTTCAAGGTTTACTGTTCAAGGTTGGGTAGCGGTGAACCTCGTATCGGGCGATGATCGATGAGGGGTGACGGGTTTAAGTGTAAAAGCTGACAAGCAAGATGCATCCTCTTGGCAATGTTTTTGTGTCAATACAACCGAGTCCAACGGACTAAGATTGACAGGTTTAGCGCGCAGTCTGTTATCATATAGTTGCAAGTGTAATCACGGGAGGCACTATGGTCCGCACACAGATCCAATTAACGGAAAAACAAGCTAAGGCGCTAAAAAAGCTGGCTTCGTCACGTCAACTTCCCATGGCGGAAC
>Ga0210377_10001772_pt1 | contig 19296 bp, 16 predicted proteins | sample PLM4_65_b1redo_FD_155480 | JGI IMG/M metagenome (GOLD analysis project Ga0210377, IMG submission 155480) | Groundwater sediment microbial communities from an aquifer in East River, Colorado, USA - PLM4_65_b1 redo | ecosystem: Environmental > Terrestrial > Soil > Riparian zone | place: USA: East...
CGGATACGTGTCGCTCCGTCTTTGGCGTTCACAAAAGCCCGCTGAAGTTCTTTGTCCTGTTGTTCAGTGACCTCAAATCGCTTTCTTGGCATTTCCCTATTATATGGCTTTGGTTTCCTTTCTCAATAAGATACAATTTTGACGTGCGACCGGGCGGCTTTTCCCGAAGCTGCCCGGTTTTTTATTTTCATACGCGCGAGGTCACGGTGAAACTCTCTGTCATAATGCCTGTTTTCAACGAAGCGCAGACGCTGGAAGAGATTGTCAAACAGGTGCTGGGCACAGGCATAGTCCACGAAATCATTATGGTGGATGATGGCTCAACCGATGGCACACGCGACATTCTGAAGCAATGGGAGAATCACCCGATTATTCGCGTTATCCTCCACGCCAAAAATCTTGGCAAGGGCAGCGCTGTTCGGACCGGGTTTGAGGCGGCCACCGGCGACGTGCTGGTGATTCAAGACGCTGATCTCGAATATGACCCGCGCGACTATCCTAAGCTGCTCCAACCGATAGAAGAAGGCCGCGCTGATGTTGTCTATGGGTCGCGCTTTATCGGCGGCCCGGCGCGCAAGGTTTACTTTTGGCACCGCGTTGGCAATATGGCTCTGACCCTGCTCACCAACATCCTTTACAACATCGATCTCACTGACATGGAAACCTGCTACAAGTGCATGAAGAGAGAGATCGTCACCAATATGAAACTGCGCTCGCGCCGCTTTGACTTTGAGCCAGAGATCACGGCCAAAATTGCCAAGCGAGGCTATCGGATATACGAAGTTGCTATCTCATACTATGGCCGCGAGTATGACGAAGGCAAGAAGATCACGGGCTGGGACGCTATCCCGGCGATCTGGGCGCTCATTCGTTACCGCTTTAGTGACTGATCATCCTCAACATGTGAACCGACATTCGGCCACCGTTTGGCTGGCTCTTTTCCTGGTCTTAATCGGGACAGCCCTGCGCGCCGCTCCGCTGATTCAAAACCGTTTTCACCCTGACGAAGCCCTCTATGCGACGCTGGCCCGCCTGATTGTCAGCGGGCGGGATCCGTGGCTCTCTCAAACCCCTCTGCTGGTAGACAAGCCTCCGCTGGCATACTACACACTGGCGGGGTTTGTGGCGCTGACCGGCGCTTCGGAGCTATCGGTCCGGCTGCCATCGTTATTCGCCAGCGTTCTTAGCCTTGCCCTCGCATTCCGTCTTGCTCGCCAGTTCTGGCATCGATGGGATGGCGCGCTGCTTTCCCTCTTGCTTATGGCATTGTCTCCATTTGCCATATTATTCGCTCCTACGGCCTTCACCGACAGTCTGATGACGACGGGAATACTGGCTGCTTTGTCATCTGTCGCGTCGCGCCGCTGGGGGTGGGGCGGGCTGTGGTTAGGCGTGTCTATCGCGTTCAAACAGAGCGCTTTGTTCTTTATTCCATTGATCGCTCTCGTCGGCGTTATTCATGTCCTTATGGTAGGGAATCAACGTCAGCCAAGAGCGCGCTGGCTCATCTTTTTCGCTGCGCTGGCTGCCTGTCTTGTCCTGATGCTGGGATGGGACATAGCTCGCCAGCCCGCGCCGAGCTTCTGGAACGCGGCTGCGGCGGTCAACAATCCGGGTCGTGTGGCGCGCAGCGCCGAAGTCTGGCCGCGCGCTCTCGGCTGGCTGCATTGGCTGGGTTATGTCACCGCCAACCCCCTCGCCGATTGGTTTCTCGTCGTCACGGTGAGCGCAGTCATCCCGTTTGAAATCCTCCTCAAATCTGATCGTCGAAGGGCTTCAGTGACCCTCATTCTGGTCTCATTTCTGCTAGCTTATGTTGCAATTAACTGGCTGGTCGCTTTCCCGATTCTGGATCGTTACCTCTTGCCCCTGATCCCCCTGATCGCTTTGCTGGTGGGTCGAGGCGCAAGCCTGATCATTAGCCGGGTTGCCCCCCCGTCATTCCGGGCTGAAGAAATGAAATGGGCGCCAGCGACACTGTTGATCGTTATGTTTTGCGTGGAGATGGCTGCGCCTGCTCTGGCCGCCTCCCACAGCGCCTACCCCGTTGGCGGCGATCATGGCCCGAATGATGGAATTGATCAGGTGGCGGCATGGCTGGACAACCAGCCCTACGGCACAGTTATCTACGCGCGTGGGCTGGATTGGCTTATCCGCTACTACATGTTCGATGCCTATGTTTTCCCGGTGTATCTTGACACGCCGGAGCAATTTGCTAATGACCTTCACGTCTTTGGCGCTTCTGGCCCGCCGCGTTATCTATTGTTATCCGCCGCCGAGACGCGCCTCGAACTTGACACCGCCGCCGCTGAATCGGGCTTTCGGCTGACTCCAGCGCTTTCACCGACAGGACGCGCTAGCGTTCCGACCATGACCCTCTATCGGCTTGACCCGTTGCCCTGACAAGCGCGCTTGCCAATCTCGCTGAATCGCCTACACTCTGGCAAGGTGTTCTCTCTCCGCTTTCTGTTCTCATGGGAGGTTTTATGACCGAAATACTTCACGGTCCAGGTTTCTTAGGAACGCGCGGCAACTTCGCCGCCGATATGACCTTGATTCTGGGGATTCTGGTTGCCGCGTTGTTCACCACTGGATTGTTTTTGGCTCGCCGCAAGAACTATGGCGCCCATCGCTGGTTTCAGACGACAGCGGCAGCCCTGAACGCGATTCTCGTCTTGTGGCTGATGGTATTGCCCTTCCGCGACTTTGTGCTGCTGGACAAGGGCGGCCCGCGCATGTCGCTGTTCTATGCGGTCACGACCATGCATGCGACTATCGGCGCGACGGCGCTGCTATTTGGCGTGTTTGTCGCCTTGCGCGGCAATGAGTTAATGCCCAAGTTCCTGAAATTTCGTAATTACAAGTTCTTTATGCGACTGTCATATACACTGTACATGGCGGCATCTGCCGCTGGAATTTTGGTCTACATGGCGTGGTTCGTCTGGCTTCCCGCCACCCAAACGCCGATCTACTAGGTGGCGCTTTCTGTCGATTTCGGCGCACGATATTCCAATACCCATCTCTCAATTTGCAGTCAAAAGATGGGTATTGGAGGGCATGGCTGTTTACTCCACTGTCACGCTTTTGGCTAGATTGCGTGGCTGATCCACGTCCGCGCCGCGCCTGACCGCGATGTGATATGCCAACAGTTGCAGCGGCAGCACATTCACAACCGGCGAAAGAAATTCCGGCGTTTTCGGGACATAGATAACGTGATCCGCTTTTCCGGCGATTACCGTGTCGCCCTCGGTCGCTATGGCGATGACCACCGCGTTCCGCGCTTTGGCTTGCTCAATCTGTGAGATCATCTTGTCGTACACATGATCCTGTGTCGCAATTGCCAGCACAGGCATATTTTCATCCAGCAAGGCGATAGGCCCGTGTTTCATTTCCCCCGCCGGATACCCCTCAGCATGGATATAGCTGAGTTCCTTGAGCTTGAGCGCCCCTTCCAGCGCGATAGGGTAATTCACGCCGCGACCCAGGAATAGAAAATTGGTGTAGTGGTAGAGTTCGCCTGCCAACGCTTCTATTTGATGATCCTGATCCAGCGTTCGGCCCATCAGGTCGGGTAAGCGGGCGAGGTCGCCGACCAGAGATTCGAGCGTTGCCGCGTCCAACGATCCGCGCACATCGGCCAGAACGCAGGCCAGCAAGTACTGATCGACAATCGAGGTTGTGAATGCTTTGGTGCTGGCGACTCCTATCTCAGGCCCGGCCTGCATAGGGATTGTCCCGTCAGCGATCCGCATGGCCTGGCTGCCAACGGCGTTGACAATGCTCCACACCAGAGCCTTTTTCTCGCGCGCTTCTTCCATCGCCGCCAGCGTGTCCACCGTCTCGCCAGACTGGGTCAGCGCCAGAACCGCCATCGTCGAATCGATGATCGGGTCGGAATAGCGAAACTCCGAGCCAATCGCCACTTCAACCGGGATGCGGGCGATGCGTTCGATGATCGCCTTGCCAACCAGCCCGGCATAGTACGATGTTCCGCACGCGGCAATGATGATCTTGGAGAGCCGCCGGGCCGTGACCGGAGTCAGATTGAGTTCAGGCAAGCCCACACGCAGTCGCTCAAAATCCACCCGCCCGCGAATGGTGTCCATGATCGCGCGGGGCTGCTCAAAGATTTCCTTCTGCATGAAGTGTTTGTATTCGCCTTTTTCCGCGCTGATGGGGTCCCAACCGATGGCGTGAACGGTTGGCTCGACAGCCAGCCCTTCAAGCGTCGTGACTGTGTATCCATCACGAGTGACAACGGTCATCTGGCGGCTTTCCAGAAACACCATCTGGTGGGTGTATTCCAGAATGGCGGGAATATCGGACGCGATGAACATCTCGCCTTTGCCCAGCCCGATAGCCACGCCTCCCGCGTTCCCGATCCGGCACGCCACGATGCGATCAGGCTCGCGTCTGCTAAACGTCACAATCGCCTGCGCGCCTTTCAATAGGTTAAATGTCTGCCGTGACGCCTCTTCCAGCGATTGTCCCGACCCCATAAGACGCTCGATCAGATGCACAATGGTCTCGGTGTCAGTGTCGCTCTTGAACGCCGCGCCCTCGGCCTCCAATTCAGCTTTGAGTTCAAGAAAATTCTCGACGATCCCGTTATGCACGACCACCACATCGCCCGTCATGCCCATATGCGGGTGCGCGTTGCGTTCGGTGGGCGCGCCGTGCGTGGCCCAGCGCGTGTGCCCGATCCCCAGTTGCCCGCTGACAGGTTGTTCTTGAACGCGCTTTTCGAGGCGCTCCAGCTTTCCGGCGTCGCGCCGAACTTCGATAATCCCATTCTGCAAGACAGCGATTCCCGCCGAATCGTAACCTCGATATTCCAGCCGCTTTAGGCCGGACAGAATCACAGGGGTAGCGTCACGCGGGCCAACGTAGCCAACGATTCCACACATGGAATATTCCTTTCGGGTTGCCAGACAGAACGCTGCGCTCCACAGACGCGCGCGCCCGGATGCAGTGTCCGTCGATCATGAAATGATAGGAGTTGTGTCTGCCACAGCCACAGCAGTTTGTCAGTGGCTTGCGCCCCTGATTTGATTGTGTGGCTTATGAGTGGGGGAGAAGCAAAGAATGGTGGCCCATTCTGGCGGCATCCGCTGATCTGTCGATTTTCTCCCGGAAATCCCGCCGGGATTAACTTCGCCTTGCGGCGAAGAACCGCCTCCTCGTCACCCCGCATTGCGGGGCCATGCGCTGGCTATCCCCAAGTTTCGTTATCTATTCAACGATCTTTTCCTTTCTCCTTTGCCCTTTCGCCTTTTGTCTTCTGAACTCGACCATCTTGAAGTATAACAACGCGCTCTGAACCCTGCCAGTCGCCCGCCTGACGGCAGTCCTACAAGTATTTCTCGACCGCCCACCCGCCATCCGCCTGAATATCATTCGCCTGAACATGCACGGCCTTAGAGGGATCAAAATACAGCGCAGGCCGCCCATAAATGAGATCAACGATATCGCCCATCAAGTCCACTAATGCCACCGGGCGACCGAGCGCGCGGGCAATGTCTAACGGCGAAACGTCATCAAGGCTGATCCCGTCCGGGTGGTCGAACATCAGGCGCGGCAGCGCGACAACATCGCCCAGATCGCGCCCCTGAAGCTGCTCGATCACATCCTTGCCCATCAGCAGCCCGGCGACTGTGATGGTGTCCCCAAGCCGCGTGTTGACGATGGGGACTGTCTCCGTCGCAACGCCGCTTTTGGCGCTAAATTCTTCCGCGTAGCGGGCCAACGTTGGCGCGAACAGCGTTGCCGTCGTCAGTGTCAACCGTTTGACTTTCGGCTTTTCCGTCAGTTCTGGCTGGACTTTCGCCCAGTCTTCCATAAACCGCCTGACCATGCCCAGCCCGTTCGCCCATAAATCAAGCCCGTCAATATCCTGCAACGGCGGGATAGGCCGCCCTGTGACCAGATACCACTCGTCGGTGGGGTGCACAAAATTGACGCCCAGCCGCGTCTGGAACATCTCTTGCCAAACATGGCAATCATCCAACACGCGGTTGCATTCTTCGATAGTGTTAATGCGCTTGTCGTATTTATGATGCGCGGTCAGGCCTACTGGCACGACGCTAACCGACTTAATGCCCGGATATAGCTCCGCAAGGTCGCGCACCGATTTCTCCAAGCGCGCGCCGTCGTTCATCTCAGGCGTGACCACGATCTGCGTATGCGCTTCAATGTCGTTATCCGTGAGCCAGCGCAGCTGTGGCATGATGTCGGGCGCAGCGGCGTTGCGAAGACACTCGCGGCGCGTTGGCAGGTCGGTGGCATGCACAGAAACATACAATGGACTGAGATGCTGGTTGACAATCCGCCACTCGTCATGCGCCGAAAGGTTTGTCAGCGTCACAAAGTGGCCGAACAAAAACGAGTAGCGATAATCATCGTCTTTGATGTACAATGTGCGGCGCATCCGGGCAGGCATTTGAAGCACAAAGCAGAACTCGCACAGGTTGTTGCAGCGCCGGATATCCACATCAAATGTCGGATGCTCAAAGTCGAGGCCGAGCGCCTGCCCTTCGCGCCGCTTGCCGCTAAGGACAATTTCTTTGTCTCCGCGCATGATCGCCATCTCAACTTCATACTCGGCGGCGTAGAACTGGACATCGATCACGTCTTCGACGGCCTCGCCATTGACTCGCAGCAGCGCGTCGCCGGGTTGAACGCCCAGCCGGGCCGCGACGCTTTTGGGCGCGACAGAATTGACAAGGCCGCCTGTCACCAGTTGAGATGTCATTCGCCCGCCAATGACGAAAACTGCGGCGGTGGGAGCTTCACTGCGCGGGCGGGCAGCCGGGTTTGAGGCGGAGTCCAGGTCACGTCAAAGTCCAAAAACTCAGTTGTGGCCTTAGAGAGATCGCTGTACACGCCGCGCAGGTCTTGTGGCAGCAAGATGGCGATTCGGTGCATAGCCTCGTCGGTCATCGCCCGGATATTCTCGCGCGCCGCTCTGCCACCCGCGGCGCGAAATCGGAACGGGCGACCAAAGCTGATATGAACATCCATGAGCTTGAAATTCTTGAACCATGCAAACGGAAAGCCCGTTGTGCCCCAGATCGCCACCGGGACAACCAGAGCATTGGCTTTGCTTGCAATAAACGCGCTGCCTTCCTGCCCTTGAATCAGCCCGGTCTTGCTGCGAGTCCCCTCCGCATACAGCATCGCCACGAAACCCTGCTGGATGGAGTCGAAAACCAGCTTCAGCGCTTTCATGTCTGCCTCGCCCCGATTCACCGGGATGGCGCCCCAATGGCGCACAAAGTAGCGCAGGAGAGGCTGGTTAAGCGACTCGACCTTTGCCATCGGCACAATGTCCCGATCCGGGAAAAATGAAATCATTACCACTGGATCGAGCATGTTGATATGGTTGCCCATCATCACCACCGGGCCGGTGGCGGGGATGTTGTCCCACCCATAGACGTGAATGGCCGTCCAAAAACGGAAGATCACGTTCCATGCTCCAAAGCGCATGATCTCGCGTCGCCATCGATACATCCGTTCGCGCATGGAGGTCTCCATTGCTATTCACGATCTTTCCACAGCCAGCGAGTTTGTTGTGATCTTATTGGAACATTCAGGATTCATGTTCGCTATTTGTCACCACGAATCCATGATCCGCTGAACGCGCTCGTAAACCGCCTCCGCGTCCAATGCCGTGGAATCGACCACGTAAGCGTCATCCGCCGGTCGAAGCGGCGCGACGGCGCGCTGGCTGTCAATGGTGTCGCGCCGTTTCATAGCTTCAAGGATAGTCTCATAGGGATCAGCTTTGCCGTTGCGCTGAGACTCCTGCCAGCGTCGTCGCGCGCGCGCTGCCACAGAGGCGTCCAGATAGATTTTTAATTCCGCGTGCGGAAGCACCACCGTGCCAATATCTCGCCCGACCATCACGACCTGCCCGCGCTCTCCGATGCGGCGCTGTTGTTCGGTCATGGCTTTGCGAACGCCGGGATAGGCGGACGGTATGGATACCTGAGTGTCTATTTCATGCTCGCGGATGGCCCACGTCACGTCCTCGCCATTTAACCGGACTGTGCAAGCGCGCCCGTCGTCCGCGGTTGGCGGAACAACGTCAATATCGCAGGTTTCGGCCAGATGCGTCACCGCCGCCTCATCGGACAGGCTGACGCCGCTTTGCAGCGCCAGCAGCGTCACCGCGCGGTACATCACGCCCGTGTCAAAGTACAAATACCCTAGATCGTGGGCTAATGACAGGGCCAGCGTGGTCTTGCCGGATGCCGCTGGCCCATCAATAGCGATTATTGCTGGCCTGGTCATCGACGGCCTGTCTTCCCGCTGGAAGGACGGCGCGGCTGGCCTTCAGGTTTCCGGGCGCGGCTGGTCGGCGTTACCGGGCGCCGCACAGGCTTATCGCCGACGGCCCGTCGGCGCGGCGCGGGGGCCATTCGAATATCCTGCAAGGCCGTGATTTCTTTGTTGCTCAGGCGTCGCCATGCGCCCGGAGCCAGATCGCCCAGCTTGAGCGGGCCAAGAGCGATACGTTTTAAGGTGATAATCGGGTGGCCCAGCGCAGCGGCGACCCGGCGTATCATTCGCTTGCGCCCCTCGCGCACGATCACTTCAAGCAGGGTTCCAGCCTTCGTCTTGGAAATCAGCGAGACATCCGCCCTGCTGGTCGGCTCGCCATCCAGCAAGATTCCGCGCCGCCATGCGGTCAATGTCTTCGTGTCTGGCTCGCCATGCACCAGCGCCCGATAGGTCTTCGGATGCTCATAGCGCGGATGGGTCAGGCGGTGCGCCAGTTCGCCGTCATTGGTGAACAGCATCAAGCCCTCGCTGTTCAGATCGAGCCGACCCACCGGATAAAGATGTCCCTCGACGGGTATCAGATCGCGGGCGCGGGGCCATTTGCCCGCCACGTCCTCATCGGAGATAACGTTGTAAGGCTTGTTCAGCATAATGTAGATGAGCGTGGTTTCAATCTTTAGGCGCGATCCATCCACCCGCACGTCGTCAGTGTTGGGGTCGGCCTGCATTCCCAGCGTCGCCGGGTGGCTGTTCACCGTGACCCGGCCCACGCGGATGATCTCCTCACAGGCGCGGCGTGAGCCAAAGCCCGCCTTTGCCATGAGTTTTTGCAATCGTTCAGTCGCCACAATAACCTCTTTCATTCACCGGGGCGATTATACCACGCCCGCCCGCCGTTCGACGCTGATCTCTTGTCATTTTTGGCGATCAGTGCGACGATTCAGGCTTGCTCGCTTTGCATCAGAAACAGGGGCTATGTCAACCGCTATCAAATTGGACATCGCATTACAGGCTTTAGACGATCTTGCTGTAATTCCAGCGCTGGCGGCTGCCGCCGAGCAAGCTGGCTTTGACGGGGCGTGGGCCACTGAGACCAATCATGAGCCGTTCATGCAGCTGGCGCTGGCTGCCACGCAAACCAAGCGTATCACGCTGGGCACGGCTATCGCTCTCAGTTTCACGCGCAGTCCTATGACGCTGGCTTATGCCTGCTGGGACCTGGCCGCGATGACACACGGGCGATTCATTCTGGGGCTGGGAACGCAGGTCAAGGCTCATAACGAGCGTCGTTTCAGCGTCACCTGGGATTCGCCGCTTCCGCGACTCCGTGAAGTGATTGAAGGGATGCGCGCCATCTGGCAGGCATGGCGCACGGGCGAGCGATTGAATTATAGAGGCGAGTTCTACCAGTTCACCCTGATGACGCCTTTCTTCACCCCGCCGCGCCACGACTTTCCTATCCCGGTGACTATTGCTGGCGTCAACGTCGGGTTGTGCCAGCTTGCAGGCGAATTATGCGAAGGCTTCCACGTTCACCCTTTGAATTCGGCGAAATACGTTTCCGAGGTGGTGCGCCCGGCCATAATGCGTGGCGCGCAGCAGGCCGGGCGCGCTCCCGCCGATGTTTCGTTGATCGCCTCAGTGTTTGTGGTGACCGGGGAGAATGATCAGCAAACGGCCTTCACGCGCGAATTTGTCCGCCAGCAAATCAGCTTTTACGCCAGCACGCCATCTTATCGGGTGATCTTTGAAGCGCATGGCTGGCAAGACACCGCCGAACAGCTTTCTCGGATGGCGGCGCGCAAACAGTGGGGCGATATGCCTGGCCTTGTCATCGACGAAATGATCGACACTTTCGCCATCGTCGGCCCGCCGGAAGAAATCGGGCGGCTCGCCCTGAAACGCTACGCCGGTCTGGTTGATCGGATTGCCTATTATCTGCCCTACCAGCCGGGGCAGATGGATCGGCTGTGGCAATCTTCCATTAGAACCTTCGCCGCCCAATGATCGCTTTCCGCGCTGACCCCCCATCACACCGCTTGACGTGGCAGCGCGATGGCCTGGCTGTCGCCTGCCTGATCGCGCTGGTTGTCGCCTTTTGTTGGCAACTAGTCTTCACCGATTTGATCCTCCCACGTGGCGACGCCTTCACGTATTTCTATCCCTATTGGGCCTACCGCAACGACATGCTGCGGGCTGGTCAGATTCCTCTCTGGAATCCCTATTTGTTTATGGGCGCGCCGTTTCTGGCTAACAGTCAAGCTGGCGTTTTGTATCCGTTCAACTGGCCGTTGATTGGATTGGACGCCCCGACCGCCGTCAAAGTCGCGGTGGTGGCTCACCTCGCGTTGGCGGCTGTTGGGGCCTATGTGTTCGCGCGCCGGGCTTTGTCCCTGAGCGTTCTCGCTTCGGCCCTAACGGGCATCGTGTTCGGTCTGGGCGGCTACCTGACCGCGCAAATCGAACATGTCAACCAGTTGCAGGGTTTGGCCTGGCTGCCGTGGGCGTTCTGGCTCTGGTGCGAAGCATCAAATCGGCGAGACTGGAAGGCGGCGCTAGGGCTAGGTTTGACGCTCGCCATGCAGCTCTTGGCCGGGCATACCCAGACCGTATTTATCACCGGGATCGGGCTGGGCGTGTTTGCGACGTGGCGCGCCATACAGCCTTTGTCCGGGATATGGCTCAAGATCAAGAATCTTCTTAGAAAAAAGTCCGCCACGCTAGACCCCGACCCAATTGATCTATCCGAAATAACTGCTGCTCTGCCAGACGATACCCCCTCGTCATTATCCTTAACCGGAGAGAAGGAGAGAGGGGGTAAGGGCGCTTCAGCCTTGCTTCGATTGTCATGGGCTTTCGCGCCCATTGTCATCGGCGCGATTGCCGCGTTAGCTTTGTCCGCAGCGCAACTGCTCCCTACGCTTGAGCTGGCTGGCCTCAGCCTTCGCAGCGACGGCTTGCCATTCATTGAAGCATTGTCGTTCTCTTTGCGTCCCACGCTGATTGGCAGGGCATTTTTGCCGCAATATGGCCCGGTCTCCCTGTTCACGGAATATGTCGCGTATGTTGGCGTCATCGGGCTGATGTTGGCTCTACTGGGCGCGTGGCATGCCCGGCGCGATCAGCGGCTGTCAGGGCTGCTTGTTCTGATCGGGGTAGGGCTGTTTCTTGCGCTCGGCGCCTACAACCCGATCTACTGGCTGCTGGTCAAGATCGTGCCGGGCTTTCGGCTGTTCCGCGCTCCGGCGCGCTGGTTGGCGTTATGGGCTTTTGGCGTGTCAGGATTGGCGGGCGCGGGGTTGGATAACCTTATTGCGCGCAAAAAGGAGGCGCGAGGCGTACGTCATTTGTGGCCCGGCCTCGTGGTCAGCTTTTTGATCGCGCTGAGTTTTCTGGCCGCCCTCGCTACCCCGGAGGTTATTGGCGCCAGCGCGCCCTCGGGCCTTGAAGTGGCGATCTGGGCTATGACTACGATTGTCGCCGTTGGCCTTGTTTTGTGGAATGCCAGCGCAGGTGAGTCAAATCGGCGTCGCCTGTCAATGGTTATGTCCGCGCTGGTCGCCATTGAGCTATTCTCGGCTTCACGCGCGCTGCCATTTAATCGCCTCAGCGCTCCCAGCGCATGGAGCAGCCAACGCCCAACCATCAGCGCGCTGCTCGCCGCGGGGAAAGATCAAATTGTCCCAGATCGGTTTCTGTCTCTGTCCGACATTCGTTTCGACCCCGGCGACCTGCGCGAGATTGAAGCAGCCTATCAGCCGTATCTTGACCCCAACCAGCTTTATGACTACGTGATCGCTGTCAAACAGAAAGAAGTTATCTCGCCCAATTTGCCGCTTTACTGGCGCGTTCCGGCGATGGACGGTTTTGATGGTGGCGTGCTGCCGACCCGCGCTTATGCGGAATTCACCTCTCTTTTCTTGGACGAAGGCAAGCTGTCTCCCGATGGGCGGCTGCGCGAGAATCTCAAGGCTGTTCCTGATCTGGCATGGCTGCGAATTGCCAACGTGCGCTGGATTGTCACGGACAAAGTCTACGACGTTTGGGTCGATGGCGTCTATTATGATCTTCAATTTCCGGCGCGGCGGCAGGCGTCTCAGGCCGCGCCTTCGCTGCCTATTGAGGCCTACCCTGATCGCCCGTTTGTGGCCTCGCAGGTTGGGATTATCGGTCATATCGAAGGCGTCGCCCAGCTTCCCGATGGGTCACAGGTTGGCAGTGTCTCTATCTACCCCGTTGGCGCTGCCAGCTCGCAAGACGCCATAACGCTGCCACTCATTGTCGATGCTTCAACGCCGGGCGCATTCCAATCCATTGATTATGATCCCCCGATTCAGGCCGGGTTTTTCACAATCGGCAATCCTGAACTGCCGGATTATCGGATCATTGTTGGTTGGAACGAGCCGCGCTCGATTGACCATGTGGAAATTCAAATCGTGTCCAGCTTTAGTGGTACGCTGATCATTCGCGGCATGACACTGATTGATCAGCGCGGGCCGGTATTCACGCCGATGACGCTCTCGTCGGGTAATGTATTGCGGCTGGCAAATTCTGGGGATGTGAAACTCTACGAATATCGGGGAGCTTTGCCCCGCGCTTACGTTGTTTGCAATGCGACTATGGTAGGCAGCCCTGTGGAGGCCGCTGAAGCGTTGCGGCGCTTGCCGGTCACGGGCGCTACCGTAATTGAGCGCGCGGCGCCAACACGCGATCTATCGTGTGGCTCTGGCGAACCCGGCTCGGCGAATGTCACGGATTATCAGCCAGACCTCGTTACTATTCAGACGATGGCGAAAGGTGGCAATTCCTACCTAATCTTGTCTGATGCTTGGTATCCGGGGTGGAGCGCCACTATCGACGGATCTCCCACGCCGATTTATCGCGCCAATGGAATGTTCCGCGCTATTGAGCTTCCCGATGGCTCTCATAAAGTCGAATTCACATACCGTAGCCAGCCATTCGAGATTGGCGCGGTGGTTAGCATTTTCGCATGGATTGTTGTCTGCGCTGGGCTTGCCATTCGCTGGCCGAAGCGACTCAACTAAAGCCCTGCTCCCTGAGAGCCGCCAGCGCTTCTTCTGTTCCAATCCGCCACAAGGCTTGAGCCGCGACATCGCATACACACTCGCCGATGCCCAGCAGCGCGCCTTCTGTGTCGCCCAGCAGTCGGATCAGCCCCCTGACTGCCCGCTCGTTCCCGATCTCGCCCAGCGCCCAGGCTGCCCCGCGTCGAACCGCGCCATCGTAGTCGCGCAGCGCAGTGATCAAAGGAGGCACGGCAGCCGCGCCCAGCGAGACGCAATCGCGCCATCGCCGCGCCGCCGCCAGATAGGCTGCTTCGTCGCGCGGGTTGTCAGGCTGCCAGCCAATGCGATCCAGCGTCGCAGTGATCCGGTCTCGCGCCGCCCCATAAGATTGGCTCACGACCCGCAGTAGCCCCGCAAAATCGACATCGGCGATTTCCCACATGGCGTCCGCGGCGGCTTTTCGCGTGGTCTGGTCTTTAGCGTCTAGCGCCTCGGCCAGGCCCGGCAGCGCCCGCGCGTCTTGAAACAAGGCTGCAAGCCGTAGCGCGGCTTGTATCCGTAGCGACTGCGTGGGATGATACACCACCTCGGTGAGTATCTCTTGCAGCGCGGGGTGATTCATGTCCACCAGCGTTTCAAGCGTCTCACTGGCCGAGTCCTGACCGTCTGCGTCATCAAACCGGGCGTTGGTTGCCATGCGCAATTCTAAAAGCTCAGTCTTGCCCGGCTAAATAGTAATAATAGTGAATCACGGTGTCCACCCCCCGTTCAAAGTGGCTTACGGTGAAATACTCATTGGGCGAGTGAATATTGTCGTCAAGCCCAAATCCCATTAGCACTACCGGAGCGCCAAGCTCTTTCTGAATCGTCGCCACAATGGGAATTGACCCGCCTTCGCGCGCCATCACAGGCGGCTTGCCCCACGTCGCTTCAAGCGCCTTCGCCGCCGACTTGATCTCATGCGAGTCTATCGGCGTTAGCGCGGGCCAGCCGTGCACATGCTCTTTGAACTCGACCTGATAATCGTCGGGGATAAACTTCTTGACGAAGCTCTTGAAAAGCTCGGAGATTTCGCCGGGATTCTGATCGGTGACCAACCGCATGCTGATTTTCGCGCCGGCCTCTGCCGGGATGATGGTCTTGCTACCCTCGCCCTGAAACCCGCCCCACAGGCCATTCACTTCGCAGGTGGGCCGGGCAGTCGTGCGCTCGATAACCGTATAGTCTTTTTCCCCCCACGGATTCTTCAGGCCCGTTTCCGTGCGCCATTGATCAAGGGTATAAGGGCTGCGCTTCAAATGGTCTCGCTCTTCGTCGGACAGCGCGAGGACTCGGTCATAGAAGCCCGGTATTTGCACCGTGCCATTCGTGTCATGCATCGCGGCGATGATCTCTGCCACCAACTGCGCCGGATTGTGAACTGAGCCGCCATAGCTGCCTGAGTGCAAATCGTGCGTTGGCCCTTTGACCCGGAATTCCATATAGGCCATTCCGCGCAAGGCGTAGTCCAGCGAAGGCTGGTCCGTGCTGATCATCCGCCCGTCCGAGATTAAGCCAGAGCTGGCAGCCAGCATATCTTTATGCGACAGCACAAACGGCTCAAGGTTCGGCGATCCAATTTCCTCTTCGCCCTCGAAGATCACTTTGACATTGACCGGCATTTCGTGGTTTGCAGCCAGGATTGATTCAATGGCCTTGATGTGCAGGAACATCTGGCCTTTGTCGTCGCTGGCCCCGCGCGCACATAACTTGCCTTCGCGAATGACTGGCTCAAACGGCTTCGATTTCCATAGGTCGAGCGGATCGACCGGTTGCACGTCATAATGGCCGTAGACCAGAACCGTGGGCGCGTGAGGGCCTGCGCCAAGCCAATCGCCATACACGACTGGATTTCCGTTCGTAGGCATGACGTTTACATTTTGCAGACCGATTCCCCGCATATTGGCGGCGATCCACTCGGCTGCCTTCTGGATGTCTGGCTTGTTTTCGGTCAATGTGCTAATGCTGGGGATGCGCAGCAATTCATACAATTCGTCAAGATACCGTTGGCGATTTGCCTTGGCATGCTCTAAAGACTTGGAAAGCATCTGCTGGCTCCTTGTGAGAAGGGGTAGTGGCTGGCTATGCGCCAAGAATAGCCTATCAACTGGGAATGGCGCAAACCTGTTCTGAGGCGGCTGCTTTTGGCTCGTGGCAGAATAAATTAGGGCAGCCAATTTGTGGGCTGCCCTGTTTTATGACTGTTTCAACAATTATTTGTCTTATCCCGCTTTTATGATGCCAAACTTCATGGTTTGCCATTTGCGTCGTCTGTGGACGATTGTTAGGAACTCTCGCGCAATTTCCTAGCCTAAACGGCAGGCGCTGGCGACTGCTCATGTTCAGCGAGCCAATCCTCAACCCAGCGGCCCACATACGGGTAATGATAGTCTCGACCATTGGCAGTTTCAATTGCTGCCACAATCGAAAAACCCCCAAAGACGAAGGGGTAGGCAGCCCAGATCATTCCAATCACAAGCGCCACGAAAAATGTCACTACCATGAGCAGAATTCCTATCAGGATAATAATGAGTATGGCGCTCACCACTCCTAACACGACAATCACCAGCGCTCCCGCCAGAATGGCGACAAAGAAGCCTACCGTTGCCGCAATCTGCGCGGCGAAAGCCTGCGCCGCGTGAAACGCCACAAAACGAGACTTGTCCCGATAAGCTAAGTAAATCAGCAACGGAATAAATACCAGAATAATGCCGCTCAGGCCAGCCGTCGGCAACCCTACGATCAATGTGAGCACGGTGCTGGCATGGGCTAAGGCCGCCCATGTGCGTTCCTCGGACGTTGTGACTATGCTGGCGCGCGGCGCGCCTTCCTGAACTTTTCTTTCGCTCATCATGCCTCTCTCGCTCCGATTTAACTCTCACCAATTATTACGCGTCTGGCCCAAAACAGTTGCGAACTTTGCAAGATACGGTACTCTAGGAGCATGGTCAGCTAGTCGCTGCGCCTAGTCCCGCGATACGAGGTCGCAATGTCACTTCCTACACTAAAACCGATTACCTGCCCTTCATGTGGCGCAAACGATTTTGAGCATGACAGCGAGGGCAACCTGATTTGTTCTCATTGTGGGGTGAAATATGCGTCCCCGCGCGAAGAAATAGTCTGCCCCGCTTGCCAGACTCTCAATCCGGCGGACGCCAAGGTTTGCAAGGAATGTGGTCTGGCTCTCGGCAGAATCTGTCCGGCCTGCGATCAAGTCAACACGCCCGGAACCGAGCATTGCGTCAATTGTGGAACGCCGTTGGATACCTTGGCTCTGGTCACGTCACGCATGGGAGCGGGCAAGCGTCGAAGCGACGCCCTCCGCGAGAATCGCCTTGTCAAACAAAAAGGCGAGGACATGGTCTATATGCAGGGTCAGCGCGAGCGCATTGATGCTGAAGAACGGGCGCGGCTGGCTCAATTGGCCGCGCAACAGCAGAAGTCGCGCAGTGAGCAGCGCACATTGACGCTCGTTGTTGGCGTTATTCTATTATTGATCGTTGTGGGCGCGGCTGCTGCCAGTTTCCTGCTGGCCTCTGGCCGCTAATCGCGCTGTCACCCGCGAACATGTGCGACATGCGAAAGTCGTGCGTGGCCGTGCGGCGCGTGTCTGTTACGTTCATGTAAATACGCGCATCATAGGGCGAAAGCATGTTGCGCCCCATGATGCGCCTTGTGCCTATTGGTGATCGGTTATTGTCGCCCTACTGAACGGGTAGCGAAGCCAGACTGCCGTTTACCCTGAACAGCCACGCGGCTGCCCAGCCTACTGTCCCATTGTATTCGACGACTATCCAGTTGTAGCCATCATTGCGCGCTATGACGTTCACAGTCGCCCCGCGCGGTATCTTGCCAACCTCGGCGTAAGAAATGTCCGGCCCTTGCCGCATCTTGGCGTTGTCGAGGGCGAGGGCAGTGACCGCGCCTGGAGCAGTTGGCTCGGTTGGCGGCGCAGTTGGCGGCGCGCTGCCGCCCGTTTGATCCACTACTGGCAGCGCATTTATATCCCCATTGAGCGTGAATAGCCAGCCTGCCGTCCATCCCTGAAGTCCCTGATAGTCAATAAACAGCCAATCACTGGCGGCATTCCGCCCAAGCGTGCCAACGGTTGTGTTCTCTGCTACCACGCCAATTTCGGTGAACGATATGCCTGGCCCTGTCCGAATTTTCGCGGCGACTGTTGAGGTGGCCGTGATGCCAGTAGGCGATGGCGATGTCTGCCCTTCGTCGGGGCTGGGCGGGCCATACAACGCCTGAATCCCGGCAATATCATCGCTGCCAAGGCCGCGTTCGCCTGTATATTCGTCCCACATGATGGCGTTGGGATCGCCGCTATGATCCAATCCAAGCGAGTGCCCCAACTCATGGATAGCAGTCGTGCGCAAGTCAACGTCGTAGCCCGAACCGCCGCTTCCAATAACCCAGTGCTCGTCGGCGTCAAAGTGCAGATCGCCTGCAAGGTCCCCCAAGAATGATTTGGGGAAAAACGCATGGGCTAACACGTTGCCGAGTCCATCGAATGGCTCGCCATCGCCGTGCGCCCCGGAAAACCAGCCAATTGCAATATCGCCATTCGACGCAATCTCAGTGAGGGCCAGCCCGCACACACTATCCCACGATTCCGCCGATTCGCGAACTGCTTGTTTAGCAGTTTCGCAGCCCATATTCGTAGGGCAATTGAGGAAGCTATAAGTGACTTCCGATTGTTCCCACTTGGCGGCAATGACATAATTCGAACTCAGGGCCGATGCCCCTGCGTAACTGTCGTACTTACGGGGAGTATTGGCGCTTGACGTACCCGATTCTATTTTCCAAGCGCTCAACAAGGCGATGATCAGCGCTGCCAGCCCGGTTAGCGCCATCCACCGTATCGCCCATTTAGCCAGTTGTGATGTCATTCGTCGATCTCCTGAGTCTCAAGATTTAGCCCAATAACGCGCCCAACTCGTTCCACTCTATCAATGCATTGTAAGAGCGCCTTAGAAATTCAACAATCGCGCCAACGCCCTGCCATGCGACTGCGCTCTGTATTCAAGGTCAATCGTGGCGATTCTGCAAGGATTGATCGCCTAATGCAAGAGCGCAACCCTTTTGTGCTTGACTATCCGACTATCATAGCATAGATAGTTTGGCTGATGTTGTGATACCATTATGCTTACGCTGTGGCGTCACAATGAGTTTACTGGTTGAGGATCGTCGATTGAATCCGAGTTTGCGTTGGATGAGCCATCTGCAAAGCGCTTTTGACGGGGAACGACCTGAGGAGTCTCTGGTCGCCCGCATTGAGTCGCAGCTTATTGGCGAATGGCTTGTCTTGCAGTCGCAGTCTGCGCGCGACACCTTCGACTTCTCCTGGCAACAAACAGGAGTCGTTGAACCACTGGTCAGACCGCAGAAGCGAATTGCATCGAATTCAAACCTGACAAGGGGCAAAAAGCCAGAATGCTGCCGCCATATTTGACGCTTTTCGCTGACACGAGCCAGTTAACGATAATCAATTGGGTTAGAGCCAGCGCGCCATAAATGCAGCGCCCAACTGAGAGGGCGCATCTGTGGTCGCTGGAATGATGATTTGCAAGCTCCATTGAAAGGGAGGCGGATATGAAGAACAACAAGCACGTTTTGCGTTTTCTAGCAATTTTGCTTGGAGCGCTGGCCCTCGTCGTCGTTTTGGCGGCTTGTGACGCGCTCCCGGGGGCCGCGGGCCCTACCAACCCTGAGAAGCCGGGTGGCGGCTCCGGTGGCTCCGGTGGCTCTGGCGGTGGCGGCGGCACGACCGGCGGCACAACTGGCGGCACAACTGGCGGCACAACCGGCGGCACGACCGGCGGCACGACCGGCGGCACGACCGGCGGCACGACCGGTGGCACAACTGGCGGCACAACTGGCGGCACAACTGGCGGCACAACTGGCGGCACGACCGGCGGCACAACTGGCGGCACAACTG
>Ga0210377_10001773_pt1 | contig 19291 bp, 22 predicted proteins | sample PLM4_65_b1redo_FD_155480 | JGI IMG/M metagenome (GOLD analysis project Ga0210377, IMG submission 155480) | Groundwater sediment microbial communities from an aquifer in East River, Colorado, USA - PLM4_65_b1 redo | ecosystem: Environmental > Terrestrial > Soil > Riparian zone | place: USA: East...
TGGCAGCCATTGGCGCGCGGATTTCGACACTATTTCCGCTCTCTTGGGGACGGCTACCAATGGTTGACCCGGTGGAATTCGACAGGCCGGCGAGCTTCAGTCTCACTACTCTGGCTCGCGAATTCGAGTGCTCGAGGGAAACGATACGGCGTCGCTTAGATGAAGCCGGAGTTGAACCGTGCGGCGATTCCGGCGGCTATCCGTTATACCGGCTTCGGGATGCCCTGCGCGCATGGCTCCAAGGTAGAGAGTGCGCAATCGATCCTTCGAGCATGCAGCCGATGGATCGCAAGGCCCATTACGATGCGGAACTGAAGGCACTGCAGCTCCAAACGCTACAGCGCGAAGTGATTCCCCGAGTTGAGTCCGAGCAGGAACAGGCGCGGAACAATCGCATTACCTCGCTCATGTTTGACACGATGACCGACGTGCTCGAGCGGGACTGTGGTCTATCTGGCGAGGCCCTGGCCAGGGTGGAGCGTTCCATCGACGAATGCCGTGAGGCGCTGTTCAAGCAGCTCATCGAGGAAGAGGCTGAGGCCATCGCCTGATGACGCAGTTCGCGCGGGCACGGGATGTCACGCGCTACACCGCGGAGATGATTCGGCCGCCGCGGCGTATGTTGCCGAGCGAGGCGGCGAGGCGGTACCTGGAGACGGAGAAGGGACGGTGGGACCCGAGCCTTTCTCCGATGATGATCGAGCCGCTGGACCTGCTGGCATCGCGGGAATATCAAGGAGTGGTGTTCGTCGGTCCGGCGCGCAGCAGCAAGACGATGTCGCTCATTCTGGGCGGCATCACGTACGCGGTGACGTGTGCTCCCGGGGACGTGCTTATCACGCAGATGAGCCAGGACACGGCGCGGGATTTCAGTCTGACGGACCTTGATCGCGCAATCCGGCACTCGCCGGCATTGCGGGAGGCGTTGTCTCCCCGGGCCCGGGATGACAACACGTACGACAAGTTCTTTCGGTCGGGGATGCGGCTGAAGGTCGGTTGGCCGTCGATTTCGCAGTTGTCCTCGAAGACGTTGCGGTATGTGTTCCTGACCGATTACGACCGGCCGGAGAACCGCGATAACGTTGAGGGTGAGGGACCGTTGTGGGATCTGGGCGCCAAGCGTGTCGAGACCTACATGAGCCGGGGGAAGTGCTTCGCGGAGTCCTCGCCCGATGCGGAATATCTGGATGCCGAGTGGAAGCCGGCTACGCCTCACGAGGGACCGTCTTCGAGGGGCATTGCGGAGCTCTATAACCGCGGTACACGGGCGCGGTGGTACTGGCCCTGCTGGCACTGCTCAGAATTCTTTCAGGCCGCTCCGGGGCTGTCCTGCTTCGCCTTGCCGGCGGAGAAGGAACTGGAGGAACTGGTCCGCGTTCGCGACCCGCTGGAGCTGGCAGGTGAGTACGCGAAGGTCGTCTGTCCGGGTTGCGGCGGATTACATGAACAGATTCTGCGGCCGCAGATGTCAGCCAAAGGGCATTGGCTCCACGAGGGCCAGTCGATCTCGAAGGACGGTGTGATCGTCGGTTCGCGGCGAGGGACTCAGATAGCCAGCTACTGGCTCGGTGGGGTAGCGGCGACGTTCCAGAGCTGGGAATCGCTGCTGCTGAAGTATCTGCAAGCCCTTGCAAGCTATCTGCGGACCGGTGAAGAGGCGGCGCTGAAGTTCACCGTCAACACGGATCAGGGCGCGGCCTATCTTCCGAGAGTCGCCGCCAAGAAACGCTCGTCCGATGACCTGAGGAAGCGCTTGGAAAACTGGCCGAAGGGCAAGGTTCCCGCAGGCGTTCGGTTCCTCACCTCGCAGGTTGACGTGCAGGGCGGGAAGTTCGTCGTCCACGTCATGGGGTGGGGCGTGGGACTTGAAAGCTGGCTGGTCGATCGGTTCCCGATCACATCGAGCAAACGCGAGGAAGGCGAGCGGACCGCGGCGCTTGATCCGGCCTCGTACCTGGAGGACTGGGATCTGCTTCTTGAGGTGATGGAGCGGCGTTATCCGGTCATCGGCTGTGACTACCAGATGCCGGTGACGCTGACGGTGTGCGATTCCGGAGGAAAGTCCGGCGTCACCGCAAAAGCCTATGCGTACTGGCGCTGGCTGAAGAAGCGCGGCAAGCACCGACGGTTCCGGCTCATCAAAGGCTCGAGTCGGCTCGATGCGCCGACGCTCACGGTGACATGGCCGGATTCATCCGAGCGCAAGGACAGGAAGCAGGGCGGGCGTGGCGATGTTCCGGTGCTGCTCATCAACACGAATGTGCTGAAGGATGCGGTGGTGGGTGACCTCGCGCGAACGGACGAGGGTCCGGGCTACGTCCACCTGCCGAAGTGGTTGGAGAAGGACGACGGCTACTTCGCCGAGATCGCGGCGGAGACCCGTACGGATAAGGGCTGGAAGAATCCGAAACGCGAACGCAACGAAGCCTTCGACCTTCATGCGTATGGGCGCGCCGCCTGCAAGGTGCTGCGGGCCGACAAGATCAATTGGGCCTCGCCGCCTCGCTGGGCACGACCGGTAGAGGAACAGATTGCTGCCGCCGTGAAGGTTGCGGAGGCGAAAGAGGCGATTGCTACTGAGCCGCCACCGCAAGCACCGCGCGCGAAAGTCATGGCACCGCGGCGCGGTGGCTGGGTCAAGAACTGGAGATATTGATGAAGCAGGCACTTCTTGATTTTCTTCTCGGCGTGATTCCGTGTGGCCTCGTTTATAGCTTCGGCGCGAGTTATCTCCACACAATCGTCGGCTTCAATGTCGTGCTGTCGATTGTACTCGCTGGCGGTGTTGGTCTACTCATGGGCCTTTGCGGAACACATCTTGCCAGTGGATTCGCGAGGCGTTTCCATGCCTGACGTTTCGACAACCATCCCGCGCGCACTGATCGCCGGCGATACCTGGCAGTGGACGCGCGACCTCTCCGACTACCCGGCATCGACGTGGGACGCCACGGTTTATTTCGAGAATCGTGACGGCACGTTCAGCGTCGCCGGAGTCGCTGATGGCGACACGCACACGTTCACTATCGCCGCTGCAACGACGACGACCTACAAGTCCGGTCGATACGGCTGGCGCCTTCGGGTCACGGATGGCACGACGACGACGACCGTCGAGAACGGGCTCGCTGAAGTTCTCGTCGATCCAGCCGCCGCCGGTACGCACGACACGCGCTCGTGGGCGCGAAGAACGCTCGAAGCCATCGAAGCTTTCCTCGAAGGCAATGCTTCGACTGCGCAGGCGAGCATGTCGATCCAGGGGCGCTCGATTGCTCGCTGGTCACTGCCCGAACTGACGAAGTGGAGAAACGAGTTGAGGACGGAAGTGAAGATCGAGGATCAAGGCAGCACTGCCGGCCTCGGTCGCAACATCAAGGTGAGATTCACCCGTGCGTGATGTGTTTGATACGCCACTTGCTCAGGCTGTACTGCCGAGCGTGAAGCAGCCTGCGGCAAAACCGCAGCGCAATTCAGCACAGTCCAGCAGAACCGCTACACGAATGTACGCGGCGGCGCGCGAGTCACGCCTCACTTCCGACTGGTCGGTATCGAACGGTAGTGCGGATTCCGAACTCGTCAGCTCCCTGACGAAACTGCGTGGACGCTCGCGCGCCCTGATTCGAGACGTGAGCTACGCCAAGCGTGCTCAGGTCATCGTCGTGAATAACGTCATTGGCTGCGGCATCGGCATGCAGGCGCAGGTGATGACGAGCCGGGACGTACCCGCTGAAAGACTGAACGATTCCATCGAGGAATCCTGGTGTGAATGGAGCGAAGCGCAGAATTGCCACACCGGCGGGCGACTCGCGTTCAAGTTGCTCGAGCGCGCCATCATGGCTCAGGTGTTCGCGGCCGGGGAGTGTTTTATCCGCAAGCACTATCGGACCTTCGGACATTCGAAGGTTCCCTATGCGCTGGAACTGATCGAGGCCGAACGGGTTGCGGACGAGTTCACTGCACCGTATCTGTCGGCGCAGAACAGCAACCATGTTCGCATGGGCGTGGAGGTAGACGAGTTCTACCGGCCGGTCGCGTACTTCATTCGCCGCAGACATCCGAGTGAGTATCGGCTTACGAACTTCACGCCCGACATGATCGAGCGCGTGCCGGCGGATCAGATCATTCACCTCGCCGTCATCGACCGGTGGCCGCAGACGCGCGGGGAGCCGTGGATGCATGCGGTCGCGCGAACCTTCAATGATCTCGCCGGCTACACGGAAGCTGAGATCACGCGCGCCCGTGTTCAGGCATCGACGCCGTGGACTATTGAGACGGCCGAGGATGCTGGCTCATTCGGCGAAGAGCAGCCTGACGGTTCGGTCAATATGGATGTTGAGCCGGGGGTCGCGAAGCGGTTGAATCCCGGCGAGAAGATGAACGCGCCAAGTCCGAATGCGCCGAATCCGGCGCTCGACCCGTTCGTGCGCTACATGTTGAGGGAGTTGGCCGCTGGAACTGGCCCGAGCTACGAATCACTCTCCCGCGACTACTCGCAGAGCAACTATTCCAGCTCGCGCCTCGCATTGCTGGACGACCGCGACCTGTGGCGCTTCTATCAGTCGTGGTTCATCTGCGAGTTCCGTCATCAGGTTCACCGGGAGTGGCTGCAGGCTGCGGTACTCGCGCGCGCCATTCCCGGTATTTCTGTCGAGCAGTACGCGACTGATCCACGGAAGTTCGAAGCGGCGCTGTTCAAGCCCCGCGGCTGGAGCTGGATCGACCCGACGAAGGAAGTCGAGGCGTACGAGCGCGCGATCAAGGACGGCATGACGACGCTCACTGACGTGATTTCCCAGACCGGTGGCGGTCAGGACATTGAAGATGTGCTTAACACGCGCGATCGCGAACTCAAGGCGATTCGCGACAAGGGTCTCGTATTCGAGACGAGCCCAGAGTTCTACACGGCCGAAGTCGAGAAGGCGAAGGCCGAAGCCAAGGCAACCGCGAAAGCCGCGAGCAAGCCTCCAGAGGAACTGCCAGACAAACCGGTAGAAGCTGACGATGAGCCCATTGAACCCGCTGAAAGGCGGGTTTTTTCTTTCCCGAGGAAATGACATGAGCGAAGCACAGAACGACGAGCACGATGAAACCTGTGTTGTCCGCGCGTTCTGCATCGAACGTCTGCGTGATGAGAAAACGCAGGAGACCGCGTATCGCGTATCGCTCTCCAGCGAAGCGCCAATCAAGGACTGGCCGTGGGCGCCGCCGAACATTCTGGTTCACGAGAAGGCGTCGGTCGATCTCGATGGCGTGGCGGAGCGCGGATTACCGCTGTTCGTGAATCACGACGCGTACACGCTCACGAGCATGGTCGGCCGAATCGTGAATATTCGGCTCGATAAAAAGCGGCTAGTTGGCGATTTGAGATTCTCAAAAGCCAACCCCGATGCCGCAATGGTTCGGGAAATGGTCGATGAAGGAACGCTCACGGACATGTCGCTCCGTGCTGAGCCGATAAAGATTCAGCGAACCGAAGGATCGGACGGCACTACCGAATCAGTGAAATGGCTGCGCTGGCGCCCGATTGAGGGGTCTGTCGCAGGCATTGGCGCCGACCGAAGCATCGGTATCGGGCGCAACAAACCCACTTCTGTTTCAACCCCGGCGGTCCCCGCCAAACCCAAGGAGCCATCAATGGCTGACGATACCGCCGCGGCGGGCGAAAACGCCGATCAGACTGCTGCTGTGACTCGAAGTGCAGAAACCCGTGTCGAAGTCGGTCGACAGGAACTCGACAAGAACTTTGCCGCCGAGCAGGAGCGCAGGCGCCAGCAGGCGATCCGTAATCTGGCGACGGCCAACAGTGTTGGCGACGACACCGTGCAGAACTGGATCACGCGCGGCATGTCGCTTGATTCGGTGGCCGACGACATTCTTGCGATCCACAAGGAACGCGGGAAGACGACGCCCCGGTCAATCTCTGCGCTCGGTTTGTCCGAGCGCGAGTCAGGTCAGTACAGTCTGTGTCGAGCGATCCTGGCGGCGCGTGACAACGACTGGCGCAAGGCCGGCTTCGAGCTTGAATGTCACCGCACGATTGCGGACAAGACGGACAAGCCGCAGCAGAACAACTGCTTCTATGTCCCGCTGGAAGTGCAGCGCCGTCAGTCGAGCGTGAACTATGCGCAACTCGCGGAGCGGCACGGTCAGTCGCAGTGGATTCAGCGTGACCTGAATACCGCCTCGCTCGGCGCCGGTGGCGCGCTCGTGCAGACGAGCGTGATGGGCTTCGATGAGTTGCTGCGCAATCTGTCGTTCGCCTTCCGTATGGGCGCGACGCGCCTTACCGGGCTGCGTGACAACGTGACCATTCCGCGTCAGAGCGCGGCGGCGACTGCGGAATGGTTGTCGAGCGAGACCGGTGCGGCAACTGAGAGCCAGCCGACGTTCGTTCAGTTGGCCATGACGCCGAAGACCGTTTCGGCCTACACGGAACTATCTCGCAAGCTGCTCATGCAGTCCTCGATTGATGTCGAGGGTCTGGTGAATGCGGATCTCGCCGCGGTGGCCGCTCTGGCGGTAGACGTGGCGGTTATCAGTGGCACTGGCGCCTCAGGCCAGCCGCTCGGTATCGACAACGTGACGGGTGTCGGCACGGTCAGCGGCACCTCGCTTGGCCTTGCCGGTCTCCTGGAAACGCAGACGGACCTTGCGGCGGCAAACGTCATGCCGATGCGTGGCGGCTATGTCACGACTCCTGCGGTGGCGGCACTGATGATTGCGGAAGTGCTTTATGCCAGCACGGCCTCGCCGGCATGGATCGGCAACGTGTGGGGCGGCACGATGATGGGCTTCCCCGCGATGTCCACCAATCAGGTCGCAACGGCCACCATGTACTTCGGTGCGTGGGAAAACTGCGTCGTCGGCGAATGGGGTGTGCTCGAGGTAGACACGAACCCGTACGCCAACTTCGGCGCCGGCATCATCGGCGTGCGCGCGATGTACAGCGTGGACGTCGGCATTCGTCGCCCGGCCGCCTTCACCATCGCGAGCAGCATCACCTGATAGACGGCCCTTCTGCGGAGGGGCCGCTCTTCTGAACTGAGGAATTGAAACATGGCTCAAATGCAACGAGTGAAAGTCCTGCGTGGTTTTCGGCATCGACAGGAAATTCAGGCGCCGGGAACGGTACTGGATCTGGAGGCGCCGACCGCCATCGAACTGCGCACCAACAACAAGGTGGAGTTCGTGAATATCCAGACTCCACTGGCTCACAAAACCGAACTGCCTGACCCGAACAAGGTGCTGGCGGATCGGCAGGCCGCGCGCGCCGCCGCGCAGGTCACAACGGTTTCCAAGGCGGCCGAGCCGCAAAAAGGAGCGAAGTAATGTCTCTCGCAAGTGCTGTTGGTGCCCTGACGCGCACCAAGATCATGGCCTGTGTTTCGGCAGCCAATACCGCCGCCGCAACGTCCGCGTGGATCGATGCGCGCGGATATGAGGGCGCGGTATCAGTCGAGATCAGTGTCGGAATTATCACCGGCACGCTCGATCTCACATTCAACACGAATACGGCCGGAAGTGATTCCGGTGCGACAGCCGTCGTTCCGGTCGGCGGAGCGATCGCGCAGGTGACGACATCACTTGACGACGCGATCTATACGGCCGTATTTGAGGCGACGCAGCTTCGCGGATATATCAAGGTCATCGGCACTGTAGGGACAGGGCCATCCCTGATTTCCTACACGCTGATTGGCCGCAAGAAGTACGCGAGCTGATGCTGGAGTCTGACGCCGACCGCCGGGACATGCTCTTGGCGGTCGGCGGTCAAGTCGACATTCGCGTCGCCGATAAACCGCTCTCGATCGCGCTGTTCACGATGGACCCGCTTGACCTTCCCTTCGAAGGTTTGCGGATCAGCTCCACCCAGCCGTTTCTTGCCTGTCTCATGTCGGAGGCTAAGCGCCTCGGCCTGAAGTCAGGCGATCAGGTCCAGATTCCTGAAGAGGCGGAGCACTACGTCGCCAATATCACGAACGAGGCGGGTCTGGCCGTGATTGAGCTGCGGAGCGATCCGTGAGTCACGCGGTCGATTCGATTCTTGCGGCATTCGTTGCCTTGCTCGCGAATGTCCCCGGTCTCGAAGATCACATCGTCACCGACGAGGAGAAGATCGCCTCGCCCGGTGAATTGCCGTGGTGCTGGATTCAGCTCGGCGATGAGGACGTGGTCTCGCAGACGCTGGCGAAAAAGAAGACGCGCTCTGTTTTCGTCTTCGTGGATGTCATCACGAGCGATCGGTTTGCAGCCATGCAAGCCGCCAACACGATCGCCGCTCTTATCGAAGATCGTACTGATGGTGATCCGACTCTCGGCGGACTAGTCGGAAACATCACGCTTCAGAGCACGACACGCACTCGTGGCGAGGATTCTCCCATCGCTAGATTACGCATGACTTACCTCGCCACCTATTGGACGCGAGCCGGCGCGACAGCGACACCGGTTTAACCCGTCTCATTTTGAGGAACGCACATGACTGAGAATGTCACTGGCTATTTATGGCGGCTCGAGGTGGGCGCAGCCACCGGTAGTTCACTTCCAACCGAAGCGCTGGAAACGTGGTCGCAGGTCCTCGATATCGAGGAACTGACGCCTCCCTCGCCCACGCGCGAGACTCAGGAGTGGTACGTGCTCGATCAGTCGGCATCCAAGAAGATCATTGGCAGCATCAGCTTTACGCCGTGTCAGACCACCCTGACCCGTGCGTACGGCGATCTGATTCAGGATCGCCTCGAGGACGACGCGAACAATGGCTCCCCGCAGCGACGCAACTTTCGCATCATCGCCTCAGATACGGGTGCGGAGCATCGCTTCTGGGCCGGCTACTGCAACAAGTTCGAGTTCGCCGCGGTCAACAATCAGGGCCGCGTGACCTCGGCTGTCGAGATCACGGTAGACGGCTCTGTGACGATCACGAGGTAAGCATGCCTACCAATGGCGCACACCTCGACATCACCGAGAGACTGAACGCACTTCAGTTCGATATCGAGAAGATCGAAACCAAAACCCGCCTCGGCACGATCTACATGCGACAGATATCCGGTGCCGAGCGCTGGAACCTGCTGCAGATCCAGGCCCAGCTCCAAGGCGAAGGCGTTCGCAGGCTCCCCCCCGCTCTAGTCATCGCAGTGGCCCTGTGCAAGGAAGACGGGTCCAAGGCGTTTGAGGATCTCGACGCGGCCTTCAAGCTGATAGATGGCAAGCTGACCTTCGCTGAGGTTGATGAGATTTTCGAGCACGCCTTGCGCGTGACGCAGCTTGGCAAAAAAGCGCTGGAGAGTGCGGAAAAAAAATACTCCAGCAGCCAGAGCGACGAGTCTGGCACGAACTCGCCCTCCTCATCGGAGGCCACACAGTAGAGGAATTGCAGCGAAAGATGAGCGCTGCAGAATTCATGAACTGGCAGGCGATTCTTCGCCGCAAGCCTCAGGGCCATCACTGGCAGAACTATCAGGTCGCCTTCCTCGCGCGCGAGATGGAGAAGTCCGTATTGCGGTCCATGAGAAGCAAGCAGAAACCACGGCCGCTCGATCACTTCATGTGGAAACCCCCGGAGCCGTTGTTCGTGACACGCGAGAAAGCTAAGGCAAAGAGGAAGGCTCGCCGTGGTTGATGCTGTCTTGCGCTTCGTCGGCAAGGACGCCGGTCTTGAAACGCAATTCCGCAAGGTGCGCGAGAGCCTGTCCGGCCTCGAGCGTAGTGCGGGCAAGACGGCTTCGATCATCGGAACCGGCTTTACCGCGCTCGCGGGTGTCGTCGCGGCGATTGGCCTCAGCCGTGTAATCGGCGAGATAGGGCAGTTCGCAGAGGAAATCAAAGGCGCATCTGCCCGCACCGGGATACTCGTCACCGATATCCAGCGGCTGAAGTTCATCGCAGAGCAGAGCGAAACCTCGTTCGATTCGATCGCCAGCGCGATCAATCGAATGCAGAACCAGCTTATCAAGGCTGGAGATGGGTCCAAGGAAGCCGCCGCCGCGCTCGACCGCCTCGGGATTGAGGTTGCCGACTTCCAAAGCCTTAGTCCCGACCAGCAGTTCGAGCGGGTCGCGACGTCGATCGCTGCGATGGAAGACCCAGCCGAACGCACGGCTGCCGCGATGGGCCTTTTCGGCAAGAGCGGCGCGGAGTTGCTGCCGACGCTGGTTCAGACCGGCGCCGAGCTCGGCAAGCTTGGGGTTCAGTTCGATGAGATCGGCGGACCGGTACTCGCGGATTCCATCAACGCTGTCGATGAAATTGGCGATTCGTTCTCCCGCCTGAAACTTGCCACGCTCAGTCTGGCGACTGAGCTGGTCGGTTCGCTTTCTCCGGCGCTGACGTCCACCTTCGAAGCCTTGAGCCATTTCGTCGGTGGCCTTCGCGTGCTCGCGGGCGGCGGCGGAAACGAGATCGTCAATCTCAGTGGCCAGATCGACGAACTCACGGAACGCCGTGACGCGTTGCTGCGCGGATCGATTCGTCTGCCGGGACCTGAGCGCTCGAAGATACTGGATAACCTCAATCAGCAGATCGATGCGCTGACCGAGAAGCTGCAGCGACTCTTGGGGACCGGTCTCGGTGGCGTCAGGGCCGAAGCCGAGCGTCAGGCAGCACTTCTGGCTGAGTTGACCGGTGTCGAGGTCACCGCGAAGCGCTTGCCGGGAGAATCTTCACAGGAGAGACGCGAGCGCTCGCTTCGGTCTACCGAAGATCCGCTGGTTCAGATCAAGACCGACGAGAAGGATTTACTCGTCGAGATTCACGAAGAGATGTTGAACGAGATCGTCAACAAGGATCTCGAAGCCTCCCTCAAGCGCCAGCGGATCGCCTCGGATACCGCAGAGTTTCTTGCGCAGGCGCGCGAAACTTTCGGCTTGCAGGAGATCAAGTTCGAAGAGATCAAGAACCAGTCGATCATCTCCATTGCCGGCAGTCTTTTCGGCGCACTGGCGCGTGAGAATTCCAAGCTCGCCAAGATTCAGCAGGGCATTGCGCTGGCGCAGGCGATCTGGAACACGGCGGCAGGTATCACGGAAGCCTTGAAACTTCCGTTCCCGGCCAGCCTGGTCGCAGCCGCGAAGGTTGCGCTCGTCGGTGGTATTCAGATCGCCAAGATCAAGTCGACGAACTACAACGGCGGTTCGGTCTCCGGCGGTGGTGGAGTCAGTATCAGCGGTGGCTCCGGCGCTTCGGCCGAAGGCGTGCCTTCATCTCCGCCGCAGGAAGAACAACGCAGTGAGGCTGATCGCAAGGTCGTCAATCTGCAGGTCTTCGGCTGGTCCGAGGGCGCGATCCGCGAGATTGTCGACCGCATTCGCGAAGTCACCGGTGACTTCGACCTGCATCTGGTTCGGGGAAGCTGATGGGCTGGGCGTTCTACATCGCGCGCGTGGATCTGGCGCCGAGTCACGTTGCGGAGACGACCTACGAAATCCCGCTCGTCATCACGGGGGACGGGTTTCAATTCATCGGCAAGGACTTGAAGACGAAGCAGAAGAGCATTTCCGGAGTGGTGGAGACCAATTACTTCGGCCGTGAGCGCATCTGGCGCATCACGCTCGAACCGATCCAGGAGCAGGAAGCGGCCGTTCTGCGAGAGTTTCTTGCCAGCACTGCGGACGGCCAGCCTTTCACCTTCGATGCGCGTGGCACACCTGACATGCCGCTCGCTGAGATGACCGTGGTTCGGGATGACGAAGGCGCCTCGGAAGAGCTGTTCATCAAGGGCCTCTATGGCGAACGGATGATCCAGTTCGGCTTCGACGTTCGCGAAGCCTGATGCGCGCCGACCCGATCCAATTCGCGCTCGCGAACGAGGCGCGAAGCAGGCGCCCGCGCGCCGTCGTACAGATCGAGTTCGACGTCGCCTCCCCGTACATCACGAGCCACGACGACATTCCGAATGTTCCCGGCGATGTGCTGCAAGGGATGCTGCAGCGACCCTCGGCGATCTCTCAGCGCATTATCCCGGATGAGGGCCGCTCGGAAATAGGTTCTTTCACCTTCACGCTGGTAGACAAGGCGCAAGCCTTCACCATCGCGATGCGCTCGCAGCTTCAGACGCAGGGCGCGGGACTGAGGCGTCGGCGAGTGAGACTGTACCTCGGCGCTGAAGGTATGGACTTCTCGGACTTCCAACTGTTTCAGACGCAGATCGTTACGCGCTGTCTCTACAGCGGTGGACGGTACGAGGTTCGCTGCTCGGATATTACGCGGGAGCTTCAGCAGGAAGTCTTCCGGCCGGTCTCGACAACGTTGCGGGATTCGGTGTCCGCCTTTGCGGACATCATTCCGGTCTACGACACCTCGCGCTTCCATATGGTCGCGCACGGTACGTCCTACTCGGATGCGCCAGGACAGACCGTAGGGTACTTCCGGCTCGGAGAAGAGATCATCCGGTATACCGGGAAGACCTCCGACAGCTTTTCAGGCTGTACCCGCGGTGTTCACAACACGGTGGCGAAAGGGTATGCGGTAGATCCGGTAACGCCCCCGGACAAGCGCCCGAAGGTCGAGGAATTTATCTACCTCGAGATGCCGGGGCCGAAACTCGCCTATGCGGTGATGACCGGCATCATTTACGGCACCGCGAACGTGTTGCCGGATCACTGGCACCTCGGAATCGACACAGCCTTTGTCCGTTTAAGCGACTTCACCGGCATCGGGCCTGATCTGTGGGACCCGACAGACGATACGGCGGCACTCGTGTTCCGCTTTGTGGGCCTGAAGCAGCAATCGGAAGGGAAGGCTTTCCTCGAGAAGGAAATCTACCTCCTGCTCGGGTGCTATTCCCCGGTGTACTCCGATGGCGCTCTGGGCCTTCGGCGACGTGTCGCGCTGATCTCGGACGCCTCTCCGGTAGCGACGCTCACCGAGCGCGAGATCGTCTCCCTCGGCGAGCTTGAGCACCGCTACGATCTGGTTCACAACGACTTTCGAATCTTGTGGGCGTACGACCCGATCGCTGAGGACTTCATCCGGGAAACAGGGTGGATTGACTGGGACTCTGCCGATGCGCACGGTAAGTCGAAACTCCTGACTTACCAGTTCCGCGGACTGGACGGCCAGCGGGCAACGGACGCGACGCTTGCGCAGCGGCTGGATTCAATCCGTGACGCGTACGCCGCGCCTCCGCAGACGACTGATTGCACAGTGCTGGGCTCGCTCAACCGGTTGGAGGTGGGCGATGTGGTGCGGCTTTCGGTGTCCTCGGACGTGCTGCGGGATTTTGCCGGATCGGCGGGTGACTACAACCGCTCGCACGAGATCCAGCAGAAGAGCTACGACTTCCTGAGCGGCGATGTTGCGCTGGAGTTGTTCGGTTCCACGGCAAGGCCGGGGCTCTTCCCGCCTTCGGATAGCGTCAATGCCTCGCTCCCGGACGACTTCTACGGGGCTATCGGGACACCGCTGACCTCGGTACTCACCATTGTCGATGGCATCGTGCAGGCCGGCACGTACAACCTGACGGGGCATGCGAGCCTCGCCAACGCCGCGGCGATCTACTACTACCTCGGCGATCTGACCTTTCTCGATGGCGTAATCATCAACATCACCGAAAACGTGATGTTTCAGATTCGCGGCTTCGTGACGAAGAACGGCGATCTGGTCGGAACCGGCGACGGCCAGGCTGGTGTTTCCGATCCGGGTACGGGCGCGTGGGATGACACCTTCGCGGGGAATCCCGGCTTCATCGGCAACTCACGCGGCTGGGATGGGATTCGCGTCGATGAGGTCGCCGGTATCACCGGGTTCCATAAAGTTCGAACGCTCCCGGCTGAACTGACCAAGGCAAAGAACGATGCGTTCCCCTCGCTTGAGCTGCGCGTCGATGGCAGTACCCTGCTCGGCTTGCCGACCGATCTTCGCGGGACCGGCGGGGCGCCCGGTGGCCGCATCGTCTCGCAGAACGACTCGGTTCTTGCGGCTGGTGGTGCCGGGGGAGCCGGGGGGGCGGGCTTCTGCCTGATCTGTCGTGGCTTTGCTTATGGTGCCTCAGGCAGCATCACTCTGAACGGCGAGAGCACGACAGCTCCGGCCTTCATCACCAACGGCAATATCCAGATGCACCCCGGTGCCGGTGGTGCCGGCAGTCCCGGCTCTTTCCTGCTGCTGCTCGATGGCAACCAGCTTTCGTTTCCGATCATGGCGGGAAAGTTTTCGGCATTGACCGGGACCGTGACGCAGTCCGGCAATGCGATGGTGGATCGCAGTTCGACGCTCACGCCGAATCCAGTGATAGCCGATCCGATCGCGAGACCCGGCAACCCTCACGCCGGATACGCTGATCCGGCCGTCATTTCAGGTCACGACTACTCGAACGCTGCGCTTCGGATTCAGTACATCCCGGAGCCGCAAGTCCCGGAAGACGACGAGGACGCCACGCCTCCCGCGCCTGCCGATCTCGTCGCCAGTCACGTGCAGGGTGGAAATTCCCTGACGTGGACGCCGCCAGCCTCCGATGCGTACACCGTCATCGAGGTCTGGGCGAGCATCGACAACAACCGCGAGAATGCAACCAGCGCCGGAGAGGTGAAGGGCTCGGCGTACTTCCATCAGCTTCCGCTTGGCGGTTTGCGCTACTACTGGATTCGCGCGCGCATTGATCCTGAGTTCGGGCGGCTACCGTTGTATTCGGAGTGGGAGCCCGCAGGTCCGACCGACGGCGAGAGTTCCAACATCGAAGCCCCCGGCGAGCACGGCGAAAAGCCGGTCGATTTCACCGCGGTGGGCAAGGCAAACGGCATCAAGTTTTCGTGGGCCTTGCCGAGCGTCTCCAAGATGATTGGGTTCGTGGAGCTTTTCGAGCACACCTCGGTAAGTCCGTTTGCAAGCGCAACGCTTGCATGGAGTGGCTACGCGGTTGGACTCTTCCTTCAGAAGACGGATACCACAACGCGCTACTACTGGCTTCGCCTCACGCGAAGCGGCGAAGTGAGTGTTGTGGAGCCGGTCGGGGATGGGCTCGCCGCAGCAGCCTCGTCTGTGACAGCCGCTCTTGCTGCCACTGCCGTGCCGGACAATCTTAGTGCAGGCGGGGGGTTCCCGCCCCCGAACCCGAAGACGGCCGTAACCGGATCGACGGTAGTGACGCCAACTGGCGGAACACCCGGATACACCTATGCGTGGGCATGGCTGACCGGCGGTACAGGCATCACGATTGATTCCCCCGCCTCTGCGACAACGACGTTCAGAGGCACAAGCTTCTTTGATGGCACGCGAATGGATGGAGTTGCGCGCTGCACAGTCACTGACTCGTTGAGCGCGACGGCCTATGCAGATGTAACTGTGCATCTTGGCTGGACGAGCATCCTCTGATGGCACGGACACCGCTTCTCAAGCAACTCGACTCGGCGAGCGGCGAAGTGTTCGACGCGGCGGATGACTCGCGCGATCTCACGGACGCAGAGCGCGCCGCCGGCATCATCCCGGTCAACTATGCGTATCTGCCCGGGCAGGCCGCACGCCAAGGCGTTTCCTCATCCGCCAGCGCGGCAACCAATGCCACCGGGCTTCAGGCCGCCATCAATGCGCTGCCGACCGGCGGTGGGACGGTGGATATTACGGACGGGGACATCACCTACAACACCGGGCTCACCATCCCGGTCAACAAACATGTCAAGCTTCGTGGCATCGGCGGGGCATTCGGTGAGCAGTTTGCAACGAGTGCGGCGACACGCCTTATTTACACCGGCTCCGGGAATGCGATCACCGGGACCGGCGTGCAGTCCACGAGCTGGGTCGGACTCACGCTTCAGAACATCGAACTCGAAGGCAGTGGCGCGACAGGACACGGCATCGAGATCATTTCCGGCAATTCCATCCTGCTCGACAACTCGAAAATCCACGGCTTCACCTCGACCGACAAGGCGGGTCTGCGCCTCTCCGGCGGCGACACGCAGATCACCGTCGTGAGAAAGAGCGTCATCGAGGGCAACTATCGCGGCATCCATGCCGACAAGGGCGCGCAGTCACTGGCGTGGACGCAGCTCGTCATTTGCGACGGCTCTCAAGTCCACTACAACACGAACGAAAACGTGCTGGCGCAGGACGGATCGAGCTTTATCATGCGCGATTCGTATTTCAACCACGGCAACGCTGGAGCCCACTGGATCGCGCTCAAGAACGTTCGCCACCATGTGATTCAGGGGTGCCACGGAGAGCTGTCCGGCGCCGCCAGCAACTTCGATTGTATTTACCTGGATGCGGTGTCTGCCGATCAATGCCTTGGTGGGATCATTTCCGGCAACGAGATCGTGCGCTCGAACCAGACTTCCGGAACCGGGACGTGCGTCAACTACAACAGCGCGCGCGGATGCGTCATTGAGGGAAATCGCTTCTCATCTCTTTCGACACTTCCGCCGATCACGGTTGGCGCGGACTCACGAGACATCGAGATCGGCCGCAACTACTGGAATACCAGCGGGCTGAAACTCGCCAGCATCAACATCGCGGCGTTGGGAACGCGAGTATCGTTCCTCAGCATCGTCCCGTTCTATTTCCAGGTCACGAACGTCGCGGCGAGCCAGACGGACGTAGCGCTTGCCGGAGTCAATGCGGCCGCAACGTTCTACCGCATGCCCAATACGGCATGGGTGGTAGGGATCGGGGTGGCAACGGAAGCGAACGTCACCGCAGGAACGATGCTGATCGAGCCGCTAGTTTCGGGAGTTGCCGCAACCACGACCCTGACGCTCAACTCATCGAACGCGGGCAACGCCTCCACAATGGTCCCGCCGCTGCAGGACGGGAACAAGATTGCCTCCGGGGGCTCGCTGCGATGCCAGTACACGACGGATGCCGGATTCCTGCCGGATGGGTCCAACGACATGACTATCGTGGTGTACGTCGCGATCATGGACCATGCTACCAACACGATGTGAAGCTACACTTGAGCGGTGCCGAAGAAACTACTCGGGCTCGAGCTGCTGCGGGGGTTGTGCGCATTGCTGGTGGCGCTCTACCATTGTCTATGGTGGAGCGGGATTGCCCATTTCCGTGAATGGGGACTCTACGGGGTCTACGTCTTCTTCACGATCTCCGGCGCGGTGCTCTATCACATATATGCCGGGCGGCTCGGGAAGGACCTTTCAATCCCGCAGTTCCTGCTGCGGCGCTTCGCACGCCTTGCGCCCCTCTATGTTGCATGTGCGCTCGCGCCGACTCTTGTTGGACGTGATTGGGATAGCGCACGGGAGTTCTTGAATCTCTCGATGCTCTTTGGCTTTGCCTCGCCGGGTCAGACCTCATCGGTTACCGGAGGATGGAGCCTCGGTATTGAGTGCGTGCTGTATGCGCTCTTTCCGGTGCTGCTGGGCCTCACCGGGCGCGCGGCGATCCTCGTGTTCGTTGCGTTCTTCTCACTGCGGTTAGCCTTTGCCAGTGAGGTCGTCGGGGCCGACCTGTTCGGGAGCTTCGCGGTCTACACCCAGCCCGGCGCGTTCCTGGTGTTCTTCTTCGGCGGCATGCTGATTGCGAAGCTGGCGCCGCGCGGGACCTGGCTGCCGCTGCTGGGGATTGCCTGCGCGATCGCACTGTTCGCCTTTCCCGGTGCTCCCGACCGCGCTTTGCTTTTGGGTTGGCAGGGCGTCGCCTACACAAGCCTCGCGGTACTGATTGTCGCTGGCTTTTTCTGGTCAACACAGAACGTGGTGCTTGCGGGTATCAGTCGCTTCTTCGGCGACGTGAGCTACGGGCTCTATCTCATCCACCCGTTTGTATGGTCGGTGACGGAAGGGCTGCCTCAAGTGTCACGCATCGTCGCCACGGTCGTCGGGGCAATGGGTATCGCGTGGATTGCCCTGCGGTGGTACGAGCGTCCGGCGCGAAATCTCGTGATTCGTCTAGGCGAGGGATATCGGCGTCGGTATCCCAAAGCCGAACCATAACAGCACGAAGAGAACCAGCAGGATCACCGCAAAGGTCGTCTCGCAGGTCGTACACCTGCGGTCTCGATCAGCCTGCAGTTCTTGCAGGGCCTTATCCACATTCGCCCGCCGCTCTGGCGGGACACGGTAGATCCGGAATATCTGCATGCGGCGAGGTTAGCAGACATCTGCATCGCTGTAACGCTCGGTGCCAATACTGGAATTGCATTGTGGTACGACGGGGACATCCCCTCTCGCTGGCGCGCGCGGTCGTAGCAATTAAAATCACGCAGAATAAGTGACGACGGGGGTAGAAGTGACAGCGGAACAGTCGTGTATGGCGCCGGAGATGTCGGTCATCGTGCGCTGGCGCGAGCACGCGATGAAAATACGCACATGAGACGTGAAGTAGGAGCCGATGGCTATGAGAACCCGTACGGCGTGGGGAACATGAATGGCAACACGCGCCTCATCTGGTGGGTCCTCGGCATCGTGGCGACGCTGGTTACAATCGGCGTCGTCTCTGTGGGACAGGCTCTCTACACGATCAACGGCAAGGTCGAAGCCATCGGCGCGAAGGTGGACTTCCTCATTCAGGAGCGACAGCGCTATCGGAGCGGACGTGAACCCTGATGTCGTGAACCACACGCAGAGCCCGGACGATAGTGTTCACGCAAGTGATCGTGCGCAGGTGCAGGTCACGAAGATCGAACTGTCCGAGCGCACGCTATCCATCATCGCCATCGTGCTCGGAACGCTTGGCGTAGGGCTTGCCATTCTCGCCGTCGTGCTCGCGCAGCTCGCCGAGCGTGAAGCGCGCCTTGCGCAGTACGACGCGCAGATCATGCGCGCCAGAATCGAAGCCTTGGGTATCAAGACTGACGACCACTAAGGAGCAGCGAACATTTCACATCAGGTCATCATCATCAATTCATTCCGCAACATGCTGGACGATCCAGAAGTGCGTGACCATCTCACGCCCGGCCAGTGCACGAAAGTCGATCAGATCCTCGCCTGCGCGACGTGGACCGATGAGCAGTTCCGCTATCTCTCCCGTCGGGTAACGCAGGCGTACTGCAACGAGGACTGAGTGAGCGACGATGCCAGGTTCATTCTCATCGTTGGGCTGCCGATTGTTCTGGCGCTCGTCGGGGTGGTCTGGGCGCTCCTGCAACACAGAATTGCTGCCATTGCTTCGTCCCTTACGAAGCTGGAGGGCCGCTTCGAGCAGCGCGCCAAGGATCGCGACGCGGAGTACGTGAACACTATCACCGCCATCAACAAGGAACTGTGGCCGCTGCTACAGCAGGTAAAGACGCTGGAGAAGGATCAGCAGGGTATGCGCGACTGGAAGCATCTCGTGGTCGATAAATATCTGCCGCGCGCGGTAGAAGAGCACGAACGCCGCCTGAACAAGCTCGACGCAAAGGTGTTCAACGGACAGCGGG
>Ga0210377_10001774_pt1 | contig 19290 bp, 11 predicted proteins | sample PLM4_65_b1redo_FD_155480 | JGI IMG/M metagenome (GOLD analysis project Ga0210377, IMG submission 155480) | Groundwater sediment microbial communities from an aquifer in East River, Colorado, USA - PLM4_65_b1 redo | ecosystem: Environmental > Terrestrial > Soil > Riparian zone | place: USA: East...
GCAGAAACTTCGTCCCGCTCTTATTGTCAATCGCCAGCGCCGGATACTCCCCGGCGGGCCAGTCCCCGTCATTCGGAACACCCAAAACCGTATCGCCCGGACTGGTCACGTCATAAACCGGCTCAGGGGCCGGCAAGGCTCCGATGTTGTAGTAGTTCTTGGTTGAATCCATCGAGCCAAAGACATAGGTTCCCGCCGGCAGTTCCGCCCAGTACACACTCATTTTGCGGTCCGTCGTGGCGTTCTCATGCACGAAAAGATACAATCCGCTATCCGTGAACGTCCCGGGCGCGGCAAAAGCGGCCACAACCCGGTTTGCCGCATCCTGTGCGGAGGCAATGGGGCCAAGTGTGCCGCCGGTCCATTCGGCGGGGATTCGGTCGTCCACGGTGATCCACACAATGGCTGCTTCCGAAAAGGTCACCGTGTGCGTGACATCGGTTTCACCGGCGTTCTTGTCGGAATTGAACGTGCGAACGTACTCCGAGCCGATCATCTCGGCAGGCGTCAGAGACCATGGATAGTCCCGATCCGAATAGACGATGTTACCATCCTTCAGACCGCCGGGCTCGGTCGGCAGTGGCGCCGTGCTGCCGTCATACACGCCGATGGGCGTACGATTGCCCGATTGACCGTTGGCGCGCACGACATCGGTGATAATCGACGCCGATGCCACGCCGGAAACGGCAATGACAATCGCCGTCATCAAAATTAAACTAATCAATCTCTTCATGTTTCAATCTCCTCACTCATGTTCTCGATACCTGTGTGAGGTGCAGCTAAGCAAAGAACGGCACCTCACACAACGGTCTCGATAATATGCCCTGTTTCTTGACTGCCAGACAGGCAGATCTTTTGCTGCACGCTCATTTACGGAGCGGGAGCAAAGACCGCCGAACCACCGTTGGCCACATCATTCAACAGAATGCGCGTACCGTCCAGCAACACCTCGTGCAGCTCGACCGATGCTCCGCCGCCGCCTTCCAACGTGCGTGCTCGCAGGTTGTAGTAACCGTCCGCGGCCACTTCGAAGACTTTGTCCTCGTTGGAGGCGCCTTTCCACTCGCCGGTTCTGCCGACTTCAACGCCGCCGATCACAATAATCGTACCATCGTCACTGTTGGCACCGATGATGTGCAGGCCCTTGGTCAACTGGATCGTTCCGAGAATCTCCGTTCCGAAGTTGTCGTCGTCATCGCCTGCGGCCGGGTCTAACGCCGGATCCTCAAGCGGATCGATACCCGGATACGATTTGTCCGGATAGCCGTTATCCACGCTGAACGCACCATTGCCCGTATCACGCAGGTTGACAAACTGATCGACGCGAGAGCCTTCCGTGCCAGGCATAGGGGGTAGTCCCTTGTACAGCCCGGTGTCAAAGATCTCGTCCAGGGCGACATAACTCCAGCCGTCCGTCACGAGCGGCTTCAATGTACGGATTTTAAACCCGGAAACATTGCTCGGGGGCGCCGCAAGGGCGGCCTCAGCCGGGACCACTGGAGCCACGAACTGACCAACCAGGGTGGGATTCGCCTCATAGGCGACGTTCCAGGCCCGGGCCTGTACTAACTGGGTGTTGTCGTGCGAGGTCACACACACGCCGGCCAGAATCTCATCCGGCAGACCGAAGACGAGCTTGATAGCCCGCGATTGCCAACCTTTATTGTCACCGAAGTCGGCAAGCCCCTCGACCATGGTCAGACCCCCGACGGTGACCCGCTGGACGGCCAGCGCTTTGGCTCCCGCTGTCAAGGCCGTGCCGAATTCGCTGCTGCCGCCGTCGGTTGCGGTGCGGCCCTGCAGCCCGGCGTAGTCCTGGGCCTTGCGGTCGAGCATCGAATAATGCACCGACGGACCCGTAGCGGTCTCGCGAAGCATCACACCGTACTTGGCCCAGTCATTGCTCCTGACGACCCAATTGAAATTCGCCGAGACGCGAATGTCGCCCGTGACCGTGTTGTAGGCATAGTGGAAGTCGTCCGAGTTATCCCAGATGTCGTGACCCCCGGCGGTGATCAGATACTGCTCGGTCAGCACATCGCCTTTCCAGACGAAACCCTCATAGATGGTGCTGCCAATGCCCGGAGGAGCGCCGACGTCCTGTGCATTTTCAAAGACGCCGACAGGCTCGGCGAAACTCGATACGCCGATGACCAGCGCGATGACCGGTACTAAAACAAACAATCTCTTGTACATAATGGTTCTCCTTCCTTCTCGACTTGCTAATAAAGTCAATACTGCATCCCGGCAACGAGCCGAGATACAAACTTTCCGTGACAGACGTTCGTACCTTGAACATTCAGCGGTGCCTGTCTGAAGCAACCTTCAGACAAGCCACAAAGAATCGTCACCGATCTCTACGCCTGTCAGAAAAAAACTCTTCTGTAGGACTTGGCTTGTCCCCCTCCGTGCGGAAACCGTTTTTGAGCCGTATGATGAATGGTAACACTTTACAGCGAATGCACAAACCTCACTCCAGCTCAGTCCCATCACCTAAAACAATTAGGTGGTTGCCCAGGAACTATGGATATTTTCCCACGCCAGAGAAAGCCAAATTCCGTTAGAGCTACCTGAGTTCATAGTCTTATTTGTACCAAACACATCACGTCTTCGTCAAGAAAAATGTGCAAAGTTATGACATATTTCAGGCTTGGACAGGCAGAAATATGCAGCAGTCGGGGCTTTTACACAGCGAAAAACACTGCCTCGCGATTCGGGATAGACCCGCTTGCCGCCGGCAAAATGCCCTATTCCACCGGTATAGGTTGTAATTACAGGGAGTTAGTCCGCTTTTTTCAGGCGTTTTCGGCCTCGGATTCGGTCTGAGCAGAGTCCGCAGGCTCCTGAGTCTCCGGCGTATCGGGGGACGCAGCCCCCTGGCCCGGCTCAGAATCATCGGCTCCGCCCTTGCCGCCTTTCCTTGTCCGTTTGGTAAACTGGCTCACGTCGGCGTCGGAAAGAACTCTTTCCGGGCCTGCCGGCGCTCGCTGGCGCCCGGTGGACGCGCTCGTCTGCTGTTGTTCCTCAGCGGCCCACTGGACTCTTCGCAGGCTCAGGCCGATTTTACGGGCATCCGTATCAACCTTCAGGATTTTGACCTCCACGTCGTCGCCGACCTTGACAATGTCCTGGGGCTTGTCAATTTTGTGGTCCGCCAGCTCGGAAATGTGCAACAGGCCCTCCAGCTCCGGCTCCAGCTCCACGAAGGCGCCGAAGTTCGTCAGCTTCGCCACTTTGCCTCTGATGATATGGCCCGGAATGTACTTCTCAGGGATTGCGCGTATCCACGGGTCCTCGCTCATCTGCTTGATGCCCAGTGACACGCGGCGTTTCTCTTCATTGACTTCGAGAACAACGCACTTGATTTCCTGACCCTTTTTCAAAGCCTCGCCGGGATGGCTGTGTTTCCTTGTCCAGCTCAGGTCCGAGATGTGAATCATGCCGTCGATGCCCGGCTCGACTTCGACAAAGGCGCCGAAGTTCGTCACGCTGCGCACCTTGGCGGTCACAATCGTTCCGGACGGATACTTCTGGGAGGCGACCGCCCACGGATTGGTCTGTGTCTGCTTCAGACCCAGCGAAATTTCCTGTTTTTCCTTATTGACGTTCAAGACCACGACTTCGATCTCATCGCCGAGATTGACCATTTCGCCCGGATGGGCCAGACGCTTGGTCCAGCTCATTTCGCTGATATGGACGAGTCCTTCGATGCCGTCTTCGAGGCGGACGAACACACCGTAGCTCATCACGTTGACCACCTTGCCCTTGACCTTGGTGCCGACCGGATAACGCGATTCGACGTTATCCCAGGGGCTGGAGGTCTTTTGCTTCAGGCCCAGCGAAATTTTCTCCTGCTCTCTATCGACCCCAACCACCACGCATTCTATTTCCTGGTCCAGATCGACGACTTCCGACGGGTGTGATATTCTGCCCCAGCTCAAGTCAGAGATGTGCAGCAGGCCGTCCAGGCCGCCCAGATCGACAAACACGCCGAAATCGGCGATATTCTTGACGATTCCTTTTCGGAGCTGGCCCACCTCGATCTCGGCCAGGATTTTCTCCTTGCTGCTGTGACGTTCTTCCTCGATAAGTTTTCGCCGGGATATGACGATGTTCCGTCCTTCCACGTCGATTTTGAGAATCTTGCAGTCCACTTCCTTGCCGATGAACCGGCTGATGTCACCGGGCTTGCGGATGTCCACTTGCGAGGCCGGCAGAAATACGGGCACTCCAACATCCACCAGCAGACCGCCCTTGATTCGCCTGATCACTCTGCCGCGGACAACGTCGCCCTCCTTTTTCGAGTCAAGAATCCGCTCCCATCCCTTGATGAGGTCTGCTTTGCGTTTGTTCAACAGGACAAGGCCGCTCTCCGAGTCCGTATCTTCCAGAAGCACTTCGATCACCTTGCCCGGCTGTATGTCCTCGGGATTGTCAAACTCGCCTGCATCCAGAAGCCCTTCGCTCTTGAGACCCACCTCCACGATAACGTCGTTGCCTATTTGCGATACGATTGTTCCTTTGAGAATCGTTCCCGGCAGACGGGAATCCACCTTCGTCTGCAGAGCTTCCTCAAGGAATTCGTTTTCCTGATCACCAAAAATTTCGTTGACCTGCTGCTCGAGCTTCTCTTCGGAAAGCCCTAACTTGTTGATTATGTTTCTATCGACCATAAAACTTTGCCCTCTGTGGAGTCTAAGTTTCTTACCTTTCGGCGCCCCACATTCACGCCGAGAGGCTTCCGTGCGACACAGCACACATAGAGTTTCATTGATTAAACACTAACCAGAATCATTTGCCCACGCAGCAAATGCTATATTACATCACATCGATAATTTTTCAGAATGGTCAAGTTTACCCGCAGGCTGCTCTTTTTTCAAGTATTTGTTTGGTCTTTTTTTTTTCAAAGCGCGGCGTTATCGGCATGGACTGCCAAAGGCCTCCAGATTCCTGACGAATTCGCTGACTATCCAGTCCGGCGTCGATGCGCCGGCCGTAACCCCCGCCGTTTTCCTGCCGGCGAGCACGCCGGCGTCAAGCTCGCTCCAGTTTTGCAGGTGGTAGGTTTGCTTGTTGACCCTGGTACAAAGCTCGGCCAGCCGGCGGGTATTTGCGCTTTCCAGGCCGCCCAGAACGAACATGATTTCCACCTGTTTGCACAGCTTAACGGCCGATTCCTGTCTTTTGATGGCCTCCCGGCACAGGGTGTTGATTACCTTCAGCTCGCTGAAGTTTCCCCGTCCCATTGCCCCTAACATCCTGCCGAGCCGCTCCGGGTCCTGCGTCGTCTGGCAGACGACGCCCAGCCTGGCGTTTTGGGGCAATTTGGGCAGGTCCGACTCGTCGGCAATGACGACAACATCCCGGGCGCAACCTACAACGGCCTGAACCTCCGGGTGATTTTCGTCGCCGATAATGACGACCTTGTAGCCTTCCTTTTCAAGCTCGCCGGCTATATGCTGGACCCTCTTGACCAGAATACACGTGGCATCGACGATGTTGAGTCCCTTTTCCTTCAACCTTGCTATCTGGGCGGGGGCGGCTCCATGCGAACGGATCAGAACGGTTCCTGACCGAATCTCTTCGACGTCGTCCACGGTTCTCAGGCCGTCCTTTGCCAGCCGATCAACGACATCTTTGTTGTGAATGATCGGGCCGAGACTGTACACCTCGTTTTCCGTGGCCAGAATCTCCTCCGCAACGCTGATGGCATTTCGAACGCCGTGGCAAAATCCACATTTTTCCGCAACCAGAACCTTCATACAACCGGATACAAAGACTTATAATCGGGACTTCGAGCTTCTGCCTTAGAAGTCTATACGAAAAGCGCCGCGCAATCCACCAAAACTTGTCGGTCTGGGCAAGAACACCCAAAAAGCGAACGATATTTTGAAAAGTTTGTGCTTGACGGGTAAACACAAATGGATTTTATTTGTGGTTGAGGGTGAAGAATACTGAAGTTGGTCGGTTTGTAACGGCCCTCGAACAAGGGGCTTGAATATTTAAAGGGATTACCGAAAGGATATCTTTGTTTCTTGGAAAGGATTGAATGATGCGGACGGTCAGACTTTCAGCGATTTTTGTTGTGTGTGCCGGTGTGTTTCTGGTCACGGGCTGCGATTCGCAGTTGCAGGACCTGAGAATTCAAAATGAGACTCAGCAAAGGCGCATAGACGAGCTCCAGGCCGAGCTGTCGGCGGCCACCCTGCAGCTTGACCAACTGAAAAAGCAACTGGCCACCGCTCAGCAGGCGGGCGGCGTCGAAGTCGAGACGCTGCAGCAGAAAATTGCGGCGCTCGAGGAAGACCTTGCCAAGAAGAAAGAGCTGATTGCCTCGATGCAGCAAAGACTGCTTTTAGGCGGGGCGGCGCTGCCGGTAGAGCTCAGCACGATGCTGGAGGACTTTGCCAAAAGCCAGCCCGACCTGGTTACGTATGATGCCAGCCGGGGCGTCGTCAAGTTCAAGAGCGATTTACTTTTCGACAAGGGCAGCGACACGGTGGCAAGCTCGGCCGGCGAAGCCGTCAGAGCGCTCTGTGGAATCCTGAACTCGACTGAAGGCAAGAAATTCGACATCATCGTTGCCGGGCACACGGACGACATTCCCATTCTCAAATCAGAGACCCGCGCAAAGCATCCGACGAATTGGCACTTGTCGGTGCACAGGGCAATCGCCGTGCTGAACTTGATGGAGAGCAGCAATATTGCCTCGAAACGGCTCAGCGCTCGCGGTTTCGGTGAATTCAGACCTCTCGCGGAGAACAAGCCCGGCAAAGGCGGCAATCCGCAAAACAGGCGCGTCGAAATCTACATTGTCGCTGAAGGGGTATAATACTTAATTGCCAATTGCCGATCTGCGATTTTCGATTTGAACTCGGCAATCGCAGACTTGTCCTGAGCAACGTCGAAGGATCGAAAAACGAAAATCTTTTTTGAATGGCAGAGCGCACATTAATTATCATCAAGCCGGACGCCGTACAGCGACATTTGGCGGGCCGGATTATTGCACGCTTCGAGAGCAAAGGGCTCAAGCTGGTCGCCGCGAAATTCATGCAGATCCCTGAAGAGCTGGCTCGCCGGCACTACGCCGCCCATCGGGATAAGCCGTTTTTTGAGCCTGCGGTTACGTTCATGAGCTCGGCGCCGTCCCTTTTGATGGTCTGGGAAGCCGACGGCGTTGTCGATATGGCCCGCAAGATGATCGGCAGCACGTTTGGTTACGACGCGCAGCCGGGTACCATTCGCGGAGATTTCGGCTGCTCTCAGAGGTACAACCTCATTCACGGCTCGGACAGCCCTGAATCCGCCGAGAAGGAAATCAATCTGTTCTTCAGAACCGAAGAGCTGGTCGATTACGACCTGGCGGATGCTTCCTGGCTCTACAGCCCAAGACTCGGTCCGAAAAAATAGCGACTTTCCGGCCCTTTTGCGGGGCAGACAAGCCCACACCTTCCGGGAGGGCTCCGGCTTTCTTTTTGGAACCATCCCTGTCGGCACAGTTGGAATGCTTTTCGCTTGAACTGCGCCTGTTTTTATAGTACAATAGCACCGTTGAAATTGAACGGGTTTGGTGGATGGGTTTGGGGATGAGAAAGCTTGTTTTTGCCCTCTTGTGCCTGCTGCCGGTTCTGGCGTCCGAGGCGAAGGTAATCACCGTCGACGACGACGGGCCCGCAGATTTCCGGAACATCCTCGCCGCAATCAACGCCTCGGCCAACGGTGACACAATCGTTGTCAAGCCCGGCACGTACAACCAGCGGGTCACTTTCGATAACAAGGCTGTAACCCTTACCAGTGAGAATCCGGATGACCCGAACATCGTCGGCGCGACGATTATTAGTGTTGTTTCCTTCACGGGCCACAGCGTGAGTTTTGATCTTGAGGAAGGTCCCGGCTCGGTCCTGACCGGCTTTACGATAACCGGCCGGGGCGTTTACTGTTACGGCACCTCGCCCACCATCTCGAAGAATGTTATCAGGAACTGCACGAACTACGGCATCGAGGGAGAACGCGACGCCGCACCGGTCATCTCTGACAACGTGATACGCTCCAACGTCTTTCCGGGCATCTATTCCTGCAACGGACCCATCACGGGCAACGTGATTTCCCAAAATAAAGGCGGCATCTCTTTTTGCAACGGACCTGTAACCAACAATATTATTACGAACAATATCGACATGGATTTCGGCCGCGGCGGGGGCCTGTCCTTCTGCAAAGGCCCAATCAGGAATAACGTAATTTCTTACAACTACGCGACCTACAAAGGCGGTGCATGTTACGAGTGCACGGGCGAAATCACCAACAACGTCATCATCGGCAACGGGAGCGTTATCGCCGGCGGCGGGCTGTGTAATTCACAAGGCAGGATTGCCAACAATATCATTGCCGGCAACCAATCCGACAACGGCGGCGGCCTGTTCGGCTGCACGAGAATATACAACAACACCATCGTCGGTAACGCCGCCCGAGAAAACGGCGGCGCCCTGAGCCAGTGCCCGGGTTATATCAACAGCAACATCATAGCGTTTAACAGGGCCGGCTCGGTCGGCGGCATTTATGGAGACTCGATCAACTCCTACAATGCCCTCTGGTCGAATGAAGGCGGCAACTTCGGGGGCGGCGCCGTGGTCGGTCCTGGCGACATTATTGCCAACCCGCTTTTTGCAAGCGACGGCTACTGGGACCCCAACGGGACGCCCGGTCAAAGTGACGATTTCTGGGTCGCTGGGGACTATCACGTCAGGTCCGAGGCCGGCCGGTGGAGCCCCGGTGACAAGAGCTGGATCAAAGATGCTCAGACCAGCCCGTGCATCGACGCCGGCGACCCGAACTCCGACTGGACCGCTGAATTATGGCCTCACGGCAAGCACATCAACATCGGCGCTCACGGCGGAACCGCCCAGGCGAGCATGTCATTGCTGTCTGTCGGAAACGTTGCCGACCTGAATCCCGATATCCACGACGCCAACGACTGGGTGGACTTGCGGGACATGGCATTGCTCGCGGACAACTGGCTGCACAACGAAGTCCCGTTAGCCGAAGACCTCGACAGAAACGGGATCGTCGACTTCTCAGATTTTTCGATTCTGGCCGCTAATTGGCGGCCGCAGCCTCTGCCTCCGCAACCTCCGAACCCCAACCCGCTGACCTGGGCGACGGAGCCTCAGGCAACCTCAAGAACGTCCATTGCCATGACGGCCGCAACGGCTGTTTCAACGGATGGCAGCGAGGTGGAATACTATTTCGCCTGCACGACGGCCGGCGGACACGACAGCGGCTGGCAGAACGCGCCCGCCTACACGGATACCGGCTTGAGCGCCGGCACCGAATACGCCTATAAAGTCAAGGCCCGCAACAAGGGCAATCTCGTGGAAACCGCGTATTCGCCGCTGCGTTCGGCCGTCACTTTGCCCGATGATACCACGCCGCCGACTCCGAACCCGGCCGCGTGGGATACCCAGCCGTATGCGATCCAGCCGGCGTCTATTCGTATGATCGCCGCAGCGGCATCCGACGACAGCGGCGTCGAGTACTATTTCGCCTGCACGTCAAACCCGGCCTACAGCAGCACGTGGCAGGACAACCGCGTGTATCAGGCGAACGCTCTGCCGAAAGGACTGTACCGCTTCGTCGTGAGAGTCCGTGATAAATCATCCAATCACAACACTACGGCTGACTCGACCGAGGTGACCGTCGATTTGCAGCCTCCGACGCCCGACCCGATGCAATGGAAGTCCGTGCCGCATGAAACTTATGGCGGAGGCGGGACCTTCGATTTCTGGGCGGAGATGGAGGCCGTCGAGGCAACGGATGCAAACGGCGGCGTGGAATATTACTTCGAATGCACCAGCCAGTCAGGCTTCAGCAGCCGCTGGCAAACCGCGCGCACGTATAAAGTCAAAGTCGGCAGACAAGGACAAGGCCACCGCTTCCGCGTCAAGGCCCGCGACCTCTACGGCAACGAAACCGCCCCGGCCCCTCTCTTGCCCGCCAATTGACGCCGGACGAATCGTTCTGTGTGCTGTGTACTGAGTACTGCGAACACGGAACACAGAACGTTGAACACCGAACGCTGCGAATTACTCCTCGTTCTTAGTTTCCGCGGGCGGCGAGGAAGATGACGCTTCAGCATCCGCGATCTCAGCCCGCTCCCTGTTGTCCATGCGGGCTAATTGGTCCGCAAACTTCGCGAGGGCTTCGGGAACGTCGCGGCCGATAGTCTCGGCTCTGTTCTGCACGTCCTTAATCTGAGTTTGCAGTTTGTCCTGGTTCTGTTTGACAGCGTTCAGCGAGTCGTTCAACGTCCGCAAAGAGGCCTGGGTTTTCTCCCGGAAATTGACTTGTTCCCGGCCGGCGGCTTCTATCATAGTGACCAATTCGCGTACGTTCTGCTGCAGGGTCTGTTGGAGCTTCGAGAGGTCCTCTCCCAGTGTATTCATCCTCACAGTTACCTGCTGAATGTTCTCCTGCAACCCTTCCATTGTAGCGGCCCACTGCTGTCGGTCCTGCTCGACCATGGCGGCGTTGTCCGCCAACTGCCGACTGTTGTTTTGAACCGTCTCGGACAGCCTCGCCTGCTCGCCGGCGACAGCCGTTACATCCGAAGCGAGACCATCAGCTCTTGTCCGGGCATCGTTCTGGACGTTTTCAATTCCGGCCTTTAGCTCGTGCTGATTCTGTTCAAGTGCAGCAATTTTAGCCGTCATCTCCCGGGAGCTGTTCTTCGTGGTCTCCTGCATCTTGAGCTGCTCGGCCGCGAGGCGTTCTGTGGACTGGCCCACAGAAGTGGTTTGGGCCGCCACCTGCCGGACCGTGCTGCGAAGGTCTTCGAGCCCAGCCTGAAAAGCCTCTTGATTCTGTTCGATGCGTGCCGTGATCGCCGCAATTTGCTCGGTATTGGCTTCGACCATGGCCTGCAACCTGAGCTGCTGATCTTCAATCCTCGCCATTTGTTCGCCACATCCACCTAAGGCCAGTCCGATTACAATCAGTACCGTCGCAAAGATGGCTCCCGTGACGGGTTTTTCTGCTCTAAGTTCTTTTGTGTGCATCATTTGCGCTTCCTTTCCTGCAGTGAGTGCTACCATATCCGTTTGGGACAGTCTAACCAACCCTTTGGTATATCGACAGGATCAGTACTGGTCCTTTAGTTTTTATGGGACGAATGGAAAAGTTTATCGGAACCTGCGAATCGGCTCACAAAAAGCCGGTGGGAATCTCTGCATAAACAGTTGAATGCCAGCCGGTTATGGCGTTATGCGCAGCCGTTTGCACGGCGAGCCTTACATAGGCGCGAAATGAACCCGCGAAATGACAATACCCGCTTATCGTGTGATGGACGTCAGGCTACCACAGTCCTATAATACCACCCATGGAATCCCAATCTTGCCAGCACCCTTCCTACACATTTCCTGATAGCCGATGCCTTTAGGAGCACCCGCGACTAATAAAGCGGGCGACCGTCGCCCATCCCCCCGTCCATCATTCCTTCCATATTATACTCGTCGTAGTATTCATCCATCATCTGGTCTCCTCCGGGACGCTGTTTGCGTCCGGCGGTTCCAAATGCTTTGAAGGGCTTCTGAGGCTCTCTCTGCACCCTCGCGATGTGACTAAACGCAGTCTGCAATTTAGACTCCCAATACGTTGAGCCGACGGGCATGTGGTTAATGTTGGTCCCGTCGAAGCTATAAAGCATATCGTAGTAATTCCTGGTGCGCAGCGTCGGCTCACCCGTCCAATCGTTCACGACAACCGCATCGACCATGACGGCGCCGGTTGCATAATTGATCATCTCCGGCACGTTAGCCCTGTCTTGCGGCCCGCCAAACGCCGTAGGGGTAAGCCGCCCCATCGGACTGGCCATCGGGCCGCCCATTGGACCGCCCATCGCACCGCCGGGCTGGTTGCGGTCGGGTTTTTCAGGCTCAGGCTCAAGGGGTTCTCCGATGATCTCTCCGTGCTGGACCACGAAGTCGTGGCTATACCAGCGGCCCAGCGCAAGTCTGGAAACCTGCACAGTGACCGCCTTGTCCGTCTCTCGCACGCGGTTGGCGAAGAAATACAGCCGTTCCATAATCTCCACGGGTTTCGTAACGCCGGAATAGCTGCTCCACAAGATAACATCGTTCTTTCGGGCTTTGTCCCGCTCGCTTAGCTGGTCCGTCCCAGCCACCGGGTTAAAGAGGCCCAACCGAATTCTGTATTGGTAAGTCTTGCCCGGCACGATCGTATCGTCGTGCGCCCAAAAGACCAACGGTTCTTTCAGCTTCGCGAAGTCCGTCAGTCGGGTGAGCCGCATCGTATCATACTTGTCGTAAACGTCGTAGATCGCCGGCCTCTTGATGGGCTTTCGACCCGCCGTTGTCCCCATGCCGTCCATCCCATAATCGTACATCCCCGGCGTGTCCGTCTGCGTTCTGCTGCCTCCTCTTGCACCTCGACCACGGCCGGCTTCTCCAGGGTACCCCGTTCCTGTCGTTCCCGTTCTATCGCCGGTGCGGTCGCGGCCTCTTCTCGACCGCCCGTCCGTTCCGCCATACATGCTGTCTCCCGCGCCGCCGTACGCGTCGCCGCCGGCTCCGCCGCGGGTTCTGGTCGTGGTCCGCCTGTTCGACCCTGTATCAGGCGTGTTATCCCTTGAACGGTCGGCCTTTTCCGTTTCCTGGGCCTGGCGTTTTTCTTCGAGGACCGTCTTGCGTTGATAATCCACGAATTCACGATGCAGTTGCGGGGGATACCATTCCTCGTCGGCCGTCGCGATTTGATAGGGCTCAGGCTGCAGCAAATCTATCTGGACCTGCTTATAATCGAACTGGAGCATCTGCACTTTCAATCCGCCCGGCGGCAGGCCTTTCACGTCCTGGACAATTTGAAACAGCCTCTTATGGGGGTCGATCCTGGTGCGGGGAACGTCCTGCCAATCGCTCCAGGCGCCGGAGCTGTCGCGTTCCTGCCTCTGCAACTGCACCGCCGCAAAGACGGGTTTAGCCAGGCATGGATCCGCCCATTGTGCATCGACGTCCTCGACGAAAACTTCTTTGAAGCTCTCGTACAGCGCCGCAATGTCAAAGTTGGCCGCTATGGTCACAAGGTCGAGATCGTTCGGTTCGTTCCCGGCTTTGTCGTATGGTTTTTCCGTCGTCACCTCGACCATCGGCACATACGCCACGGCCCGGATATGCTCGATGTCCACACCATTGACGTCGGGGATGCGCGGCAGATTATACACGCCCGCCCTTACGCTCCCCCCCGGCCCGGCGGTGGGCACATAAGGAACAACGGGCCATAGCCGCGTATCCACGTCCTTGATGGACGAATCCAGCAGAGCGGCGTATTCGTCCGCTTTCCGCTTATAAGGCTCCACCTCCTGCGCCGCCTCCTTCTGCTTTTGCCGCAAGAGCTGAGCCTCCTTGTAGATTTGGTCATCGATCGCCGCGGGGCTCACTCTCTTGTCCTTGTAGGAGACCATGTTGGGGCTCAGAATAACACGTGTGATCAGAAGCCAGGCGCACAGAGCACCGACGACGACCAGGATTATCTTCTCAACATGTTCTTCGAAAAAGCCGCCTATTTTGCTCAAATTTGGTATCATCATATCCGGTATCCTGTTTCACGTCGTTTCCTGACGGTTTGACTTTCACTTTGCTGCCTGATCCCCCCCGGCAAGGGTCTTCTTGACCGATTCCGGCTTGATCGGCTCGTAGGCCTTCTTGTTGAATACATACTCGCAAACAAGGTCCAGCTCCACAACGTTGTCTTGCCCGTAGCGGTAATATCGGTGAGACATGTCATTGAGACTGGGTGGTCTCATGTTGCCTTCCAAAATGGTGATCTGATTGTGCTCGAAAGATTGCGGGGGATACTGCCCTTTGGGATATCCTTTGAATTGATGCTCCTTGCCGCTGCAAAGCGCATTCATAAACGCCAGCACGTCCCTGGTGCTGACCACGAAGGCTGCGTTAAAATGGATCACGTCAATGTCACCGTCTGCCTTGGAGAATCTTCCGGTGCACGGTTCAGTCAGCCCTTCGGACGCGGAAAGCACGTAGGCGGGCTTATCCGCGTCTGCTTTTTGTTGCCCTGCTGTCTGTGTTTGCGTCCGCCTGGCGCCCCTCATCCCTCGAAACACCCCGCCGCCACCCGATCGGGGTCTGCTGAGGCCCATCGTAAACGTGACGCGAAGGAACCGTTTGACCGGCGCCGTCAACACGCTGTCGTAACCCGAATTCATGCTTTCCATCGTCTGGAAGATGTCCTCGATAACCCAGTACCCCAACTGGTGATACCAGCAATCCGTGACGGCATCCACCATATTCACGTCGTAGGTGTAGTTTGCCCAGTAGTCGTAGCCCGCGACGTCCAGCGGGTTGACGTAAACGGAAGTCGATTTGGCCCTGTCCACGCACATCTCATCGACGATCATGCGCTGAACGCTGCCCATCGCGCCTCCGTAGAGGCCGGCCATGTTGCCCCGTGGAGAGCTGCTCATCGCATATTCGTCCATCATCATCGAAGACCCGGTCCTGCTCGAGCGCATGCTGGAGGAGGCGTCCTCGAGGCCTCTTTGAATCTCGGTGGTCGCAGGGCAATCGCGGCCGTTTACACGGGTGACGAACCCGTCGATTCCGCCGCGATAGCGCTGGCCGAATATCTGGAAAATCATCGCGGAGAAGCCCGCGTTCGGATCGGGCCCGGGAAATATATCATAGCTCAGCAGCTCGCGCTTCGTGGTTTGCTCGGCCAACAGGTTCACGTCGTTGGCGTCGGTCGCTTTAGCCTTCTGACGCTCCATTTCCTTTGTATATTGTTCGGGCGAAACGGCGTCCTGCATCAGCGTCTCAATCCTCCTGGCGCCGTTGGTAATACTCTCTCGCTGTATTCGATCCTTCAGCGCGCCGCTCATAAGCTGCGTGGGAATAAACAGAAGGCCGGCGACCACCGCTAAGATCACCGCCACCAGCAGCGAAACGTTGTTCTTGAAGACGCTCAGTTTTTGCAGAATGGTTTTGAAATTTGGCAGATTCATTTTTTCGCTCACATATCCATATCAGGTACTGACGACTTGCGGCTGCTTTTAGGCCTGGAACTCGGCGTTGAAGCCGGTGCGCTCGGGCTCGGCTGCGACATGGGCATTCCGTAGGGAGACGTCACAGCCTGCTTTGGAGGCTCGGGCGCCTCCTTCCATACGAGCTTAAGATTCAATACGAACCAGTGGTCACTGACTTTGAAAACGGGCTGGCCCTGATAGATTCGCTGTCTTCCGTTTTCGTCCATTTCGGCGATCTTATTGATGATCTCGTTTGTCATGGGGTCAACCAGAGCCCATTCGATAGTCGCCGACGAACGCGGACCGGCCACGGTCACAGGGGTCTTAGGCGTTTGTTCCTGCCATACACCGATTCCTTCAGGCATCTCCGCATCGAGGGTCACTTCCTTGATTTCGAGCTTGAAGTGCTCGGGGTTGGTCCTTTCGTACAGCATAAAGGGACTATTGCCGTCTGCGACCATCGCGTCCAGGTGAGCCAGCCGCGTTACGAATCCCCACTTATCCCGCTGTTCCTCAACGCCGTGCGGGTCCAGAAGCTTGCCCAGCTCGGTGATGTTGCCGCCATAGGGGCTGAAGCCGGCTATCGTCACCACAAAGCCCTGCTTCTTCTTCTCTGCGGTCTGTGCGCCAGGTGCAAAACCATACATTCCCATGTCCATTCCATACTCGGATTCCATCATCATTTGATATTCGTACTCGGACATCTCGCCCTCGTACTGCCCGCCTTCGGCTCCCGGTGTCCCTCGGCTTCTCCGCCACAGGTCCGCGCCGCCGAACTGTCCCTTGGCCAGATCATTTGTGAAGTAAGCGGAGATCGTGGTCAGGAATATTTGCTTTCGCTGGTTGCGGGGAATTTTCTTGATCGCTTCGGCGTCGCCCTTGTCGAAGGCCCTGAAGAGTTCGGCCTGGTCCGGCGTGTTCTTCTCGTTGGGCAGGGCGGAAATGAAGATCTCATACAACTGCGGAATAATCTCGCGATATTTGAAGGGTTCTAACTGCTTTTGTATTCTCTCTTCGAATTGGACGCCTTTACTTTGTTCTGCTTGGAACTGCGTCTTGGCATTCTCGCCTTCGTTGACAACCGAGGCGGTTCGCTGTCGAGTCGGGCCGTTCTTGCTGAAATTCATCTTGTCCCAGCCGGTCCGCGCAAAGCCCAGCAGCATGACCGTCAGCAGCATGCACGCCGCGGTGATGAAGTACTTGCTCTTGCCCGCCCAGGCCATGGACCGGGCAATGGTACGGGGCAGCAAATTGCTCTCAATCCGGGCCAGCCCCAGGCCCTGCAGGGCAAGACCGTACACGATGCCGAAGTCGCCGACGTTTTCATGAAACTTCGCCGGCGAGACGGCCGGGCCCATGCCCAGTCTCTTGAACGTGTCCGGTTTTTCGACGGGAATCTGAAGCGTCTGCTGGAGGTATTTGAGCAGGCCGCGGAGCTTGGTTCCACCTCCCAATGCGACGATTCTCACAATCTTGGTATTCGGGTTCGAGCTGTTATAGAAGCCCAGGGAGCGCTGTATCTCAGAGGCCAGGTCCGTGAAGACCGGCCTCATCGCCTGGAATATCTGGCGGGCGTATTTGCTCACGGGGGCCGTGCGTTTGAGCTTCTCGGCCTTTTCGAAATTAAGCCTGAACGTGTCGGCTATCGATTTGGTGAAGGCGTTACCCCCGATGAGAATGCACCGCTGCCAGACGGCTGATTTCGTGCAGACCACCAGGTCGGTATTCTCCGCCCCTATGTTGAGCACGACCGTGGCCTGTGTATCGGAAGTCACCAGATCGGGACGGTCGTGTAGCAGGTAGTTGTACAACGCCATCGGCGCCATTTGCACATAGCTCACCTGCACGTCCTCTCGGCTGAAAGACTCCATCGCCGAATTGACCACTTCATTCTTGATCGCGAAAATGCCCACCCTGATCTCAGGGCTGTCCGGCTCGGTCATCAGTTGCCAGTCCCACTGGACATCGTTAATGCCAAAAGGAATCTGCTGGACCGCTTCGAACTTGACCATCTCGGCAATGCGCTTCTGCTCAACCGGAGGAAGAGTCACGAACCGCGCGAAACTGTTCTGGCTCGGCACGGACACGGCAACCTCGTCCGCGCTCAGGTCGTACTTGTTGACGAACTGTCGCAGGCTCAGCGCGACAAGCTCTTCGCGTTCGGCGGCGGTTACGTCACCGCCACTGAGAATCTTGCCGTGGCGGATGTTTTCGAAGCCCACGACCTCCACAACACCTCGCTCGGTGCTCAAGTACAGAGCCTTCAGGGAACTGCTACCAATATCAATCGCCCAAACCGCACCGGTTTCCGCAGCCATAACGCCTCCCGCTCATTTCTTACGAGCCTTGTAAATCCATTCAAACGTCTGTAAATTATACCACATTATGAGGACTTTTTCCATCAATACTCTTGGCTGCAAAGTCAATCAGTACGAAGGCCAGCAAATTCGAGAGCTGCTGGAGCAGCATGGTTTGCGCAAAGCCCAGGGGGCTGCGAAGCCCGACCTGCTGGTTGTGCATACCTGCTGCGTGACCCATACGGCCTCAGCCAAGAGCCGCCAATGTATCCGAAAAGTCCTAAAGCAAAATCCGGACGGCGTCGTCCTGGTCTCCGGATGTTTGCCGGCGGCACAAATCGGCGAGTTGAGCACCTTGACGGAAAACGTGCACGTTGTGAGAAATCGAAGCGATCTTCCTGCCGCCCTAACACACTGGGCCGAAAGTCCGTCGCCACAAGGGGGGCACCGGACCACCCCGATCCGTCAGGCCACTCAACGCCCGTGCGGAATTGCCGGACTGATCTCCCAAAGCGCTCAATCTTGCCCGAATATTAGTATTAAAGCACAAAACAGCTTCAAAATCAAGCACAAAAAAGAGTTAAGTCATAACTCTGCGGCGCTGAGGCTCGAACTGCCGCCGCTCACCTCGTTCAAGGAGCAAACCAGGGCTTTTCTAAAGGTTCAGGATGGCTGCGATAGATGCTGCAGCTATTGTATTGTACCGCAAACGCGGCCTATTGTTCACAGCAAGCCCGTCGAGGTTGCTCTGTGGGAGGCACAAGCCCTTGTTGAATCAGGACATAGAGAAATCGTGGTAACAGGAGTATTTCTCGGAGCGTACGGTCAAAAAAGCGCCAAGCAAGAGAATTGGCCCGATCATCGCAATGACAATTTAGCTGACCTGCTCGACAAAATGGCGCACATACCAAATCTTACGAGGATACGGCTCAGCTCTCTGGATCCCGCCGATGTTACCGACAGGCTGCTCGATACTCTCGCTGAACACCGTAACATCATGCCACACCTGCATTTGTCGCTGCAGTCAGGCTCGGATGCCGTCCTTAGAAGGATGTGCAGACGATACAAGGTGGATGAATTCAGAAAAAAGGTTGAGTCCGTCAAAGCCCGGCTTGACCGGCCCGCCATAACGACCGATATTATCGTAGGTTTCCCAGGCGAATCTGAGGCCGACTTCGAGCAGACCGTCGATTTAGCGAAGTACGTTGGATTTGCTAAAATGCACGTTTTCGCTTTTTCTCCACGCAGGGGCACTCCTGCTGCGAACATGCAAGGCATTGTGGATATTGTAGTTACGAAAAGACGGTCGCAGATTCTGCGAAACCTGGACGTTGAGCTGGGATTGCAATACCGGCGACAATTTCTCGGCGAAACCGCGGAAATATTGATCGAGTCGGACGGTCGGACTAGTCCGATCCGGCACTTTGCCGGAACAGGTCGGACGGTCTGCGGCAGGAGCGAACGGTACTTCAAAGTCTATCTGAAGAAGACTCAGCAGAAGGGACTGAAGAACAATGATGTTGTGAAGACCAGTCTAATCGAGGATTACAAGGACGGACTACTCGGCGTTGCGGATTGACGATTTACCAATACGAAAAACATAGCCACGAAGGCACAAAGGCACAAAGAATTAATAACTCAAAACCTTCGTGTCTTAGTGTCTTAGTGGCAAAAGAAAGGTGCTTCCTTTGCCGAGTTCGGATTCCACCCAAACGCGGCCATTGTTCAGCTCCACGAGCTTTTTGACGATCGACAGTCCGATGCCCGTGCTCTCGGTATCGTTGCGGGGCCCCAGCGTTTGAAATATCTCGAAGATCTTCTCGAAGTACCGCCCGTCGATTCCGGGTCCGTTGTCCGCGACGCTGAACGTCCAGGAATCCTCCTGCTCCACGCAGGCGACTTTGATATGTCCTCTGGGCTTATCCATGTGCTTGACGGCGTTGC
>Ga0210377_10001775_pt1 | contig 19286 bp, 19 predicted proteins | sample PLM4_65_b1redo_FD_155480 | JGI IMG/M metagenome (GOLD analysis project Ga0210377, IMG submission 155480) | Groundwater sediment microbial communities from an aquifer in East River, Colorado, USA - PLM4_65_b1 redo | ecosystem: Environmental > Terrestrial > Soil > Riparian zone | place: USA: East...
ATTGGCTGGAAGAATACAATACCATCCGTCCGCATGAGGCTTTACAGGGCTTGTCGCCCCGCCAATTTGCACTTCAAAATGCCTGAGCTGTCTACTTATCATTGGTATATAAAATGGGAGCTTGACAAGGGCTGCCAAGCCCCCGCAAACACAGAATGCGATCACAAAGCTTGCCACAAAATAGATCAGGATGTTGGTCTGATTGGACTTGCCCGTCTTGCCGTTGTATTCAGTTTTGCAGTTCTGACATTTGACTTGCGTGAATAGTCTGGGGCCAAGCGCGCCGCCCCACCAGGTAAAGCTGACCTTCTGCGCATTGGATTGTCCGCATTTGGGACAGGGGGCATATTGAGTTGGGTTTTGCATGAGTCCTCCAGTAAATGATTTTTGACTATTTTATTCAGAAGGATTACGGATGCAATCAACCATCGGTGGGAATAAAAATGGGGCGGAGCAATGCTCCGCCCCTACAAAATTATTTTAGCTGCGCTTTGATCTTTTCGGCAGTGTCTTTATAACCTGCCAGCTTATCGCGTTCCTTTTGGACCAGCGCGGCAGGAGCTTTGTTGGCGAAATCGCCATTGAGCAGATTCTCAAGTCGCTGAATATGTGATTCGGCTTCCTTAAGTTCCTTTTCCAAACGCGCCTTCTCGTTCGCCAGATCGACCATGCCAGCCAGTGGCAGATAGATTTCCACCGAGCCAACGACAAGCGCGATGGCATCTTTGGGTTTCTCTTGCAGCGTCTCGGTAATGGAAAGTTCAGCTTCATTCAAACCTGCAAGCGTGGCGATCACGTTGGCTTGAGCTTTCAGCAGATCGGCTCTAGCACCCGCTGAAATATTTGCGGCAATGCGCTTGCTGGGAGCCACAGTCTTTTCGGCGCGCAGGTTGCGGATCGCGCGCACAAGCTCCTGGATCAATTCGAAGTCCGCGATCTTTGCCTCTTCCCAGCCTTCCACTGGACGTTGCTCGGGCCACTTCGCCACGATCAAGGCGTTGGGAGAGTCATCAAAGATACGCAACGCGCCTGAATCCAATGTTGCGCGGCGGAGGTGACCCCAGATCTCTTCGGTCACGAACGGGATGAAGGGATGCAGCAACCGCAAAGAGATATCGAACACGCGCGCGAGCGTATCCACGGTACGCGCCTTGGTAGTGTCGTTCTTGAGCTGCTCCTTTGCAACTTCCACATACCAGTCGGCAAAATCGTTCCAGATGAAATCATAGATTTGTTGACCAGCCTGCCCATATTGGAAGTTCTGGAACTGGCGCTCCACATCGCGCACGAGTTGTTGCAGCTTTGCCCAGATCCATGAATCGGCGAGCGTATAATCGCCCAGCTTCTCGGCTGACTGTTGACTGTCAATTGCTGCGATCACGAACCGTCCCATGTTCCAGATCTTGTTCACGAAGTTGCGATTGGCTTCCACTTTCTTGGGGCCAACATTGGTATCGTTGCCCGGCGTGGAACCCACCAGGATATTGAAGCGCAGAGCGTCCGTGCCGAATTCATCCATTAGGATCAATGGATCGATCACGTTGCCCTTGGTCTTGGATATTTTATGTCCCTGCTCATCGCGCACGAGACCATGCAGATACACGGTGTGGAAGGGAATTTGTCCGGTGTATTCGAGTCCGCTCATGATCATGCGTGCCACCCAGAAGAACAGAATATCGTAGCCCGTCTCCATGTAGGAGGTGGGATAAAAATATTCAAGGTCAGGCGTTTGCTCGGGCCAGCCCAGAGTCGAGAAGGGCCACAAGCCAGATGAGAACCATGTATCCAACACATCTTCGTCCTGGTGAATTTCTTTCGAGCCGCAGGTCGCACATTCGGTTGGGTCTTCGCGCGCCACGGTCATGTGGTTATCGGGGCAATACCACACCGGGATGCGATGTCCCCACCACAACTGACGACTGATACACCAATCCTTGATGTTTTCCATCCAGTTGTAATAGGTTTTCTCGAAACGCTCAGGCACGATCTTAATGCGACCGTCCTTCACAGCTTCGAGTGCGGCTTTGGCGAGCGGCTCGATGGTCACGAACCATTGCTCGGAGATCATCGGCTCGACAATTTCACCGCCGCGTTGGGAGCGTGGGATGGTGGTGGTGTACGGTTCGATCTTGATGACAAGACCGGCAGCTTGCATGTCAGCCCAGAGATTTTTACGCGCTTCGAATCGGTCCTGACCTTTATACCTGCCTCCGTTTTCGTTGACCTTTGCCTCCCGATCAAGCACGGAGATGATGGGCAGGTTGTGTTTATGCGCGATGGCGTAATCGTTCGGGTCGTGTCCGGGAGTGATCTTCAACGCACCCGTGCCGAAATCCATGCTCACGTAATCATCAGCGATCACGGGAATCTCACGTCCAAGGATCGGCACGATGGCGGTGCGACCAATGAACTTCTTATAGCGTTCGTCATCAGGGTGCACTGCCACAGCCGTATCACCAAGGATCGTTTCGGGGCGAATGGTGGCGACCGGGATAAAGTCCGTTGAGTCTTTGAGCATATATTTGAAGTGGAATAGATGCGCCTGCTCTTCACTGTATTCCACTTCGAGATCAGAGACGGCGGTCTTGAGTCCCGGCGACCAGTTAATGAGACGCGGTCCGCGATAGATCAGTCCCTTTTCATAGAGGCGGACAAAGGCTTCTCGGACTGCTCGACTCAGCCCATCGTCAAGGGTGAAGCGTTCACGGTCCCAGTCACAGGAGGCGCCGAGGCGTCGAATCTGATTCGTGATGAGTCCGCCATATTTATATTTCCATTCCCAGGTGCGCTTGAGGAATTCATCGCGCCCGATCTCCTCACGGGTCACTTCCTCTTTTTGGAGGAGGTCACGTTCCACCATGAGTTGCGTGGCGATACCGGCGTGATCGGTGCCGGGCACCCACAGCGTGGAGTAACCCTTCATGCGATGATAGCGCACCATGAGGTCTTCAACGCTCACGAACATGGCGTGACCAATGTGCAATTCGCCCGTCACGTTGGGTGGGGGGATCGAAATGACGAACGGCTTCACGTTCGGGTCGAAGTCGGGTTTATTGGGGTCGTTGTGCGGTTTGAAGAATCCGCCGGCTTCCCACATTGCGTAAATACGCGCCTCAGTGGATTTGAAATCGTATGCTTTCGGTAATTCCTGTTTGGTCATTCTTACTCCTTTGGGCGAGGCGGCGTCATGCCGCCGTCGCCCACTCCGATCTCAAGAGAGATCGGAGTATGTTTTGCTGTAACCTACCCAGCGCAGGTCTTCTATCTTTTCACGGATTCCAAGACATTCATATAATTCGCCGGTGTGCTGTTGGACGTGCCGGATGTTGATAAACTGCAATTCCAATTTGTTGACCGGGTACCAGTGGAAGCCTGATTCTGCCTCCAAGTCTGTGACAGGGACACGGTCTGCCACCTGTTTCTCGGCAAACGCCAGATACTCAAGTACCTCGTCCTTTGTGAAGGGGATATCGCCATCGGGGTCATGGTGCTTTTCCCATTCAACAAAATCCTTCTCGGCAGCCTGCAAATAAAAATGGACGAAGAAGATCGTGTGATAAGCCTTGCTCCAAAATTTGAACTTATCATGCGGGTCGTCCCATACGTGTTGCGGACATTTCTCGATAACCTGTTTGAGCATGGCGAGCGCCGCAAGATATTGAGATTGGATCACTTGTTTTGTGGTCATATGTCTTCCTTTGGAAGGTATACAAGTACACACGGAAACAAGTAAACACATTCCTTGTCTATTTGTATACCTATTTACTTGTCTACGTACTTACTTAAACAAAAACACGCCTCGTCCATCATGAGGACGACAAGCGTGTCGCGGTACCACCTCAATTCGCTTTTCAGCGCACTCTGTAGCTGACAACCATCAGCCGATGCTGTAACGGGCAATCCCGTGCCGTTCTACTTGCGGTTGCTTTCTTCGGCAAATCTTTCGGGCGACTTCAGCGCTGCTTCCCTGCGGAGACTTCCACCGTGCATCTCCTTCTCTATCAGGTTATCAGGCGCTTACTCCTCCTGAACTATTGAAATTATACAAGGCGAAGCAGGGAGAGTCAAGAAAAATATCCCAAACCCAACCCGCGCCTTTTTATTCGCCTAGTGATTCCCAAACGCTTATAGTCCATATTTGATGAGTTTGAGGCATGATAATTGTGATTGTGTCAATCTTCGTATAGCTTTGACTGATTAAATCGAAAGAGATCAAATTCCCATATACACCGCCGTCAGTTGTAAAAATCCTATCGAATTTTTGACTTTTCACATCATTCTGAATTGAAGATAGATATGTTATCCCATTCCCTTTAATAGTTTCATAACCTGGACCAACCAGAACATTATCAGGATAAGGTTTAATCCGGTAATAGTATTCAGTTTGCCCAGAATCGACAGGCATTATGCCTGCATCAATCAGAGCGGATACAATCGCCGGAGAATTTACAACACGTTGGGAATTTCTGACATAGGTATACAAATCGCGCCATGCCACTGAATCACTTTGAAGCAGGAAAGCTGGCTGCAGCAAAGTATTTTCCGACATTAGAATATTACCCAAAAGTAAACCAAGGGCAATGATTGAAAACCGGGTCTTCAAATTCAGTGTATGAAAAAGCCATAAAATAAACGGAGGCAACACGATCTGGTAGGCATAGACCATGTAATTTCCCAAGTGCAAACCCAAGGAAAACATAAAACCTGAAAAACAAAAAATAAACGTAAAGGCAAAATAATTGAGGGGGACGTTCAAGAGCGGCGTATCCAACTGTAGAAAATTTGAACGTGCCGGAAAACCTTTTCGAACCAAGTCAGCAAGCATAGAGGTTGGCAGGTTAAAAAGAATAAGCGCGAGTCCTAATAAAATACTTGGGAAAAACTCTACATTCAACTCCACAAGTTGATTGTATAAATGCGCTAGTACCGGGCTGGAATTGGAAAGATTGCTGACGAGAGTATCAACGAAGTAAAACTCAAAAATATACCTGATCCCTGCAAAGAACACGGCAAAAACAGAAAGGAAAAATAAACTATAAATAACGCCTTTTTGTTTAGAAATAAAAATAAATGTATATGCTGCTACTGCCCCAAACCCAATTACGAAATATGGTTTTGTGTAAAAAGCCAGTATGGATAGAAACGCACTAGCAAGCAAACTGGGGTAACGAAATGAGTACATGAAGGGCACTAGTATTGCCAATAAAAACAGGAACACGCCCATGGCTGAAGGGAAAGCTCCCAGACCGCCGCGTCCAGCCAATACCACTGCAATAAATATACCGCCCAAAACGGAAAATAATTTATCTTTCTTAAGTATCCAGATTGTCCTGGTAATCATAAGCAGGGAGGCAAAAAGAAAGAAGAAGCTTATGCTTCTATGAACCACCAGGGTATTGCCAAATAACTTTGCGAATGGGAGCGCAAACAAACTATACCCAATTCCATAATTATTCATGCCCAATGGTTGATACTCCATGGAAAATGGATTTCCACCTGCTAACAGGATCTGCATCATAACCTGCGCTGCGCCTTCCCGATATTCGATTTGATAAGGCATGACAATCGTGGAAAAGGAAAAATACAGGAACCAGGCAAACAAGGTAAGAGCGACTCCAAAGAAAAAGAGTCTGATAGTTTTGAATGCCCTGCTGTCCACTGGTTCAGATGACAGGTAGTGATAAATATTCTGAATGGGCATGCTGATATGCTCCTGTCTGGCTATTACAGTAATCCATAACAATAGGCATCTTTATTATACAGTCTAGGGACATGATCGCATCAACAAAACAAGCATTCAATCCAAATTCGTGACCGTCAGCGACGGGAAGTTCATGCTGTATCGAGATCGTTTTCACAAAATATGTTTGATGGGATGTATGACTTAATCCAAAAGGGCGGACCACCTAGTTGTGATAACTTCTGGGCATGGGGCGGCGCGTCACGCCCCGGCGACGGCTGGCTCGGCAATCCTCCACATGAGACTCCTGGCTGGTACTCGGTCTACAACACCGATGAGTCAACGATCAGGATCATCTCTGCTCACGCAACGGACATGATACGGTTGATGAAGCTATAGTGATCGGGGTTATATGTTTGCAAAATTTCTGCGTCAAGCGGATTAAAGTTTTGCCTGAAAGACAAGGAACCAGCCATTGCGCGGATGCTTGATAGAGAGCTTTTTGATATGTTCCAAATCTTGCTGTCCAACTACTAAGCTGGCCTTCGACTTTATGTCTACGAATGACTAGCGCTGTTGGCCTGTCCCTTTACTGCTTAAGCTGCCATCCAACACACCGAAGCACCTGGTGTTCTGAGTGAACAAGCCCGTTCCTTTTCTCTTCTATGCGCCCGTACAGCCGTATGCCCATTACTTGAGAAGCAATAACTTCAAATGAATCTAGGAGAGGATCCAAACGAATCTTTGGAGGATTGTGTTCAAAACCAATTACGAACAAGCCTTTATTTGGATATGCCGCCAGATTGGCCAATTTAATTGCATCACCTATAAGACTCGTGTTTCCAGCATAAGGGTGGAGCATATTTACAGACCAGTTCTCAGCCTCCTTGCCATTATCCCCAAATGGGCGCACAATCTTGAATTCTATAGCCCATTGATTTTTGATATCCAAATCAGGCGTGCGCATAGTTTTTGCGGAAAGACCTTTGTTGGATAATTTATTGGCGATCACTCTCACAATTTGAGGCTCACCAAATGGACCAATGCCTGGCCGGAACGCTTTGTGAACAGGCGATTCCAGATCGAATCCTTTCAAAATGTCAGCGATGATTTTGATAATTTCAGAGTATTCCATGGTAGTGATAGATTGAATGTATTGCTTATCCCATAAAGGCTGGTTGTTTTGATTTTGCTTTAGTGGAAGACTTAGCCGTAGATTTCATATCCCAAATTTTTGTTAAACCTTCTGTATATATGTAATCCTGGTAATATTTCTCAATGCTATCAGCATCTCGAATTGCTTCAAGACGGCTACTGATCATTTCAACATTCTTTGGGTCAATCTCGATTCCAATACTCTTTCTCTTTAATTGATAAGCGGTGACAAGCATTGTGCCTGTGCCTGCAAAGGGATCGAAGACGGTATCGCCAATTTGAGTCGAAGATAATATGATTCTCAATAACAAAGCGATTGGTGATTGTTGTTTATGGAAACGTTCACCGCTTTTGTCGCGGATGGCTTCATCACCGGCAAAGTACCCCGAAGTTAACTCGCGGATATCGTCCCAAATATCAGTCACGTAAACGCCATTTTCACGTTCGAATTTGTAGTTGGCAGGCAATGGCGGAGAGATACGCAAACGATTGAAGACACGCGCCTTTTCGCCTTTGGTCGCATACGCAATGATCTGATAATGTTTGCCGAATTTGCTGGCAACTGGCACAGCCGATGTTTTCTTTTTCCAAATAATCAAGTTTTGCAGAGTCCATCCGGCTTCTCTTAGACATCGCAAAACTTCTTCAGTATTTTTCTCGCGCTGCATAAAGTAAATTGCGCCGCCATTGGATGTGACGTTGAAAATCTTCCCACAAACATCCTTCATCATCCCCCAATACTGTTCAGGTGATAAATTGTCATCGTGATGAGCATAATCTTTGTTTTGGTTAAAAGGCGGATCAAGGAAAGTTAAATCAACGGTCCCTTTAAAGCTTTTGCTGCTGAGTTGTTCAAAACAATCACCTGTTAATATTTTATGGTTAGCCATTTTGCCCTTATGTAAGAATCGAAAATAAGTTATTCGGGTTTGAGTAATTTGTCGGGCGTAACGCCAAGTGCTTTTGCGAGTGCGAAAATATTGATTAGGCTTACATTTCTTTTGCCAAGTTCAAGAGAACTGATATAGGTTCTATGCAACCCTGACAGTTCGGATAATTGTTCCTGCGATAACCCTTTTTTTATTCTTAGCTCACGAACTTTGTCTCCAAAACGCTTTAGAGTATCCATAGCTAAAGATTAATGCCATGCATACAATAAGTCTACACACTATGAGTCACGTAAATTGAAAACTTTAGCCACTGGTTTGTCATATACATCCAATGCTATACTTGCTCATCCATCAGGTAAAAGGATTTCACGAACAATGACCCCACTCCAATTTCTTCTGGCTGGTTTAGCCGCCCTCGCTGCAGGCGCAGTCAATGCCCTTGCAGGCGGCGGGACGCTGATCACCTTTCCCATGCTCACGTTTTTGGGCGTCCCGGCGGTGGCTGCGAATGTGACCAACACCGTCGCGCTGTGTCCCGGTTACTTTGGCGGGACTCTCGCCCAATGGAACGATCTCAAGACCCAAACCAAAAAGTTGTGGTTGATCGTCCCAGCCAGTATTGTGGGCGGCGTGCTCGGCGGTTATCTGCTGTTACAGACCGGCGAAAAATTATTCAAGGATCTGGTCCCGTATCTGATTCTGCTGGCTTCCGGTTTGCTCGCAGTCCAGGACCCGGTCCGCGCGTGGTTGGTGCGCCGCATGGGTGAACATCACGGCGCGCGGCTTGAAGCGTTGGCGTGGTTACCTGTCAGCGTGGCATCGGTCTATGGCGGGTATTTCGGTGCCGGCTTGAGCGTGATCGTGCTATCCGCTTTGGGGTTGACGCTCGAAGATACGCTCACTCGTCTCAATGCGTTAAAGCAGGCGGTCGCATTCAGCGTCAATGTGGCGGCGGCGATCTTCTTTATCTTTTCAGGGAAAGTTATCTGGTCAGTGGCGTTGGTGATGGCGGTCGGCGCGCTTATTGGAGGCATACTTGGCGGAAAGCTTGCGGGCAAGATCAAACCGTCCACGTTGCGTTGGACGGTGGTAACGATCGGTGTGATCGTTGCGATCATTTACTTCGTGCGCTAATATTTTTCGTTAGTTCTGTATAAAAAAACTCCGAGTTTTCAAAAACTCGGAGTTTTGCATCAACCTGGGTCACTCACAAAGATCGTATTCGGAAAACCCAATGCTGCGAAGAATTTGATCAAATAGGCTTCCGCATTCACTTTGGCTTGCTCAAGAATTCCGTCTTCGAGCGCCGCTTTGAGGATCTCCTCTTCAGCTCTTTGCCTGACCAGCGTTTCAAGATTGGGGTCGGGTTTGGTCAGCACACCGGTTTGGCGGTCATAGACATAGGATTTTTCATTATCCAGCGTGGCAATAAAAATTTCGGTTGGAGGCAGGTTCACAGTGAGCACGCCGTTCTCATAACGCATGTGTTCGGGCTGCAGCTTCGCCATATCAATGCCGGCGATCACGGTACCATGTCCCACAAACAGGATCTTATCGCCGAACAACGATTGAAAAGTACCGCCACCCATTTCACCCGTGATCACTTTTTCAACGCTATATTGGATGGTTTCCAACCGCGCCAGCGCCCGGATCTCATTGATATACGTCATCGGGTCGGGGATGATCGTCGGCGTGGGATGCAATAAGTTCGCCACCTGGGTCTGCATAGCCTGGTTTTGCTCACCAAGCGCCTGGAACGGCGCCGTAGCAGCCTGTGTAGTACTACGTACAGTTTGCACAACAAAATAAGCCCCTACAACGATCACGATCAATATTAGTAAGGAAATCACGTTATTCTTCATGTGCGTATTATAATCTCCTCATATAAGATGAATATTAAGTTTCTACTTATCATTTTTGTATTTATTTTCATAATAAGTTGCTCACTGCCACAAGTGAATGTCGCACAAGCCACGGAGACGCCTATTCCCGCCGTTACCCCTACGGATACGGCTCCGCCGCCTCTTCCCACGCCAGAACTTGGTCTTCCAGAAAATCCTCTGATCCTAGCCTTAGCCCCTTCTTCCAACACCCAGGTAGAGATCGACGCCGCCAAAGTCATCGCTGCTCAGTTCACTGAAAGGACCGGCTATGCGGTTGTTACCGTTATCCCCGATTCTTATACTACCTTGGTGGATGCCCTTGAAAAAGGCAACGCCCACATCGTTTTGCTGGATCCATTTTCATATGAACTCGCCTATCAAAAAGGCTTGGTCCAGGCAGTCTTTGCTACTGTAACAGACGGTAAAGCCACGTACGGTTCACAATTTATTGCATCACGCAAAGGTGGATTCAAATCCTATTTTGACCCGATAACCCAAATCAACACCGCTGAAGCCTCCATAGCGCTGGCACAATTCGCCGATAAAAAACCCTGCTGGAGCGATGAGACATCCCCTTCAGGTTATGTCATTCCATTTGGGTTTCTCAACCAAAACCAGATTCAAACACACCCTGCGGCCTTTGTGCAGGGACACCCAACCGTGGTCCGCTCTGTATATTTGGGTGGAATCTGCGATTTCGGTGCAACGTATATCGATGCGCGTAAGTTCCCGTCACTTGAAGATCAATATCCCGATTTGATGGAACAAGTCATTGTTGTCTGGCAAATTCCAGAGATCATTCCATATTCCGTTCTTGCGTTTTCTACAAAAATACCACAATCCATGCATGCTCTTTTTACGAATATTGTCCCAGCCCTCATGCAAACGACTGATGGTAAAGCCGCATTCAAAGCTGCCTATGACATTGAAGAACTACTCCCCATAAATGATGCCTACTTTGCTGAATTCCATGAATATGTTGACGAGTCCCGCCTGGAATTGTCTGTCTTGGTGAAATAAGTACAATTTTTACTATAAAAATAAAAGACCCGCCTTGCGACGGGTCTTTTGGTCCTAAATTAGCTTGGTAAGAGATTGCCTATGTTGTTGAAGGTGTTATTAACCTTCTTGCCCATATAAGTCATAACAGCAATCACGACGATGGCAATGAGTGCGATAATGATCGCGTACTCAACCAAACCTTGGCCTTTTTCCTTGGGAACGAATAACATAATGTAAATTCCTTTCAAAATAAATAATTCTGAGGCACGCCCTCAGATAAATATAGTATACTTATTTTTAATGGAATGACAAGCTGGTTATTTCTGACAACTTTGTTAGATTTCTGTTGGTAGAAAAATCAAAATCCCTACAATATCAAAATAAAGACCCTGTCTTGCGACAGGGTCTTTATTTTTACTCTACTAAACTAATTTTGAAATTAGCTGGGCAGGGCGTTGCTGATCGTGCTCATGGTGTTGTTGACCTTCTTGCCGAGCGTGGTCATAACAGCAATCACGACGATGGCGATGAGCGCGAGAATAATCGCGTACTCAACCAAACCTTGACCTTTTTCCTTGGGAGCGAATAACATAGTGTAAATTCCTTTCGAATAATAGTTTTTTATATTCCGAAGACCGTCTCCAGAAGTGTTTATAGTATATTCACTTTCTAAAAAATTTCAAGCCCTTTCCACTTACAGCCTTGTTAGGGCGTCATGTGTTGGGATTTTTCAGTAGAATCTCCCCGTTGTTGGGTCTTAAAATAAAGCAGGAACTCAGTTATAAGACAGAGTTCCTGCTTTATTGCTCTAACAAATCCTGCAATTAGCTGGGCAGGGCGTTGCTGATCGTGCTCATGGTGTTGTTGACCTTCTTGCCGAGCGTGGTCATGACAGCAATCACAACGATGGCGATGAGTGCGAGAATGATCGCGTACTCAACCAAACCTTGACCTTTTTCCTTGGGGGCGAATAACATGATATATACTCCTTTCTTTATAAAATATTTGGTTTGTCTGAGGTCCTCCCTCAGTACTATTCACATGACCACAATGACTGTAAAAAGTTACTGGTCAGTTTGATGCATTTCCACAAACTCACTGCAAATTAACGATAAGTTAGTAAAATTTACACCATGCTAAAAAAATTATTGAAGATTCTATGGAAATCCATTCTCCTACTTTGCACAGCCGGGTTGCTGGGAGTGTTTCTACCCCGGCTAATTACCACGCTCTACTCATGGAATCGAACGTATCAGGTAGATCAAGCCCCGGTGGAACGGGTGGCGATTGTCTTTGGAGCTGGGCTAAGAAGGGATGGAACCCCAACAGCCATTTTACGCGACCGGGTGGAAACAGCCGTCAGGTTGTACCTGGACGGTAAAGTGGAAAAATTGTTGATGAGTGGCGATAATACTGTTGAGAATTATAACGAGCCGGAAGCTATGCGCAGGTATGCCGTTTCTTTAGGTGTCCCAGATCAAGCTATCGTTTTAGACTACGCTGGCAGGCGGACTTATGATACGTGTTTCCGTGCGAAAGCCATATTTGGGGTAAAAAGCGCGCTCTTGGTAACCCAGAAATTCCACCTGCCGCGGGCCTTATTTATCTGTAACATGTTAGGGCTTACCGCCTCTGGGGTGGAGGCGAACAACCTAAACTACAGGAATGTATCCCTTTTGATATGGAATGTTCGTGAACAATTGGCTACAGCGGCGGCTTTTTTAGACCTATATGTGGATAAACCGTCCCCAATTCTGGGTTTGCCAGAGCCGATTTTTATGGATTGAGCTTGGAAATAGTACCCAATGGGGACTACATTTAGGGGAATATACCTTTCAAAAACAATTGTCTGGACAAGGTTTCTGTGGATAACTAGCGTTTATTTGTGGATAAGTGGCACTCGCTGTGGAGAACTCGCAAATCTGTTCGATTTTTGGGGCGGCGGACACCCCCATATATAGCCAGTGACTTTGAGATTTTCCAAGATATGGAATACCTGGATTTTCTACCTTTTCTGTTGATAAGGCTGTGGATGAGTTTTGGGATTCTCTCCACAGGTGGTTAAGGCTTGAGAAACAGGATCAACCTCACATCCAGAGCGAGGCGGGCACTTCATCCTGTATGTGGGGGTATTTGGGGTTTGTCCACAGTATCCACACCCCCTACTACTATTACTAAATCATTAACCTACTAATATACTGCTTGAATATAAGGGGTAAATCTTGTACAATCAAACTTGAAGGTAAACGCCCCTTTTCATTGTTGGGAGGCACACATGGATCTGATCAAAGTTTCTGCCAACTCCCGTACCTCTGCTGTTGCCGGGGCCATTGCGGGTGTCGTCCGTGAACATAAACGGGCAGAAGTGCAGGCGATCGGCGCTGGTGCAGTCAACCAGGCTGTGAAGGCACTAGTGCTGGCGATTGGATATCTAAAGAATGATGATATCCACGTCATCTGTATCCCCGAGTTTGCGGATGTGACCATTGACGACAAGGTGCGGACCGCGATCAAGCTGGTTGTTGAGCCGCGGTAGTTAGTACCGGTTGCCTTTGGACACTTACAGGTAAAGGGTGGTATATAATAGCTGTATTCAGGGTTTCTGTTTTGACGTTTTCGCATCTTTCGTAGCCGAAGCTTGGATGCGTGACTCTGATGCCGATTCGTCCTTTGAGTTTTTTCAATGAAATTCCAAAAGCAGACTCTTCGCCCGCTCTTCTTTTTGTTCCTGCTCATCTGTTTGTTGAGCGGGTTGGTGGGAGTTGCGCGAGTCCCCGTGAAAGCGGCGCCCATAAGTATTCTTATTAGTCAGGTTTATGGTGGTGGGGGAAATGCGGGAGCCCCTTATCTTAATGACTACATTGAATTGTTTAATCCCACAAATAGTACGATTTCAGTAAATGGTTGGTCTGTACAGTATGCATCTGCTACAGGTACTACATGGGCAGTAACGAATCTCAGTGGTTCACTTTTGCCTGGGCAATATTACCTAATCCAAGAAGCCGCTGGAGCGGGACCTGCTCCTAGTCTTCCTGCGCCTGACGCAACTGGTACTATTGCAATGAGTGCAACTGTCGGTAAAGTTGCACTGGTGAATAATACAACGGCATTGACTACAAGCGGTTGTCCATTTGATGTAAGTGTGGTTGATTTCGTTGGATATGGGACAACAGCAAATTGTTTTGAAGGAGCAAGCCCTGCTCCCGCACCAAGTGCTACAGCATCTGATTTACGTGGTGCTAATGGATGTACGGACGCTGACAACAACAGTGCGGATTTCTCAACAGGCGCTCCCAACCCTCGTAACACAGGTTCGCCAGTAAACATCTGTCCGCTTCCTCCCGTTCCAGCCATCGAAGCCGTCATCAACGAAGTCGCCTGGGCAGGGACGAGAGCATTTGCCGGTGATGAATGGATCGAACTCTATAATGCGACAGGCGCTCCAATTACACTCACAAATTGGAGGCTGGAAGCGGCGGATGGTGATCCGACAATAAATTTATCTGCGTATACCATTCCAGCAAATGGTTATCTTTTATTGGAGCGGGGAAGTCCAAATGTCACAGATATTTCTGATATACCTGGTTCCATTGAAGTCGAAACATATTTTAGTGGATTGTTGAATAACAGCGGCGAAACTCTTTATTTGATAAATGGAAGCAGTCAGATCGTGGACACTGCCAATTCCAATGGCGGAGGCTGGCCAGGCGGTAATGGTTTAACCCCTTTCCCATCCATGGAACGGAATGGGATTGTCGTTGACGCTGACTTTGTTTGGCTCACTTTTGCTGGCACAACTTTTAATGCACAGGACGCGAGCGGAAATGATATTTATGGCACCCCTGGCTCTGTCAATTGGGCGAATGGTGTTATCCCAACTGGAACGCCAACTTTCACCCCTAGTGCTACAAGCACAGGGACCGCCACATTCACTCCAACTGCGACATCTACACCCACTGCTACACTTACAGGCACGCCTACAGTTTCTCCCACCCCTGTAGGTTTTCATAGTGTGGTTATCAGCGAAGTCGCGTGGATGGGAACCGGCGCTGATTCAAACGATGAATGGATCGAGTTATATAACCCCGGCTCCGCTCCCATCAGCATTGTAGGCTGGGTATTAAGGGCAGATGACGGTAGTCCAAACATCACCTTTCCTTCCGGCTCGGTTATTTCCCCCAAGGGCTTTTTCCTGCTTGAAAGAACGGACGATAACACAGTGTTAGATGCCGCGGCTAACTTAATTTACACCGGGGAATTAAAGGATTCCTTCGAAGTGCTCCGATTGTATTCCGATACCACTTTAACGAAGTTGGTTGATACAGCCAACTCGAATGGAAGTAACTGGCCCGCAGGTGGTACGGCTGGTAGCATGGAACGTTTAATCGTAAATGGCATCCCGGCGTCGGATGTTGACGGCGGCTGGGTCACGAATAACAATTCTGCCACGTGGACAAAACATGACGCCAGAGGTACGAGTTCGACTAGTTTCTTAATCCGCGGCACGCCCGGTTACGCCAACTGGGCATCTTCGGTGACGCCCACCCCATCACCGATTCCTACCAACACGGTTGCGCCTACTAAATTTCGTTCACCTACACCCGCCCCGCCGGTTCTGCCGCCTCCTCCACCCCTGATTGCCATTAACGAATTTGTCCCGCGCCCAGGACATGATTGGAACAACGATGGCGTGGTCGATGTAGGTGATGAATATATTGAACTGATTAATCATGGTGTGATCGATGTCAACCTCAGCGGCTACACTCTCGACGATGAAGCGAATATCGGTTCATCACTATATCGGCTCCCATCTGTGACGCTTAAACCCGGCGAGCGGATGGTTTTCTACGGTAAAGAGACAGGTCTCCTGTTAAGCGATGGCGGTGATGGCGTACGCTTGAACAAGCCCAACGGTCAATTGGGCGATGCTTATAATTACACCGTGGTGAAATTCCCTGACCAATCCTATTGCCGTCTGCCCGATAATGGCGGCGATCTGGATAGTTTTACTCAAAACTGTTTTCCGACCCCCGGGCTTAAGAATTCATTGAGCGGTAGTTTTGTACAACCGCCTACACAACTGGGTGATGACCCGCTGGCGTGCCCGATCTCGGATATATTGCCGATTGCCTTTGCGTGGGCGGAGTGTCCATCTTTCGGGAATATCTGGAGTCGCTTTTATTGGGACGCAAAAGGCTGGTTCGGAGAAAGATATTTGCCTGATATCGATAGCAAGTGGGATGTATATGTAGATTAATACAGGCTCCATTAATTTTTGGGTTTGTTGATCCATCTCTTGACGCCGCCGTGATGAGCGCATGTCCCACTGCGATGTTTTGAATAACTATAACTCCCGTCTTTGCAGATTGCTGTTACACCCTGAAGAGGGTCATAAGTGGGACCTGTCCGCGGAATGATCAAAGCGACGGATGTAGTTGTTGGTGTAAATGTGGCTGTTGTAGTGGCAGTTTGTGTAAACGTAGGAGTAAAGGTGGGAGTGGAAGATGGCGTGACCGTAGGTGTTGAGGATGGGGTAAGTGTAAACGTCGGCGAAGGCGTGATCGTTGGCGTGGGGAGTGGCGGACATAGAAGCTCATCTATAAGCCGAGCTTTCTTATCAAGCAGTGTGGCAGTATCATCCCCATCATCCCAAATGGCAGACCTTGAATTCCAGAACAGTGTGTCTTGTGTGTCTGAACCTATTGTGGTCCAAAGCTCAATGCGGGCTTGTTCAGGAAGTTTGACGTGCTGAAATTGATAGCAATGTTTGTTTTGATAATCACATAACTTCCACCCATCCAGGTCTATACTGTGATTGTCCAGGTTTTGAAGTGTCACAACTTCAGTACTACCCCTGTCGCCTCTTGTGGAATCACACACAATTTTTGTGATGTGAATCTCGTCGCATAATTTTGTTTCTGCGGCTGCAGAGATTGAAGCCATGGCAATGGCAGTCAACAAGAGAATAATAATTAACCACCATTCAAATTTTTCTGGAAATCTCTTCTTGCTAACCAGCCATACGATATAAGGGACCACCAGCGAGGACAAAACACCCGATATGATATTAAGCCAGAGTTTCTGAGAGTCGCATAATTCAAACATACCTACCAAGCCTTTCTGGTAGCAACGACACCTCCATATTCATTATATATTTTCCAAGTCAAATTACAAGCAGTTTGCGATTTGGTCGATGTACGGGATTGGGTTTATATATTAATAATCAAGATTGTCTTAATATGGATTAAATCAAAAGGCAGTCACTATTCAATAGTGACTGCCTTTTGATTCTGGTTGGTAGTATTCAATCATCAGCTGAAGCGCGGGCAACCTCTTCGGGCTCGAAGACCACTTCTTCTTTACCGGTCAACTTATCCTGCACTTTTTCGAGGATCAATTTCAAGTGACCAGAGTGTGTGACGTAGTCCAGATCATCAGCGGGGACAGCCAGCACGGGGCAGAGCGTGAAGTTCTCGATCCATTGTTCGTAGAGCGTGTTCAAACCGCCGAGATAATCGGGTGTGATCGTCCGCTCGTAATCACGTCCGCGGTTCGAGATGCGATTCATCAGGGTGGAGACAGAGGCTCGTAGATAAACGACCAGGTCCGGGGGCGGCAGGAGGCGGGAAGTCGTCTCGTAGAGTTCGCGATAGGTTTGATAGTCGCGTGGATTTAAATGTCCCTGTAAAAATAAATTCTGGGCGAAGATCTCGGCATCTTCATACACACTGCGGTCTTGTACCACGGAGCTGGGATGTTGCCCAAGCCGGTAGTGCGAGCGTAGACGGTGCGTGAGGAAGAAAACCTGCGAATGGAAAGACCAGGCATCCATGTCCTTGTAAAAATCGGCGAGATAGGGGTTTTCAGTGACGGGTTCGTAGAACGGTTCCCAACCCATGCGCACACACAACATTTCCACCAGTGTGGATTTGCCCACACCAATATTGCCAGCTACTGCTACGAATTTTTTCATACTGCCCTCCGCAAAAATTGAGCGACCTTGCGTGGTCGCTCTGGTCGAGTTAGTTGGTGGGAATTTCTCCCGCGAGTTCCTTATCGATCACCTGCTTGAACACATCGAGCGGTTGTGCGCCGACAATGGCAAGCCCGTTGATGAAGAAGGTCGGTGTGGAGCGCACGCCCAGGTTCAAAGCAAAATCACTATCCGCTTGAATGGCATCTTTATATTTCTGCGTGGTGACACAGGCATCGAACGCGAGCATATCCAGGTTGAGGTCTTGGGCATATTGAGTATACGCGCCGGTCCCCAGGATCTCACTACTCAAAAGTTTGTCGTGAAATTGCCAATAGGCGTTCTGTTCACCAGCGCACATGGCGGCTTCCGCGGCGCTTTGGGCATCCGGATGAATGGATGTGAGTGGCAGGTTGCGATAGACGAACTTGATCTTGCCCGGGTACTCCGCGAGCAGTTGTTCATAAACTTCGTCATGCCAGCGGCGGCAGAATGGACATTGATAATCACTGAACTCGATGATGGTGATCGGTGCGTCATCTGGACCAAGCGCGTAAAAGCCTTCAGATGGGACATCATAACGGGGGTACTGCGGCTCTTCGGTGACAACCGGCGCTTCAACTACTGGACCGTTAGCCTGTCCCGCTGTACCCGAGCCTGATCCAAACTGAGGCAGTAGGTCGGTTCCCCAAACGACATAGCCCACCAGTATCCCTGCAAAGAAGGTTAGGATGCTGAGTACGGAATAGAAATGACTGCGCTTGAAGGTGATGGTATCTTCCTCCTCGCCGTTGTCGATGAAAGATGGTTCGATGATTTCGGGCTCAAGCGGTTCGATGACCGGAGCGATTGTTTTCTTTGTTCTTGGAGGCATGTCGGGCATTATAACATGCTGAAACAAAACGCCTCTTTGACACTTTTTTCGCACATCTGCGTATGTGTATATATGGAAAATCTTTTTACTTGGAGGTAGAAATGACAACACATACAAAAAATCATATCCCCTGGTATCTGTGGCCCTTTGCCGCCATCTGGAAATTGCTGGCAGTCATCGTAGAGTTGACTGGTCGACTCGTGGCGATGGTACTCGGTATCGTCCTGATGATCGTCGGTGTGATCGTGAGTCTGACGGTGATCGGCGCGATCGTGGGCATTCCACTGGCGATCATAGGCTTACTGCTGTTCTTGAAGGGTATCTTTTAGCACTCGCTCAATTGGGGGCTAAGCCCCCAATTGAGTGTTAATGTAAAAAGAGACGCATTTTTAAGTGCGTCTCTTTTTTATATATGCGCTTCCAAACACATCACCCCTTGCGGACCAACCACCGCATCATGGACTGTATTTGCGGGCAAGTCGAGTCGGTCTCCGGCTTGGAGTGTGAGGTGTTGTCCCAGTTCAGGCAGACCGAATGTAATGGAGCCGCGCACAACGTAGATCACCTTGTCGTATGAATGTGAATGTGCGGAGTACACGTCATGCGGTCCATTTGACCAGGGGTAGGGACTCAAGCCCTGCTCTGCATAGAGTCGCATCAGCGTGGATTCGGTTGGCGCAGGTTGATCAGCCCAGGGTGTGACGTTCAGGGGCGGACAGGTGGGAAGAAAGTTGAACTGCACATTAACAATCTAAAAGATGTGGCATGATATTCCCTGCAAACAACCACATTACTGTGGAAGGAGAATATCATGCCAGCGTCAGCAGTA
>Ga0210377_10001776_pt1 | contig 19284 bp, 16 predicted proteins | sample PLM4_65_b1redo_FD_155480 | JGI IMG/M metagenome (GOLD analysis project Ga0210377, IMG submission 155480) | Groundwater sediment microbial communities from an aquifer in East River, Colorado, USA - PLM4_65_b1 redo | ecosystem: Environmental > Terrestrial > Soil > Riparian zone | place: USA: East...
TCTCGACCAGCCGAAGCTGTTCGTGGAGGCGATCGCCAAGACCTTGCACCCGTTGGGGATCTGGGTCGTACAGTTTCAGGACTGGGACCAGATGCAGAAGGCCACGGCATTCGACAACATCTGCATGGAGCATCTCGTCTACTACTCGCTTGGCAGCTTCGAGCGACTGATCAAACCGTTCGGGCTGCAGGTCGTCGACGCCGAGCTCCGAGCCGTCAACGGCGGCAGCTACCGGCTGTATGTCGGCCATCGGAAAGGCGGCTGGGCGGTGCAACCGGGCGTCGACGCACTGCGCCAGCACGAAGCGGGCTGCGACGCGTGGGACACCTTCAACAAATTCGCGTGGCGCTGTCAGGAAGCCAAGAAACAGATTCAGTCGGCGGTCGGGGCGATGAACCGGCAGCACGTGCAGGTCGATCTCTACGGCGCGTCGACCAAAGCGAACACGCTCCTGCAGTGGTGTGGGCTGACCAGCGGCGTCATCCGGCAGGCGTGGGAACGGAGCTCAGAGAAATTCGACCTGCGCACGGTCGGCACCGACATTCCGATTGTGCCCGAGACGATGGGCCGCGCCGATCCCCCGGGCGCACTGCTCGCCGGCATCTGGCAATTCAGAGACGCGATCCTCTCGCGTGAGGCGCTCTATCTGCAGGAGGGCGGATCGATCATCTTCCCGCTGCCGAAGGTCGACATCGTGAGCGCGCGGAGGGGCGATGCCGCCTAGTCTTGCCTGCCCGCACTGCGGGAACAATGACGCGACGCTCTACGAACGCTGGATCGAGCCGATCAGTCAGATCCCCGAAGAGGCGGCGGCGCAGCGGCTGCACGGGACGAAGTACACCTGTCAGGTCTGTGGGAAGAGCTGGATTGTCCCAAAGCTACCGCTGGAGGGGCCGAGTGGATCCGCACGATAAGAGCATCATTCATGGTTCGCTGGAGAGCGACTATCGGACGCCGCCCGACTGCTTCAACACGCTCGCGCGGGAATTCTATTTCGGGATCGATCTCGCGGCCGACAAGGGCAGTGCGCTGGTCGAGCGGTACCTTGGGCCGGGGAGTCCGTTGGCCGAGAATGCGCTCGTCGCCGCGTGGGCCAACTACGCGCAGCACGGCTGTGCCTTCCTCAACTCGCCTTTCTCGAAGACGCTCGTCAACGCCTATAACACTGGCCGCATCAAAGTCGACGGCGAGTGGGTCGAGCACGAAGTCAACAAGATGATGGCCGAGTGCTACGACGTCACGAACTGGGCGCGCAAATGCTGGGAAGAGAGTCAGAAGGGGCTGACGATCGTGGGGATCTTCCCCTTCGCGCCACAGACGGACTGGTACAGGAAGTATGTCATGGGGCACGAATTCGACACGCCAGAAACCGAAGTCATCGGCCGCTGGACGTGGTCAGGCCACGCTGCGATGCAGGAGCGTCGGCTGCCCCATCGCATCTCGTTTCTCAAACCGGACGGCACGCCCACAGGCAACGCCGGCGTGAACAGCGCGATCATCGTCTGGCAGCCGAATTGCGGTATCGTCGGCCCGTGGCAGCCCCACAGCTTCTACTGGAGCTATCGGCCGGCTGCGTAAAGGAGGAGTTGTCGTGAAAAACATCGCCATTCGGTTTCTGATCGCCGCCGTCTGCGTGCTCGCTCTCTATGCGCTCGTGCCGCTCCTGCTCAATGTCATCGGCTTCTCGATGGACGCAAACGTACTGGGGATCTTCAAAATCGTCGTGCTGATCGTCGCGCTCTACTACGTCGTCTGGGGACCGTCGCCGGCCCTGCCGCCAAGTACCTAGATGGCAACTCGTCGCGCGATCATTCTCGGTCTCGTGCTCGGAGGGGGGCTCGCCTTCATGGCGGGCACCCCCACGCCCTACAAGATGCTCGCCGTTGGCGCCGGCCTGTTTCTGCTCGCGTACATCTACGCGGAGCTCACGCGCCCGCCGAAAGGACCGCTCAGATGAAGTGGATCATCATGCCCGTGCTCGCCGGCCCCGAGATGACTGAAGCCGCGATCAACGACTGCGTCGCGATGGAGGGGACCGAGCTGCTCGTCATCAATCAAGGCGTCGATGACGACTTCCGCGATCATCTGGAACGGCTCGCTGAAGCGATCGATCAGCTGCACGTCTGGCATCACAATCCCCCGCTCGCGTCGCTCGGCGCCAGCTGGAATCGCGCGCTCGACTTCGTGTGGCAGAGCGGCGGCGAAGAGGCACTCGTCATCAACAATGATGTGCGACTGCGACCGGATACCTACGGGATGCTGTCGACCATCCTTGATCAGACGGGCTCGATGTTCGTCACCTGCATCGGTGTGACCGAAGCGCAATGGCGCGCGAGTCTCGGCACGCCCGGGATCGAGCTCGTCGACGATCTCTCACAGCGCGGCGGCCCTGACTTCAGCTGCTACATGATCTCGAAGACCTGTCACGAGCTATATCGGTTCGACGAGAATTTCGTCCCTGCCTACTGTGAGGATCTCGACTACCACCGCCGGCTGATGCTCGACGAGCACAGCGATCAGATTTTCAGCGTCAACCTGCCCTACTGGCATCTGGCGGCGCAGACCCTGAAGCAGGTCGACCCACAAAAGCGGATGAAGATCGAATCGTCGATCGGCGCGAACAGCCGAGCCTACTATCAGAAAAAGTGGGGCGGCCCGGTGAACAAAGAAACCTTCTACGCGCCGTTCGGCAACGTGCATCACAGCTACACCGATATCAGTACGAAATGGGCTGCACGCTGTGGCCCATCGACCCCCGAGATTCAGGCATGGTGCCAAGCGGCCGATCGGGGCGTCGTGCCGCCTGAGTCCGTGGTGCGCAAGACACCGCCGCTCTATGAAGGGTTGAAGCCGCACGTGATGATGCCGCACGAGCCCGATCCCTATCCGCTGCAGCCGGCTGACATCGACGCAAAGGAGCGGGGATGAAGGAAGTCTTCGGCGACGCATGGACGCACGCCAAGGGCGCCGATGCCCTGTGCATCACGACCAACGGCTACGTGAAGTCGAACGGGCATGGCGTCATGGGCCGCGGCATCGCGAAGCAGGCAAAGGATCGCATTCCGCAGATCGAGCGCGAGCTCGGGCACCACCTGCGCAACAACGGCAACCACGTAGGGATGCTGACGACGGTCACATGGTCGAGTGCGCTGCCCGGCGATCCGAGCGGCGGCAGCTATATCGTCTACGCCTTCCCGGTCAAACATCTCTGGGACCAGCCAGCCGACCTGCAGCTGATCGCGCGCTCGTGCCGTGAGCTCACCGAGATCATCAACGAGCTGCACCTGCACACCGTCATCCTGCCGCGCCCGGGCTGTGGCAATGGCGGCCTGAAGTGGGAAGACGTGAAGGCGGTCATTCAGCCGCTGCTCGACGATCGCGTCACCGTTGTGGAATATGCCGAAGGTTCTTAACAAGACTCGCGCCACGGAGGCCGAGCTCGCCGGGGCCATCTACGTCGGCCGCCCGACGATGTTCGGCAATCCCTTTCGTGTGAGCAAAGGCTGCACGCACGCGCAGGCGATTGAAAAGTACCGGCACTGGCTCGACCAGCATCCGGCGATCAAAGACGCCGCGATTAAATGCCTGCGCGGCGCCGATCTCGTGTGTTGGTGCGCGCCGAAACCCTGTCACGCAGATATACTGCTCGCGCTGGTCAATGCCGATCCTCCAACGACCTGAGCTCTGTCGCTCCTGCACACTCGACAACAAGGCGGAAGGCTTCGCACCGGCAGACGGGCCGCCGGCGAGCTGGCTGCTCATGGTCGGCGAAGCGCTCGGCAAGGTCGAAGCGATGACCGGCCGGCCGTTCATGGGCGACGCCGGCGGGATGCTGCAGCGCCTGTTGAACATGCTCGGCTGGCGGCGAGAGGATATCCGGATCCACAACGTCATCAGCTGCCGGCCGCCGAATGACTGGTTCGACGATCGCGCGCCGTGGTACTTCGACGCGTTCCACTACTGCCCGTACCTCAACGAGACCTTGTACCGCGAGAAGCACCCGATCGTCGTGACGATGGGCGCAACCGCGCTGCGCAAGGTCATGCAGCTGCAGAACCATAAGAAGATCCGCGTACAGGATTTCCACGGCAACATCCTGCGAGACCCAACCAATCAGTTCTATGTCGTGCCGACCTATCACCCCAGCTTTTTGCAGCGGGGCGCGCACAACATGATCGGGACGGTGCTCTGGGATTTGATACGAGCACTGGAGGCGCGGGACTCAGGGAAGCCAGTCGATAGCGGGAACATCGTGGTCGACCCGCCAATCGAGTGGTTCAAGGCGTGGGTCGATATGGTCGTCGCGGCCCGTCAGCAGGATCCCGATGCGTTCCCCATTTCGAGTGACGTCGAAACGCCCGACAAAGCCGGGGGTCGGGACGAAGGTGACATCACCCCCGACGATCGCAGCTATCAGATCCTCCGGCAGAATTTTGCCTGCCACACCGACGAAGGTATCACGGTCCCCCACGAAGGCCCGTTCATCTCGGAGATCGCACGGCTCTACGCCTCACCCGGGCCGATCTGGCAGTGGAACAAGGAATACGACCTGCCGCGGTTGATTGCGACCGGCGCCTTGCACGAGCGCGATCAGGTGCGCGTCATCGACTTGATGTGGCTCGCGCACTTCCTGCAAAGCGATGTGCCGCTGGGCTTGGGGTTCTGGGCGCCGTTCTATTCGAACTACGGCCCGTGGAAGCATCTCGCCGATTCGAACCCGGGTTTGTATGGCGGCGTCGACGGCCTGCAGACGCATCGGATCGGCTTCGGTGTCATCAGCGATCTGATCAAGCAGGGGCAATACGACTGGGCGATGCGTCATGTGCACAAGCTGCACTGGACCGCGCTGCGACCGGCACAGATTGTGGGAGTCGGTATTGATCGCGAGCGGCTCGACATCTTTGAGCGTGAGCTGACCGAGAAGGCCGGCGTCGCACTCGCAGACCTGCAGCGGTTCTACCCGGAGGAGCTCTGCCCCCTCACCCCGAAAGGCGGACTGAAATCGCCGCCGCTCGCCGATGTGCTGCACGTGAAGGCCACAGCGTTTACGCGCAAGGGGAAACCCCGCGCTGGCCGGCCGAGCTCGGAGCTGAAGCAGGATCTCTACAAAAAGGCGATCGTCGTCGAGAAGATCGAATTTCGAGAGGTACTAGTCTGCAAGAGCTGCGGCGAGACGGAGGTACCGCGCAAGCACAAATGCCGACTCGCGTACACCAAGCTGGACGGCACGGTCGGATGGAAGCCGTCAGCGGTCAGAGGGCAGGTGGAGCTCGGCACGGCCACAGTCAAACGCTGGTACTGGAAGGAACCTTTCAACCCGGACAGCCCGACGCAGGTGCTCGGCTACATCAAATTCAGGGGGAAGACCGACAAGCGCCACTCGCCGGGCCGCGCGAAAAAGACGCATAAAGATACAACCAATCGCGAGACCTTAGACCGGCTGGAGAAGCGCACGGGCGATCCCTTCTACCGAACCCTGCTCAACTACCGCGCGATCATCAAAGTCGACGGTACCTATGTGAAAGGGACCAAGCGCCGGCTCGACGAACACAGCCGCGTGCATCCGCAACCGACGTTCCGCCCGTCGATGATGCGACTCTCCTACATCAACCCGAACATCACGAACGTGACGGCCGACAAGGGCGCCGAGCCCGGGAGCTCGAAGGCGCTGGCCGCCGGCTTCAGGCGCTGTGTGGTTGCGCAGCCCGGCTGCCGGCTGCTCGAAGTCGACTTTGCCTCCATCGAAGCGATCAAGGTCGGCGAGCGCGCGCAGGATCCCGACTACATCCGGCTGGCGCGGTTCGGCATTCACGCTGGCATGTGCACCTACGTGCTCAACCGCCCCTTCGAGCGGAGCTGGCTGAAGGACCGGCCCGACGAGCTCCGGCAGATGTTCGACGAGATCAAGTACTCGAAGGATGAGAAGACGAAGATCATCTACGACACGACGAAGCGGTTCGTGCACGGGAAAGCCTACGGCCTGACGGTCTACGGGATGACGATGCAGTTCCCCGAGCTGTTTCCGAATCTCGACGTCGCGCGCAAGTACGAACGCATCTTCAACGAGTTTGCCCCCAAGGTTGTGAAGTGGCAGCACGCGACGCAGGATCGGGCCGCGCGCCAGCACTATCTCGGCGGCAAGGCCGAGCACCCCTACGGCTACAAACACTGGTTCTGGTCGGTGTTCACCTATAAGAAGATCACCGCAGACCAGTACTACCGCACGATCGCACTGGCGCAGAAGCACGGCGTCGAGCCGCCGGTCACGATCATCAATGGGATCCATTTCAAGATCAGCTACGGTGAAGACGCCAAGCGCACGCTCGCATTCTTCCCGCAGTCGATTGCCGCCGGCGATCTGAAGGAAGCCGAGATCGAGCTCTTCGACCCCGAGAGCCCCAGCTACATCGGCGACGCCTACTACGGCGCGACGCCTCTGCGCGGCCCCATCCATGACTCGCTGCTCTTGGAGATCCCCGATCGTGTGTGGGACAAGACCTGCGAGAAGATTTTCCGCGCGATGCAGCGGCCAATGGCAAACCAGCCGATCCCCGCCGAGTGGGAGATGGGACCGTACCTGACCAACGCGATCGGCGCGAAGGTCGGCCACGACTGGGATGCGATGGAGAAATTGAAGGTGACCGGGTTCAGCGATCTCGAACCGAATTTCTGGACACCGAGCGAAGACGTCGACTGGGAGGACGGGCTCGATCTCGCGCGGACGGCCTAAACCTGTAGGTACCTGTAGGTACCAATAGATATCTATGGCGGGGGCGCCCCGATCATCCCCGCGGCCGCGGGCGCCTCCTCAATCTCCTCTGCCGGCGGCGGCGTGCCAATCCCCGACTCGATTACATCCCCCATCCCCAGCGCACCGCCAAGCAACCGAACCAGCGCGCCGATCGATGCCTGTGGCGCCGGCGACGTCAGGATGTCGACGAGCAGCTGCGTCCCCTCCGAGCTGTAGGCCGCATACTTCACGAGCTCGTCATCCTTCACTCCGCGGAGCAGGCGCATCGTGGAGATGCCGCCGAACAGCGTCCCCGGTCCCTGCACGCCGGCGCGCAGCACGTCGACCAGCGCGTCTGTCTTGTCGGCCCGGACCAGCGAGCTCAACGAGAATTTCCGTGCCTCACCCCGCGCGCCGGCGAGATCGGTAATCTTCCCCTGCACGAGCGCGCGCCCTTCCCGCCGCACATCGTGGGTCTGCGCGCGGGCGATCTTGCTCGCTTCCTGTTTGATGCCGCGGCCGGCGAGATCGGTAATCTTCCCCTGCACGAGCGCGCGCCCTTCCCGCCGCACATCGTGGGTCTGCGCGCGGGCGATCTTGCTCGCTTCCTGTTTGATGCCGCGGCCGGCCTGCTGCGCGGCGCCCATCGCTCCCCGCGCGACATCCTTGGTCTCGGCGACGCCGGCGGCCGCGCGTTCGAGCGCACTCTTATAGGCGGCGCTGATCGACTTCAGATTGTTGAGCACCATCTGGCCCGGGCCGTCGCCGTACATGACGTCGGCGAATTCCGGATCCATCTTCGCGATGCGATCGTCGATCCCCTTCAGCCCGCCGCGGATCAGCTTTCGATGCGTCCATGCCGATCGTACCGAGTCCCACGCGTACTGGCCCTTGCCGGCCGCGCCGCCGGCTTCGCCCTGACCGACGAGCAGGTCTTTGAGCATGGAGACCTTCGTGGGGTCGTCGGGCCGGATGAGCGAGACGATCGCCTCCGGCGACTCTTCGGCCACACGGAGCAGCTTTGGGGCGATCCCTTTGGTGTAGAGCGGCGCGATGGACGCATACGCCTGTGTCGCCACGTCGTAGGGCGCATGCCCTGAGAGCTGATCGCGCAACGTCCCCCGCATGACCTTCGTGATGTTGGTCACCCGATTCCGGACCGACTTGTCCCACGCCGTGCCGATCGAGTCATCGAGCTCGCGCTTGAACAGGTGCGCGGCTTCGAAGGGGACCGTGTCGTCGGCCGAGATGATCCGCCCGAGCACCTGCATCGCCGGGTGCTTCAGCACATCCTGCGCGGCTGACTCTCGGGCTTCCTCCATGGCCTTCTGCATGGCTTCGTACTGGACCCGTTGTGCCCCCTGCAGCCCGGCGACGCGCTCGGGCGTGAAGTTGGCGAGCAGCGGCTGCAGCTCGGCGATCGTCTGTTCGGCTGGGCTGAGCTCCTTACCCGGCATCCCGGGACGTGGGAACGCTTCGAGCGGCGGACGGATCTCCTCCTGCAAAATGCGCTGTGCCTCTGCTTTAAGGGGGGTAATATCGACATCTGGCCCGCTTTTTGCGGCCTCTTCGACCATTTGACCGATCTCGGAGCGCGCGTCTTTGGCCGGCCCTTTGATGACGTCGATCGCCCGCTGACCTGCGACACGTGGGGTCACGGTCGGGGGCGCCGTCGCGATCCGCTCGTACTTACCGGCCGCCTGTGCTACCTTCTCTTCACCGAGCTCGGTCGCATGCCGGATCGACTCGCGTCCACCTGTACGGACCCCGGCAATGAGCCTGCTGGCCCGCTCAGACGCCGATTCCTTCAGGGCGGCCCCTGCCTCTGTCGCCGTCGCCAGCGCCTCACTGGCAACCGTGCGGGCTGACGTCAGGGCATCCTTCGCGCCGGTCAGGAGCTCGTCGAAGTGTTTACTGGCCTGTCGCGTCACCGGGCTCGCCAGCACACGTTTACCAATCGCTCGCACCGGCCACGCGAAGACGTGCCCGAGCAGCTCGTAGCCGGCCTGCTCCGCGCCGGCTCCCAGAATCGACGGCGGCTCGGCCATGACCGACGACCCCTCCGGCGGCGGCGTGCCGATCATCTGCTCAGCGGCTTCCGCGCCGGCGCCGAACAGCCCCGCGCCCGTCATCGCGCCGCCGACCACGCCGAGCGCCGTGCCAACCGGACCGACAGAGCTCCCCAGCAGCGCCCCGGTTGCAGCCCCTCCAGCTACGCCCCCAACGCCGCCAGCGATGCTCCGCCGGCCCGTCCGTGTTCGCGGATCGAGCCCGGCGCCCATCTCCGCGAGAATCGAGCCTCCGCCGGGCGGAGGTTCCGCCGCGACTTCCCGTGAGCGCTCCCGAGTCGGCGGACCGCCGGGGGGCGGCTGGCCGATCTGGCGCACCGATTGCTGCAGTGTCAGAGCGGGGAGTGGAGTGACGGGCGACGCTGCTGCTGTCCCAGTCGGCGCCTGTCCGAGCCGTCCGAGAATCCGTGTGACGTAGGCCCGAGTCTCGGCCGGCGGCTCCCCGCCAGACGCCACATTGCCCGGTCCCCAGTTATACGATTGCAGCGCCTTCTCGACGTCGCCCTTGTGTGTGTCGAGCTGCTGCCGGAAGTACTTCAGCCCGCCACGGATATTCGAAACAGGATCGTTCGGATCGACGCCGAGCTCTTTGGCCGTGTCGGGCATGAGCTGGAACAGCCCACGCGCGCCCTTCGGACTGACCGCATCCGGGTTGAAGCCTGACTCGGTATCGGCGATCGCCAAGGCGAGCTCCGGCGGAACCCGCGCGCCCTTTGCTTCGGCGCGGATAACGTCTTCCCACGTAGCAGGACGTTCAGGCATCAGCGTTTGATCAGTTCACCGGCGTCATTCACAAAGTAGCCGGCCGGCCCGCTCGCGTTCGAACGTGCGGGAGGCGGCGCCGCGACAGCCGCGGCAGGGGCACCGGGTCGAGCGGCCGCGCCCTGCGGCGGCGGGGCACCGACACCGGCCGGCAACGTCGTCGGGATCGATCCTTGCGCGCGATCGAAGAGTTTGCGCAGCACACCCACACGCGCACGGGCGGTGTGGATCGTGTCGCCGCCGAACAGCTGGGGCGTGAGGTTCGCGAGCTCGGCGCGCGCCATCTTGATATCGTTGTCCGACAGTCGCGAGCCGGGCTGACCGGAGAGCTGCGCAACCTGCGCGAGCGAGCCTTCGATCGCCGCATCGAGTGCTGCAAGGTCTGCGTCGCCGGCGAGCCGCTGCGCCCCGAGTGAGAGCGCCGTCTTCAGCGCGCCGGACATCCCGGGCGCGACGTTCGGGAAGACCTTCGGGATCATCTGCTCGATCTCGTCGAGCGTCACATCGATTTGTGATAGCGCATACACACGATCCTTCTGCGCATCATTCAGACCGATGAGGTTCTGCAGCTGCCCGAGCGTGGTCGTGGGTGACACGTTGTACTGCGCGGCCGCGGCGGGGCCGATCGGGGACGCGAGCTCGGTCGCAATCTTCGCCCGTCCCGTTCCGAGCCCCCGCTCCTCTGCCATCGTGCCGGCACGTGTGATGGCCTGCTTATTGACGGCACCCTGTTCCTGCTGCGAGAGCTGCGCGAAGGGACGGCCGTAGAGCTCACGCGCAATCGCTTCCCGATCCGCGCCCATGGAGGTAGAGCCCGTCGACGTGCGCGGACGGAACCCCTGTATCGGCTGCTGCGTCGCCGGATCGAGATAGACCCCACGCTGCCGATCGAACACACCAAAGGCCGGCGTGGTCTTCCCATCGGCCCCAACGATCTCGCCGGCGATCGACTGCGTGCCGGTCGCACCGGTCGCGCGCTTCAGCCGTTCCTGTTTGATGATGTCCGCAGCCTCTGCCTGACTGAAGCCGGCGGCGACGAGCCCGGCGACATCCCCTTCGACTTCTCCCCGCGCATCGCCCCGCGCCTTCTGCAGCGAGAGATCCTCCGGTGACGCGAATACTTTGCGCGGGCCGAAGGTCGGCGGCTTCCCTACTGTTGCCGGGATCGCTTTCGGTTGCGGCCGCGGTGCAGTTGGCATGTTCGGCGGCGGTGCCGCACCGGGCTGCGTCAACGACTCAGCGGCCATCCCCGCCGGCGCGTTGCCGAGTGACGGGGGCGGTGTGGCGATCGATGGGTACTCGGTATGTGCGAGCGTCGGCAGCTCACCCGGGCCGGTCTGCACCGGCTGATCGATCAGCTGCCGCACGCGTCCGAGTGTGGGCGACTGTTCCATCTCGCCGAGCCAGCCACGGAATCCCTTCTTACGATTCTTGGGGTTCGCGGATTCGAGCAGCCCCGCGGCCGCGAGCGACTGGATCTCGGGATCGGGCGAGCTCAGGAGCGCTTCGAAAATCTTCCCTTCACGCTGATTGGCGAGATCAGCCTGACGGATGTTCTCCTGTTCGACTTCCCGCTTGCGCCCGACGAACCCGCCGAGCAGACCTTCCATGTAGCCCATAGTCCCCTATTTCTTTCCGGCGCCGGAGATCATGTCGAAGATCAGACTCCCCCAGCTGTTCCCGGCGTCGGCACCTTCCCGACGCGCGTACTGCCGATTCGACGACCCCTGTGAAAGCAGGCTCGAAAAGATGTTGCCCGACTGGCCGAGCATGCGCCCGCCGAGCTCCGACTGCTGACCGCCCATTCCGGCGAGTGCCTCCGCGGCCATGGGCTGCATACCGGTCGTGAGCCCAGCGATCGCGCCGGCACGATTGCGTCCGAGCTCCGCCGTCGCGACGTCGCGCTGTGCACCGCGTACGCCCGAGTGTTCGAGATTACGCTCGGCGCCGCGGAAGACATCCGTGATCGCCCCCCGTGGGCCAGCGGTCGCCTGTGCCATCCGTGCGCGGCTGCCCCCGAGCAGCGTCTTCCAGTAGGCCATCGGGCCGGCCATCGCATCCTGTCCCGAGTCGAGCGCTGCGCCCCCACGTGAGGCGAGCTGACTGCCTGCACCCCCCGCGCCCTTCAGCGCCGCCTGCTCTTCGGGCGATCGCTTCATGGCATCGTTCTGTGCCTTGCGCGCCATCAGGCTGCCGAACAGTGCGCCGCCGCCGCGCATCGCCATACTGCCGGCGTTCCCCTTGATCGCGTTCCACATGCCGCCGCTCGCGGCCCCGCCGCCTCCCCCTCCACCTGCGCCGGCTGCCATGGCGCCCCCGGCACCTGCGGCCATTGATCCTGCGCCCGCGGCCGTCGAGCCGGCGAGTGAGGGCGCGATCCCCATGCCGGTGCCGTAGATGGTTGAGCCGAGCGTGGGAATCGCCGCCGCGCCGCCTGCAGCTGTGCCTCCGCCAGCGGCCGCTCCGCCAGCTGCTCCGCCTGCCGCGCCGCCGCCCCCGAACGCCCCTGCGATCGCCGGCGCCGCGAAGTACCCACCCGCGCCGATGCCAGCCGCGATCGCGGTGTTGCGCGCGAGTCGATTCTTCTGATTGAAGTTACCGCCCTGATCGATGTGCATGCCGCCGGGAATGGTCATGCCCGACTCGACGAGCCGATCCTGCAGCGCGCCCTGCTGCCCGCGCGACAGCTTCACCCCGCGCCCCTGATCGACGAGTCCGTTGTCTGCCATGAATTTCTGGTAGACCGGATTCGACTTCAGCTGCAGGTTGAACTGATTGAGATCCTCTTCGGAGGTTTTCCGAGTCGGTGCGCTCGACCCGCCGCCGCCGGCGCCCTGACGTGTACTCCCAGTGAGAAATCCCATCTAGGTCTCCTCTTCCACTTCCGGCAGCGTGAGAATGTAGAGTTTCCCCGGCGCCGGCTCAAACCCGAAACGCTCGACCAGTGCCTGCTGCTCGGGGAGATCGTCTCCCACACACACGAACACGTTCCCGACCTTGGCCGCGGTGAGCTCGACGCCGGTTGTGTCGATCATCGCGCGGATGAGCCCCGGGTGCTTCCGGTAGGCCGGCGCGATGTACCACGGCTCCCAGTGCACGGCGTTGAACAGGCAACAGAAGCTGATGATCTCGCCGTCGACTTCCCCCACGATGACGCGCCAGTGCTCGACGGTCGGCAGGCCGTGCGACTTGAAAGGCTCAAAGTCGATCAGCTTGTCCCATTCGTCCGGCGGCAGCACGCGAGCGGTAGGGGTCATGGGGCGTCAGTTTACTCCCGTCAGGGTTGCTGCGTCTTCGCGTACGCCTGCTCGGCCAGAATCTGAATCGCCGCGACGGCCGTCAGGAGCGTGTTGAACGACGTAATGATCACGGTCTGCGTGTTCTCGATCGCCTTCAGCCGCTCTTCGAGCGCATGGATGCGATCCCAGAGCAGGTGAATCGACTGGCTCGCCTGCCAGTCCGCGATGTTGTCGACGTGCGGGTAGAGTCGGCTGACCGCGACGATCGCAACCGGCGTGATGGGGGCCGGCAGCTGAATCGCCATTACTGGTCACCCAATGCCCCGCCCGGCGCCGCGGCCGCCAGCGCCGCCTGCTTCATCGGACGAGTCGGATCGAGATCGTCGTCACCGAAGATCGACAGCTGCGCCGACTCCGCCGCGCCCCACGGCTGCACCGTCATGTTGCTCTCTTCACGATAGAGCCAGAAGTCGCTCGTCGACGTGAATAGGAATTTCACGAGCACACCCTTGCGCGCGGCAAACGATACGAACCGGCGAACCTTCACCCCGTTGGTGTGCGGAATGATGTAGGTATCAACGGTGCGCGCGCCGGTCTCCTGATTCGCGACGAAGGTGACCGTGAGCGTCACGTCTGCGATGCACTTCAGGGTCACGTGCGCCCAGAGGATCTGGAACCAGTTCGGCAGCCCGTAGTTCTGCTCCTGCGTCTCCCAGCGTGTGAGTTTCAGCGGCTCTTCGTCGAAGACCGGCTGCGCGGTGTAGAGCCGGCCCGGGTTGCCGTCGACCGGGAACATGCGCCACACGCGCCCGAGTACCTGATTGGTCAGCGCGCGCTGCACAACCGATCGGCCGTTGGCGCTGATCTGCAGCGTCTCGACCGTGACGCCGTCCGCCTGAACCTCTACCGACTTGCTCTGCCCGTAGGTGTCGCACTCGAAGATGATCGCCTTCAGGAATTTGTCCGAGCGCGTCCCGTAGATGCTGAAATTCTGATTCCAGTTCCACTGCTCGCTTGGCTCCGCTTCCATGTGCCAACGATGCGAGTAGAGCAGGCCCGGGTTCTCGTCGATCGCGGTGAAGTGGAACACATGGCCCCGGCCCCACGGCAGCGTCAGATGCACGACGCGCCGGCCGTTGGCGTTGACGGTGAAAAAGTTGAGCCCGGTCTGGGGGTCGGTGAGGCGCACCTGATCGACGAAGACGGCGATGCGCTTGTCCTGCCCGTTGGTGTCGCAATAGAGATCCAGCCCGGTGTAGTACTGGTCCCACGCGTTCTCGAAATGAATGTCCCACTTCGAGATGCGCGGCGGCTCTTCCTTCGAGATCCAGTCGATCTTGTAGAGGATCCACAGCCGGCAGTCGTCGTTCGGCCGAATGCGCACCTTGTGCGCCTGTACCGCGGGCCAGCTGAATTTGATCTTGTGCCGGCCGTCCGTATTCACCGTCAGGGTCGCCGCGATGTTCACGACGCCGTCGAAGTCATACTCAACGATGATCGTCCGGTCGATGCCGGCGGTGTTGCAGTCGAAGGTCACGCCGGTCAGATAGCTCTCGTCGGCGTGGTTGAGATCGTCCCAGTTCGTGACGCGGTTATTCGTGATGTCCGGCTGCAGGGTTGTCGCGAAGCCGAGCCGGTAGATGACCGGCGCCGCGGTCGACGAGCTCCACGACATGCCCGTCGAGATCGAGTGCGCGCGCTGGGGCGTGTCGCCAAAGGCGTCAATGATGTAGCGCTGGCGCCCCGTGCCTGAGACGATGCTGATCGCCGGGTTGGCAACCTGCTCCTCATTGACGTAATTGGTGAGCGAGAGCTCGATCCCCTGCCGATCGGCGTCGACGATCTGATCGCCGAGCAGCTTCTCTTCGCGCCGGTCCCCGTCGATCGCGCCCGTGCGGAAGCTGCCGTCGATCGCGAGCCCGTCATCGCTGAAGCCTTCGAAAGTGTACGATCGACCGCTCGCCGTGCCGCAGATGACGAGCGTGTCTTCGTCGAGTCCCTGCAGCGTTTCCTGTTGCCGCCCGAAGCTGTAGGCGCGCCAGAATTTTTTCAGGATGTCATAGACGAGCACCTGATTCTGCGCGAGCTCGTCTTGGTAGCTGAAGTACAGCTTGTTTTCCCAGATGGTCAGCCGCAGGCCGCGCTCGGCGCTGAAGTCGATCGGTGAGTAGCCGTAGCGCGTCTGGCCTTTGAAGAGCGGATCGATATCCTCTGAGATCCATTCCTCCGGGCCGCCGCTCGTGCAGAAGATGCCATCCTGCGCGACGAAGTAGACGCCGCCCGGGCCGACGACAAACGCCCAGCGGCCGGCCAGCCCACGCTTGCACGCGCTCGGCGTGGCGGTGATGCCGATCTCGCCGGTGAGGTTCGGATAGAGCATGTGCATCCGCTCGCGGCTGAAGACGAATGCCTGATGCCCGATCAGATCGCCGTTCATCAGCTGTTCGGAGGGCGCGCACACTTCGACGTTGCCGGAAGCGGACCAGTGATCAGGTTGATCAGGGACGCAGAAGTAGAGATGCCCGGGCCGGTTCGGATCGCCGCACGCGAGCAGCATGCCTTCGACCGGTCCCCAGAGCGCGGGGACGGGTTGCGCGAGAATCGTGGCGCCGAGCTCGTCGACGGTCGGTACGGGCTGGAAGTGATCCAGATGCACCGTACCGGCCGCCACGATCGCGTCGTCTGTTAGCGTGTCATCGAACACCCCCCCGTTGGCGACATTCTCCCCGAGAAAGTACCAATCGGCAATGAGCGAGCCGCCGCGGCGATAGAAGCGCTGGCGCCATGCGGCGTCTGAGCCGGCCGCCGGCGTGACGTTGATGCGCCGGCGAATTGAGTCGAGATAATCCGTGACCGCCATTTCCGGCGACGGGTTCCCTTCAGCGCCCGTGCGCGGGTCGTAGTTGGTGTAGCGGTAGTCGTACTGCTGCATCCCGGGATCGACCGTGTCAGGGCCGAAGCCGCCCGTGATGTACAGGTTGTCCATCGCGACGGAGTTGGCGCCCGTCCCGTTGACGCGCATGTAGACGATGATGCCGGTGACCGTGCTCCAGTCGCGCGTCGTGTCCGTGCCGAGACGCTTGAAGTCGCCGCGGCGCAGAGGCACGCCGATGATCCCCTGCTCCATCCATTGCTGTGACGCGGATGTCGCCTGCAAGCTGCGATCGCGCCCCGGGTCGGCCTGCGCGCGGTAGATTTCCCAGCTGTCCCGGTCGTCATCGATCGCGCGGTTCTCCTGATCTTCATCACGCAGCGCATAGACACGGGCGGTCTCGGCCGCGGCGATCTGATCCTGATTGCCCTGAATGAACTGGATGAAGTCGTTGGGGCGGAAGCTCTTCACGTAGGCGTCGGTGTTCGCGCCGGCGCCGCCGCCACGCTCGGAGCCCGGCAGCCGCAGGGAATCGAAGGTCGACGAGACGACGATATACAACCGGAGCTCAAGGATGTTCGGCGTGTCGGCCGTCTTCATCCACAGGTGAATGATGTCGTCGTCGGTCGCAATCGCGCCGCCGCTGAGCGCGTTGAGATCGCGGGTGAGCGGGATGCCCATCCACGAGTCGTAGCGATCGCCGGTCAGCCCGGACGTCAGCGGATCGACGGTGAGGCTCACCCCCGAGCCCGCCGGTGAAATGTCGTCGAGAATGATGATGTCGGCAAACTGGATCGGTACGCCGTCGTTGTCGTTGCCCGGCCCGGGCTGCCAGTTCGCGGCGTTGGTGCCGTCGCCGGCGTTGAAGTCGCAGATGCTCGTCGCTGACTCCACGCCCAGTGCCGTGACCGCCGCGGCCGCCGGCGCCGGCAGGCCGATCGGAATGTCGAGCCCGTCCGAGCGCACCTTGCGCATGCGGCTGGAGTCGGCGACAAACATCCACGGCTCACCCGAGAGCGGCGGACGATGCGGCACGAGCGCGAGCGGATTGCCGGAGTAGCCGGCGTCGATCAGCGCGAGCGCGCCCGAGCTCCCGCGGTAGAGGTTCGTGTCGATGCCCCAGATTCGTGTAAACGTCGAGCTGTCCGGATCGCGCATGCGCCGCACAGAGTGGTGACGCGTGCCGCCGCTGGCGAGCTGTGTCTGTCCGGGGCGGCTGGTCATCTCGCCGCCGCCATCGTGGTCGATATTGGTGAGCCGGCTGAACTGATCGGGGCCGATGTGATCGAGCGCGTCGTGCAGGTTCAGCCCCCGCACGCCAAGGCGGAAGAGGGCATTCTCCATCGGCTGCTCGAAGCCGGAGGAGGTAACGGCGTTGCCGCGTCGACTCTGTTGTTCAGGCATCAGGCCCAGCCCCCGAGAATGATCTCTGTGACGAGCTCAGTCTGCTCGAAGCGTTCCTGACAGTATTGTGCGCGCATCGGGTCATTGCCGCGGCCGATCTTCCCAAGCAGGTCGGCGAGTGCGCCCTTGCGAATCCCGTCGAGCATTTCATCAGGGATCGACAAGGTGACGCCGTTGCCGTTGGCGGCCATAGGCAGCGCCACATACAGGAGCTCCAGCGTGCCGTCTGCATCAGGGACCGGTGCAAGGCGTATCGTCAGCGTCCCGTCGTCACCGTCGAGAATGACGATCGGGGTTGCGGGGGTCGCCTCCCACGTAGGGACGGCAAGGTCCGCTTCGAAGGCGTCGGACGTCGACAGGGGAATGCGCAGGCCCGAGCTCGTGATGACCCAGACGCCGGCGAGCGTGGCGATCCAGTCAGCTGGTACGTTGATCGGGTTGGTGCCGGCGAGCACGGGAATCGACGCGGTTGTCGCGATGGCCTGTGTGTCTCTGAGGTACTGGCGCATGCGCGTGTTCAGCGCGTTGATCACTTCGTCGCGCGTCCACAGGCCGGAGGGCCAGCTCGCGCCGCCGTCTGGCGGTTCAACGAGCTCGTACTGCATCAGTTCGAGTACGTCTTGATCGATCACGACGGAATCCCTTTCACCATCATTTCAAGCTGGTTCGGATCGCCCTTGGCCTTCTGGAGATCGATGCGGCGGTTGAGCCCGGCCCAGCGACGGAATTTCTGATTCGCTTTCAGGATGCCGTTCTCCTCCATCGCCGCGGTCAGGAACTGGCGATAGAAGGGCATCGTCGCTGTGAACGTCGGGCCGCCGATTTTGAACGCGAGCAGATGCAGGCAGTAGTTCAGGAAGACGTCGAGCAGCTCCTGCCCGAGATCGATGAAGTCGGCATCTTCGACAAGCACTGGCGTCGCGGAGACTCCGTCCGCGCTCAGGCCGTTGACGACGACGGCATTCATCGCCGGCCAGATCGCCACACGCTGCAGGCTGACCGGTGCCCACAAGGTTGGAGCCGTGGGCACGATCCCGCCAGAGGCAATCGTCTCCGTGCGCCACGTCGGTCGGCTGAAATCGAGCTCGGTCAGCGATGTGACTGTGAGGGGAATGCCGTTCACCGTCACGCGCATGCCATAGATCATCGTCGCCGGCAGCGCGTACTCGACGGTGCCAATCCCGGTCGTCTGTGCCGCGCGCCGGCGCCAGCGTCCTGTCAGGAGGTTCCACGTCCTGAGCGCTTCGTTGATCGCGTTGCGCTCCTCTTCGACGGTCCACTGCAGAATGCCGTCGCGCTTCGCCCGCAGACGTGCGCGGAGCTCCGAGAGCGTGATGACGGCATACGGCATTAGGCCAGCTCCGTGGGAAAGTCTCCGATCGGACAGCCCGAGCCCGGAGGCGTCGGGGGTTCAGGCGGCGGCGGCTCCGGCGGCCACGGGCCACAGGGCGGGCCGGGCGGCACCGGAGAAAAGGTACCGTTCGTCCCCCAGCCGCTCCCGCCGACGTCGCCCGGCAGCGCAAAGACATCGTACACGACGCCGGCTCCGTTCAGTGCGGTGCTGACGGTGATGAAATCGATCCCGCCGCCGGCGATGCCGTTGGCGGCGCGTAGAAAGCCGGTCATCCAGATCGTGCTCTCGGTGCCGGTATGTGACGGATCGCGCATGACCGCGCCGCCGGTGCCGTGGGGGAAGACCGCGGCGAAGAGCGGGCGGCGGCCGTTGAGCGCCAAGGGAATGTTGCGCGGGTCGACGCCGTTGCCGACGTAGCTCGCGAGTGCGACGAGTCGGCCCGGATCGGGGTCTTCCGGATCGCAGCCTTCCGTCCCCGGTCCGCCGTTGCCCGGGCCTTCGAAGATGCGCCATAAACTGTAGACGACGCTCGTCGCCTGCAGGTGAAACGGCGGCTGCTGCGACGTCAGCGAGCCGTTGCCAAAGGTGAGGGCGTTCGAGACTTCGGCGCCGCTGATCGGCGAGATGCGCGCCGGCAGATGCCCGACACCTTTGTAGTAGCCCGCTTCGCCGGCGCCGATCTGTGTCGGGTATTCCTGTATGACGTAGGCGGCCTGTGCGTAGAAGGTTTCGTGATAGAGCGGATTGATCCCTGCGGTGAGTGAATTCGGCCGTTGGAAGCAGCCGTTGTACATGAACCGCATGGCCGCGTCGGACACACAGACGTACTGATAGGTAGCACCGCTCGCGTTGTT
>Ga0210377_10001777_pt1 | contig 19283 bp, 22 predicted proteins | sample PLM4_65_b1redo_FD_155480 | JGI IMG/M metagenome (GOLD analysis project Ga0210377, IMG submission 155480) | Groundwater sediment microbial communities from an aquifer in East River, Colorado, USA - PLM4_65_b1 redo | ecosystem: Environmental > Terrestrial > Soil > Riparian zone | place: USA: East...
CGAGCAGAGCGGGCGCATGGACTGGGTGACCGATCTCGCGGAGATCCCCGCGAAGTACGGCGTCTCGAACGTGCACGGCGAGCTCGGCACCGCCTTCGCGAGCTCCGCCGTCACGCACCCGCGCCATGCGGCCGCCCTGCTCGGGACCTTGATCCGGGGCATGGGCACCGACCACGTGCTCTGGGGCACCGACTCGGTCTGGTACGGCTCGCCGCAGTGGCAGATCGAGGCCTTCCGGCGGATCGAGATCCCCGCGGACATGCAGAAGAAGCACGGCTTCGCGCCGCTGGGCGCCGCCGACGGCGCTACGAAGAGCGCGATCCTGGCCGGGAACGCAGCGCGGCTCTACGGGCTCGATCTGAAAGCAATCGCGCAAAGCGCGAAGATCGATCGCCTCGCCGTGCAGAAGCGCGAGTACGAGGCCAGTGGAGCGGAGCGCAGCAACCTCGCGTACGGGTTCGTGCGCGCCGCGACGTAGCGGAGGGAGGACAGGATGTCGGCAAGCGTTTCGGGGAAGTCGGTGCTGATCACGGGGGGAGCGTCGGGGATCGGCCGCGCCGCGGCCTACGCCTTCGGGCGCGAAGGCGCGCGCGTCGTCGTCGCGGACCTCTCCGAGGACGGCGGGCGCGAGACCGCGGAGAAGCTGCGCGCGGGCGGCGCCGAGGCGCACTTCGTCCGCGCCGACGTCACGCGCTCCGAGGATGTCGCCGCGCTGGTCGCGAAGACCGTCTCGCTGCTCGGCCGGCTCGATTGCGCGTTCAACAACGCCGGCATCGAGGGGGCGGTGGTCCCGCTGGCCGAATACCCCGAGGACACCTTCCGGCGCGTGCTCGACGTGAACGTGCTCGGCGTCTTCCGCTGCATCCGGGCGGAGCTTCCGCACATGATCGCGCAAGGTCGCGGCGCGATCGTGAACACCGCGTCGGTCGCGGGGCTGATCGGAGCCGCCGGACTCTCGGCCTACATCGCGAGCAAGCACGCCGTGCTCGGACTCACCAAGACGGCGGCGCTCGAGAACGCGAAGCTCGGCGTGCGCGTGAACGCGGTCTGTCCGGGCGTGATCCAGACGCCCATGCTGGATCGACTCGCGAGCGCCGCAGAGGGGCTCGTGCAGGGCACCATGGCGGCGACACCGATGGGCCGGCTCGGAACGCCGGAAGAGATCGCCGAGGCCGTCGTCTGGCTCTGCTCCGACGCGGCGTCGTTCATCACGGGCACCGCGCTCACCGTCGACGGCGGCTACGTCGTTCCGTGAAGCGAGCGCCGCACGAATCACGACAGGGAGGCAACATGGGATCGAGCGCCGAGAAGATCGTCACCGACTTCCTCGCGGCCTGGCCGCGCAAGAACGTCGACGAGCTCATGAGCTACTTCACCGATGACGCCGTCTACCACAACATTCCGGTGCCGCCGGTGGTCGGAGCGAAGGCGATCCGCGAGGTCTTCGAGGGCTTCGTCGGCGCGTTCTCGATCGTGCTCGACGTCGTGAACATCGCCTCGAGCGGCGACCGCGTGTTCACGGAGCGCGTCGACCGCTTCGACATGGGCGGACGCCGCTTCGACCTGCCGGTGAACGGCGTGTTCGAGCTGCGCGGCGGGAAGATCGTCTCGTTCCGGGACTACTTCGACCTCGCGACCTTCGAGAAGGGCAGCGGGCTGAAGCTCTAGAAGGGACCGCTTCTAGCCGCGCAGGATGCGGACCGCGAAGCCGTCCTCGGTCGCGCGCACGAACTCGGCGTGGACCGGTTTGGGCGCTACGCCGGCGACCGCCTTGTAGCGGATCTCGAGCGGCGTTCCGGGCTCGAGCGCGAGCATCGGTCCGACGATTCGAGCGCCGCTCGGCGAGAGGTCCGCGATCGCGGCGCGCTCGATCCGGCCCGCGACGTGGACCTCGACGGGGATGCGCGAGCGATTGCGCGGCGCCGCCTCGCTGTCGAAGCGCTTGGCGCGGCGCGGAGCTCGGGCGGGCTTTCCGGTGGACACTGGAAGACAGGATCGGCGCTTCCGACGGATGCCTTGATATCCTGCGCGTCCCCGAGGGAAGACCGCATGCGCCTCACTCTGTCCGCCTTGCGCCTCCTGCCGCGAAATCTGATTTCGCGCGCGGCCGGGCGATTCGCCGCTGCGCGCTTGCCGCGCCCGCTCGTGCACGCGGAGATCCGGGCCTTTGCCCGCGCGGTCGGCGTGGACCTGTCGGAGGTCCGCGATCCGCTCGACTCCTTCCCCTCCCTCCAGGCGTTCTTCACCCGCGCGCTGCGGGAAGGGGCGCGGACGATCGAGCCTGCGCCCGACGCGCTGGTCTCGCCCTGCGACGGCGCGTTCGGCGAGTCCGGGACCGTGCGCGGCGGACAGCTCCTGCAGCTGAAGGGCCGGCCGTACGGCCTCCCGGACCTGCTGGGCGATGCGGCCGACGCCGCGCAGTTCGAAGGCGGCGGCTTCGCCACGCTCTACCTGTCGCCGCGCGACTACCACCGCTTCCACGCGCCCTGCGCCGCGCGGGTCGAGCGCGTGACCTACCGGCCGGGGACGCTCTGGCCGGTGAACCGGATCGGTCTCGAGGGCGTCGACGGGCTCTTCGCGCAGAACGAGCGCATCTGCGCGTTCATGCGCGCCTCGCCGGGCGACGCGCTTCTGTGTCTGGTCGCGGTCGGCGCCACGATGGTCGGAAAGGTGCGGCTCACGTTCGATTCGCTCGAGACCAACCAGGCGGGCGCGCGCGCGGAGCAGCGCCGCTACCCCGAGGGCATCCCCCTGGCGAAGGGCGAGGAGTGGGGCCGCTTCGAGTTCGGCTCGACGATCGTGCTGCTCTCCGAGGCCGGGAAGGTCGCGCTCGACCTACGGCCGCCCGGCACGGCCGTGCGGCTGGGCGAGCGCATCGGCCGCCTCCTGGTCTAGATTCCGCGGCATGGAAACCCTCGAAGGCGGCTGTCACTGCGGCGCGGTGCGGTTTCGCGTATCGGTCGAGCGCTTCACTGCGACCGAATGCAACTGCTCGATGTGCACGAAGAAGGCGCAGATCCACCTGATCGTCCCGCCCGAGCGCTTCGAGCTCCTGAAGGGCGCCGACGCGCTCACGACCTACACGTTCAACACGGGCGTCGCGAAGCACCGCTTCTGCAAGACCTGCGGCATGCATCCGTTCTACACGCCGCGTTCGCACCCCGATCAGATCGACGTGAACGCGCGCTGCCTCGACGGCGACGCCTGGCGGCGCTTCTCGACCGAGCCGTTCGACGGGCAGAACTGGGAAGCCCACGTCGCGAGCATCCGCTAGCGCGCTCCGCTAACCCGGCAGCGCCGCGAAGCGCACGCCGGTCTGCGCCTCCGAGAGCTCCCAGAGTCGCCGTGCGTCCGCCTCGGATCGCGCGCGCGCGCTCGAGCCGACCTTCTTCGGCGCGCCCCACATCTCGGCGAATCCCTCGGGCCCGATGAAGTCCCCTCCGCTCACCTCCGGCGAGATCGCCGCGTAGACGGTCGGGAGCGCGCCGTCCGCCGCGCTCTGCGCCAGGATGCGGTTTCCCAGCCGCGACATCTGCGCGAAGAGCTGCGATCCGTCCATGCGCGGGCCCACGAACTGCAGGTCCGTCGCCGCGTAGCCGGGGTGACAGGCCACGCTTCGCTGTGTCGCGCCGCGCGCTGCAAGGCGCCGCTGCAGCTCGGACGCGAAGAGCAGGTTCGCGAGCTTGCTCTGTCCGTACGCGGGCCAGCGGCTGTAGCTCCGCTCCCAGTGGAGATCGTCGAAGTGGATGCGCCCCATGCGGTGCGCGGTGCTGCTGACGGTCACGATCCGCGCATCGGGCGTCGCGAGCAGACGCTCGAGCAGGAGTCCCGTGAGCGCGAAGTGACCGAGGTGGTTCGTGCCGAGCTGCATCTCGAAGCCGTCGGCCGTCTGGCGCTTCGGGATCGCCATGACGCCCGCGTTGTTCACGAGCAGATCGAGGCGCGCGTGGTTCTCGGAGAACGCGCGCGCGAAGCTCCGGACCGAGGACAGATCCGCGAGATCGAGCTCACGGGTCTCGAGCTCGGCACTCGGGACGGAGCGGAGGAGATCGCCGGCAGCCGCGCGGGTCTTCGCGGGGTTGCGGCCCGCGATCACGACGCGGGCGCCCTTCCGGGCGAGCACCCTCGCGGCCTCGAGCCCGATCCCGCCGTTTCCGCCGGTGACGATCGCCGTCCGCCCCTTCTGATCCGGGAGTGCGTTCACGTCGAACTTCGCCATGCCGCGATGATAGAGTCGTGGCCATGTCGAAGCTCGTCGAACTCGAGCGGCCGTGCGAAGGCGTCGCGGTCGTCACGCTCTGCGATCCGAAGATCAACAACCACGTCTCATGGGCGGGCGTCTCGGCGCTGGCGGATGCGCTCGCCGAGGGCCGCAGCGGCGGCGCGCGCGTGACCGTGCTCGCATCGGGCGTCCCTGGACACTGGTTCGAGCACGCCTGGCTCCACGACCTGCGCAACATGGTGACGGGCCAGCCGGTCTCGGGCGACGCCAGCGGTTGGTTCCGCGCGCTGCAGGAGATCGCGGAGTCCACCGTCGTCTCGATCGCCGCGATCTCCGGCGACTGCTCAGGCGGCGGCGCAGAGCTCGGCTGGGCGTGCGACCTGCGGATCGCGGAGGAGCAGGCGCTGTTCGGCCAACCGGAGATCCAGATCGGTGTAGGGACGGGCATCGGAGGCACGAGCCGGCTCGCCCGGCTGATCGGCCGCACCGCGACCGCGGAGCTCGTGCTCGACGGCACGCCCTTCACGGCCCGGCGCGTGTACGAGCTCGGGGGCTTGAACCGCGTGGTGCCGAGCGGCAAGGCGCGCGAGGTCGCGATCGCGTGGGCGACGCGTCTGGCCGGGCGCCCGCCCGCCGCGCTCGCCGCGCTGAAGCAGATGCTGATCGACAACGACAACCTGCACCTGCGCGACGCGCTCGCGAACGAGCAGCGGCTCTTCCAGTCCGTCGCCACGCAGCCGCCCGCGATCCAGAGCATGAAGGAGATCCAGGACCGCTTCGACGCCGGCGAGCCGATCCGCCAGGTGTACGGATTGCCCAGACCCTGAGGGGTCGAGGAGAACGCGATGGCGTCTGCGATCGAAGAGGTGCGCGGAAAGCGCGTGATCATCCGCTTCGAGGCGCGCAAGTGCATCCACTCGCGCCACTGCGTGCTCGACCGACCGGACGTGTTCGTGCCGAACGTGTCGGGCGAGTGGATCCATCCGGACGCAGCCACGCCCGACGAGGTCGCGGAGATCGCGCACGCCTGTCCGTCCGGCGCGATCACCTACGAGCGTCTCGACGGCGGCCCGAACGAGCAGCCGCCGCTCGTGAACGTGGCGCGCGTGCGCGAGAACGGTCCGCTCGCGCTTCACGCGCCCATGAGTCTCGGCGGCGCGGCGATCGGCATGCGCGCGACGCTCTGCCGCTGCGGCGCGTCCAAGCGCAAGCCGTACTGCGACGGCAGTCACTCGGTCGCGGGCTTCACCGCGAGCGGCGAGCCCGCGACCCAGGAGTCGGCACCCCTCCTCTCCCGGAACGGACCCCTCGAAGTCATCCCGATCGCGAACGGACCGCTCAAGCTCGAAGGCGCGCTCGAGATCGTCTCGGGCACCGGGCGGACGATCCAGCGCGTGACGCAGGCGTTCTTCTGCCGCTGCGGCGCGTCGGCGAACAAGCCGTTCTGCGACGGCACGCACCGCAAGATCGGCTTCCGGGCGGAGTGACGCGCGCGCGACATGGCGAGCGAGACGAAGTCCTTTGCCATCGCCGCCGCCGCGGCTGTCTTCGCGACCGCCGGAGATCTGCTGATGCTCTGGGTCGGCAACGCCACACGCCCCGAGCTCGGCCTCGCGAGCCCGCCGGCGGGAACGCTCTGGCTCGGCGCCGCGCTCGGCGTGTTCGGGATCCCGCTCTACGCCGCCGGCTATCGGGCTGCGTCGCGCGCGCTCGCGCCCGAGTGCAGCCTCGCGCGGCATATCGTGGCGTGGACGGGTGGCGTGTTCGCGCTCGTCGGCGCGGGGATCCACGGGCTCACGGCATCGATGATCGCGGACGCGATCGCGAGCGGGGCGGCGGGTGATGATCCGCTCGCGGCGGTGATGGCCGGCGGGTCGCTCATCGTCGGACTCTGGGTGTTCGCGACGGCGCTCATGCTCGCCGCATCGCTCGCGTTCGCCTTCGAGGTCGCGCGCGGTCGCTCGGCGCTACCGCGCGCGTTCGCGCTCCTGAACCCTCTGTTTGCGACGATCGCGCTCGCGTTCGTCGGCCTCTCGACGGAGCCCCTGCGCGCGTTCCTCACGCCGGCCGCGCCGAACGTCGCTCACGTGCTGTTCTTCGCCGCCGCGGCCTTCACGAGCTCCTCGAACGCCGCCTTGAGGTCGTCGATCAAGTCCCAGAGATCCGGTACGAGGTCGCGGCACGCAATCAATCCGAAGTCGAGGTGATCGAGGTAGCTCTGCACGGTGATGTTGAGCCCCTGCCCTTCCGCGACCGCTGAAACCGGGTAGTACGTCAGCATGCGCGCGCCGCCGAGATACAGCGGGTGGCGCGGGCCGGGCACGTTCGAGATCACGACGTTGAAGGGCGGGTTCATGCGATCCATGATCCGCGTGCGCGCGACGATGCGCGCCGCCTGGCCGGCGACGTTCGGCGTCGCGAACTGCGTGAAGTCCTGGAGCAGGTTCGCCGGGATCGCCTGCTGCATGCGCTTGGCCGACTTCATCGACTCGTGGATGCGCATCAGCCGCTGCACGGGGTCCTTCTCGTTCGTCGCCAGGTCCGCGAGCACGCTCGAGACGCGGTTGCTGTAGGTCGCCTTCTCCTCGGCGGAGCGGACGGAGACGGGCACCATCGCAATCAGCGGGTCGTCCGGCAGCGCGCCCTTGCGCTCGAGGTAGCGACGCAACGCACCCGAGCTCGCGGCCATGACGACGTCGTTCAAGGTCGTCCCGAACGCGTTCTTGATGCGCTTCGCGTCGTCGAGCGGAATCGAGCAGAACGCCCAGCGCCGGTGCGGCGTGATCGAGCGGTTGAACGGCGTCCTGGGCGCACGGGTCTGCGGGATCGGCGGTGCGTCGACCTGATCGCCGCCCCGTTTGAACAAGCCGCCGATCACGGGCAGGCGGTCGAGGCCGATCGCTTCGCGCGCCATCGGCATGAACTCGGGGCTCTGCGCGAGGCTGCGCGCCGCGCTCGCGGCGAAGCGCGCGGCGCGTCCGGGCCGGAGCAGCGAGGCGCCGATCCCGCGGCGCAGCATCTCGAACTCGCCCGGGATCACGTCGGGCTTCCACTCCTCCTTCGGCGGCTCGATCGGCGTTCCGGTCGGGCTCGTGTCGAGCAAGGTCGAGGTCATCTCCGCGCCGGAGACGCCGTCGATCGTGCAGTGGTGGATCTTGATGTAGAGCGCGACCAGCCCGTTCTCGAGACCCTCGATCACGTAGATCTCCCAGAGCGGCCGCTCGCGATCCATCGGCCGTCCGGCGATGCGCGAGACCAGCTCCGAGAGCTGCAGGTGCGTACCCGGCGGCGGCACCGCGATGTGTCGCAGGTGGAAGTCGAGATCGAAGTTCGGGTCCTCGATCCAGTACGGGTGGTCGAGCCCGAGCGGCACCTGGACGAGCCGGCGCCGGAACGGCGGCAGGATGTGCATGCGCTCGGTCAGCGACTTGCGCATCACGTCGTAGAGCGATCCGCCCGGCGTGGTGGACGGGTCGTACAGAGTCACCGAGCCGACGTGGCCGAACTGCGCGCCCGTCTCCATGTACAGGAAGCTCGCATCCAGACCCGAGAGCTGCTGCATGACTCTTCTCCCTATGCGGCCGAGTGCTCCGCGATGAATTCCGAGACGATGCGGTTGAAGCGCGGTGCGTCCTCGAAGTAAGGCGAGTGACCCGAGCCCGGGAAGTCGTGGACGCGACAGCCGGGGATCTGCGCCGCCGCCTCCTTCAAGGCGTCGGGTGGAAAGAGCTGGTCGTGCTCGCCGGCCACCAGCAGGGTCGGCACCGTGTAGCCGGCGAGCTCCGCGGCAGTGACGCGCGCCTCGCCAAGCGACGCGAGCGCGCTCGGGGCGAGCCCGGGGTTCAAGCCGCTGATCTGGTCGTAGAGCTCGGTGAGCTCGGGCTCGCGCTCGGGGAAGTCGGGCGCGAGCGCCGGGGTTGCGCGAATGCCCTCGCCCGCGGCGAGGCGGCCGATGCGGGCGAAGGCCTCGACGACCTTGGGCGTGAAGACACCTCCCGGTGTACCCGAGAGGACGAGGCAGGCGATGCGCTCCGGCCAGCGGAGCGCGGCGCGCAAGCCCGTCCAGCCGCCCATCGACTGGCAGACCAGCGCGGTCCGTTCGACGCCCGCGTGATCGAGGATCGCGCGCAGGTCCTCGGCGAACTCGCGCGCATGGAAGTGGCCCGGCGCACACTGCGAACGGCCGAAGCCGCGGTGGTCGAGGGTGATGACGCGGTGGTCGCGCGCGAAGAACGGCACCTGCTGCCACCAGATCAGCGTGTTTCCGCCCGCGCCGTGCGCGAAGACGATCGGCCGGCCGGCACCGTGGGTCTCGTAGTAGAGCGTCGTGTACGGTCTCTGCACGAACGGCATGGCTTTCTCTTTCTGTCGCGCCTTCGGGCATGATACGCCCATGCCCGCCGCGAAAACGCTCGAGGTCTGGACCCTGTCGGTGCCCCTGCCGAAGCTCGCGGGCGAGCTCGCCGCGCGCGCCGAGGCGGCCGGCTTCGACGGCATCGCCTTCACGGATTCGCAGAACCTGACCGGCGACGTGTTCGCGGGCCTCGCGCTCGCGGCGAAGGCGACGAGCCGGATCGGCCTCGCGACCGGGGTCACGAATCCGGTGACCCGACACCCCGCGGCGACGGCTTCCGCGATCGCGACGGTGCACGCGATCTCGAACGGGCGCGCGGTGCTCGGGATCGGGCGCGGCGACTCGGCGCTGTTCCAGATCGGGCTCGAGCCCGCGCCGCTCGCGACCTTCGAGCTCTTCCTCGACCGGCTCGCGACGTATCTGCGCGGCGGCGAGGTCGATCTCGACGGCTACGCGAGCCGCTTGCGCTGGCTCGCGGACCTGAAGCTCCCGCCGGTTCCGATCGACGTCGCCGCGACCGGCCCGAAGGTGATCGAGCTCGCCGCGCGGATCGCGGACCGGATCACCTTCGCGGTCGGCGCGAATCCGGAGCGCCTGCGCTGGGGCATCGAGAAGGCGCGCGCCGCTCGGAGTGCCGCGGGGCTCGACCCCGACTCTCTCGCGTTCGGCGCCTACGTGAACGTCGCGCCGCACCCGTACGTCGCGACCGCGCGCGAGCTCGTGCGCGGGGGCGTCGGCACGATGGCGCACTTCTCCGGAATGCGCGGCAGCTCCGCGGACGGCGTCGCCGCCGCGGATCGCGCGGTGTTCGAGGGCATCCACGCGCGCTACGAGCGCGAGAAGCACACGCTGGGCCGCGCGCGCCACGCGGCGGCGCTCGACGACGCGTTCCTCGATCGGTTCGCGGTGGTCGGCCCGACCCGGGTCTGTGTCGCGCGGCTGCAGGAGCTCGTCGACGCGGGCGCGACGAAGCTGATCGTGACCGGAGCGTCGTTCGACGCGGATCGCAGCGAGGCCGGGCGATCGCGCACGCTCTTCGAGCAGGAAGTCCTGCCGGCGCTGCACGGACGTTGAACAGGCCGAGGAGCCCCCGATGAGCGATGCCGACCGGATCCTGGCAGGCGTCCGCGAGCTCGCGCCCGCGATCGCCGCACGGGGCGCGGAGATCGAAGCCGGCCGCCGCATGCCCGCGGATCTCCTGAAGGAGCTGCGCGCGCTCGGCGTCTTCCGCATGCTCGCGCCGCGCAGCCACGGCGGGCTCGAGATCGACTTCCCGCCGAGCGTCGACGTGCTGGCGGCGCTGGCCGCGGCGGACGGCGCAACCGGCTGGACCGTGATGATCGGCTGCGAGACGCCACAGCTCTTCGGGCTGCTCCCGCGCGCGAGCTTCGACACGGTGTACGCAGGCGGCCCCGACACGATCTGCGGCGGCGCGTTCGCGCCGCAGGGCACGGCCGAGCGGACGCCGGACGGCTACGAGGTGAACGGGCGCTGGGCCTTCGCGAGCGGCTGCCAGCACGCCGACTGGCTGTTCGGGCAGTGCGTGGTGACACAGAACGGCGTGCCGGTACCCGGACCGATCCCGGGCGCGCCGGCGCTTCGCTGCATGGTCCTGCCCGCGTCGCAGTTCGAGATCCTCGACACCTGGAACACGTCCGGCATGCGCGGCACCGGCAGCCACGACATCGCGCTGCGCGACGCGTCCGTCGCCGAGGCGTGGAGCTTCGATCTCTGGCTCGGCACGCCGTCGCTGCCGGGCGCGCTGTTCGCCGCGCCGCTGCTGCAGTTCTCGCTGCACATCGGCGCCGTGGCGCTGGGCATCGCGGAGGGCGCGCTCGCCGATCTGACCGCGCTCGCGGGCACGAACAAGCGCCGGCTCTACGCGCGCGCGGAGCTCGCCGACCAGCCCCTCTTCCAGTACCGGCTCGGTCACGCGGAAGCCGACGCGCAGGCCGCGCGCGCCCTGCTCACCGCACGCGCCGCGTCGTACTGGGCGCAAGCGCGCGCGGGCACGCTCGGCCCGGGCCTCCGCACGGAGGTGACCCAGACGGTCGCGTGGGTGGCCGAGACCTGCGCGCGCGTGGTCGACGTCTGCTACACGGCGGGCGGCGGAAGCGCGCTCTACGCCGCATCGCCGCTGCAGCGCCGGCTGCGCGACATCCACACCCTGACGCAGCACGCGTCGGTGCAGGAGAACGTGTTCGCGAGCGCCGGCGCGGAGCGGCTCGGCAAGCCGGGCTCGTTCGGCCCCTGAGCGCGTTCAGCGCACGTCGGCCTCGAGCGCCACGGGGATGAACTCGCCCGGTCGGATCGAGAGGCGTTGCTCGAGTCGCTGACCGTAGCTCTCGAAGACGACCACGAACGACACGGAGTTCGGCGCGCCGTCGCAGGTCATCGGCGGGAAGTCGACGCCAACACGGTAGCGGCCCGGCTGCGCGGGCTCGAACGCGACCGTCTCGACGCGCGGCAGCGGATCGCCGCAGCGCACGTCGCGGTCCAGGCGACCGCCGCCTCGCGATGGCGAGTTCGCGAAGTAGACCGTCTCCTGAAACGGATCCGTCACGTACAGGTCGAGGTCCGCGGTCTCTCCGAAGACCAGCCGGACGCGCACCTCGCCGGGAACGGGAGGCATGAGTGGATTCGCCGCGATCTGTGCGGCGAGCGCGTTCGCCTCCGCCGCGCGCGCCTCGCGCTCCGCTTGCGATGGACCCGAGTCACTGGAGCACGCGGCGACGAGCACGGCCGTGAGCAGGACGAAACCGCGCCGTGTAAGCTCTAGTGTCATGAGGCTCATCATCGCGCTCGCGATTCTAACCCTCGGCAGCGCTGGCCCGTCGCGGGCGCAGAGTCTCTTCACCGGTCGCATCGCGGATGCGCACGGCGCGCCGGTGGAGGGCGCGCTCGTCTCGTTCACACGTGGCGATCCGCCACACACGCTCACCGTCTACAGCGGGGCCGACGGGAGCTACCGCACCCCCGTGCTCAGCGGGACCGGCCCGTGGTCGCTACGCGTGCGGCGCATCGGCTGGAAGGACCTCGAGCGCGCGAACGTCGGCGCCGGTCCGTCCGAGACGCGACTCGACCTCACCGTCGAGCGCGAGACCGATCCCGCCTCGGTCGCGGGCCAGCTGCCCGCGAATCGCTGGTACGCGCTCCTGCTCGCGGAGGTGAACGATCCCGTCCAACGCGAGGAGCTGGTGCGGCAGTGCACGTACTGCCATCAGCAAGGCAACTGGGCCACGCGCATGCTGCGCCCCGACGACCAGTGGGAGAAGGTGCTCTCGCTGATGGCGCGCATGGGCGCCGGACTCTCGCCCGAGCTGCGCGCGCGGGTGCCCAAGCTCTTCACCACCGCCTACGATCCTGCGACCGCGGTCGCCGCGCTCACCGCGAAGATGAGCGCGCCCGATTTCGCGCCCGCACCGGCCGTCGCCGTCCGCGACGCGGCGGTCGAGGAGTGGGTGCTCGGCGGTCCCGCGTCGATGCAGCACGACCTCGCGGTCCATCCGGACGGCACGATCTACTCGGTCGACATGACGCAGGACAAGCTCTTCCACCTCGATCCGTCGGTGCCCGGCGGAAAGCGCGAGAGCTTCGACGTCCCGCAAGGCGATCTGCCGCTCGGGGGCGTCTTCGGCGGATCGGGCTCGCCCGCCCCGCCCAACGCCAACGCACACGTCGGCCCGCACTCGCTGCAGGTCGCGCCCGACGGCGCGCTCTGGATCACGCTCGCGCTCGGAAACCAACTTGCCCGCTTCGATCCGAAGAACAGCAGGTGGTCCATTCACCCGCTCGAGGAAGGCTACTACCCGCACACGCTCCGCTTCGACCCGAAGGGGCGCATCTGGTACAGCGTCGCCGCCTCGAACCACATCGGTGTATACGATCCGGCCAGCGGCTCGCACCGCTGGATCCGGCTGCCCGCGCCCACGTGGGGACAGGCGTTCGCGTCCCGAGCGCTTCCGTTCTTCCTCTGGCTCGGCCGGCACGTCGATCTGTCGGGCGCGAGCGCCGGCGAGGGCGTGACCGCCCCGGTGCCCTACGGCATCGACATCGCGCCGGACGGGGGCGTCTGGTTCAGTCAGCTGAACGCACACCGTATCGGGCGCATCGACCCCGAGACGCTCTCGGTCGAGCTCGTCGACACGCCCTTCACGGCGCCGCGCCGGCTGCGCTTCGACGGCCACGGCAAGCTCTGGATCCCCGGCTTCTCGTCGGGCCTGCTCGCGCGCTTCGACCCCGAGACCCGCGAGTTCAAGACCTGGGAGATCCCGATCGAGCCGCGCGGCAGCGAGACGCCGTACGCGCTGAACGTGGATCGCGGGCGCGATCTCGTCTGGATCTGCGGCACCAACAGCGACTCGCTGATCCGCTTCGATCTGCGCACCGAGACCTTCACGGTCTACCCGCTGCCCACGCGCGTCACCTACACGCGCGAGGTCGACTTCGACCGCGAAGGTCGCGTCTGGGCCTCGAACTCGAATCTGCCCGCCTGGCAGATCGAAGGCATGCTGCCGCGCGTGCTGCGGCTCGATCCGCACGCGGTGCCCGCGAGCCGCCCTCTCGACGCACGCGCCGACGGCCCGTGAACCGCCGCCCGAGGCTGGACAGCCGGGCTGCGCGTGCTCTAAGATTAGCCAATCGGCTAATCATTAAGGAGATGCATCGTGAAGCCCGAGACCGTGATCTGTCTGTATCGCGTGAAGGCGGGCAACGAGCGCAAGTTCACACGCCTGCTCGAGCGGCACTGGCCCACCCTGCGCGCGCTCGGCCTCGCGACGCGCAAGAAGGCGCGTCATTTCCGCGGCGCCGAGGAGAAAGGCGCACCGCTCTTCGTCGAGATCTTCGAGTGGGTGAGCGGCGAGGCGTCCGAACGCGCGCACGAGCACCCGGAAGTCGCGGCGATCTGGGAGCCGATGGACGCGCTCTGCGAGTCGCGCGCCGGCAAGCCGAACATGGAATTCCCCCACGTGCAGCCGATCGAGATCCGTGGCCGCGCGTAGACGCGCGCGCGACGCACGGCGCGAGCTCGACGAGATCGAGGACGTCTTCGCCTGCCTCGCGCACGCCTCCCGCCGCCACGTCCTGCTCGTGCTGAAGCACCACGGCTCGAGCATGACCGCCGGTGAGATCGCCGACCGCTTCGCCTGCAGCTGGCCGACGACGACGCGCCACCTGCAGAAGCTCGAGCGCGCGGGGCTGGTCGTGGTCGAGCCGCAGGGACGCGAGCGCGTGTACCGCCTCGACGCGAACCGGCTGAAGCGCGTCGTCGGCGGCTGGATTCGAGAGTTCGACTGACTCCGAAGAACCAGGTTCCGGGCTGGCTCAGCCCATCTCGGCGACCGCGGCGATGACGCGGTCCGCCGTCGGCAGGAACACGTCCTCGAGCGCGGGGCTGAACGGCACCGGCGAATGAGGCGCGGTCACGCGCTTGATCGGCGCGCGCAGGTAGTCGAAGCCTCGGTCGACGCAGAGCGCCGCGACGTCGGTGGCGATGCCGCAGCGCGGCGGCGCCTCGTCGATGACGACCAGGCGGCCCGTGCGCGCGAGCGCCTCGAGGATGCCGTCCTCGTCCATCGGCTGCAGCGAACGCAGGTCGAGCACGAGCGCGCTGGTGCCATTGAGCGCCAAGGTCTCGGCGGCCTCGAGCGCGGTCTGCACCGTTCGCCCGACACCCACGAGCGTCACGTCCGTTCCGTCGCGAACCACGTTCGCCTTCCCGATCGGGACCATGTAGTCCTCCTCCGGGACCTCGGACATGGAGAACAGGAGCGACTTCGGCTCGCAGAACACCACGGGATCGTCGTCGCGGATCGCGGAGAGCAGGAGTCCCTTCGCGTCATACCCGTTCGACGGGCAGACCGTCTTCAGCCCGGGGATCGCGGTGGTGATGTTGTAGAGCGTCTGCGAGTGCTGCGCCGCCGCGCGCAGGCCCGCGCCCACGAGCGTGCGCATGGTCAGCGGGACCTTGGCCTTGCCGCCGAACATGTACCGCAGCTTCGCCGCCTGGTTCAGCATCGGGTCGAGCGAGACGCCGAGGAAGTCCATGAACATCAGCTCGACGATGGGGCGCATGCCCGTCGCCGCCGCGCCGACCGCCGTCGACACGAAGCCCATCTCGCTGATTGGCGTGTCGAGCACGCGGTCGGGGCCGAAGCGCTTCAACAGGCCCTTCGTCGCGCCCATCACCCCGCCCCAGGCTTCCTCGATGCCCTGCTCCTTGCGCCCGCCGCCGCCCGCGACGTCTTCGCCGAGCAGGATCACCCGGGGGTCGCTGGCCATGGCGATGTGCATGGCCTCGTTGATCGCCTGCAGCATGGGAATGGTGCGGCCCATCGCTAGCGCTCCATCACGTAGACGTCGGTGGTGACCTGATCCGGTGTCGGGAAGGGGCTCGCCTCGGCGTAGCTGACCGACTCCTCGAGCAATCGCGCGACCTCGCCGTCGACCGTGCGCAGCGCGTCCGCATCGACCAGGCCCGCCTCGCGCACGTGCGCCTCGAAGAGGTCGAGCGGGTCGCGCTTCTGCTTCCACATCTCCGTCTCTTCCTTCGTGCGGTACGCCAGGTTGTCGCCGATGTAATGACCCATGAAGCGGTAGGTCTTGCACTCGAGCAAGGTCGGGCCCTTGCCAGCGCGCGCGCGTTCGATCGCGACGCCCGCCTTCTCGAAGACGTCGAAGAAGTCCTGGCCGTCCGCCACCAGGCTGTGCATCGAGTACGCCTTCGCGCGCTCGGCGATGTCGCGCACGGAGGTGACGAACTCCATCGGCGTCGCCTCGCCGTAGCCGTTGTTCTCGACCACGAAGATCACGGGCAGCTTCCAGATCGCGGCGATGTTCAGCGCTTCGTGGAACTGGCCCTGATTGCTCGCGCCGTCGCCGAAGAACGCGATCGCCACCCCCCCGGTCTTCAAGAGCTTCGCGGAGAGCGCCGCGCCCGCGGCGAGCCCGATGCCTCCGCCGACGATTCCGTTCGCGCCGAGCATGCCGCGGTCGAGGTCGGCGATGTGCATCGAGCCGCCCTTCCCTTTGCAGGTGCCGGTCGAGCGGCCGAAGAGCTCCGCCATCATGCCCTTCACGTCCACGCCCTTCGCGATGCAGTGGCCGTGGCCGCGGTGCGTCGACGAGACGATGTCGCGATCCGCGAGGTGCGTGCACACCCCCACCGCAACCGCCTCCTCGCCCGCATACAGGTGCAGGAACCCGGCGAGCCGGCCCGCGGCGACGAGCTCGACGAGCTTCTCCTCGAAGCCGCGGATCGTGCGCATGTGGCGGTACGCTTCGACGAGTCGGTCGCGAGCGAGATCCATTCGCGTGATCCTCCAGTGGCGCTTGAGCCATTGTAGACGCTCTGCCACCCTGCGGTGCGACCGACACGGGGAGACCTGATGCCGTCCGCGATCGCGATGCCGAAGCTCGGGATGACGATGAAGGAGGGCACCGTCATCGAGTGGCGCGCGCGCCCGGGCGACCCGGTCACGAAGGGCCAGATGGTCCTCTTGATCGAGTCCGAGAAGACGGAGGTCGAGATCGAAGCGCCGGCGACGGGCGTGCTGCGTCACGTCTACGTCGCGCCGGATTCCGTCGTGCCTTGCGGGACGTTCCTGGCGGCGATCACCGAGCACGCCGACGATGCGTTCGACGCGGACGCCTGGCGAAAGCAGCACGAGCGCGTGGAAGCCGCGCCGGCGAAGCTCGCGGCGCGACCGGCGGCGGTCGCGAAGCCCGCGGCAGCCGCGACGGGGAGCACGCTCCCCCGACCAACCGAGCCGCCCGTGGTGCCCGCCGCGCGCAAGCGCGCCAAGGATCTCGACGTCGATCTCGCGCGCGTGACGGGCAGCGGTCCCAACGGGCGCATCAGCGTCGAGGACGTCGAGGCGGCCGCGAGGCAGATGGGCGAGCGGATCGAGGTCGCAGCGGGCGTGCGGCTCGAAGCGCCGAGTCAGGGCACGGGCGACACCGTTCTGCTTCTCCCCGGCTTCGGCACGGACGTCTCCGCGTTCAGCCCGCAGATCCCGTTGCTCGCGGCGGCGTTCTGCGTGCGCGGCGTGAATCCGCGCGGCATCGGCTACTCGAGCGCGCCCGTCGCCGAGAGCTACGACGTGCCCACCGCGGCCGCCGATGCCGAGGCCGCCGCGCGCGGCCCCGCGCACGTCGTGGGCGCGAGCCTCGGCGCCGCGGTGGCGATCGAGCTCGCGCTCGCGAAGCCCGACGCCGTGCGCTCGCTGGTGCTGATCACGCCGTTCGTCACCGCCACACCGCGCCTGCTGGCCGTGATCGATGCATGGACCCGGATCGCAACCGAGGCTTCCCCCGAAGCGCTCGCGGCAACGCTCCTGCCGTGGCTCTACGGCAGCGCCTTCCTGGGCGACGCATCCTCGTGTCGGCGTGCAACGAGGGCCCTGGCCGAAGCCGCGGCACGCGCGCCCGCCGCGACCCTGCGCCGCGCGGCGGCGGGACTGCGCGCGTGGTCCGGAACGCGCGCGCGCGACCTCGGCCGGATTCGCGCGCGCACGCTCGTGATCGCGGCTGAAGAGGATCTCCTGACGCCGGACGCAGCGGAGATCGCGAAGCAGATCCCCCGCGCCGAGCTCATCGTGATCCCGCGCGCGGGCCACGCGGTCGGGATCGAGGACGGCGAGGCGGTCGCGCGAGCGATCCTCGCGCACGTGCGCGGTGGCTAGCCGTCTGCTCCGCGGCGTGCTCTGGATCGTCGGCGTCTGGCTGGTCCTCGCCTACGTCATCCTCCCGGCGCTGTGGACCCACTACGAGCACAACGAAGGGCTCGAGGAGTCCCCGCGCATCACGCGCACGGCGAACGGGTCACCCGGCGACCCGCTGAACGTCGGCCTGGTCGCGACCGACGCCGAGCTTCACGCCGCGATGGCGGCGGCAGGCTGGCGCGTCGCCGCGGGCCTCGGCCTCGAGAGCGACCTCGAGATCGCGGGCAGCGTCGTCCTCGATCGCCCCGACCCGACCGCGCCGGTCAGCGATCTCTTCCTGTTCGGCCGGAAGCAGGACGTCGCCTTCGAGAAGGAATCGGGAGAGAGCGCGAAGCGGCGGCACCACGTCCGCTTCTGGCGCTGGGAGGAACGCGGCGAGGAGAAGCGGCCGCTCTGGATTGGCTCCGCGACGTTCGATGCGAGCGTCGGGCTCTCGCACCGCACGGGACAGATCACGCATCACATCGCGCCCGACATCGACGCCGACCGCGACGCACTGATCGACGGCCTCGCCGCCGCCGGAGAGCTCGTGCGCGAGTACCAGGTGACGGGCGTCGGTGAGATGCTCTGGGGCCGGAACGGCGGCGGCGACCGCTACTTCACCGACGGCGAGCTGTGGGTCGGCGTGGTCTCGCCGGGGAACGCGAAGCAGACCAGGCCGCCCGAGATACTCCCGGTCCCGGCCACGGTCGCGATGAAGCAATGGCTCTTCTCGGGGCTGCGGCCGATGCTCGACTGACTCTATTCCTCCGAGTCAGTCAGCCGGTGCGCGAGATAGTTCTGGAACTGCCAGAGCGGCCGCTCGAGCAGCGACAGCCGACCCGGCGCAGCGCTGCGAGAGCGCAGACCGCGCTGCACGCCGGCGTTCGTGCGCGCATCTTCCGCCTGGATCCCGCGTACCGCGTCGAGCTGCGCCGCGAGCGCCTCGGCGAAGCCGGGCGCCTCGAGCGACTCGGGCGGGACGACCACGTGGATGTCGACGCGGTGGCTCTCCGGGCCGGTGGGATGCCAGTCGAACCAGGTCGCCGAGTCCGGGCCGACCGCGAGGAAGAACATCGGGAAGACGCCTGCCAGGAGCGTCTGCGAGCGCTGCTCGGGGGTGAGCCCGGGGATCGACGGCAGGAACGTCGGCTGGATCGGAAAGCCGCTCTCCTCACCCGCCGCGGCTTCCGGGCTCACGCGCATGCGGCCCACGATGAAATCCCGGCTCGAGGTCTCGTCGATGACGACCCTGTTCGCGGGCCAGAAAGGCTGCAGCGTGCCGCGGTGCGTGCCCATGTGGTGGTAGCACTCGGCGGCGTTCTCGATCGCCACCTTCCAGTTCACGGCGACCTCTCCCCACGGAACCGTCCCCGCCACCTTCCAGTCGCTCATGTCGATCGAGCCCAGGAACTTCTCGATCTCGCTCAGGCGCGGCGCGAGCGGCTCGGCCGCCGGGTCCAGACACACGAAGATGTAGCCCTGCCAGACCTCGAGTCGGTACTCGGGCAGACGGCACGCCTTGCGATCGAAGCCCTGCGCGCCGCGCATCTCCGGCGCGCCGGTGAGATGTCCGTCGAGTCCATAGGACCAGAGGTGATACGGACACTCGAGGCGCGCCGCGTTTCCCCGTGCCGCGTCGACCTCGAAGAGGAGATCCATCGCGCGATGGCGGCAGACGCGCGAGAGCGCCCGGAGCCGGCCCGCCTCGTCGCGGATCACCACGATCGGCTCGCCGACCAGGTCCACCTTCAGCCAGTCGCCCGGGTCTCTCACCTGGTCGACCCGTCCCACGGACATCCAGTCCCTGCGGAAGATGCGCTCCAGCTCGAGCTCGTAGATCTCCGGCCGCCAGAAGAACTCCGGTGGCAGGGACTCCGCGCGCTCCACAGGCTGCGCCGCCTGCGCGCGCAGCCGCGCGAGCAAGGCGTCGGTCAGGCCCGGCGTCGAGTTCATGGCGGCTCTCCTTCGCTCGATCTGATAAGATATCGTTCGATATCTAAAT
>Ga0210377_10001778_pt1 | contig 19280 bp, 36 predicted proteins | sample PLM4_65_b1redo_FD_155480 | JGI IMG/M metagenome (GOLD analysis project Ga0210377, IMG submission 155480) | Groundwater sediment microbial communities from an aquifer in East River, Colorado, USA - PLM4_65_b1 redo | ecosystem: Environmental > Terrestrial > Soil > Riparian zone | place: USA: East...
CCAATCTGGCCAGCCGGTTTGGTTGACTACTTCATCAGTCTTAATTAGGCAGATGAAATTAGCATTGACAAATCTTCTGGCTTGCAGATAATGATTGGAATAGTGCCATGTCGATCCAAACCGAAATGAATAGCGTATTGAATGAGCTGGGCATTGATGGCAGCTGCATCAAGGCAGAGGCGCACCGACATCTAGCCTACTACGACATCAAGCTGGCGTGCAGGCCGGCGGCACTTGGGAAGCTACAGCGCAGTGCGGCGGCCATCGCATTAGAGATTCGTTCGCAGACCACTCCTCTAATGCGGCTCGTGCCGGAAGAGGGAGTTGTTCGGCTGCAGGTAGCTCTCAGCAAAGCGCAGCCAATCCCTCTCACTCATCTGCTAAATGGGGAAAAGGTACCGCATCCCCAGCAGATGGTATTCCCGATGTTGCTCGGTGAGAGCGAAGAAGGCCGCAAGCTGTGGATGGACATGAACAAGAATCCACATCTATTGATTGCCGGCAGCACAGGCTCTGGCAAATCAACCTTGCTGCACACGCTGATCGCGAATGGCTTGATGCTTCATGCCTTGGACGAGCGCAAAGTCGAAATCTATCTCAATGACCCAAAGCGAATTGAGTTCCAGGAGTACGGAAGTCCAGAACTGAGCGATGTGATCAAAGAGATTGCGGCGTCCTACAGCGAAACATTGAGCCAGTTGGAATACCTAGCAGCACTCATGGATGACAGGTATGTTCAAATGGGCGAGGTTGGCATGCGCAGCGTTGAGGAAAACCCCCAGTACATGCCGCTCGTACTTTGCATCATTGATGAGGTTGCGGACTTGATGATTCAGGACAAGGGCCGAAAGCTCGAAGCAATCATCGTCAAGCTCGCGCAAAAGGGCCGCGCCGCTGGCATCTTCATGGTGTTGGCGACACAGCGTCCGAGCGTAAACGTCATCACTGGTTTGATCAAAGCCAACTTCCCTGGGCGGATCGCTTGCAAGACGGCATCCAAGGTTGACAGCATGGTGATTCTGGATCGCGTTGGCGCAGAAACTCTGCTGGGTCGCGGCGATGCGGTTCTTAAGAATCAACAATTTGAAAGCCTGCGCTTCCAAGTAGCGCAGACGTCACCAGCAACCAATAAACTAATCTTCAGGACACTCACATGCAAAACCACCAAGCATTGATCAAGGCTTCGAAGTCGAGGGCACAGGCGGAGCTTGCTCTCTCGGCTATTGATTGGGCTGCGCTACCATTGCTGTTCAAACAGCTTGGTAGCCAGCTAGCTCCGGAACATGAGGCAGCGGTCGCAAATACCACTCGCGACCCCGCCTCAATTATTGCGACGCGCGATGCATTAGCAAGGGTTGGTGACAAGAATCGTTCTCCTCGGCGAGCGGTCGTGCGTGGGCTCTGCGCAGAAATCGTTGGCTGGACTGGAGCTTGGCTGTCTCTGACGGATACAGTTGATAGGGTGATGTCATGATTCAGTGGAGTGTTCGCAACGTACAGGTTCGTTCTCGGAAACTGAACGAGCAGCTTGCACAGAAACTGCAAGAAGCCCACGTCGTATTTGTTCAGATGACGGAAGTCCAAGAGCAAGCTCGGCGTGGACAGTTGACCGCTGATGAGGCAAAGTTGTCCTTGGAAAGCGCCATCACTACACACGAAGCAGCAATGGTCACCTGCCAAAAGCTACTGGAGGAAAGGGCCCAGCTGTTCGAGCCCTTCATGAAAAAGCCATGACACCAAAAAATCGACCTCCAACTCACCCGGGTATTCTAATTCGGGATATCGTCGAAGAGATTGGGGTCACCCAAGTAGAGCTGGCTAAGCGGCTAAGAATTTCCCTGCAAAGGCTCAACACGATTGTGAATGGCAAGCGCGGGGTAACCGCAGATACTGCCCTTCGATTATCCAAGGTGCTCGGCACTACACCGGAGCTTTGGTTGAGCCTTCAGATGGCAGTGGACCTTTGGGAAACGCGCAAGATCGCCCACCTATCTAAATTAAAGGTGATTAGACCATGATCACTTCTGTCAAGGAACTTCATACAACTATTGAACGCAAGGACGGCCAGTTCTACAACTACCTAATTTGCAAGGTGGTATCTGGCGGGCTAGATCGGTATGACCTGTACCGCGTTTGGCTTAGCAACCGAAGCGACCGGACCCTTATTAAACGCCTTGGGTGTGAGTTGCCTTTGGGATACTGCCGAAGGTTGATTCGTATGCAAGAGCCAAATGGAACTAGGGTGGTTGTTCATCGGGCTTCTTCTAAAAGGATTGTTAAATGACACGCTATCTCACCATCGAACAAGACATCACCAAGATGACGGTTGATTGTATCGTCAACGCAGCCAACGAACGAATGCTTGGTGGTGGTGGGGTTGACGGCGCGATTCATCGAGCAGCCGGGCCTAAGTTACTCGAAGCCTGCCGCGCAATTCCTGAGATATATCCCGGTATTAGATTGGAGACTGGTGCCGTCCGCATCACTCCTGCGTTCAACCTGCCAAGCAAATTCGTTATCCATACAGCCGGGCCTATTTGGGAGGGCGGCAAAAACCATGAGGAAGAATTGCTTGACGCCTGTTACTCGAACTCTCTGATATTAGCGGCTCTGCATGGCAAGTCAGTGGCGATACCGGCCATCAGCACCGGTATTTTTAGGTTCCCAATAAGTCGCGCCTGCGAGATTGCTGTGTTTGCTGTGGAGAGGTTCCTCCAGGAACATGACTCGCCACTCGAAGATATCTATTTGGTAACCTATATGTCCGATGAGGTTGCTGAGAGCTTCGCGGAACTAGGGGTGCAACATGAGCGAGCTAGATGACGATTTGATAGATGGGCAAAAAACCCTACGAACGGAGCTGCTGCCTACTTTAAAAAGCTTGGTGGATGCGGCCAGAGATCTCTCCGCAAAAGCCGCGGCAATGTCCAGTGCTCAGCGGACATGCTCCATAGTAAATGTTGAGCAGTTGCGTGTGGCGAATGAATTGTTGGCCACGGCCACTAATACCTTTGCTGTGCTCATGACACATGGAATGGACTTGGCCAAACATACAATGGAGCGTGATCCATGACCGACGACAAAGAAGATAAGGGCTTCATTGTAATGGGCCATGAATTGGAGAACGGTGGCCGGGCAGCCTTGCGTATTGATAAGGAAGGTGTGCATCCTGGGGAGATGTTCCGCGAAGGGCAGGCCCCTGATTGTGCAGAAGGATTGCTCACCAGGGTCCAGACGGAGCAAATTGCCGGTCAAATCTATCAGGTCACAGAAGAAGAGCCGGTTGGGAAACCTTCGATGGTCAATTCACGCGCCTATCGAAACAATTGGGATAACATCTTTGGTAACAAACAAGCTGTCGGAGACTCATAACCGTTATGGAAGCTGATAAAGAAATGCGCGCGGAGCCTGAAGGCCTACAAGTTCTGCAAGGCTGGGAGGCATTGAAGCTATTGCAAGAGGGCAATGTGTTGTTGTGCTGTCTCACGGGCGGCTGGGGCAAAGTTCGACTGGTTCCGGTTGAGAAAAGTCAGCTAAAGGAACTGCAAGTCTTTCACCCAGGGCTCCCTTGGTGAGGTTACCTTTTGGATCCATGACACTTTGAAAGGCCCGGTGTATCTCCATCGCGGCCATGGTTGGACCTCCCCTAAGGTCGGCGAGTTCGAGTCATACGCAGCGGCTGTCGATGCTGCCACCAAGGAAGCCCGCGCTCTCTTGGAGAAGGAGCAGGCGAACCTGGATGAAATCCGTCGGCAGATCAATTCAAAGCCACCGAAGGCTCTCTCGTTCGAGCAAGAGGTTCGGGCACAGTTCCCAGGAAAAGACAACGCTTATGGACATAGCAATTAAAGCACTGCTGTTAGGGATGGTGTTCGGTGGAGCTGGCGTTACCTCAGCCAAGTACGTACAGTCTGCTATGGCTGTCGATCTACATCCGGCCCCAGCCCAGTCAGCCATGAGCCAGCTACATCCTGCCCAACTTGTTACAGCCGCAGCCCCAACCGTGGAGGCTAAGCCAGTTCATAAACAGGCTATTGAGCCAGCACCTAAGCCAGCTCCGGTAATGGAAACGAAGCGCCGCCATGACTTCGGCATCCCGAACGATACGCTTGGCGACGTAACGGTCTGCAAGCGCAACTGCCAGAAGCACAAACCTTTTCCTACGCTTGCTGGTCTTGGGCCAGCCGTTCCATCACCCGCAGATCTTCTGGCAGAGCGTAATTTCCGCCCTGAAAAATTTTCGCGAGACTGTTATGTCAGCCAGATCAACAGTGATGGGACGATGTGGCGTACGTGCAGTGACGGCACTCAGCGAAACTTCTAGGGAGTGGTGGTGTACATGAACAACAAGTCAAGGGGAAGAAATGAAATACCATCCTCAAAAATACATTGACGAAGCTCGAAGCAAGACCAAGGTACGGATAGTACTATTGAGCGGCGCGATAGTTAGTGCGCTCTTTATTGTTGGCATTATCATTGCGGCGTCAAAACCACCAGTGAAAATTCCGATCACGAATGAGGCGGTTGTATCAAAACCATCTAGTGGTGTTATCTTGACACCAATCGTCATCGGAACATTCGTGCTTGAATCATCAACTTGCACATCTTACAAGGTGGAAGCTGAGACAGGGACTGGTTTTAATCGCGCCCACTGGACGAACACCAACTTCATTGTCTGCGACCCACCCCTGGCCGGAGCGTGCGTTCAAGGATCATTGCCAGGAAAGACTGGTGTTCCGTAGCTCCTATCGGTTGGCTGACCTGAATTTCACACTTGTAAGAAGTAGCGAAAAGTGATACCGTGCTATGGTCTTCGGCTTGGAAACCGGAAACGGACCAGGTTGTTGTGGTGGAGGCAAGAAATTGCCCCTTGGGCCTCGGGGTGACTAGAGCATCTCGGGGCTCATTTATTATGGCCTGAGGGGAATATACTGATGGCAACAAATACCTTTACATTTGACAAGGTTACTTTGGTCAGAGAGAATGGTGGGACGGATCGTTTATCATTCCAATGTTCAAATGCCGAATCTCCTTTCCCAGAATTAGCAGCACAATTCCCGGGTGAGTATCCACTCATCATCCGGATCGAATGCCGCAAAGGCTATGCCGAAGAATGGTGCCAGAAGATGGGGATCGTGATTGACTCAAAGGTTATTGTTGATACTAGTGTTCGTAGTGGTAACAGGCGATGCAGTAATTGCTGCTATCAACACGAAGATGCTTTGGTAAAGCTATGTGGAACTTGCGATCCTGAGACACTATCTAACTGGCACCCATGAAGCCAAAGCCAAACGACAGCTCAAAGCATCCTAGAATCGTCGGCCCTGATGAGAAAGGGCGGCTCTGCGTCAAGTACCATCGACAGTTTTGGACACTGATGGGAGCTTGGTGCAACTTCGAACTCAGTGCAGATCTAATTAGTCTGCGCCAATACCGTCACCTTTATGTAGAAGGTACTCCCTGGCATCCCTCACACACCAAAGACTTTTGGGTCTGGTATCAAGAGAAGCACAATGGCAAAAGTAAAAGCTGAATCAACTCCCACATTCACCGATTACGAAGTTCCTGCCGGTTGGATCCTGGAACTCAACTCCTTCGACATGACCGGTGAGAACAACAAGACCAAGGGCACCTCCAACAAGTTCTATCACATGGAGCTTCAGGTTGCCAAGGATGGCCGTTGCCAGCTCTTCACGCAGTACGGCCCCACCGGAAGAGTGCAGGCCAATGAGTATCGTTTCTACGGTACAGACCGCAGCGCTGCTGAAGCCGAGTTCAATTCTATCAAGAAGGCCAAGCTCAAGAAAGGCTACGTCGAAATCGATGTGGCCCAGCGCACTCTCGGTAGTGATGAAGCCAAAAAGCAGGTGAAGGCTGTCACGCTGAAGAATGCTGAAGCGCTTCCATCTGCCCCGAAGTCCACCATGACAACGGCACAGCAATCTATTGTGTCTCTGTTTTTCAATGCGCAGGACACCTGGGTTGCGCAGAATCTCAAGTGTCCCCTAGGTCAGCTGACGAACAATCAGATCGATCTGGGCCGCGCTGCGCTGAACGAAGCCAAGGTCATCATCAATAAAAATGCCACCCTATCTGATGACGCGCTGAAAGAACTCACCAGGCTCACCAACAGTTTCTACGGGCTCATCCCTCACAACCTCGGATCCGGTGCTCGTGGCCAGATGCTTGAGCTTCGTCTTGATAGCCTCGACAAAATCGTAGCCAAGGAAACTGACTTGGATACGCTACTCGATGCGAAGCAGGTCAACGCAGTCCTCAAGGCTGACTCAACTCTGGACGACAAGTATCGTTCACTCAATTGCGATTTCGGCGAAGTGGATCAGGGTTCCGATCTCTGGAAATTCCTGGTCAGCTACTTCGCAGAATCAAAGGTCCATGGCCACGGCTACCACTCAAGCAGGGTCACCCGCATCTGGTCAATGAAGCGCAAGGACAGCAAGGAAGCTGCCTTCGTGCGCAACATAGAAGGCATTGCGAAGCAGGCTGGTAGCCATACGTTCGCTGCTGACACTGCCGACATCAGTGGTGGCAAGAGCAAGTTGTGGACACCTGATCAGCGCCCCGATCTTACCAAAGAAGAAAGGGATTTGTACAAGCGGGCTAATGTTTGGCTTTGCTGGCACGGTACTCGTTCTGCAAACTTGGTAGGTATCACTCGCCGTGGCCTGTTGATTCGCCCTGCTGGTGCGGCGTACACCGGCAGTCTCTTCGGCGATGGTAAGTACTTCGCATGGCAGAGTACCAAGAGCCTAAACTACTGTGATGGCGGGTACTGGACCGGAGGCAAGGCTGATAAGCGCTACATGTTCCTTCTGGATTGTGCATTTGGAAAGATGCATCACACGTGGAGCAATCAATTCTTTCGCAGCCCACCAAAGGGATGTCACAGCGTCTACGGCCGTTCAGGTCGCGGCAGCTCATTGCGCAACGATGAGATGATCACTTACGACATGGACGACAAGGATAACCAAAGCGGCATTCGGTACCTATTTGAGATAACCGGCTGATAATCCAATGAATAACAGCCCTGGTACGTGCCCAGTATGTGGTGGAAATAACACCCGCAGTCTTGATGGAGGTATGGTTTGTATGGATTGTGATTTCCCAGAAGCATCCCGTATCGTAAAGGAGTTGGTAAAGGAAACTTCCGCATCAATCCAAGCGCGGGCAAATAATAAATTGCAGTGATTGGGCTGGCGAACGGAATTAGGAGTGGTTATGAAACTACGACAGCACCGTGGTGGCTTGGAAGAATCAATGGCCACCACGATTGAAATCGAACCAACCATGGAAGCTCTACTGGCAGCGGTCAGGGCTTCCATGTCCCCGCTGAGTGTTGCTGATGACTCGTTGAGCGTGAAGCCTTATGGGTTTGATAAGCGCATCAACTGGGATACTCACATCGTTGAAATCCAAGGCTTCGGCGTCTATGGATTTACGGACGGGCCATTGTCATGTTGAGTGAATACCAGAAGGCAGACTTAGCCATCCTCAAAGATCCTAATGACTGGCCAAATGTAGTTTTGCCGCTGGTAAAGCGGGGCGATCCATCTGGCCCTGAATGTGCCTTCATGGTACGCGGACATGGAAGCAAGCTCTATCTGCACAACATGTTCGCATTGGAAACCGGAATGTTATCACCACAACTGGCAGGACTCCCCACCAAGGAGTTTGATAGCCTAGAAGCCATCATTGAAGATGGTTGGGAAGTAGATTGATATGTCAATAGCAAGTCAACCAAATACTGAATTCACATGTCCGAAATGCGGCTCTCATAGCTGGGGATCGCAGGGAAGCGATCACATCTCCGCTTCCTGCCACGGCAAGATCTTTCCGTCGCTAGAGCTGCCCAACATGTATCACGATTGCGACTTCACTTGGGATCGTTCGGAAGATCCTAAATACTTCGGCCCAATCATATTCAAGGTCGGGGATATGGTTCGTACCGCAGACACGTTGGAGCGGCGTGACTTCACAGAGCAAGCCATCAGGAATCGGCATTGCGGCATGAGTGGCATTGTGGTGGGATCCCACAACTCACATGGCCTATGCTACGACGTGCGGCACTTAGGACAGATAGGGATAGGTTGCTACGATCCGGATGAGTTAACGCGAGTCCCTGAACAGGTTAGGTGGACTGGGGTTTTATAGGTGGCCTATCACTACATCGAACCCGGCTACACGCCAATTGAAGTTGGTTACCTCTATGCATCAAGTCTCGGTCCGTACGCCACGAAGGCCAAGCTAAAGAGAGTCAACCACGCCACGGGTACCTGCGTCCTAACTTACGAGTTCGGTGGAGGGACACTCTACCTTTCAACGACTAAGTTATCAAACTGGCATCGAATAGGAAAGCCCAATGAATAACAAAGTCTTCTGGTCAATCATTCTTGCGTTGTGCGTGCTGTGTGGAATTTCCATTGGGCTTTCCGTCGGTGCCCCATCCATCAAATCATCACACAAGCAGATCCTAGTCCTAGAGAAGAAACTAAGCGACATCAGGCTAGAGAATCTCGAAGACAAAACCCAATACATTGAGACGGTTGCCCAATGTCTCAAGACGGTAAACCACATTCTAGGCAGCGTTAGGCCGGAACGCTTGGGGGCTGGGTTTGGGATCTTGCAGATTAAAGGCTTCGAGGTCAAAGATGAAGCGGAGCGAGAGGAAGCGAAGCTGCGAGAGTATATCGCGGAGTGCTCAAAGAACCCTATCGCTTGGTTCTGTCATAAGGATCTTTTGGACCGGATCTCGATACGCCACGAGGTCCATGACAAAGCAGCAAATGGATACTTTTTGGTAATAGAGAGGTTGGATATGCCAACCCTCTATAGTCTTTGTGGATTCATGTGGACTCATGGAAGATCTTGTAAACAGTTAAATGAGTTCCGACCGGAATATTGATATGTCAAATAGACAATGGCTCTGGAAATTCCTTTCGTGGGCTTTGGCATTGACGCTAGTTTGTTGTATTGCAATTGGGTTGTGGACTGGTGCCTTTCTATTCATTGCCAAGTATCACATGACTCTGCCGCAAGAGGTGGAGATGATGACTCCAGATCACCAAGGCCACTCAACTGTGGTACGGGCCATTGCGTCTGATGACCAGGTGTTGAAGCGCAAGATCGATCGTTTACCAAACCGCAACATGACCGCCAATGTTGGACAATACCCATCGGAGGAATTGGCTACGAAGGATTTGACTCTGCTGCGGGCGTACATCGATGCTTGCGATGATGATTTCTGCCAGGGCCTGGAGAAACAGATCTCGATCCAGAAGATTGATTGGCCAGGTGGAGTTACCTACCACATTACCATCGAACGCATTGACGAACCAACCTTCTACGCGCTCTGCAATTACATGTGGAATGGATATCCTGAGCGGTGGGCTCGTGGAACCTATCACGTGTGTTCTGACTTCAACCATAAAGAAGATCCCTAAAGGAGGTTATGATGGGCGATACACTTATGAAGCTGTTCGTTGGGGTTTGCGTAATCCTATGGCTCTTCGTATGGGCTTGCAGCTCTCTGATTGAAGCGTTCCCGGAGTGAATAATCATTGCCTGCTAAACCCCTGTCGCGCCTCGGAGCGGGATAGGAGGCCGCCGGAGATACATATGAACAAGCATATCAGCTCAGAAACGTTGCAGGACTTCTTCAAGACGCTTGAGGAGGTGGAGGCCGTGGATTCGATGGCACAACAGAAGATGGAGTTCGCCGTACAAAAAGGCTCTCGTATTCGCGCCGAGTGGTTCGATACAGATCTCTTCACTGCGTCATTGGCAGGCGTTCAGCTCAAGACCACCGGCAGGCCCAAGTCAATCACCGGCACGATACGCCACATGAGAACCAACGATCCGAACTGGGCACCTGAGAACGTGGTGTTGTTCGTTGAGTTGGATGAGGATGATGGAACCGGAACGCACTGCGACAAGTGTGGTGTGATGGAAGTGCAGATTAAACCTAGTTGGATTCGAGAGGTTATAGCATTATGATGAACGCAATATACAAATTCCTGTATTGGTTTCGTGGTGTGGTGATGGGCAACCCCATCTACATTTACAAGTTCTACATCTTAGGCCTGCAAGAATATCAGCTAAGATTGACGAGGCACTTCTTGGCGCTTCAGTTGGTATTGGTGTCAGCGAGATCCTCCCACTCTCACAAGCCGAACCAAACCACAGCATCAGTGTTGGCCCATGTGGAAGGTGTATTAAAACGCATCGACGGTCATAATAGATGTATACGGCTTGCACTATCCGAGAGCCGGGAGATGATTGCTTTGTTCGAAGGCATCCAATATTCCATTCACTTAACAGATCGCGAAGCTGTCGTGCAAGAGATAGATCGGTGTTACGCAGCCTCTAAGTAAATAGAGCAAGAACAATGAAACCTCCCTCCACCTGTTGTAAGAACGTAGGCGACGCTGGGCCATTCGAAGCCTGTGGTGGGCCAGCAACGTATTGGTATGCTCACAACGGGAATGTGGATGAGGGGCTCTGTTCCTATTGCGACAGGCACAACTACGTCTGCGGCACGCGCCTAGTACCAATCCCGTGCGCCGGATGTCAAGAGCCGCAGATAGTATCGTTCGACCTGGTGGAGGAGTTTACAGGCTGCTTGCATTGCGACAAGTGCTTCCCTACCAAGGTGCCCTGTGAGACGTGCGGTAAAGATAGCTGTGATGGCGAGTGTTGTAACTGCGAGTTTTGTGTCAGGAGGAGATTACCCATGGAATATGATAAGGCGATAGTTGCAGCTGCGGAAGCGGCTGTTGATGATTGGGAGCGTGGGCTCAAGGCGCGAGAAAATGGAAACGTTCTGGCCGTCAATAATATCCAGCTAGTACAGCAAGCAGTGAATGCGAAGCGCGAGGCGCTTGGCTTGACTGAATTGGTAAGACTGATCGGCCGCGCCATTGAGGCTGCGGCAAGTAGCGATGCGATAACGGATGAAGAGACGGAGAAGCTTCGAGCATTCGCCGCTACTCTTCAGAAGCAATAGCTAATGAAAGGGGTAGGAATATGTTTAATGCAAGACCGGAGAAGGCTCCAACAACATTGCGTAGTGCGGCTAATAAAGAGCACACCATGATACCTGGCTCTGAAGCGTACTCATTCTGCGAATCAACCACAGCCACCAGCAACCATTGGCACATCCGCAAGCTGGATGAATCGGGCAAGCACTCTGGCGGCGGCATCACTACACCTTCTCTCTGTGGTGTGGTCAAGCCACTGCCCGAGGGCCTTGGTGGATGGGACGTGGTGGTTGATATCACGCCGCACCATGGAGAGCACAACTGCCAACAGTGCTGGGCGCGGTTGCAAGAGACGCTTAAAATATGAAGAAACCAACCGCCGCCAATCCGAACCCACCTCCGCCAAAGGTAGGCGCAATTCTGGAATACCACAACAATACAGAGCCGGACTGTGAAGTGAGAGCGGTGGTAGATCACTTGGCCGATGACACGTACGGTCATTTGTATCAATTGGTAGTTAGGGCCCCAAGCATCAAGCGCCCCGGTACGTACAGCTACTCACTGGTAGATGCCCATTCCATTGGTCTTGGGCTTTATATTGTACGCCAGCCTGGTTGATAGGTTTTATATGCACATTGATCTTGACAAGTATCATTGGAAGATCTTGCCTGGCAGGAAGGTGTGCCATGCCGTGCGTAGGTATAATTTCGAAAATCCATTTCATGGCATTTGTGGTTTGACAAACAGCTACAAATATTCCTTGCTGCTGGATCCGTTCAAAGATACTAGAAAATGCGAGCAGTGTTTGATAGCTATCATTGCGCGCGAAATCGGCTTTAACAAGCGGTATTGGAGAGAGTTCTTGGAAGATAACCCTGAGTATGGCCCGCCGTCTTGGAGAGACCGCACCATTGGAATGGTTGTATGAAACTTGAAGACATCGGATTTTTGGAAGTAGTTGATGAGCGCGCCCAAATGATAGCTAGTGGTAAGCTATCCTATTGCGAATGGATAATCACATCCAATTGCAACTTCAACTGCCCATATTGCAATCGCCTGGAGCCTAGGAATACTCCAGACCTAACCATAGATCAAATCCGATCTTATACCAAAACTCTCGCAGGTATGGACTGCAAGTATGTTCACCTGACTGGCGGCGAGCCTACCACCCGCAAAGACCTCAGGGACATTGTGCGGATGATTAGAGAGTTCAACATCCGGGTTGGAATTTCTACCAACGGATCTCGAAGGCTCACCTACTATGAGGATTTGATTGAGGCTGGTGTTGAGTTGTTTTCAATATCCCTTGACGTTCACCAGAGAGATCTTAATCCAAAGTTCACTATGGTTCCGGCGAATGTGTTTGATGTGGTGGCTTCCAATATTCGAGAGCTGTCAAAGATGGTGTATACGAATGTTGGGGTTGTGTTCAATGATGACAATGCAGAACGTTATGGGGAGATTATTGAATTCATATCCGGTTTGGGAACATATGACATTAGGATCATGACAGCCACTAGGTACAACAAGATCATTTCCTTTGACCTGGATAGTGGCTTACTTGCCCAGCACCCCATCCTGAAGTTTAGGGTTGAGAACTTCAATGCCGGCAGGAACATGAGGGGCTCTGGCCTATCCACAACGCCCAGGTGTCATTTGGTTAGGGATGACATCACAATTTTTGGAGAGGACTTTTATCCTTGTGCCGTATACATTCGCGAGGGAGGGCTTCCAATAGGGAAGTTTGGCGCTGATAACGTTGAGCTGCGAGAATCTTGGTTTGAGAGTCACAACTCTCATCGTGATGAGATATGCAGGACATATTGCATGGACTTCAAGTGTAGATTCAATGACAGAGTAGAGGCGGTCAAACCATAATGTTTGCAAAGCCAAAGAGGTTCCGGTGGCGGAGGCTTCTCTCCTTCGCTACCGATATCATCAACAAGACGCCATCCCGCAACGATAGCTTGTTGACCAAGATCATCAAGTCATTGGCGGTGATCGATTCGTTCAATACCCAGATGACCAAGGGTGGTAAGTCCTCTGCCCTATCCAGCTTCTTTGGTGACCTTGGCCTCGCCGAAATGACCAACGATCAGTTCGTCAATCTATTCTACTCCACAGGCCTACGCGATAGCTTCACCGTCACAAAGATAGAGGTTGGTGATTACGTAGAGATCGTCAAAGCAACTCGCGAGGATATCGGCACCCTGTACTTCGTGGAATGGCATTGGGGAAGCAGGCCCGAGCCATCGGCAGACTTCTACTACACGCCCGGGTTCAATTTTGAGAAGGCGCTCTCGGTTCTTTGGGAAAACTTCCATGGCCGCATCCACCTTGGGATTACCCAGGACCGGCACGGCAACCTCAAGTCAACCTATTCCGAAATCCCCGAACCAAAAGAATATCTCTTTGGTAAGACCCGTAACCTACTAGAAGAATTCAAGGCACAACACCTCCTCTACGTCAGAGACCACATACCCCGCACCTACCTCTTCTGTGGCAAACAGGGAATCGGCAAGACGTCCTTCTGCCTTCGCTTGGCTGGGCTGACCGGTGGGCGCACCTTGCGCATTGATGCCTGTGGTCTAACAACGGTAGGCGTAAGTGACCTTGACTTCATCGTCAATGGCTTGTGCCCGAACTTCCTGATTGTGGATGACATTGACCGCGCACCTGACCTAACCAAGTCCCTACCAACTCTCTTCTCGATTCTCTCTGACTTCAAGCGCAAGCATCCGAATGTAACGGTTGCGATGACCATCAACGATATCACTCAGCTTGACGTGGCTTTGATACGGCCCGAGCGGATTGATGAGATCATCGAGCTGGAGCCGCCGGATGCTGAGGAGCGCGAGGACATCCTCAAGGGGTACTTGGAGGCGTTCTCTATTACCAGTGAGGTGGTCCACAGGACAAGGTTCTAAAGCTGGTGGCCAGGATGAATGAGCTGCTAGGCAGCCTACCTTTGAATAGTAGGGTTATGATTGGTGATTCGGCACACGAAGTCACTATGAGGACGCCGGGGATGATTCGGCTAACCAGCATAAGCGGTTCCCATACCAAGGATTATAGTAGCGAAAGTCAAGTGATGGGAGTTGATGGTCAGCTCGTTCAACCTACTTGGGGAATGCTATGTTCAAAGCAATAGATCTAACATCTTTGGATTCTACCTGGGCGCACGCTAGGACGAACAGGGAAGAGACTTTGGCCAAGCACAGCCATGAGGGCTGGGTGGAATACGTGAATGCGTTCTGTGATTCGGAGCCTGGGGAACAAGTTGCGCCTGGGGTTTGGGTGACTTGGACTCATAACTTTGATCACTCGTATCTTACCAAAGAGTTTGAAAGTTTTTGTGAACGTACTTTAGCGGCTCGGGATGGTAAGGATCCTTTGATATGGTTCATGGATTCTGGCGGACACAGCACGTATGGGGTTTGCGATAGCGCCGAACAATTCCTAGCAAGTGACGTCTTCAAATTCTATAACGAGCGGCCCGAGGAGTTCGTTGCAAGTTTGACTGAGGTGCGCAAGGACCAGCAACCCGAGCGTGGTGGCTGGCGCTGGCACAAGTGGGGACCGTACATTGGGATTCACGAGAAGCAGTGCGAGTACCTGGCTGACGAAGACGGCATCGAGCAAGTCTTCTGCTACCACATCATGTTGAAAAGAGGTTAGGCATGAAATGCGTATGTGGTTACGAACATCAGAACGGCATTAACGACAAGGGTGATTGGCAAGAGAACATAGTTGGTGATGAGGAGTTTGTTCGAATTGAGGGTTCTGTATTCCGGGTAAAAACAGACAGCTATTACTTAGAGTATAAAGATGTCTCTCTTTTCGCTTGTCCAAAATGTGGTACGGTGAGAATGGAGTCTTGAGATGAAAGAGGAAGAGCTATCAGCAAAAGAATCTAAAGCACTTTGCACTTGGGCTGGGGTAGATCTATCTCAAAGCTGCAATGATGATGGATCGCCCAATCAGTTATTGGTTGCTGGTTCGATACGCAATGTCATTAGGACAGCGGAGCATTGGGGTCCAAAGCTAGTTGCGATGCTAGCGGTGCGTGGGTTGATCGAGCCGGGAGAAACTCCTGAAGATGCCTTGGTTAGGTGGATAGATTCATGACTTATGCCGAATGGATCGCTGCCTACATCGAATCTAAGAAGGGCATTGTATTTGGCCAATGCTCCTCTGCGGTGACCGAGATGATTAAGGAGTTCCCCGAGCTTCGTATTGTCCGTGGCCATGTGTTCGACTTGATGTGGGGCCAGCGAAGTCATTGGTGGTTGGTGACCGAGGCGGGGGAGATTGTCGATCCTACCAAGAGCCAGTTCCCTTGTGTCATAGAGTATGAGGAATGGGTTCCTGGTACTGAGGTGCGGGTTGGGAAATGCATGCAGTGCGGGACCGAGATTTGGGAAGCGGTGGAGTCTCTTGACGGGCCTCCGATTCATCGAAGTTCTTGCAGTGAGGAATGTGAAGCGGAGTTGATGTTGGAATATGGGTGAGTTATGCGTTACAGGAAAGACAAAATGAACAAGCTACAGAAGATTGCTGAAGATACAATTGCTGCTATCGAGGCCGAGAAGTACACTACTCCTTCCGGCCGCACGCTATCGCTGGACAAGCTGATGGCATCCTGCACGCGACGGTCAGTGCTCTACAAGCCAGACGGCATCGCTGAGCTGGAGAAGTCCAACGGTTTCACCAGAAAGATTGTGGTGGCTCCAGAGATCATGGTGACCAGGGAATCTACATTGGAGGCAGCGGCGCGGTTGGTTAGTGAACGTCCCTGCATCCTCAACTTCGCTTCGGCAAAGCATCCTGGTGGGGGCTTCCTGCGTGGATCTCCGGCGCAAGAAGAGAGCATCGCGCGCAGCTCGGGGCTGTACCCAACGCTGATTCGTCATCCGGAGCTCTATGAGGAGAACAAGAAGTCTCAGAAGGATAACATTGGTCTGTATTTAAACTATGCCATTTACTCTCCTGATGTTCCGGTCATGAGGAATGATGCAGGGGAATGGTTGGAGGAGCCATACTTGGTATCGGTAGTAACATCTCCGGCACCAAACCGACACGCAATCCTCAATGTAGACAGTGATGATCGGTATGTTCTAGTAGGCAAAGAGGACAAGCCTATTTCAGATGATGAAGCTGAGGCTGTTGAAAGGAAGATTGAGGAAGTTTTCGATGCCAGAATGCGTCAGGTTCTTTCAATCATGGCTGCTCAGGGGCACCGAACGATCATCCTGGGCGCTTGGGGATGCGGGGTATTTGGCAATGATCCTTTGATGGTTGCCGAATTGTTCCGAGACAACTTGAAGAAGCTGCCGTTTTTTGATAAAGTGGCGTTCCCAATATACGACCGGTCGGACTCAGAAACGTTCCGGTCATTCGTTCAAATCTTCGGGCCGGAGGTTGACCCACGGACCGGAGACAAACCCAAATACAATTAGGACAGACATGGATCTCAGCATGCTATTGACCCAACACTTGATTAGTGGTGCCAGCAATACTTCCGGATTTCGTCACGACGACAAGACGGACGTTCGAGTCTGCGTGGCCAGCGATATCATGCTGTGCCAAGTGGAAAAGCCGGGATACCGAAATAGTGGTAAAGAAACGGAATTTGTGTACCTATTCTTTACCACCACGTACCTACCAGAGTTGGAGATCTACTTTACCACGTGGGCAATTCGTCTTGGCAACACTGGCCACGAACAGCAACACCGACTTGAAATTATGGAATGGAAAGGCGGCCTGCCCATCAACATGAGATCGGCAGAGCATTTAAAGGAGGCGCTCGCTGGCAGCATTTCCTTGATTGCTTCCGGAAAATGGGAGCGGCCTGGAAAGACTTATACCATCAGTCCGGTAGATGAGTTTAAACAAGCGTTTCTCGATGCTGGGTGGATTGATCCTAAGGCTCAGGCCACTCCATGAGTCGGAACAAAGCCTTTGCTTGGGCGATGGTTTGCGTGGCAATTAACCTTAGTATCTTCTACTACCTTGCCACGCGGTCACCACTTCGGGCATGTCCCACTTGCCCATGTCTTAATGGTCAGAAGTAACTAGGGAAGGATAAGTTAATGTACCGAGCACTCGTTCTATTCATGGCGCTCATTGCGCTAGCCACTCCGGCCTACGCCCTCGACACCACAGCCGAATGCAACAGCCGGGTCTTCGACTACACGGGCAAAGCCAATACCGATGCTATCAAGGATTCACTGAAGCCGCTGATTAGCGACGGCGCAGATCCCATGGTGCGCATCGTGACTGCCGCCCAGATCAACGCAGCTGGCAACCTCGACAAGTACGCCAATGGCATGTTGAAGCGCTGCGCGTCGTGGCAATCTCCGGGTGGCAACATCAAGAACAATCTGCTGGTGCTAGCGCTTACACAAGATCCCAGCATCGAAAGTCCAATCGGGATCTACTTTAGCAAGGGAGGCCCACTCGCTGCGCTACATGGTCAGACTGCCGCGGTGCGTAGTGAAATGGCCAGCACTCTTAGGAGTGACGTCGTTGCCTCGATCTCGAATGGCGTCAACGCAATGCACGGCAAGTTGTCCGTAGCCAAGACGCGCGCAGCAGAGAATCGCATCGTTTCGAATGGCCCGACAACCATCATCAACCAGGCCCCATCCAAGCCGATGAACCTAACATTCCTTTGGGTACTCTTGGGTCTCGGCGTAGTTGGTGTTGGCATCTGGCTGTACCTGAAGAAGAAGGCTGCCGAAGCCAAGTGTCGTGGAGCACAACAGACGGCACAAAGCCGTCGTGGTCAGTGCAACAACCTACTGCTTGGGTTTGATAGTAGCATTGCGCAGCTCGGGGCATTGCTCAGTTCCTTCAAAGCCACCATCCACGCTGAAGAATTCGGCGCGCTGCAGACCAAGCTTGGTGGAATTCAAACCAGAATCACCACCGCCAAGGGGCAGTTCACCAACCTACAGGGCTCGGCCAATGATCCGGATTCTAGTGGGCGAACCGCCGAAGAGTACCGCGCGATGACGGCAGACTTCGACAGCAGTCTTCAAGATATCCAAAGAATCGACGTAGACCTGAAGAGCTTAGAGTCTTCCATTCGCAAGGTCAAGTCGCTGAAGGAAGGCGCAGCCCCAGCCATTGATGCACTTGCTGCGGAGATTGCTCGGGCCACCACCGCAGTGAACGCGGAAAAGATCCTGAGGACCAATGGCCCGAAGGTTACCTTGCAACAAGCAATCTCTCTCATGGAGCGCGCCCAGAGTGAGTTGGAGGACAAGCGTTTCCAAGCCGTGGCCAACACCTGTAAAGAAGGTATTGAGCTTGCTCAGGAGGCGGCCGCGGATGTGCGGGAACTTGGCCTGCGCAAGCAGCGGGTGGACGCCGCAATTCAAAAGCTTGATGCCAACAATCCATCGCCCAAACTCATCACGGCCGATACCGCAATCTCGGCGCTTCGAACCAAGTATGGCGAAGAGGCCGCTGGGCGAGCTAATGAAGGCCGAGCGCTGATTGTTCAGAATATTGATGCTCGTCGCCAAGCTATTGCCGGCGCGAAGAAGGCTTCGTTCGACCAGAACTGGGACCTGGCCGATACGCACATCGGCGCTGCCATGACAGCCGACAATGACATCGATGGAGCAGTATCAAGCATTCAGGGAATTGGTGCGCGCATCGAGCAAGAGCGCCGGCCTGCCCCAGCTCCTTCACATAGACCAGTCGTTGGAAGGGGTGGTGGCTATAGCAATAGAGGTGCTTCTCACACAACCACCGTCAACCAAACCACAGTGGTAGTGGGTAGCGTGAGGGATCCTTTCTACGATCCATACGACAGAGGCCTGGTCAACACTCTCGATGCATTCGGTAATGCCATTGAGCGTGACGAGCTGCGACAAGAGCGCCGTGAGCTGGAAGAAGAACGTCGTGAGCTGGGCCGTGGCTATGGTTACGAAGCACCAAGCCGCAGTCGAGATGATGACCGTGGCATGGACGGCGACTGCGGAGCGGCGGTACAGTCTGATAACAGCTTCGACGGCGACAGCGGCCCAGCCTCAGAACCATCAGCGCCGTCGAGTCCCAGCTTTGATGGTGGCAGCAGCGACGACGACGACAGCTAACAACCTTCAACACCCAATGAACAGCAGATAGAAAGAGGAAGTATGAATCTTTTTGGAAAAGCAAAACTGATTGTCAAGGCCACCTCTCACGGCGTACTCGATCGGATCATCGATGCGAATTCAATCGAAGCCACTGAGCAACTCATTCGCGACTTGGAGGCGGCGATGCAGGCCG
>Ga0210377_10001780_pt1 | contig 19247 bp, 15 predicted proteins | sample PLM4_65_b1redo_FD_155480 | JGI IMG/M metagenome (GOLD analysis project Ga0210377, IMG submission 155480) | Groundwater sediment microbial communities from an aquifer in East River, Colorado, USA - PLM4_65_b1 redo | ecosystem: Environmental > Terrestrial > Soil > Riparian zone | place: USA: East...
TGAGGCGCGTCCGCTTCGGGTCGCAGCTCGAGGAGGACCACATGCGCAACCGCCAGGCCATCGTGCACTGGCTGTTGGCGAACAGCAAGGCGATCGAAGTGCGCAGCCGCGACGACAAGACCTACTTCGTGGTGGTTGACGCCGATGGCTTCCGCAACGGCGTGGCGGCGCTGCTGGCCGAAGTGCAGCGCATCAAGTCCGAAGGCGATTACGACGCGGCGAAGATGCTGTTTGAAACCTACGGCGTGCATTTCGATCCCGACATGCGCGACGAAGTGGTGGCACGGGTCGATCACCTGAAGCTGCCGTCGTACACCGGATTCGTGATGCCGAAACTCGAAGCGGTCCGCGACGGCGCGGCCATCGTTGACGTGAAGATTTCGTACCCCTGCGACTTGACCGCGCAGATGCTGGAGTATTCAAGAGCCGGGCGGTCTTGAGGTGCTGGGGGCTTGAGGGCTTGAGGTAAAGACGATGCCGATTCTTCTGATCATCGCGCTTGCGCTCGCCGTTCCTGCGTCGGCGCAGTCGCTGCAAGAGCGGATGCTGCAGGCCGAGGACGCGAGGGCGACCACGGATGAGGGGTTGGCGCCGCTGCGCGAGGGCCTGGCCGGCAACGGCCGGCGCACGGCGATCCGCGCGATTGGACGCCTCGAGCGCGTCGATCTGATTCCGCTGGTGGCGCCGGCGCTGGCGGACGGCGTTGGGATCCGTGCCGAAGCGGCCAACGCGCTTGCGCAAATGGCCAAGACCCCGGCGGCGGTTGTCGAAGTGCAGAGGCTGCTGATCGATCGCGCGGCCGTTGATGCCAACCTCAACACCTGGGAATCGTGGGGAGAGATTGCCGCCGCCGTCGGGCGCCTCCAGTACGACACCGTGGACCAGGTGGCGCAGGCCGAGAGCGTTCTTGCCCAGGGGTTGCCGGCGCCCGATTCGTTCAACGACGTGGACACCGCGGCGCTCGTCGGGGCTACGCGTGGTCTCGAGTTTCTCGCGCGAACGGCGCGGGCGCGAAAACTCGGCACCCTGTCGCCGCGGACCTGGGACCTGTTGCGATGGGCGGCCACCGCCCAGCGCCCGGCCGCCGATCCGCGATCGGCGATCACGCGGCGGCTGGCGATGGCCGCGCTGATCACGGGCGCGCAGGCCACACCGTCGGTGATCGACCGGGCCCTCATCGATGGTGACGCCGAGGTTCGCCGGCTGGCCGCCGCCGCCACCGCGCTGGACGGCGCGCTCGAGGGCCGCGAAGCCCTGGTCAAGCGCGCGATGTCGGATCGCGACGCGCACGTGCGATGGGAAGGGCTGCGCGCATGGGGACGCCACTTGCAGAAATCCAATTGCGCGCCCGTGCGGGCGGCCGTGGCGGACGCCGATCCGCAAGTCAGGCTGCAGGCCATCGACCTGCTTGGCAACGGCTGCCCCGCCGGCGACGCGTCGGTGGCCGCGCTCACGGCTGCGGTGGAATCGCTGGGCAATCAGCCGCGGTCGTGGCACGCGGCCGCGCATGCCATCGTGTCGCTGGCGAAGGTCTCGCCGGCCGAATCGCGCAGATTTATGCCGCGCTTTGTCCAACATCCGACGTGGCAGGTGCGGATGTACGCGGCGCGCGCGGCGGGGGCCCTGGCCGCGACGGACGATCTCAATATGCTGGCCCATGACAACGTTGACAATGTTCGCGAGGCGGCGCTGACGGCGCTCGTCGAGCTGAAGCGGCCCGAGCGGATTGCCGTGGCCATCGAAGACCTCGCGCGGCCAGATTATCAACTGACCATCACCGCCGCACGTGCGCTCGAGGATCCGGCGGCGGCGCCGAAGGCCGTGCCCGCGCTGGTCGCCGCGCTCGGCCGCCTCACGAAAGATCGCAAGGACACCTCACGCGATCCGCGGATGGCGATTCTCAATCGACTGCAGGCGATTGGTGACACCAGCCAGGCCGTGAATCTCGAAGGTTACCTGACGGATTTCGACCCGCGCGTGGCCGAGAAGGCGGCGGAGATCCTGGAGCAGTGGACGAAGACGCCGCGGCGGGCCGCGCCCAGGCCGCTTCCGCCGCCAGGCGTCACGATGGCGGCAGTGAACGCTCTGCGAGGCCGGGCGCTGCGCTTCCACATCGCCGGGACCGGACACTTCGACATCGGCCTGGATGTCGATGCCGCGCCGCTTTCGGCGCTTCGCATCGCCCGCCGCGCCGGCGAAGGGTATTACGACGGGCTCACCTTCCATCGTGTCGTGCCCAACTTCGTGATCCAGGGCGGCAGCCCCGGCGCCAACGAGTACAGCGGCGAGCCGTTCTACATGCGCGACGAGCCCGGTCTGCACCTGCGGGGCACGGTGGGGGTGTCGACGCGCGGCCGCGACACCGGTGACGCGCAGATCTTCGTCAATCTCGTCGATTCGCCGAGGCTGGATCACATCTACACGGTCTTCGGCACCGTCGTCGCGGGGATGGACGTGATCGACGGCATCCTCGAGGGCGACGTCATCGAGCGCGTGGAAGTGGTCAGCCGCTGAATGAAGAAGTCGTCGCGCCTTCCCGACAACCTGCAGCCCAACGCGCTGGCGATCGCGATTGCGGACAAGCGCCGGCGCAATGCCGCGTTCATCGATCTCACCGAATCCAATCCGACCGCCGTCGGGCTGTCGTATCCGGAAGACCTGTTCGAGCCCCTGGCGAGCGCGAAAGCCCTCGAGTACGATCCCCTGCCGCTCGGGCTCTGGTCCGCGCGCGCGGCGGCGGCTTCGGACTTTCGCCGCCGCGGGATCGTCCTGTCCGCGGACCGCGTCGCCGTCACCGCGAGCACCAGCGAGGCCTACGCGCTGCTCTTCAAGTTGCTGTGCGATCCCGGCGACGCCGTGCTCGTGCCGCGCCCCAGTTATCCACTGTTCGAACACCTGACACGGCTCGAGGGCGTGTCGGCGCCCACCTACGATCTCGAGTTTCACGGCGCCTGGCGGATCGACGTCGAGTCGATCGGCAGGGCCGACTCCGGCCGCGTGCGCGCGCTGCTGGTGGTATCGCCGAACAACCCCACCGGCGCGTTCCTGCATCGCGACGATCTGGCGGCACTGAGCGGGCTTTGCGCGTCGAAGGGCTGGGCGCTCGTCGGTGACGAGGTGTTCGCGGACTACCCGCTCGATCCGGCGCCCCACGCCGTGTCGGTCCTCGCGCAAACCGACGTGCTCACGTTTGGACTCGGCGGATTGTCGAAGTCGGCGGGACTGCCGCAGGTGAAGCTCGGGTGGATCGGGTTTGGCGGGCCGGCGGCGATGGTGGACGAGGCGATGGCCGGCTACGAAATGGTGGCCGACACCTACCTGTCGGTGTCCACGCCTGTGCAGTTGGCCGCGCCGGCGCTGATCGAACGCGGCGCCGCGATCCGGAGCCAGATACAGGCGCGCCTGGCCGCCAACCTCGCCTCGCTGAGGACGAAGGCCGCGGTGTTTCCGTCGATCGCCGTGATGCCGGTCGAAGCCGGGTGGTCCGCGGTGCTGCAAGTGCCCGCGGTTCGATCCGAAGAGGCTCTCGCGCTCGAGCTGCTCGATCAGGACGATGTGCTCGTGCATCCGGGATATTTCTTTGACTTCGCTACCGAAGCGTTCATCGTCGTCAGCCTGTTGGTCGAGCCCGCGAAGTTCGACGCAGGGGTAGCGCGCGTGCTGGCGCGTGCGGCGTCCGGCGGGGGAGCGTAGATGACATCTACGTCTCGACAGGGCGGCGTCCTGGTCCCGTTGTTTACGCTGACCTCCTCGCGAAGCTGGGGCATCGGGGAGTTTCCCGATCTCGCGATCTTTGCGCGTTGGGCGGCGGAAGCGGGGCAGTCGGTGGTGCAGATCCTGCCGGTGGGTGAGATGCCGCCGATCGAACGATCGCCCTACTCGGCGATGACGGCGATGGCGATCGATCCGATCTACATCTCGCTTCCCAATCTCGTCGACTTCGATGCCCTGGGCGGTGAGCTGGCGCTCGAGGCGGTTGACCAGGCGGCGCTCGAAGGCATCCGCCGATCGCCGCGGATCAGGTACGTCGAGGTGCGCCGGTTGAAGGAGCGGTGGCTGCGCCATTCGTGGGATCGCTTCCTCCGGATGGAAGTGACCCGCGGCACGCCGCGCGCGCAGAGCTTCGATCGGTTCGGCGAGCGCGAAGGCTGGTGGCTCGACGAGTACGCGCTGTTCCGGGCCCTGCACGCGCTGCACGACGAGCAGCGCTGGCAGGACTGGCCCGAAGCGCTGGCCGCGGCGGAGCCGGCGGCCGTCGATCATGCGCGCCGGGCGCTGCACATGGAGATCAGCTACCGGCGCTACCTGCAGTGGATCGCGGCGGAGCAATGGGCCGAGGCCAAGAGGCTGGCGTGGCCGAGCCGGATCTTCGGCGATCTGCCGTTCATGATTTCCGCCGACAGCCCCGACGTGTGGGCGCGGCAGCCGGAATTCCGGTTCGACGCCACCGTCGGCGTGCCGCCCGACGCGTTCAGCGAGACCGGCCAGGACTGGGGCCTGCCGCCGTGGCGCGCCGACGTGATGGCCGCCAACGACTTCGCCTGGATGCGCGCGCGGGCAAGGCGGTACGCGCATCTCTACGACGGCTATCGCATCGACCATCTGGTGGGTCTCTATCGCACTTACGTTCGTCCCATCGACAAGACCGTGCCCGCGTTCTTCGATCCGGCCGACGAACCAGAACAAATTGCGCTGGGAGAAGAACTGATCGGCATCTTCCTCGCCAGCGGTGCCGAGATCATCGCCGAGGATCTTGGCGTCATCCCGCCTTTCGTTCGCGAGTCGATGGCCAGGCTGCGGCTCCCCGGAATCAAGGTGCTGCGATGGGAGCGGCATTGGCACGACGCCGGTCAGCCGCCGATCGATCCGCGCGACTTCCCGGCATTGTCGGTGGCCACCACGGGCACCCACGATATCGAGCCGCTTGCGCTGACCGACGATGGCCGGACAGAGGAGCAGCGGGAGGTCGTGCTGCAATCCCTGCTGGCGTCGGGCTCGAACCTCACGCTGATTCCGCTGCAGGATGTGTTCGGCTGGACCGAACGCACGAATACGCCTGCGGTGGTCGACGAGATCAACTGGACCTGGCGGCTGCCGTGGCCGATCGACACGTGGCTGGATCGGCCGGACACGATTGCCCGCGCCGACCAGTTACGCCGTTGGACGCGTTCGGTCGGCCGCTAAGTGCGTATGGCAGACCCCGAGATTCCCGCGAGCGACGTTTCTGAAGGCCCGATCGCAGCCCCGTCTCTCGACGGCGCGGTCGCGTGGCTCAACGTCGCTGCGCCGATTTCGATGGCGCAGCTGCGCGGCAAGGTCGTGCTGCTCGACTTCTGGACCTACGGCTGCATCAACTGCATGCACGTCCTGCGCGACCTCGAAACGCTCGAGCAGCGGTTCCCCCACGAGTTGGTGGTGGTGGGCGTGCACTCGCCGAAGTTCACCAACGAGAAGGACACCGAGAACCTCCGCCGCATCCTGGTGCGCTATGAAATCGAGCACCCGGTGGCCAACGACGCCGACCATCACATCTGGCGGCGCTACGGCGTGCAGGCGTGGCCCACGCGGGTGATCATCGATCCCGCCGGCAACGTCGTGGGCACCGCGATGGGCGAAGGCAACCTCGACGGTTTCGTCGATGCGATTCGCAGCGTGGTGCGCGTGTTCGACGACCCTTCGACTCCGCTTCGGGCAGGGCGCGTGTCGATCAATCGCGCGCCGCTGCCGCTCGAACTGGAGCGGGCGCGTCAGGTCGATCGCCCGTTGCTCTATCCGGGGAAGGTGCTCGCCGACCAGGCCGGCGGCCGCCTCTTCATCTCCGACTCGAACCACAACCGCATCATCGTCGCCTCACTCGCCACGGGCGGGGTCGAACCTTCAGGTTCGACCAGTGCCACTCGATGCTCGGTTCTTGAAACCATCGGCTCCGGCCTTCAGGGCGACACCGACGCGATCTTTTCGCAAGCCCGCTTCTATCGTCCGCAAGGCCTCGCGCTGGACGGCGACATGCTCTACGTGGCCGACACCGAAAACCACCAGATCCGCGTCGTGGATTTCCTGGCGCGGGCGGTGTTCACCCTGTCGCCAGAAACCAAGCTCAATTCGCCGTGGGACCTCGCGCTCAAGCAGGGCATCCTGATCGTGGCCATGGCGGGCCCGCATCAGATCTGGGTCATCGACCTGCTGCACGACCAGGCGTATCCGTACGCGGGCACCGGAAACGAGGCGCGCGAAGACGGCGCCGTCGACGGCGCGTCATTCGCGCAACCCTCCGGGCTGGCCGTTGATGGGCAGACGCTGTTCGTCGCCGACGCGGAATCCAACACCATCCGTTCGATCGCGCTGCCGCCCGGCAACCTGGTGACGACGCTTGCCGGCGGTGACCTCTTCGACTTCGGTGATGTCGATGGCGCCGGCGACCGTGCGCGCTTCCAGCATCCGCTGGGCGTGGCCGTGCACGCCGGCCGCGTGTTCATCGCGGATACCTACAACCACAAGATCAAGGTGCTCGATCCGGCCGCGCGGAGGGTGACGACGCTCGCCGGAACGGGGAAGGCGGGTCATACCGATGGCCCAGCAACGCGCGCGCAGTTCTTCGAGCCCGGCGGTCTCTCGGTCGCCGGCCGAACACTCTACGTGGCGGACACCAACAACCACGCGATCCGCGCCATTGATCTGGAGACATTGTTCGTCTCCACGCTCGAGCTCGAGGGTTTGACGGCACCGGCGGCGTGGAGCTACCTTCGGGTCCGATGATTCCCTTCTACATCATGCTAGCGGCCATCGCGGTCGCCCGCGGCATTGGCGCATGGGCGTGGGCGCCGCTTGACGACTGGCAGGCCGCCACGCGCGTGGGCCTGGCGGTGATGTTCATGTTTACCGCTGCGGCGCACTTCGACGGCACGCGCCCGGATCTCATCAGCATGGTGCCGGCGCAATTCCCGAATCCAGCGTTGTTGGTGACCTTCACCGGCATCACCGAACTGGCCGGCGCGATCGGCCTGCTCCTCCCGCGCACCTCGCAGGCCGCCGCATACGCGTTGATCGTCCAGCTGGCCGCGATGTTCCCCGCCAATGTTTACGCGGCGAAGCGTGGCCTGCAGATTCGCGGACGCCTGGCCACGCCGCTGATGGTGCGGACGCCGCTCCAGTTGCTGTGGATGGGTTTGCTGTGGTGGTCGGTCACACCCGCGGTGCTGCAGGCGCAGACGGCCACGGACTCGGGCACCGTGCTTGTCTCCTTGATCGAGCGCCCGGTTGGGCGTGAAACCTACGAACTCAAACCGGACGGTTCGGGGTTTGTGTTTTCTGGAGATCTCGATCTGACCGAACGCAACGGGCGCCTGCAGATCGGCTCGCAGCTGCGAATGAGCGCGGACCTGACGCCGCAACACTTCACCGCGAAAGGCAAGTCCTACCGGTTCGTCAACGTCGACTCGGACGTGAACATCACGGCTGGCGTGGCGGAGATCAAGAACCTGGGCGTCACCACACGCACCGAGTTGCCCAGGCAGTTCTTCACGGCCATCGGCTATGCGCCGCTGGCCGCGCGCGCATTGCTGATCCGCTACTGGGAACGTCACGGCAAGCCCGCACATCTCGCCGTGGTTCCAGGTACGCCCACGCGCGATGTGCGCATTGAATACCGCGGCGAAGACACCGTCCGCATGAGCGGACAGCTGGTCAAGATGCGGCGGTTCTCGGTGGACGGCATCGTGTGGGGTAGGGAAACCGTGTGGCTGGACGAAGCCGATCGCTTTGCCGCGATCGTCACGCGCATCCATATCCTTCCACTCGAAGGGATACGAGAGGATCTGAAGCTGGCGCTGCCCTTGCTGCTGGCCGCGTCGATCCAGGACCGCATGACCGATCTCGAAGGCGAGATGAAGGCCATCAGGCCGATCGCCGAGAAGACGTTCGCGCTCGTCGGCGCGAAACTGATCGACGGCACCGGCCGCGCCCCGATTGCGAACGCCACCATCATCGTCCGCGACGGGCGCATCGTCGCTGCCGGCCCGAACAACGCCACCGCTGTCCCCGCCGGGACGAAGGTGATTGACGCGGGCGGAACCACCATCGTGCCCGGCTTATGGGACATGCACGCGCACGCCAGCAATGTGGAATGGCTGTCTGCTTACCTCGGCGCCGGCGTGACGACGATTCGCGACATGGGGGGCGAGCAGGGATATCTGACGGCCCTTCGCGACACCGTGGGCAACGGCCGCGGCCTTGGTCCGCGGGTGCTCCTGGCGGGCCTGGTCGATGGTGACGACCCGGCAGCATTTGGACCGACGGTTGCGGCTACGCCGGAGCAGGGCAAAGCGATTGTCGATCGCTATCACGCAGCCGGGTTTCAGCAGATGAAGCTGTATAGCCTGCTGCAGCCGGACGTGGTGTCCGCGATCACCGCGCGCGCCCACGAGCTGGGGATGACCGTTACCGGCCACGTGCCGACAGCCCTTGGCGTCAGGCGGGCGGTGGAAGCCGGCATGGATCACATTGCCCACATGCCGATCAACGCGGAACTCATCGCCTTGATGGCTAAACGCCAGACGGTGATCGATCCGACGCTGCCGTGGAACGAACTGTTGGGACACGCGCCGGAAACACCGATCGAAAGTTTCGAGCCCGGCATCGCCCGCGCGAACCCGGCGTTGGCGATGAACTATCGCAGCGTAACCAACGACACCGACGCGGCGACCGCGAAGCAGAGGTTGCGCGACCAGGAGGCGCTGGTGAAGGCGATGTTCGATGCCGGTGTGCCGATCGTTGCCGGGACCGACGGTGGATTACCCGGCTACAGCCTGCTCCGCTCGCTCGAGCTCTATGTCGAAGCGGGGATGACCCCGATGCAGGCGATCGAGTCGGCCACGCGCGTCCCGGCGAAGGCGATGGGCATGAGCGCCGACACCGGCACGATCGAAACGGGCAAGCGTGCCGACATGATCGTGCTCACCGCGGATCCGCTGGCCAACATCTCGAACATCCGCAAGTTGAAGTGGGTCGTCGCCAACGGTCGAATCCTCGAGCCGGCTCCGCTCTGGCGCAGCGCCGGATTCAGGTAAGGAGACCGGGTCTCTTTTTTCTGAATTGGCCCCAAAAAAGAGACCCGGTCTCTTCCTCAGATCCACTCGCATCGATCGAGTCCCAGCCCGTAGGCGCGGTTGCGGCCGCGAGCTGGCGGTCGACGATGCTCGCGGTCGCGTCAGACGCATCGTTGATGCGCGACGACACCCTGGCGCGCAACGTGTCGGGAGGTGCTTCCAGCCAGATTCCGCTGAATGGCACGCCCGCCTCCTTTGCGACCTGCTCGATGGCCGCACGATCATCAGCGCCGGCAAACGTCCCGTCCGCAATCGCCGAATAGCCGGCGGCGAGTACCGTTCGACACCGCGCGCCCACCGCGTCGTAGACCTCGCGATTGACGATGGGCGTGTAGCCCTCTGGACCAAGCCGTGCCTCAGGCAGCACGCCGAACAGCCGCTTCCTGATCACGTCGCTCCTCACGATCACGGTACCGGGAGCGAGGCCGAGCCCTGGCGCGAGCCGCGCGGCGAGTGTGGTCTTGCCGCTTCCCGATAGCCCGCCGACGGCGATCAGCCCGGGCGGCGATGGACGGAGAAACGCATCGGCCTGCTCGAGGTAGGCGCGCGCCTGGGCCTGGTCGCGCTCGGCGTCGGCGCCGTGCGCCAGTCGCGCCTCGATGGCGGTCACCTTCGCGCGGACGGCAGCGCGAGAGGCCAGGAAGAGCGGCATCAACGCCAGCCCGTCGAGCTCGTCGCTGCGCTCGAGATATCGATTGAAGACCTCCGACGCGTGAACCGGCAACGAGAACTGCAGCAGGTCCATGACGAGGAATGCCAGATCGTACAGAACGTCCGTGCAGGCGATGCGATCGTTGAACTCGATCGCGTCGAAGATCACCGGCCGGCCCGAGATCGCCACGATGTTCCGCAAGTGGAGGTCGCCGTGGCATTGGCGAACATGGCCCGACTGCCGGCGCGCTTCGAGCAGGGCGGAATGACGATCGATGGCTTGGCGCGATGCGGTGGTGACGCTGGCAGCGAGTCCCTCGGGGAGGATGTCCGCGTGTTCCTCGAATACTGCAGCGTTGCGATCCACCACCCACAGGATGCCGGCCACGCCGCCGTGCTCACGCCTGGTGTCCGCGGACGCATGCAGCAGCAGCACCTCGTCCGCCAGTTCACGCGCCATTTGAAGCGACAGAGCGTGGCGGGTGGCGAGGCGATCGAAGAGGCCGTCCTCGTCGAAGCGGCGCAGGACCACGACCCACTCCACGGGATCGCCCGAGCCGCCCAGGGCCAGGCCGCTGTCGGCCTGCCGGGTCACCGGCTGCGCGCGCAGGTAGATGTCGGGCGCCGTCCGCCGGTTAATCACGATCTCGGCTTCGCACGCGGCGCGCCGCTTGTCGAGGGTGGAAAAGTCGAGGAAGTCATAGGTGACGGCGCGTTTGAGCTTGTAGGCGAACGCTCCGGCCAGGAAGACGTGCGCGGTATGCGTCTCGATGTGGCGCACGGAATCCACGCCAGCGTAACTGGACGGATTTGCGAGAAACGCCACCACCTCCTGCTGGTCCGCCATCGTCATCCCTAGCGTATTTGATTCGCCGTGCCGGCACCGGTCGCGGATACACTCTTCCGGTGATTTTTCGGACTCTCCTCGCACTGGCGGTGGCGCTGTCCGCCGCGTGTGGTCCGCGGGCGCTTCCCGCCGAGCGCGCGATTGTCATTCTCGTGTCGATCGACGGATGGCGATGGGATTACCTCGACCGCTTTCATCCTCCGGCACTCACGCGCCTCGCCATCGAGGGCGTGCGCGCGGAAGGCCTGATCCCGCAGTTTCCGTCGAAGACCTTCCCCAACCACTACACCATCGTCACCGGTCTTCGGCTCGCGCATCACGGCATCGTGTCCAACAACATGGAGGCGCCCGACATTCCCGGCCGTTTCTCGATGGGCAATCGCGAGGTCCTCGCCGATCCCAGGTGGTGGGGCGGCGAGCCGATCTGGAACACGGCGGAGAAACAGGGCCGCGTGGCGGCGGCGATGTTCTGGCCCGGGTCGGAAACGCTGATCGGCGGACACCAGGCGACCTTCTGGAAGCCGTTCGACGATGACTTTCCGAATGCGGAACGGGTGAGGCAAATCCTCGAATGGCTGAAGCTGCCCGAGGGAAAGCGGCCGTCGTTTCTCACGCTCTATTTCAGCGACGTGGATAGCGCCGGCCACAGCCGCGGACCGGAATCCGACGAAGTCCGCGAAGCGGCATTGCGCGTCGATCAATCGATCGGCCAGCTGGTGGCGGGCGTCGAGGGGGCCGGGCTGAGCGACCGCGTGAATTACGTCGTGGTCAGCGATCACGGCATGGCGCAGATTCCCACGGACCACATGATCGTGCTGGACGACTACCTCGACCCGGCAACGGTCAACGTCGTCGACTGGGCGCCGCTCCTTGGGCTGTCGGCGAAGGATGGCGACAACGAGGCGCTCTACCGGAAACTCAAGGACAAGCACCCGGCGCTGGCGGTGTACCGGAACGGGGAGATTCCTGCCGAGTATCATCTCGCCGGCAACCCGCGGGTTCCCGCGGTCATCGGCATCGCGGACGAAGGCTGGTTCATCACCTCGAACGGCGAAGAGGAGCGATGGATGAGGCCCGGACGCCATGCCCCAGGAGGTACGCACGGGTACGACGTGAAGAACAAGTCGATGCAGGGCCTCTTCATCGCCGGCGGTCCCAGTTTCGTCCGCGCAATGGTGGTGGCGCCGTTCGAGAACATTCACATCTATAGCCTGATGTGCAAGGTCCTCGGCATCCAGCCGGCACCCAACGACGGCGATCCCGCCGTCACGCGCGCGATGTTGAAGTAGGGCATGTAGGGCACCCCTTTAGGCGTGCCACCGTAGCGCGGTGCCGTTCAACAGATTCGCGGCAGCTGCTCGCCGCTCAGGCGATCGACGATCCTGGTCGCACCGATCATGCTCTTGAGGGTCACAAGGCCTTTCGGCCGCTCCGTGACCCTGCCAATCACCACCGCGTCCGCGGATACGGCGTGCGCCGAGAGCACTTCCAGCGCAAACGCCGCCTCTCCGGCGGGCACGAACGCGACGAATCGTCCTTCGTTTGCGACGTACATCGGATCCAGGCCCAGGATCTCGCAGGCGCCACGGACGTCCTCGCGAACGGGAACGGCCATATCGTCGATGCCGAGATGGAGCCCCGACGTTTCGGCGATCTCAACGAGGGCGCTCGCCAGGCCCCCGCGCGTCAGATCTCGCAGGCAGTGCACGTCCACGCCGGCCTCGATCAGGTTGAGCACCGGCGCCACCACCGGCGCGCAGTCGCTTTCGATCTCCGATTCGAAGGCCAGCCCTTCGCGCGCGGCCATCACCGCCATGCCGTGGCGTCCGATGTCGCCCGACAGCACGATCACATCACCCGGTCGCACGCTCGACGGCGCAATCGCCGCGGCCGACTCGATCACGCCGATGCCGGCGGTGTTCACGTAGAGGCCGTCGCCTTTGCCGCGATCGACGACCTTGGTATCGCCGGTCACCAGTTGCACGCCGGCTGCGGCCGCCGCGGCCTGCATCGACATCACGACGCGCCGTAGCGTGTCCATCGGCAGGCCTTCTTCGATGATGAAGCCGGTGCTCAGGAACTGCGGACGCGCGCCGCACATGGCCAGGTCGTTCACCGTGCCATTGACCGCCAGCGTGCCGATGTCTCCGCCGGGGAAGAACATCGGCCGGACGACGTACGAATCGGTCGAGAAGGCGAGCCGGACGCCGCCCATCAGCAACGCGGCGCCGTCGTGGCGTGTGTCGAGGGCCGGGTTGGTGAAGGCCGGCAGGAAGATCTGCTCCAGCAACTGCTGCGTCATTTGCCCGCCGCCGCCGTGGCCGAGCAGCACGTGCTCGTGGCGATTCACCGGAACGGGACACGAAAACGCCGGGGTGTCTGGGGACGCCATGGCTAGCTCCTGAAAGAATCCTGCTCGACGGCGACCCGGCGATACCGGTAATACGCGGCACACGCGCCCTCGGACGAGACCATCGTGGCCCCCAGCGGGTGCTCGGGCGTGCAGACGGTGCCGAAGGCGGCGCACTGATTGGGCTTGAGCCGTCCCTGCATGACGAGACCGCTCATGCACGCCGCGGGCTCTTCGACGTGCACGTCTTCGAGGCCGAAGCGCAGTTCGGCATCGTAGTCGCGGTACGGTCCGCGGAGGCCGAGGCCGCTTTTCGGGATTTCACCAACGCCGCGCCACTTGCGCGGGACCACCTCGAACACTTCCTGCATCAAGTATTGCGCCCCCACATTGCCCTCGCGGCGCACCGCACGCACGTACTGGTTCTCCACCTCGTGGCGTCCCTCTTCCAGCTGTTTCACCGCCATGTAGACACCCTGGAGGATGTCCAGGGGTTCGAAGCCCGTGACGACGATCGGAACTTCGTACCTGGCCGCGAGCGGTTCGTATTCGGTGTAACCCATCACGGTGCAGACGTGACCGGCGGCCAGGAAGCCCTGCACCTGGTTGCCCTTTGCGGAGAGGATGGCCTCGATCGCCGGCGGCACGAGCACGTGCGAGACGAGGATCGAGAAGTTCTCGATGCCCTCCTGCGCCGCCTGGAACACCGCCATCGCATTCGCGGGCGCCGTGGTCTCGAAGCCGACGGCGAAGAACACCACCTGGCGCCGCGGATTCTCGCGCGCGATCGTGAGCGCGTCGAGCGGCGAATAGACGATGCGCACGTCGGCGCCACCGGCCTTCTTGGTCAGCAGGTCGGTCTCGCTGCCCGGCACGCGCAGCATGTCGCCGAACGAGGTGAAGATTACGCCGGGCATCGACGCCACCTTCAGCGCCTTGTCGATTTGCTCGAGTGGCGTCACGCACACGGGACAGCCAGGTCCGTGCACCAGCGTCACCTGCTTCGGCAGCAGTTCATCGATGCCGAACTTGACGATCGCGTGCGTCTGGCCGCCGCACACTTCCATCAGGGTCCACGGACGCGTGGTGATCTTCCTGAGGCCGTCGGCAAACTGGTGGGCCGCCTTGGCGTCGCGGTATTCGTCGATGAACTTCATTTCGCCACGTCCTCTCCCAGTTCCTCCGCCAGGTCCCCCATCGTCCGCAGGTATTCGAACACCTTGACCGCCTCGACTTCGTCGACGATCGAAAGCGCGAAACCGACGTGCACGAGCACGTAGTCGCCGACGTTGGCGTCGGGAACGTAGCTGAGATTCACGCGCTTCAGCACGCCGGCGAAGTCCACCTTCCCCGAGCGCAAGATCGGATCGTCGCCTTCGATCGAGAGAATCCTTCCCGGAACGGCGAGGCACATGTGCGGCTCCTATCAGTGCGTGTCCGCCGACGCGGACGCGGCGGTCCGGACCTTGACGGCCGGATCGAGGCACGCGGCGATCTGGCCGAGCGATAATCCGCCGTCGTTCGGCGGCACCCGCTGGTGCCAGTACGGCCTGAAGCCGGCGGCGCGCAGGCGATCGATCGCGCGTTCGGTGAGGACGCGGTTCTGGAAGCAGCCGCCGGTGAGCACCACTTGCCGCTCGCCCACCCGCACGGCAACGGCGACGATGGCGTCGGCCAGCGAGTTGTGAAAGCGGGCGGCAATGACGCCCGTGGACGTGCCGGCCGCGAGGTCGTGCAGGATCGCTGCGATCAGCGGTTCCCAGTCCACCACGTAGTCGGGCAGCTGCCAGGTCGACTGCGGCGCAAACCGCGCGGTGTCGTACGAGATCGCGAAGGGGTACGAACCTGTCTCGGTATCGTCAATCGCATGCTCGAGCAGCATCGCCGCCTGGCCCTCGAAGCCGGCCTTCTGTTTGAGGCCGGTGAGCGCGGCGACCGCGTCGAACAGGCGGCCGGCGCTGGTCGTGATTGGCGCCATCTCGCCGCGCGCCATCAGCTGCACCAGCAGCTTCCGCTCGACCGCCGAGAACGCCCGCGCGATTAGTTCGGACTCGGCGGCCGCGTCGCCCTTCATTGCGTGCAGCACGCCAAGGGCGGATCGGCGGGGCTCGCGTACGGCGCGTTCGGCGCCGGGAAGGCGGAACGGCCTCAAGCACGCGGCACGCGTGAATGAATTGGTGGACGTGGCCAGCAGGAACTCGCCGCCCCAGATGGTGCCGTCGGGGCCATAGCCGGTGCCGTCCCACGACACGCCGAGCAGCGGGCCGTCGAGATCGTTTTCCGTCATGCACGAGGCCACGTGCGCGAAGTGGTGTTGCACCTGCACCACCGGCAAGCCGAGGCTGAATGCGTACTTCGTCGAGATGTAGTCCGGGTGCATGTCGGCGGCCACCATCTCCGGCGCCGCGCGATACAGCCCCTCGAGGCTCTCGATCACCTCCAGGAACGCGTCGGTTGACGCCTTCGACTCGAGGTCGCCGATGTGCTGGCTGATGAACGCGTTGTGCCCGATCGCCACGGCGACGGTGTTCTTCTGGTGCCCGCCCACCGCCACGATTGGCGGCGCGTCATCGCCCAGGTGCACTGGCAGCGGCGCGTATCCGCGCGCGCGGCGCATCACCAGTTCGCGACCGGCCATCATGCGCACGATCGAATCGTCCACGTGCCTGACGATTGGACGGTCGTGAACGAGGAAGAGGTCCGCGATCCCGCCAAGCCGCGAGATCGCGTCCGCTTCGTCGATGCACATTGGTTCGTCGGCGAGGTTGCCGCTGGTCGCCACCACGGGGCGGTCGATCGCCTTCATCAGGAGGTGATGAAGGGGGGTGTACGGCAGCATCACGCCAAGGTAGGGATTCGACGGCGCCACGCCGTCCGCGATGCGATCCGCGATCTGGAAGCGCCGCTTGAGGAGGAGGATCGGCGCTTCCGGCGAGAGCAGCAGCCGCGCCTCCGCGTCGGACACCTCGCACGCCAGTTCCACCTCGTCCAGCCGCGGATACATCACCGCAAAGGGCTTCTCTTCGCGATGCTTACGCTCGCGCAGCGCCGCCACGGCGCCGGCATTCGTGGCATCGACCATCAACTGGAAGCCGCCGAGTCCCTTGAGCGCGACGATCAATCCGCGCCCGACGGCGTCGGCCGCGGCCTCGAGCGCGTCGTCCTTCGCCACGATCGTCGCACCCATGCGGTTCCACAACGCCAACTGCGGTCCACACACCGGGCAACCGGTAGGCTGTGCGTGGAAGCGGCGATCGACGGGGTCCTCGTATTCGCGGCGGCACTCCGGGCACATCGTGAAGTCCCGCATCGATGTGTTGACGCGATCGTACGGCAGCCGGCGAATGATGCTGAAGCGCGGCCCGCAGTTCGTGCAGTTGGTGAACGGATAGCGGTAGCGCCGGTTCCCGGGATCGGCGATGTCCGAGAGGCAGTCCTGGCACGTGGCGATGTCGGGCATCACCAGGGTCGAGGCCCGGCCGTCGTTCCGGCTCTCGCGGATCTCGAAGCCGAAATACGGCACCGGATCCAGCCAGGTGGCTTCCACGCTTTGGACCACCGCGCGCGGTGGCGGCTCCTGGAGCAGCGTGGCCAGCGCCCGTTCCAGCGGGTCGCGCCCGCCTTCGAGCTCGACGAAGACGCCTTGAGGCGAGTTGATCACCCAGCCGTCGAGCGACAACTCGCGGGCGACGCGGTAGACGAAGGGCCGGAAGCCGACGCCCTGGACCGCACCGCGAATCGCCACGCGCAGCCGCTCACGCATCGCCGCGCTCCGCCCGCGTGCAGATCCATTCGACCAGCGCGCCGATCCCGCGGCCGGTCGTCGCCGAGGTTTCGAAGATGAGGAGGTCGGGATTGATCTGTCGCGCGTTGTGCTTCATCGCTTCGATGTCACAGGGCACGTACGGCAGCAGGTCAACCTTGTTGATGATGAGCACAGAGGCGTTGCGGAACATCGCCGGATACTTCAGGGGCTTGTCGTCGCCTTCGGTCGTGCTGAGTACGACCACCTTCAGGTCCTCTCCCAGGTCGTAATTCGCGGGGCAGACCAGGTTGCCGACGTTCTCGATCACCAGCACCTTGAGTGGCGAGAGGTCCATCGCCGCAAGCGCTTGCTGGACCAGCGTGGCGTCGAGGTGGCAGCCGCCGCGCGTCACGATCTGCACCGCCGGCACGCCGAACCGCGCCACCCGTTGCGCGTCGAGGTCGGTCTGCACGTCGCCTTCGATGACGCCGATCGGCACGCGACCCTTCGCCTCCCTGAGGATGGCTTCGAGCAGGCTCGTCTTGCCAGCGCCCGGTGAACTCACCAGGTTGAACACGAACAGTCCTTGTTTCTTGAACCGTACGCGGTTGGTCGCCGCCACGTCGTCGTTCTTCTCGAGGACCTTCCGTTCAATCGTGATCAGGCTCATCGTCCTGTGGCGGGGGCTAAAGCCCTCGCCCTCCAATCGTGTTGAGGGCCCGCCGCCCTCCAATCGTGTGGAGGGCCCGCCGGCCTCCAATCGTGTGGAGGGAGGAGGCTTTAGCCTCCTCCGTCTCGTCATCATCCAGCTCGACGTCCACCACCTGTAGCTCGCGACCGCTCGTCATCTGCACCCGTGGGCTGTGGCATTCGGAGCACCAGAAGGTTGGCGTGCTCATCGACAGCTTCGCGCCGCAGTCCTTGCAGCGGCCCGTCATCGGCACCGGTTCGATCGCCAGCACCGCCGACTTGTATGGCGTGCCGTCAACGGCCACGGCAAAGCAGAACGTCAATGCTTCCGGGACGACGCCGGCCAACTCACCCACCCGGACGTGGACGCGCCGCACGCGCGCCGCGCGCTCTTCCGGCACGTATTGCCGGACGATGTCGAGGATGCCGGTGGCGATGCCCAGTTCATGCATTGACCGCCGCCATTTCTTCCGCGACCAGCGTCTGCACGAGCCGACGCACCATCGGAATGGCCGATTCGACCGGGTCCGAGAGCGTCAGCACCATCGACTTGATTTCGCTGATCGACACCGTGATCAGCGTCACGTCGGGCAGAGCGCCGAGCAGGGCCGTGGCTTCGATCAAGTCGCGCAATCCGATGTCGTGGGCGGTGAGCGAACGCGGAAAATCCGAAGCGTATTTCGGCCGCAGCACCGAAACCGTCCCGGCCGGCTGGCCGTCCATCGTCGCGTCGATCATCACGATCGACCCGTAGCCCTGCAGGTATTCGAGCAAGTGGAAGCCGCCGGTGCCGCCGTCGACGAGGGCGATGCCTTCGGGCCATCGTTCGCGGCCGAGGGCGTTGATGGCATGGACGCCCACGCCTTCGTCGCCCATCAGGACATTGCCGATGCCGAGGACGAGAAGCGGGGACACGGCGGACATCGCACTCACCTAACCGCGCTTCTCGGCAAATTTGGTCCCGGCGACCATCGAGGAGATCTCGCCATGACCTTCCACGAAGTCGTGATACACGCACAGGTAGACGTGGATCATCGTGAAGATCACGAACGCCCAGGTTGTGAGGTGGTGCCACATGCGGACGTGAGCATCGCCGCCCATCAGCGGCACCACCCAGGTGAACAGCTGCGGGAACCAGAAAGTGGTCATCGGGGCATACAGGGCGAAGCCGGTCACGATCTGGAAGACCGTTAGCATGAAGATGCCCGCGTAACTCCACGCGGCCAGCGCGTTGTGTCCCCTGACCTCGAATGGCCGCTTCTCGATTTGCAGCAGGTCCACCTTGACGACCTTCAACACTTCCGACAGCTGCTTCGCATAGAGCTTCGGCGTGAGCGGGAAGAAGTTGTTCCACTTCGCGTATCTATTGCCGGCGAACATCCAGTAGACGCGGACCGCGAACGCGAAGGTGACGATGAAGGCGGCGGCAAAGTGCAGCATGCGCACCGTGCCGAACCAGGACGAAGACGAAGCGTCGCCGCTCGACATGAACGCGAGCGGCGCGCCGATCAGCAAACCGGTGGCGACGAGCACCACCAGGCCGAAGGCGGTGGACCAGTGGTAGAGCCGGACCGGCCGTTCCCAGACATAGATGCGTTCGAACGTGGTCGTCGCCATGATCGCCTCTTAGAACGTATCGATATGGTGCACGTGCGTGCCGTGCGGATCGTGAATGTGCACCGCGCAGGCGATGCAGGGATCGAAGGAGTGGATGGTCCGCAGCATCTCGAGCGGCATCTCGGTGTTGGCCACCGGCGTGCCAATCAGCGCCGCTTCGTACGCCGACATCTGGCCCTTCGGATCCCGCGGCGACGCGTTCCAGGTGCTCGGCACCACCAACTGGTAGTTGTCGATCTTCCC
>Ga0210377_10001781_pt1 | contig 19246 bp, 10 predicted proteins | sample PLM4_65_b1redo_FD_155480 | JGI IMG/M metagenome (GOLD analysis project Ga0210377, IMG submission 155480) | Groundwater sediment microbial communities from an aquifer in East River, Colorado, USA - PLM4_65_b1 redo | ecosystem: Environmental > Terrestrial > Soil > Riparian zone | place: USA: East...
GAGGATGCCGAGCGTCCGACCCGCGATGGTGTCGACCTGGTATTGCTTCCACTGGTGCCCGCGGCTCTGCTCCAGCGCGCGCGGCACGCGCTTGGCGAGGGCCAGCATCATGCCGAGCGCGAACTCGCTCATGTGCGGCCCGTGGATGCCGCGCGCGTTCGCGATCCGCACGCTCGCGGGCAGGTCCGGCGCCGGCAAGAGCGCGTCCACGCCCGCGCCCATCATCTGGAAGAGCCGCAGCCGCGAGGCGCCCGCCCAGATGCCCCGCGGCGGGCGGAACGCGAGCAGCGCCTGGATCTCGCCGATGCCCGCCCGGATCTCCTCCTCGAGCGTCCAGACGATCACCTCGCGATCGGGCAGGCGGGCGCGCAGAGGCCGCGCGAGCGCTTCCGAGAGCTCGCGCGAGATCCCGTGGAAGATGTGGATGCGGTCGATGCGTGCTGTGGACATCCGGCGGAAGGGATCTTAGCCTCGCCGCCCCGATGCGTGGCCCCCGCAAAGACATCCGCAACCTCGCGATCATCGCGCACGTCGATCACGGCAAGACCACCTTGCTCGACGGACTCCTGCGCCAGACCGGCACGTTCCGCGTCAACCAGGAAGTCCAGGAACGCGCGATGGACAGCGAGGACCTGGAGCGCGAGCGCGGCATCACCATCCACGCCAAGAGCACGGCCGTGGAGTACCAGGGTGTGAAGATCCAGCTCGTGGACACGCCCGGTCACGCCGACTTCGGCGGCGAGGTCGAGCGCGTGATGGGCATGGTGGACGCGGTGCTGCTGCTCGTCGACGCGGTCGAGGGCGTCATGCCCCAGACCCGCTTCGTGCTCGGCAAGGCGCTCGCGCGCGGGCTGAAGCCGATCGTGGTGGTGAACAAGATCGACCGGCCCGAGCAGCGCTCGGACGAGGTCGTGAACGAGGTCTTCGACCTGCTCGTGGAGCTCGGCGCCGATGACCGCCAGCTCGACTTCCCGATCGTCTACACGTCCGCGAAGCAGGGCACCGCGGCGCTGACGCCCGACGCCCCGCGCAAGGATCTGCGCCCGTTGCTCGACCTGATCCTCGAGCAGGCGCCCGCGCCGCTGGTCGACGTCGAGGGCCCGCTGCAGTTCCAGGCCGTGACTCTGGGCTGGGACGAATTCGTCGGCCGGCTGGTGATCGGCCGGGTCGAGCGCGGCACCCTGCGCCGCGGCGTCACCGTGGTGCGTATCCCCGAGACGGGCCCCGCGCAGAGCTTCCGGATCACCAAGCTGTTCGCGCCCCAGGGCCTGGAGCGCGTGGAGCGCGAATCGGCTTCCGCGGGCGAGATCGCCATCATCGCCGGCGTCGACACGATCGAGATCGGCGACACGGTCTGTCCGCCCGACGCGCAGGAGTCGCTGCCGCGCATCGCGATCGATCCGCCGACCGTGAGCGTGCGTTTCTCGGTGAACAACTCGCCCTTCGCCGGTCAGGAAGGCAAGTACGTCACCAGCCGCCAGATCGGTGACCGCCTGCGCCGCGAGGCGCTCACGAACGTGTCGATCCGCATCGGCGGCGGCGACACCACCGACACCTTCGAAGTCTCCGGCCGCGGCGAGCTGCAGATCGCGGTGCTGATCGAGACCATGCGCCGAGAGGGCTTCGAGTTCGCGGTATCTCAGCCGCAGATCATCGAGCGCACAGTCGACGGCAAGCGCTGCGAGCCGGTCGAGGACGTCGTTGCCGAGGTTCCGCAGGAAGCGACGGGCGCGGTGCTCGAGAAGCTCGGCTCGCGCCGCGGGCGCCTGGTGCAGATGGAGAGCCGCGGCGCGCGCACGTTGCTGAACTTCGTCGTGCCGTCGCGCGGGCTGTTCGGCTACCGCACGGAGTTCCTCACCGACACGCGCGGCGAGGGCACCTTGTATCGCAGTGTCCGCGGCTACGAGCCGCTCGCCGGCGACCTGTCGGGTCGAGGCGTCGGCGCGATCGTCGCGAGCGAGACCGGTCGCTCCACGACCCACGCGCTCTTCAGCATCCAGGATCGCGCGACCATGTTCATCGGCAACGGCGAGAGCGTGTACGAAGGCCAGGTCGTCGGCGAGAACCGCCGCGACAACGACATGAACGTGAACGTCACGCGCGCGAAGAAGCTCACCAACGTGCGCAACACCGGCCACGACGATGCCCAGATCCTGACCCCGCCCCGCCGCTTCACGATCGAGTCCGCGCTCGAGTGGATCGAGGAAGACGAGCTGCTCGAAGTCACGCCGGCGAGCCTCCGGCTCCGCAAGCGCGTGCTGCCCGCGAACCTCCGCAAGCGCCAGTAGATCCGAGATACACTCGCGCCGGATGGCAACCCCGAAGCTCGGAGGCGCCGGCTGGCGCCCGCTCTTCACGCCGGCGCGTGCGGGCGTCTACGTGAACGATCACTGCGTGGTGCGCGCGCTCGACGGCCGCTGGCACGTCTTCGGCATCACCAAGCCGACCGCGGACATCGATCCCCACAACGAGCGCTGGTTCTGTCACGGCTCCGGCGCGTCGCTCGCGAGCGGCGGGTTCAAGGAGCACGGCCGCGTCTGCGACTTCGGCACGCGCGCGTGGGCGCCGAGCGTCGCGTTCGACGGCCAGCGCTGGGTGATGATCTACGGCCCCGACCAGTTACGCGCCGCGGTCTGCGACGACGCGCGGCTCGAGAGCTGGCACGAGGCGTCGTGCTCGTTGGTCGGCGCGCCGATCCAGGGCGTGATGCGCGACGGCATGATCTTCCGGCTCGACGACGACACCTGGCTGCTCTACGCGACCGGGAAACGCGGGCGCGCGGGCGCGGTCAGCGTGTGCGTCTCCGAGGACCTCCTGAACTGGCGCTTCGTCCGCTTCGCGCTGCGCACGGCGGAGAACGCGCCGAAGCAGCCGGCCTGGGCGGCGACCGAGTCGCCGTTCGTGTTCGAGCGCGACGGCGAGTACTGGCTCTCGCTCACGTACACGAGCAGCGGGGCGGGTCCCGCGGACTACCACGAGACCTTGCTCTTCCGCTCGACGAACCCGTTCGACTTCGGCGGCTACGGCGGCGATCCGCGCGAGGCCGCCGCTCGCCTCGAGGCGCACGCACCCGAGTACCTGCGCGACCCCGACACCGAGCGGTGGTACGTGACGAGCGCCGGCTGGCCCGGCGAGCGCTTCGGCACCGTGATCCCCGGAAGCGTCGCGATCCGCGAGCTCGACTGGGTGGAGTAGGGCGGGTCTAGTTCGCGACGCCGGGCGGGAGCTCGACCTTCGCGCCGCCGAGGTTGAAGCTGACGACCACGGGCGGGACGCGGAGGCCCGGCTCGGAGGCTTGCAGCGACAGCCGCTGCGCGTGCCGTTCGTCGCCCGCGAGCGTGAGCTCGGCGGCGCGGTCGAGCAGCGCCAGCTCGGCGGTGTCGCTCTCGTGCGGGTCCTTCATCAAGCCCCAGCCGTCCCAAGGCAGCAGCTCGCGCTTCGCGAACGCGGCGAGATCGCGCACCACGTTGCCGCGCACGAACCACAGGCCGCGCAGATCCATGATCCCGAAGAGGTGCGGGTCCGCGCCGCCGCTCCGGCAGCGCTGCCACGCGGCGCCGCCTACGAGGAACTCGTTCCGGGGCACGTCGAGCGGGTCGAACGGGACCTTGAAGGCGTCGCACTGCTGCGGATCGAGCTGCGCGTCCACCAGATGCCATGCCCCGTGCGCGTCGTTCCAGACCTCGCAGACCCAGTGATCGGTGAAGTTCGACCGGTCGAACCACGCGCCGAAGCCACAGCGACCTCGAGCCGGCACCCCCCGCGCGCGCAGGAGCGAGCACAGCAACACCGTGAAGTGGCGGCAGTTGCCGACGAAGCGCTGCTCGGGCGCCCGCGGCTTCGAGAGCGGCGATGCGTCGAGCGCGAGGATGCGGTCGATCATCTCCGACGCCGGGCGAGTCTCGAGCTCGCCGTGCCGCATGGCCTTCGAGTCGAGCCCGTAGAGGTGGCCGAGGAACGGGTGCACCACCAGCCCTTGCACGACCCGACACAGGCCCGCGAGGTCGCCCGGAAGATCGCGCGCGCGCGCGGCGTGCGCGCCGAGATCGGTGAGCGGCCCCGGCTGCGCGTAGTAGCGGAGCGATTCCGCGGCGGATGACGTCATGCGTCCGTCCTCTCCTTCGCCAGGTGCTCGCCGAGCAGCGTGAGCGTGGAGTTCCAGCCGCCCGCGTGCGAGTCGCGCGACGACTCCGACTCGAACGCCGCCTGGTGGAACGTGAGCTCGGTCTTGCCAGCGCGCTCGACCAGCCTCACCGTCACGAGCGTCTCGTGCTTGGGCCGGCCGTCGGCGTCCTCCCACGCGTACGTGAAGACGAGCCGCTCCGGCGGAACGATCTCGCGGAACACGCCGCCCTGCCAATGGTCGCTGCCATCGGGCCAGCGCATGCACGAGCGCCACGCGCCGCCGGGACGCACGTCCATCGTGACCGACTCCACCGTGCAGCCCTCCGGCGCGAACCAGTGCCGGGCGTGCTCGGGCTCCGTCCACGCCTTGAAGACGAGCTCGCGCGGCGCATCGAAGGTGCGCGTGATCCAGAGCTCGCGATCGCGAGGGATGGCCACTGCCGTCGCGAGTCGGTCGAAGCTCATGTTCCAGCCTTCCGACATGCCGCTGAGATACTGCTCTGCGCCGGCGGTCTCGTCGACGACGCGCGCGTGCACGGTGAGCGCCGTTCCGCCCGCCAGCTCGGAGAAGGTCACCGTGTTCAGCACCTGGAAGAGCGGCTTGCCCGCGTCGTCCAGCGCGGCGCTGGTGAAGACCAGTCGCTCCGGCGCCACGACCTCACGGAACACGCCCGACATCGGATAGACCACGCCGTCGGGCGCGCGCATGTGGATCAGGATCGCGCCGCCGGGTCGCACGTCCAGCTCGCAGACGGGATTCGTGAAGCCCTTCGGCCCCCACCACTGCGCCATGCGCTTCGGATCGGTCCACGCCTCGAAGACGAGGCTGCGCGGCGCATCGAACACACGTGTGAGCACGAGCTCGCGCGGAGCGGAACGTGAAACGGCACTAGCGTTTTCGGCCATGCTTCTTCCCCTTCTTTCGCTGGTTCGTCGTTTGTTGGCCCGCGGGCTTCTTCTGCACCTCGCGCAGGTAGACGTCGAGGCGATCGAAGCTCTCTTCCCAGTGCCGCCGATAGTCGTCGAGCCACGCCGCGGCCTCCTTCAGGGGCCTCGCCTCGAGCCGGCTCGGCCGCCACTGCGCGTCGCGTCCCCGCGCGATCAGCCCCGCGCGCTCGAGCACCTTCAAGTGCTTCGACACCGCGGGCAGGCTCATGTCGAAGGGCGTCGCCAGCTCCGTGACGGAAGCCTCGCCCGAGACGAGCCGCGCGAGGATCGCGCGCCGCGTCGGATCGGCGAGTGCTGCAAACGTCGCGTTGAGCGTGTCGGGAGCCATCGGCTGAACCATCTGGTTTAGTAACTAGATGGTTTAATACAACCCGGCCGGCGGAGCGTCAAGCGCGCATTGGCGACGGTGGGAACCCGTCCCGACGCGGCTCCGCGATCGAAACCGGCTACGCTTGCGGGATCGAAGCATTGGTGCGGAACAGCCTGGAGATGGACTCGGACAGCGAACGCAAGAGCAGCGCCGTCGTCAAGATCGCGACGGTGATGTTTCTCGACATCAAGGGCTTCACCACGCTTTCGCAGCAGGTCGGGTCCGAGACCGCGTACTTCGCGGTGGCGGGCTGCATGGGCCTCGTGGAGAGCGTTGCGCGGCTCCACGGCGCAGCCGTCGATCGCTACCTGGGCGATTGCGTCATGGCCGTCTTCGGACACCCGGTGCCGCTTCCGAACCCGGAGCACGCCGCGCTCGCGGCCGCGCTGGAGATGCGGCGGCGCGTACGGGACTACAATGACGGGCTCCCCTTCAAGTCCCCGCTCGAGATCGTGATCGGCATCAATACCGGACGCATGGTTGCCGGCGACGTGCGCGGCAACGTGGTGCGCGAGTTCCACGTCCTCGGAGATGCCGTGAACGTCTCGGCGCGCATCAAGGCGCGCGCCGGCCTCGGCAGGATCTTCGTCGGCGGAACGACTCGCGCCCCGGAGGCCGAGCGCTTCGACTTCTCCGCGCTGGGCAGCCTTGCGCTCAAGGGCAAGCGCGAGGCGGTGGAGATCTTCGAGCTGCTCGGCTCGCGCGAGCCGCGCTGGCGGCGGGTGCTCGGCCCGCGCGGCGTGCTCGAGACGCCGTTCGTGGGAAGGTCCGAAGAGGGTGCTCGGCTCGCCGCGGCCCTGGCCGCGTTGCAAGCGGGACAAGGTGGCGCGCTGGCGTTGCTCGGCGAGTCGGGGATCGGCAAGTCGCGGCTGCTCGCGACCGCTGTCGAGCGCGCCGGGCCGCGGGCCGGGACGATCCTCGAGATCGGCTCGGGCTCCGATCTCGCGAGCGATCGGCCCGCTCTCGCCGATCTCGCCGAGGCGCTGCGCGAGACCGATTCCCCGCGACGTGACGAGGAACCGGAAGCGAGCATCGAAGCTGGCCTGGCCGCGCTCGAGCGCCAGACGAAGGCGGGTCCGGTGCTGCTGGCGGTCGAGGATGCGGACCGTCTCGACGCGGCGTCGCTCGCCGCGCTGCCGAAGCTGCTCGCGCTCTCTGCCCGGCTTCCGTTGCTCGTCGTGGTGCTGGCGCGAACGCCGCTGCCGGCGCCGCTGCGCCACGCGCTCGATTCGGCATCGGTTCTCCGGGAGCTCCGCCTCGGCCCGCTTCCGTCCGATGCGGCGCGCGCGCTGATTGCGGCGGTCGCAGCCGATGTGCAGCCCGTGACGCTGGTCGAGAGCCGCGGCGCGGGCAACCCGCGCCAGCTGATCCTCGCCGCGCACCTCGAGCCCGCGCTCCGCTCGGAGCAGGAGCTGCGACGAACGAACGAGCCGCAGGACACCGAGCGGCGCCGGTCGACGATCCTCTTCGCCGATCTCAGCGGCTTCACGTCCATGACGGAGCAGCTCGGCGCGGAGCGCGCCTACCCGATCGCCGTCGACTGTCTGCGCATGCTCGACGAGGTGGCCCGCAAGCACGGCGGCACCGTCGAGAAGTATCTCGGCGACTGCGTGATGGTGCTGTTCGGCGTGACCGAGGCCATGGAGGACGCGCCCCGCGCCGCCGTGAATGCGGCGATCGAGATGCGCCGCCGCGTGCGCGAGTACAGCCAGAAGGTCGACGCACCGGTCGCCCTCGACGTGCACTCGGGCATCAACGTAGGACTCAGCATTGCGGGCGACGTGAGCGGCACCTTGCTGCGCGAGTTCACCGTGATGGGTGATCCGGTCGACGTCGCAGACGCGCTCAAGGACCTCGCGCCGAGCGGCCACATCTTCGTCGGCGGCGAGGTCCGGCGGTTCACGAGCGAGGTCTTCGAGTACGAGCTTCGCGCGCCGCTGCAGCTCAAGGGCAAGCAGGAGGCGGTGCCGGTCTTCGAGGTGATGACCAAGCACGAGCACATCCACCGCTCGCGCGTCGGCAGCGAGCGACAGGTGTTCTCGGCGCTCGTCGGCCGCGAGGCGGAGCTCTCGGCGCTGCGCGCTCGGCTGGGTGCGCTCCAACAGGGACAGGGCGGCGTCATCAGCATCTGCGCCGAGGCGGGGCTGGGGAAATCGCGTCTGCTGGCCGAGCTCGAGCGCTGCCCCGAGGCGGAGGGCGCACGCTGGCTGCTCGGGCGCTCGCTTTCGACGGGCCGCCGCCTCGGCTTCCACCCCTTCGCGGACCTGCTGCGCTCCTGGTCGGGCATCCACGAGCTCGACGACGACGGGCGCGCGCGCGCGAAGCTGCGCGAAGCGCTCGACCGCGGCATGCCGGAGAGCGCCGAGGAGGCGCTGCCCTTCATCGCGCGGGTGATCGGTGTGCCGCTGGAGGCGGAGGAGCGCGAGCGGCTCGATGCGCTCCCTGGCGACGCGCTCGAGAAACGCGTGCTGCGCCACCTGATCGAGCTCCTGCGCTCTGGCAGTACGCTCGTGCCGCTCGTCGTGGTGATGGACGACCTGCACTGGGCCGACCAGTCCTCGCTCGAGCTGCTCGCGACTGCGCTTCCGGAGTGCCGGGAGTGGCGGCTCTTGTTCGTGAATCTGTTCCGGCCCGGCTTCAGCGAGACGTCCGGACGCATCCGGGCGGTGGCCGTGGAGGAGGTCCCGGAGCGCCATACCGACCTCGTGCTCGCGCCTCTCGAGGCGCGCGCAACGCGCGACCTCCTCGGCAACCTGTTCGGCGCCGGCGGCTTGCCGCACGCCACGCGGCAGCTGATCGAGGAGAAGGCGCGCGGCAATCCGTTCTACGTCGAGGAGGTCGTGCGCGCGTTGGTCGATGCGGGCGCGGTGGAAGCGCACGCCGGCCGCTTCCGCGCCACCGACCGGATCGATCGCTTCCAGATTCCCGGCAGCATCCACGAAGTGGTCCAGGCGCGCGTCGACGGCCTCGAGCGGGGCCGGCGGCGGCTGCTGCAGATGGCGTCGGTGATCGGTCAAACGTTCCGCCTCGAGCTGCTCGCCGCCGTCGCAACCGACACCGCGAGCGTCGCAGACAGCGTCGCGCGACTCGTCGAAGCCGAGTTCGTCGTGGACTCCGATCGGCGCCCGGGTGAGGAGTACGCCTTCAAGCATCCACTGGTGCAGGAAGTGACCTACGACGGCTTGCTCGAGACGACCCGCGAAGAGCTGCATCGCCGCGTGGGCGGCGCCATCGAGTCAGTCCTTCCGGAGGAGACTCCCGGTTACCACGGCATGCTCGCCTTCCATTTCAGCAAGGGACGCGATCTCGACCGGGCAGAGCAGTTCCTGCTTCGCGCGGGCGAGGACGCGGCGCGGGCGGCGGCTTCGAACGAGGCCCTGCACTTCTTCGAAGAGGCCGCCGGGCTCTACTTGAGGATCCACGGCGACCGCGCCGATCCGGCCAAGCGGGCCGCGCTCGAGGCGAAGATCGCCTCGGCGCTCTACCACCGCGGGCGCTTCATCGATTCGGTCGCGCACTATGACCAGGCGCTCGCGCTGGTCGGTGACAAGCTCGCTCACGGCGAGCGCGAGCAGACGATCGGGTTCGTACGGGATCTCTCGAGCGTGCTGCTGCGCCTGTACTTGCCGATCCGCTCGCGTCGACCGCCCGCGAGCGAGCGCGAGCGCCAGATCATGGCGCTGCGGTACGCGCGCGCCGAGTCGACGACCTATGCGATGCCGACACGGCACGTCTTCGACAGCATGCGCTCGCTCGCGCTCGTTCAGCGCTTCGACCCGCGCAGCGTGCCCTCGAGCGCGATGATGTACGCGGGCGCGGCGTCGCTCTTCGCGTTCCTCGCCATCTCGTTCAACGCCAGCCGCCGGCTCGCCGCCTTCGCGCACGATCTCGCGGATGGCGCCTCGCCGCCCGAACGGCTCTACGAGCGCGCCATGAACTTCACCTACCGCGCGCTCCAAGGAGACTGGAGCGACGAGCACGAGATCGCCCCGGAGCTCGTCGACGAGTCAGTGCGTCTCGGCCACCTCTGGGCGCCGGTCACCTATCTGGGCCTGCTCGCCGAGAAGCGCCTCTATCAGGGCGATTTCGCGGCCGCCGAGCGTGCGAGTCGGCAGATCACTGAGATCTGGGAGGTCTACCAGTACGATCTCGCCAAGACCAATCACTACTGGCTGCGCACCATCTCGGCGCTCGAGCTCGGCAGATTCGCCGCGGGCCGGGAGGCTGCGATCGAGTGCTACGAGGAGAACGCCGAGGACTTGCTGCACGTCCTCGCGCTCGGCTGCCGCGCGAAGAGCGAGATCCTGCTCGGCGAGCTCGACGCGGCCGAGCGGACCCTCGCGGAGGCGGCCGACATCGCCAAACGCTCGAAGCGCGTGCCGCCCTTCCATGCCTCCCGCTTCGTCGCGGCCCGACTCCTCCTCGACGTCACGCGCCTCGAGGCGCTGCCCGAGCGCGAGCGCGCCAGCGCCCGGGCGCTTCGCGCGGCGCTGCGGAGCAGCCTGAAGGCCGCGCTCGCGAACGCGCCGCACGTCGCCTTCACCCGCGCCGAGATGCTGCGTCTCGCCGGGCGCGCCGAGTGGCGGTTGGGTCGTCGCCGGCGGAGCCTGGGGCTCTTCGCGAAGAGCGTCGCCGCCGCCGAGGCGCTGGGCGCGAGGGCCGCGCGAGCCCGCACGTTCGCGCAAGTCGGCGAGCTCTTGCGCATGCAGGAAGGTCGACCTTCGACCTTCCTGGGGCTCGACGCGAGCGGCTGCGCCGCGGAGGCGGCGCGGGCCATCGAGTCCCTCGGCGTAGCGGCCACGGCGGCGAGCTTCCTGCGCGCCTGACCTTCCGACGGTGCCGCCGAGTGATCGGCGAGCGCCGATCGCCGCTCGACAGGAACACCTCGACGCGCGACGGTGCTATAAGCTGTTCTCGTCGGCGAGGTGCTTGTCTTGATCCCCCGGACCGCTGATTCGAGAATTTCCCTCGCGCGCATGGCGGCGGCTGTCGCGGGACTTGTGCTTGCCGCCCTGCCGGCGAATTCGGCGCGAGCCGCGTGCGACGTCATCCCGGGCGCGCTGAACGAGTTTCGCTCTGCCCTCGGCAGCGCAAATACGCCGTTTGGGGCGCCCGACCAGCTCGTCCAGATTCGGGTGCGGCCTCAGGTTTGCGACACCGAATCTCCGGGTCTGGATGCTCCATCGGCATCGGGCTGCATCGCCCCCGAAGCCTTGCGCGTCACGTTCGTTTTCTTCGATCAGAGCCTGGACGCCGTACAGCCCAGCGCCGTCGTGCTGGCGCGCGACTGCGGTCTCGTCACGGATCCCGCGTCGGCGGCCTACGCAGCCGCGCAGCTGACGGGCGTCGCCTCCGCCGAATGCCGCTCGGTCGATTCCGGCGCGCTGGGCCTGGTCTCCGTCCCCGTCACCGGCGGGAACGAGTGTCGCCTCAACGTCCGTCTTCCGGCGACGCCGAAGCCGGGCGTCGATCCAGACTTCACGTTGAGCGGTCCAGCGCGGATCGTCGTGAGCCGCAGCGGCGCGCCGCTACCCGCCGGTCTCGCGAGCACTCGCTGCGCGGTCCTCGCGGGTTCGGGGCCGCTCGCGTGCATCGACGAGCTCTTCCAGGTCGACGGGACGTGCGACACCAGCTCGGCCGCGAAGCGCGACGTGTTCTCGCACTTCGTCGCGCTGCCGCGGGCGAACGACTACGCCGCGATGATTGCGGTCGATCCGAACGAGCGCCCCACGGTGCGGTTCGCGCTCGACGACCGCGGCAACCTGCTCGCCAACGTCGACTGGTCCGGCGTGCTCGCCCAGGGGGGCGTGTCGGAGACGTTCCCGCCGCCGCAGCTGGTGAACTTCTTCGCGTCGATCGGCTCCGGGCTCGACGACGCCGGCCGGCCGCTCGTCCCCGGCGAGGCTCTCGCGGTGGTCGAGGACGCCTCGTTCACGTCGTACAGCCCGGTGGGAATCCAGCTTCCGCCGCTCTTCGAGCCGTCTTCGGACAGCACTCGGACGGTGACGCTGTTCGGCAGCGCCGACGCGAACACGAGCGTCATCCGTGTGCAGCGCCACGCCGGCCGGTGCGAGATCAGCGGCGACCCATGCATCACCGATGCAGCCTGCGGCGGCGAGAGCTGCGACGCCAGCAGCCCGCAGCCGAGCTTCGATCTCCGCTACTGCATCAGCGCCGCCGGCTGTCTGCCGCCCACGGGCTCGGGCGGGACGCCGAGCGTGGCCGCGAGCGGTCCCGGCGGTCCGGGCGCCATCCGCGGCCCGAACTACAGGGCGGAGATCGACGGCTTCGTCCCGCTCGAGAACCTCAACGTCTGCCGCAACGTCGGAGACTTGACCTGCCTGCTGCGTGACGAGGGCCTGCCCGTCCGGTTCGCCGACGGGCTCACGACACTGCCCGGTGAGCAGCCCTGTACGCTCGACCCGAACCCCGGCGACGCGCGCTACCCGGTCTGCCGCGACCGGAACGCCGACGGCGACATTCTCGATACCGCGCTCACCCTGCGCGACGCGCTCAGCGGCGCGAAGCTCGCGCTGCCGCCGGTCGCGGCCGAGGGCGTCGCGGTGACCTCCATCCACGAAGCCGTGCCGCCCGAGGGCCCGTTCGCGTTCGCGGTCACGGAGCGAAGCTCGCGCAACGCCGTCTTCGGGGGCACGGGCGACGGCGGCCGCGGCTGCGTCGCGACGCTCGTCGCCGAGCCCGACGAGGGCGGCAGCGACCAGAATCGCGACGGGGAGAGCTTCGATCCCGTGCTCCGTGTGTACTGTCCGGACGCCACTGGCACGCTCGTGCAGAAAGCGATCGACTCGTCCGGCAACGACGAGAAGCTCGCCGTGGTCGCAAAGCCGTCCGTGCTTGCGCCCGGCCACAGCCTCTCGCCGCTCCAGCCCGGCCTCGAGCCGCTCGTCGTCGCTGGTGGCAAGGCGGTCTTCCTGCTCGACGAGCCGGGCAATGCCGAGCAGCTCGGCGATCGCGCGGACGTGGCGGACGCCGCCCTGGGCGGAGCGGCTGCGGTCGGGCGCGGTGGCTCACCCTCGATCGACGCCTTTGGCGACGTCGTGTGCTTCGAGAGTGAAGCGCAGAACCTCGTCGCCTCGGCGGACAAGAACAAGCTCGGTGCCGACGTCTTCTGTCACGACTTCACGAACCGAGAGACCTTCGTGGTGAACCGCTTCCAGGAGCCGCCGACGCGGCTGCCGCTGTGCAGTGGGCGGATCATTCGCGCCAATGGCCTCGCGGCGGGCCCTTCCGTCTCGGGCGAGGGGGCGCGCGCGCGCATCTGCTACGAGAGCCCTGCCACCAACCTGCTCAAGAACGACCTCAACAAGGTGAGCGACGTCTTCCTGCTCGACCGCTGCAGCTGCGACATGATCCTGCTGAGCCGGAGGAACGACGGCAGCCAGCTCCCGACCGCCTCCGGAAGCTGCGACCTCGCGGCGACCGGTGACGTCGCAGCGTTCGCGAGCGGTGGCAGGATCTACACGCAGCGGATCGTGGGCGCCGCGCCCGCGACTTGCGGAGTGGGGCCGGTCGAATCCAACCGTCTGCGTGCCGGCGGCCTGACGGAGATCAGCGCTGGCGTGCCGGGCACGGCCAGCGAGCCGACCACCTCGGGCGATGGAAGCATCGTGGCGTTTCAGGTCGGCAGCGGCTCGAGCCCGACCGTGTACGTCGCGCCGGCGGGCCGCGCGCCTTCATGCATCGACGTGGACGGCGCACCCGGCTGCGACCGCGCCCGCCGCCCGCAGCTGAGCGCGGACGGCCGGCTGCTCACGTACGAGGCGTTCAGCGCCGCAGGTGCGAGCCGCGTCCTCGTGTTCGATCGCGTGACCGGTCTCGCCGAGGCGGTGGCCGACGCCAGCGCTCCCTCGTCCGACGGCCAGGGCGAGTCCGCCGCGGTGGCGTTCACCAGCGCCGACCCGACGGGCTCCGACGTGGTCGTGCGCGACCGAGTGACCCTGCTCGCGAAGCTCGCGGATCCACAAACCGGTACGAGTCAGCCCGCGCTCACCCAGGACGGACGGACCGTCGCCTACGCGAAGAACGGCGGCGTCTTCCGGACCACGCCCGACCTGTTGGACGCGACGGCCGATGCCGACGGAGACGGTGTCGCCGCAGACTCGGTGCTCGCCGTTCTCGACCTCGACGGAGGCGCGCTCGAGGTGCTGGGGCCGGCCCTGCAGGCCGCAGTCGGCGGGGCGACGATCGCCTACATCGACCCGGCAGGCCACGTCTTCGTGCGCGGCGCCGGCGGCCCGCTCACGCTCGGGGGGAGCCCTGCGGTTGCTCGCGCCGTCGCCGCCTCCGACGCCGCTGTGTGTATCCTCGGCGCCGGCTCGGGTGCCTTGTCCTGCGCGGCGTCGGGCAGCACGGCGCTGATCGACTTCGGGGTCCAGGGCGACGGCCTCGCGCTCGAGGGCGACCTCGTCGCGGTGTTGAGTCGGCCCGCGAGCCCGCGAACCCTGCGCACGCTGAGGACCGGCGATCGCAGGGAGGTCGCGCGCGTCGCGGGGGTGCGGCGCTTCCGCATGGCGACCAATCAATTCGTCGCCGCGGACCAGTGCGAGGCGGACCTCGGACTCCAGCTCAACGGCGACGGCGACCTCGACGACTGCGTGGCGACGATCATCGCGCCCGACGGCAGGATCTTCGACACGTCGGACCCGGTGCTGGGAACGCCCCGACACACGATCGTGCCGTGCACGGGCGACGTCTGCGACGACACGGACCCGTTCAAGCTCTTCCCGTTCGGCGCGGACGGGACGCTGGCGAAGCTGCGGCACCTGTCCGTCGAGTCCCAGGAGCCGGCCCTCTTCGGCGATCTCAACGGCGACGGCGACGCGTTGGACGTCGTGGTGCGCGAGTTCGTGGCCGGCGCCAACGTCGCGTTCCCGCCGATCGGCGTGCCTGAAGGAAGCACCGGGAACGTGCTCGCGGGCCTCGAGACCGGTCCCGGACAGAGCCAGGCGGGCGCCGCCATTCCGGCGCTGGTCGGCTTTTGCGATGCCGACGGCGACGGCCAGGCCGACACCCAGAACGCTTGCCAGTCCGACGCGAACTGCATCGCCCAGGGCGCCTGCGGCGCGACGCCATGCTGTGTCGACATCCAGCCGCGCGTCCTGGCCCTGGCAGACAGCGACGGCGACGGCGTCTTCGACGTCTACGACAACTGCCCGACGGTCTTCAATCCGACCCAGGATCCGAGCGACGGAGACGGAGACGGAACGCCCGACGCCTGCGACGTCTCGAGCTGTGGCGACGGGGTGGTGCAGGGACTCGAGTACTGCGACTACGCGGACACGACGATCGACCCGGTCACGCGAAGGCCGCTCGGCTCGTTCTGCAACGCGCCCGCGAACCCCGGAACCGACTGCACGCCGCTGGTCGCGGTCGAGGTGTCGGAGAGCGCCGTGAACCCCGACAAGCAGGGGGTCCTGCCCACGACGGTGTTCGGAAGCCCCGTGCTCAACCTCGGTACGACCGCGGTCGGTGATCGACCGCCGAAGATGATCGAGCCGGGCTCGTTCGTGCTCGAGCCGCTCCGCCGGAGCGAGGCCTGTGGCGGACCAGGTGGCCCGTCGATCGACGATCTGACGAACGCTGCGACCTATCAGTCCCGGCTCGGCGACCTGAACGGCGACGGCTTCGTCGACCTGCGCCTGCGCTTCGAGGTCACCCAGATGGGCATCAGCTGGACCGACACCGAAACGTGTCTGCGCGGGTCCTTCCGGGTGATCGAAGGGCGGTTCTTCGAAGCCGGCTTCGAGACGCGCGACAACCTCAACGTGAAGTAGCGCGACGGCGAGCACCTCTTGAACTGGCCTCGCGGAAGCGCCGTGGCGGCTACCGTGCTGTCGGGCGGCATCTACGTGCTGGCATTTCCGCCCTTCGGCTGGAGCGCGCTGGCGTGGCTGGCGCTCGTTCCGCTGCTCGTGGCCCTGCGTTTCTCCGGCCCGAGAGCTCGCATCGCCCTCGGCGCGCTGTGGACCCTCAGCACGGGGCTCGGGCTCGGCTCGTGGATGCCGGAGGCGGTGGCCCACTACACGCAGCAGCCGCTGTTCGTCGGCTGGCTCTTTCTGCTCGGCCTCACGGTGTTCACCGCCGCACCGTTCTATATGCTCTTTGCGGCCGTCTTCGGCCCCGTCGCGCGCCTGCCGGCGGCTCCGCTCTTCGTTGCCGCAGCGCTGACCGCCGCCGAATTCGCCCGCAGCCGGCTGCTCAACGGCTCGCCGATCTATCTCGGCGTCTCGCCGGGTGGCAGCCTCGGCTACTCGCAGGCCGCCGTGCTTCCGGTCGTGCAGGTGGCGGCGTGGGCCGGCGTCTACGGCGTCAGCTTCGCGCTCGCAACGGTGAACGCCGCGCTCGCGCAGATCTTCGTGGCGTGGCGACAGGGTCAGCTCGATCGCGGGCTGTGGATCGGCGTCGCGCTCGCAGGCGCGGTGGCGATCGGAGCGATCGTGTCCGGCGAGGTGGCGCTGCGCGGCGCCGAAGATCCCCGCGGTCCGCATGCGGTCGAGGTCGCGCTCGTGCAAGCCGCCCTCGACCCGAACGCCCGCTGGGGAGAACAGGGCGCCTACCGCACGCTCGAGGTTCACCTGCGCATGACGCAGGAGCTTCTGGCGGAGCACGCGCCCGCGGTCGTGTTCTGGCCCGAAGCGTCGGTCACGTTCTTCCTGGAGCAGGAGACGCTCTACCGCAGCGCGATCGCGCGCCTGCTCGCACGGAGCGGCACGGAGCTCGTGCTCGGCGCACCGCGCTCCGAGGGCCCTGACGGCGGCGCGCCCTATCGCAACAGCGTCTACGTCGTCGACGGAACCGGTGAGATCCACGGGCGCTACGACAAGGAGTACCTGCTCCCGTTCATGGAATACTCTCCGCTCGGCATCGACCTCCTTCGGCGCAGCTTCGGCCGCCTGCGCGTGTTCTCCCCGGGCGGCGAGACGGAGCCCCTGCCGACGCGCGCAGGCGAAGCCGGCATCCTGGTCTGCAACGAGGCGATGCTTCCCCAGTTCGCAGCCGAGCGAGTCGCGGCCGGGGCGCAGTATCTCGTGAATCCCTCGAACGACGGCTGGATCCCGCACCCGAGCTATCTCGGCCAGCAGTTCGACATGGTGGCGCTGCGCGCGGTCGAGCAGCGCACCTATCTCGTGCGCGTGAGCGACGTCGGTCCGTCGGCGATCGTCGATCCGTGGGGGCGTGTGCAAGGCCGCACGGAGCCGCTCACGCGCGGCGTGCTGCGCGGCTGGATCCAGCCCTCGCGCGAGCGCTCGTTCTATGGGCGCACTGGAGACCTCTTTGCCGCGCTCTGCGCACTCGCGACGGCGGCGGGCATCGGCTGGGCGTGGCGGCGCGGCCGTCAGTCACGCGGCCGATCGCCGTGATGCTTGCCGGTGAGCAGCCATGCCAGCCCGCCGACGAGAAATCCGACCCCCGCACCGGAGGCCAGGTTGGCGCGCATTCACGTGAACCCGCAGCCGGGCATCGCCAGTGAGATCACGGTGAGCGGGAGCAGCGCGAGCAGTCCACACAGCGGTCCGCGCACGTACCAGGCGCGAGGCCAGATCGTGGCGCCCACCCAGAACCCGATCGAGCAGCGCGCGAGATGGAACCCCCAGACGGCGATGCGGCCCTCGATGTAGAGGACGTTGAACTTCTCCGCGATCGGGCCGTGCAGCAACGACGGCAGCCAGCCAACTGCCAGCCCGAGCGCCACGCACGTCGCCAGGTAGGGCGCGTTCGCGAGGATCGGCCTGCGCGTCGCGGTCCCGCTCACCGCGCACCGTCGCCGTGCAGCACGTCGGAACCGCGCCCCGCGACCACGTGGAAGGCCTGCGTCCGGTTCGTGAGCAGGAAGTGATGCGAGCCCCACAGGTACAGCAGGAACGCGCGCACGGCCGCCTCTCCGTGGTGGGCGGCGAGCCGTGCGCGGACCGCCTCCAGGCGGCGTGCCCAGTCGCGCACCGTGTACGCACAGCTCAGCGTGTCCTCTTCGAGCGCGAGGACGGTCATCCCGGCGCGTCTCACCGCACGCAACAGACCGGGCAGATCGACGTAGTGACTCACGCCCGGGAAGATGTGGCGGCGGAGGAACCGGCCACTCATCCGCCCTTCTGGAGAGGTCACGAAGTCCGCGTAGATCCGACCGTCCGCCGTGAGGTGGCGCGACAGGAAGCGCGCGAGCCTGCGCAGCCCGGGCATGTGCTCGAGGCTTCCCATGAAGACCGCCGCGTCGAAGTCCTGTTCCGGGTGGTAGTCGAGGAAGTCGACCAGCTCCACCGTGCAGGGCAGCTGCTTCTTGCAGATGAGGTCCCCGACGAACTCGTACTGCGCGCGCGAGATGGTGATGCCGTGGACCGCCACGCCGCGCGTCCCCGCGTACTCGAGAAAGCTCCCCCAGCCACAGCCCATGTCGAGCACCCGGCTGCCGCGCTCCAGGGCCAGCGCATCGAACGCGTACCGCAGCTTGCGCGTTTCCGCTTCGGCGAGGTCGTCGTCCGGTGAGACGTAGAAGCCGTGCGTGTAGCATCGCGCGGGCCCGAGCCACGACAGGAAGAACTCCGGTGGCCGGTCGTAGTGAAACGCGACCGACGCGCGGTTGAAGCGCCGGCGATCGAAGAGGAAGCGGACCCAGAACGCGAGCGCCGCGCGGCGGTCCGGCACGACGTCGAGGTGATCGGTGACGCGCAGGACGTCGCGCAGCTCGCCCTCCACATCGACCCGCTCATCGAGGAAAGCTTCCGCCAACGCGAGGTGGTTGCCCTGCACCAAGGCGTCCGCTGCGACCGCGTCGTGGAAGATCACCCGCGTCGCGGCGTTGGCGTCGCCGAGCTCCGCCCCGTCCGGCAGGCGCACCGAGAGCACCGTCCCGTGCTCGGCAAGCTCGACGAGGAGCGCGCGGATCCTGTGCGCGGCGTCGGCCTGCGAAGGGTTTGGAGAGGAGGGGGTGTGCTTTGCCATTCGGAGAGTCCGGCTCTGGCTCGCATTGTCGCAGGTTTTGGACCCCGATCCGCCACCTTGGTACGATCGCTCCGTGCTCCACTCGCTCGACCACGTGATCGTCGGTGTGCGCGACCTCGACTCGGCAACGAAGACCTACACCACCTTGCTCGGGCGCGCGCCGTCGTGGCGGGGGACGCACCCGGGCATGGGAACGGCGAACACGCTCTTCCGCCTCGAGAACACGTACCTCGAGCTGCTCGGGCCGTCGGGCGAGGGGGGCACGGCCTCGATGCTCCGCGCGCGACTCGACAGCGACGGCGAGGGGCTGATCGGCATGGCGTTCGGCACGGACGACGCCGAAGAGTGCGCGCGAGAGCTCCGCGCACGTGGACTCACGCCGACCGATCCGATCCCCGGCACCGGCCGCGACCCCGAGCGGCCGCACGAGCGCGCGTGGAAGAACGTGATCCTGCCGCAAGGCGAATCGCGCGGGCCGCTCATCTTCGCGATCGAGCACCTCTCGCCACCTGACGCACTGCCGATGGCGGAGCCGCTCGCGTCGAAGGACGCGATCGTCACCGGCCTCGATCACATCGTCGTGAACACCCAGGACGTCGAGGCGACGAAGGCGTTCTACGGCGAGAAGCTCGGACTGCGGTTGGCGCTGGATCAGACGTTCGAGAACCGCGGCGTGCGGTTGTTGTTCTTCCGTGTGGGGGGAGTCACCGTCGAGGTTGCGAGCCGGTTGGCAACACCGGTTGACCCATCCGCGCGAGACCGGCTCTGGGGGCTAGCGTGGCGCGTTCCCGATGCCGATGCGACGCGCGCGCGTCTCGCCGCCGCGGGCCTGGATCCGACACCGAC
>Ga0210377_10001782_pt1 | contig 19243 bp, 21 predicted proteins | sample PLM4_65_b1redo_FD_155480 | JGI IMG/M metagenome (GOLD analysis project Ga0210377, IMG submission 155480) | Groundwater sediment microbial communities from an aquifer in East River, Colorado, USA - PLM4_65_b1 redo | ecosystem: Environmental > Terrestrial > Soil > Riparian zone | place: USA: East...
GGGAGAAGGTGAAGCCTGCCGCCGCGGGTGGCCGCTCGGGGGGGGTGGGATGGTGGGTGAGGCCAGTGACCGGGGTGGGGCTCGAACCCACGACCTACGGATTAAAAGTCCGTTGCTCTGCCAGCTGAGCTACCCGGTCCGCCCGGAGGTAAGTTCGCGGGCCCGGGGCCTCGGGACAAGCGCCCGGACGGGCCGGGCGGCTCCGGCGCCCCGGGCGGCCCGGTACAGAGCGGAAACGCGCCCAGCGCCAGAGGGCACACGGGCCCGCCCGCGCGGCGAAAACCGGCCCCTTTCAGAGGGAGAATCGGCCTGTGCCAGAGGGAAAACCGGGCCACCGGCGGGGGCCGGCGGGGGCCGTCAGAGGGGAAATGGGCCCTTCCCAGAGGGAAAACCTCTTGTCATAGAGGGAAAAACGCTTACTTTGGGGCGCGTGTAGAGGCTGGTCGAGCCGAGTCCACCCTGTTTCCCGAGGTAAACATGGCGAAGAAGAGAGCCAAAAAGGCCAAGAAGCGCTCGAAGCGCAAACCCAATGCGGCCTTCATGCGCCCCGTGATGCCCGACGCGAAACTGGCGGAAGTCGTGGGCAGCTCGGCCCTGCCGCGCACGCAACTCACCAAGAAGCTGTGGGCCTACATCAAGCGGAAGGGCCTGCAGGACAAAAAGAACCGCCGCATGATCAACGCCGACGACGCCCTGAAGGCGGTGTTCGGTGGCAAGACCAAGGTGAGCATGTTCGAGATGACCAAGCTGGTCAGCCGGCACGTAAAGTAGGGGCAGTCGAGCGAAGCGGCAGTCGACGTTCAGCGAAGCGAAGGAACCCTGAGGGCCGGCGCGCTCGCCGGCCCTCGATTCGCGGTCTCCACCTACCAGAGTGACAGCTGGCTCACCGGCGTGAAGCTCCGCCGGTGATGCCGCGTCGGGCCTTCGGCCACGAGGGCGGCCAGGTGCACGGCGGTGGCGTATCCCTTATTGGCCCCCCAGGCGAACGCGGGATAGTGCCGGCCCAGGGCGGTCATGACGCGGTCGCGCGCGACCTTGGCCAGGACCGAGGCGGCCGCGATCGACAGGCAGTGGGCGTCCCCGTCCACGATCGCGTCGTGGAGGCATCCCAGGTCGGGCAGGGGGCCGCCGTCCACCAGCACGTGATCCGGCGCCAGCCCAAGCCGCGCGAGCGCGCGCCGCATGGCGCGCACGCTGGCCCGCAGGATGTTGTAGCGGTCGATCTCCCGCACCGACGCCGCGCCCAGCGCCCAGGCGAGCGCCTGGCGCCGAATGCGAACGGCGGCCGCTTCCCGCTCGGCCGCCGTCATGGTCTTGGAATCGCGAACCCCGCGCAGTCGGGGGCCGTCGGGGCGCAACACCACCGCCGCCGCCACGACCGGTCCCGCCAGCGGGCCCCGGCCGACCTCGTCCACCCCGGCCACCACCCGCAGGCCCGCCGCCCAGAGCGCGCGCTCGCGCCTGAGCGTGGGGCGGATCACTCCGACTCGCGCTTCTCCCGTATGCGGGCCCCTTTGCCGGACAGCTCCCGCAGATAGTACAGCTTGGCCTTGCGGACCTTGCCGCGCCGGACGATGGCGATGTCGTGAATGCTGGGGCTGTGGAGCGGGAAGATGCGCTCGACCCCCACGCCGGCCGAGATCTTCCGGACGGTGAAGGTGGCGCTGATGCCGGCGCCGCGCTGGCCGATGCACACGCCCTCGAAGGCCTGGAGCCGCTCCTTGTCGCCCTCCCGTACCCGCACCTGGACGCGCACCGTGTCGCCCGGGAAGAAGTCCGGCAGGTCGCTGCGCAGGCCGGCCCGCTGGACCGCGATGAGTTTATTCTCCATGGCCATCCTCATGGCGGGCCCACAGATCGGGGCGCCGCTCCCTCGTCAGTCGTTCCGCTTCGGCGCGCCGCCAGGCGGCGATGCGCGCGTGATCGCCACTCAACAATACCTCCGGCACCCCGCGCCCGCGATACTCGGCAGGCCGCGTGTAGCTGGGCGGGCTCAGCAGGCCCTCGTAGTGCGAATCGGACGACGCCGACTCGTGATCGCCCAGCGCCCCGGGCAGGAGCCGCACCACCGCGTCCATGACGCACAGCGCCGCGAACTCGCCGCCCGACAGCACGAAGTCCCCCACGCTCAACTCGTCCACCTCGGGCCGGTCGGCCACCCGCTGGTCCACGTCCTTGTAGTGCCCGCAGAGCAGCGTCAACTCGTCGGCCAGGCTGAACCGGACCGCGTCCGCGTGCCCGAACGGCGCGCCGCGGGCGGAGAGCAGGACCACCGGGCCGCGCGGAGCGAGCGCGTCGAGCGCCTCGTAGAAGGGTTCGGGCTTCATCACCATCCCCGCCCCGCCGCCATACGGGTAGTCGTCCACCGTCTGGTGCCGGTCGTGCGTATGGTCCCGCAGGTTCACCGCGCGGTACGTCACCAGGCCCAGCCGCGCCGCCCGGCCCATGATGCTCGTCTCGCACGGCGCCCGGAACAGCTCCGGGAAGATGGTCACCGCCGTGATCCGCAGCACCTACAGCTCCAGCAACCCCGCCGGCGGATCGATTTCGATCTCACGCCGGTCGCGGTCCACCCGCACCAGGATGGGAGGACGGAACGGCACCAGCACTTCCCGGCCCTCCACGTCTACCGCGAGCAGCGCGCCTCCCGGCACCGGGATCAGCGCCGTCACCGTACCCACGCGCGCCCCCCGGGAGCGGACCACGCACCCCGGGAATTCGTGGGCCGCGAGGCTGCCGTCGGCGGGCGGGGCCAGCTCGCCTGCTATACCCAGGGCGACCGGCCCCCACGTTTCCAGCGGCGCGCGCTCCTCGATCCCGCGGAACTTGAGCAGCCAGCGGCGCTGATAGGCGCGCGCCCGCTCGATCGTCAGCGCCGGTCCGGTCGGCCGGCCAGCCTCGCTCACCGGGACCAGCTGCCGGCCCGCGACGAACACCTCTTCCGGCCGATCGGTGTGGACGAAGACGATGGCTTCGCCCTTCAGTCCGTGCGGCTTGGCGAAGCGCGCCACCACGAGGTAGCTCGCCTCCACCGCCTCTCCCCTACTCGGCGGACGGGCGGTCGGTCGGTCCGGCGGCCGCGGCGGGCCGCGTGAAGACGCCGGCCCGCTTGAGCAGGGAGCGCACGGTCTCCGTGGGCAGCGCGCCCTGCGCCAGCCAGGCATGCACCCGCTCGGCGTTCACCTGCACCACCGCCGGCTTCTCCCGAGGCTTGTAGTGGCCCAGGGTCTCGATGAACCGCCCGTCGCGCGCGGCCGTGTGCTCGGCCACCACGATCCGGAATTCCGGCTGCTTCTTCCGCCCCACGCGTCGCAAGCGAATCCGTGTCGCCATGTCTCCAGCTTTCCCGCTCGGGTTCAGCTTCCGCGCAGGCCCAGCTTGCCTGCGCCTTTCATCAGTTGCCGCATCTGCCCAAACTGCTTGAGCAGCAGGTTCACTTCCTGGACCGGCCGCCCCGCTCCCCGCGCGATGCGGGCGCGCCGGCCGCCGTTCAGCATCTCGGGCCGGCGGCGCTCCTCCGGCGTCATCGACAGGATGATCGCCTCGGTGTGCTTCAGGCGCTGGGGATCGACCTTGGCCTGCTTCAGCGCCTTGGCCGGCATCCCCGGCAGCATGCCGATCAGCCCCTCGAGCGGCCCCAGCTTTTGCACCTGCCGCATGGCGCCGAGGAAGTCCTCGAGATCCATGCCCTTCTTGGACGCGGCCCGGCGCGCCAGCCGCTCGGCCTCCTGGGCGTCCACCGCGTCCTGGGCCCGCTCCACCAGCCCGACCACGTCGCCCTGCTGGAGGATGCGGCCCGCCATGCGGGCCGGATCGAACACGTCCAGCGCGTCGGTGCGCTCGCCCACGCCCACGTACTTGATGGGCGCGCCCGTGACCCCGTGCATCGACAGCGCCGCGCCGCCGCGGGCGTCGCCGTCCAGCTTGGTGAGGATCACGCCCGTGATCCCCAGGGCCTCGTGGAACCCGCGGGCGATGCGCACCGCGTCCTGCCCGGTCATCGCGTCGGCCACGAGGAGGATCTCGTGGGGCTCGACCGCCGTCTTCAGGCGGGCCAGCTCCGCCATCATCTCCTCGTCGATCTGCAGGCGCCCGGCGGTGTCCACGATGACGGTCCGAGCGCGCTGACGACCTGCTTCCGCGATCGCCGCTTCGACGATGGAGACCACGTCGGCGGTTGAGCGGTTGAGCGGTTGAGCGGTTGTGCCCGCCGGTCCGCCGGTCCGCCGATCCGCCGATCCGAACACCGGCACTCCCACCTGCTCCCCGAGCTGCCGCAGCTGCTCTTCGGCCGCCGGCCGGTACACGTCGGCCGCCACCAGGAACGGCGCCTTCTGCTCGCGCTTCAGGCGCGCCGCCAGCTTGGCCGCGGTGGTGGTCTTGCCCGAGCCCTGGAGCCCGACCAGGAGCATCACCGTGGGCGGCACCGAGGCGAACTGGAGCGGCGCCCGCTGCTCGCCCAGCAACCGGACCAGCTCGTCGTACACGATCTTCACGAGCTGCTGGCCGGGGTTCACGCCCTTCACGGCCACCACGCCGACCGCGCGCTCGCGCACCCGCTCGGTGAAGGTGCGGGTGAGCTCGAAGGCGACGTCCGCCTCGAGCAGCACCCGCCGGATCTCCCGGAGTCCGTCCTTGACCGCGTCTTCGGTCAGGACGCCCCGGCCGGTGAGCTGGCGGAGGGCCTCGGTCAGACGCTCCGACAGGGCCGCGAACATAGAGCCTTGCAATGTAGGCGGTTACGGGCCTGAAAGGGAGGGGCGCCCGCTCCCCTAGTGCGTCCGCGCCTCCGGCAAGTGCCCCCAGCCGGTCCAATCGTCGCCCGCGTCCACCAGCCGAACCCCTGGGACCCCATCCACCTGGGCCCGGTCCACCCGCCACCGCCTTCCGGGCGGGACCCGGCCGGGCCAGTGGCGTTCGAGCATGGTGGCGAACTTCTCGGCGGCGGCCGGGCTGTCCCACACGGTCCACCACACGACCGGTTCCTGGCCTCGGGGTCCCGGATAGATGGCAAAGCGGTCGCCGTCCCATCCCAGCGCCCCGGCCGTGCCGAGCGACTCGCTGCCGGTGAGCTCCTGGAGCACGATGCGGGTTTCGAACTCGCCGAAGTCGTCTTCGTACAGGGGAGCGCCCCCGGGCGCCTGGGGCACCAGGGTCAGCGGGGTGGGGTCGTCCCCGGCCCGGTATTTCTCCGGATGCAGAATCTGCTCGGTCGAGCGGGGCATGCGCGGGCCGTAGGGCTGGGTGTCCGGCAGGGTCTCCTCGAACCAACGCATGAAGTCGGCCCCGGCCAGATATGGGAACAGCAGCCCCTCCCGCAGGATGAGCGGCGCCGACGAGAACATCGGCATGCGCTCCTGTTCCTGCCGCACGCTCTCGCGCAGATCCCGCCAGAAGTTGTTGAGCCGGTCGAGCTGGCTCGCGTCCAGGACCGCCGCGAACGAGGCGAGGGTGGCCTGCCCTTCGAGCACGGCTTGCGCGGCCAGCCGAGCGTCGTTGGGCCCTTCTCCCGCGAGGATCGAGTCGAGCGGCACGTACTGATGCTGGAGCGCGTGCACCAGCTCATGGGCCAGCACCAGGCGGATCTGCACCGGGTCGGTCCCGTCTACCACGTACAGGGTGGCGGAGTCGGGGTCGAAGTAGCCCACCACCTGTTCCGCCAGCACGGCGAGGAACAGCGCCCGCAGATCCAGCGTGTCGGGGATCAGCCCGAACCGGCGGTACGCGTTCGCGATGTGCCCCAGGCGCTCGGGGGGATATTCCTGGTCCAGCCGCCGGACGAGGTATCGCTCGACCTGTTCCCGCGTCCGGATGTCGAGCGAGGGCCGCTCGCGAAACGTGAGGCCGACCGCCGCTTCCACCTTGGGGATGACGTCGTCCGCGATCCGGCGGACCTCATCCGCCGTGGACGGGGGACGGGAGGTGCAGGCGGCGGCGAGGGCGAGCAGAACGGCGGGGCGCATGGGGGAAAATAAACGGTAGGGGCGACGCCTGCGTCGCCCCTACGTGCGGGGTCCTCCGGGGTGGTCCTACCCGGTCTTGCGCAGCCGGATAGACCCGTTCACCGTCTCCATCTCGAGCGTCCGGCCGCCGTTGCCCACCCGGCCGCTCATGCGCCGGTTCATGAAGCGCCCGCGCACCGTGATGGGAAAGTCGGTCTCGATGCCGCCGTTCACCGTGCTGGCCTCGATGTCCGCGCTCAAGTCGGCGGGGACGTCCACGGTGATCCCGCCGTTCACCGAGCTGAACTTCATGGTGCCGGTCCAGTCGGCCCGTCCCATGGTGGCCCGCACCGACCCGTTCACGGTGGTGGCTTCGGCCACGCCCGAGGTGCTGACCTCCACGTCCCCGTTCACGGTTCCGGCGCGCACGTCGCTCGCCAGGCTCAGGACGATGACGTCGCCGTTCACCGTGTGGCCGTCGAAGGTGACGCCCGCCGGAACCCGGATGGTCCAGGACACCTCGACGTCGTTGTTGTCGGTCGAGCTGTTCCCGCCGCCCGGACGGCATTCGTTGGGATGCCGGCTGCGCCGCGGGGTGGGATAGACCGCGCAGATGGTGACGCCGTCGTCGTGCGGCACCACCTCGATCTCGACCTCGTCGGGATCGCTCCGCCGGGCGCGCTTGACCGCGCGCACCTCGACCTCGGGACCGGAGGCCAGCTCGGCCCGGACGTTGCCCGAGACGCCGTAGATCTCGAGGGTCTTGCCGCGCTCGATCCGGCCGCGCCACTGGAAGTCGTCATCCTGCGCCGCGGCCGGGCGGGCCGGGAGGGCGAAGGTCGCGCCGCCCACCGCGGCAAGGAAAAGGAACATGCGCATCGTGAGGCTCCTGTCTGCGTTACCGGCGGATCAACCGGATGCCGCCATCGAAGGACTCCAGCTCGACCCGGGCGGACCCATTCCCCAGCACGAAGCTGAACCGCTTGCCCGGCCGGGTCTGGGTGATCTGCACCTTGAAGGCCGGATCGGCCTCGAACGAGCCCTCGAACGTGGCCACGCTGATGGTGGCGTTGATCGTCTCCGGGACCTCGAGAAGCACGTCGCCGTCGTGCGAGGTGAAGCGGTATCGCCCGCCGTCGTGAATGGTACCGCGATAGATGACCGTGCCGTCCACCGTGCCGGCATCCACGCTCGTGCCGTCGACGTTCTCCAACGTGATGTCGCTGTCCACGGTTTCAACCGTCACCTCGCCCTTGGCGTCGGACACGCGGATCTCGCCGTCCACGCCGCTCACGTGGATGGTGCCGGTGCCGCCCTGGATCACGATGTCGCCCTCGACGCTGTTGGCCGAGACCGAGCCGGTCGCGCCGCGGATGGCGATGCCCCCCTCGACGCTGCTGGCGGTGATGTCGCCCACCGGCCCCTCGACCGTGATCTCGGTCTCGACCCCGCCCAGCTCCATCGCCATGCCGCGCGGCACCGTGAGGTCGTACTCCACGAAGGAGGGGATGCCGTAGCGCCGGCTGGCATCCACCGTCACCACCGACCCGCGGACCTCCACGGTGACCTGGTCGCGGCTGCCGTGCACGGCCCGCACCCGGAGCTCGTTCCGCTCCCAGGTGGCGACCCGGATGGCCCCGGCATGGGCGTTCAGCTCGAGCCGCGCGCCCCGGGGGACCGCGACGGTGGTATCGGTCTGCTGCTGCCACGCGGCGGCCGCGAGCAGCAGGACGGGAACGGTGATCGTCATGGGGTATGCCTCCACTCTCAGGACGACGCGGTCGCCAGGGCGGCCGCGCGTCGCAGGAGATCGAGTTTCCGGCGCATCGTCTCGGCCAGATGCGCGTTCAGGTACGAATTGGATGGGTCCTGGTCCAGGGCCGTCCGGGCCCGGGCCAGGGCCCGGTCGATGGTGCGCAGGCTCTCTTCGAGCACGCGCACGGTGGCGGTATCGAGCCGGCTCCGGTTCTCCGCCAGCACGCGCTCGAGGTCGGCCACGGCCCGGTCGTACGCGTCGTCGCCCTCGTTCCTGGTCAACCGGAACTTCGAGCCCTCCGCTCCGGCCACCGGCTCCCGCGCCATGGCCGCCGGTTCGGGGCTCCACGACCGCTGGGCCAGCCACAACCCGCCGGCGCCGACCGCCGCCAGCAGCAGACCCGCCGCGGCCAGCTGCGGCAGGGTGAAGCTCCAGCGCCGTGGCGCCAACCGGCTCACCCGGGCGGCGGTCGCGGCCGGCAGCCCGATCCGGGCCGCGATGCCGGGCCAGAGGTCGGCCGCGGGCTCGCGGTCGGACAGCGCCGTGGCGCGCAACGTCACCCGCTGGAGCTCGGCCAGCGTGTCCCGGCAGTCGGCGCACCCATCGAGGTGCGCGTCGAGCGCCTGCCGCTCCGCCCCGTCGAGCTCTCCATCCAGGTATTCGGACAGCCGCGCCGTCCATTGATCTGGGGTCATCGTCGTCCCCGTTCCTTCGCCTTCGGTTCCAGGTGCCCGCGCAACAACATGCGGGCCCGGTGCAATTGCGCTTTCGACGTGCCGACCGCGATCCCCATCTGCCCGGCGATCTCGTCGTGCCGGTAGCCCTCGACGTCGTGCAGCACGAACACGTGCTTGGCCCCCTCGGGCAGCCGGGCGATCGCCGTTTCGAAGTCGATCGCCAGCTCGGGCCGGGCCGGGGCGGTGGGCTTGAGATCGAGCGCGCCGTCCGCGTCGTCGAACCGTTGCCGGTCCCGCCCCATCCGGCTCCGGCGGGAGAGAATCAGGTTCACCGCCAGCCGGTGCAGCCAAGTCCCGAAGGCCGCCTCGCCCCGAAACGTGCCCAGCTTCTCCCAGGCCCTGACGAACGCGTCCTGCGTCAGCTCGTCCGCTTCGTCCGGCCCCGCCATGCGCCGTGCCAGGGAGTGGACCCGCGCCACGTGGCCGCGGTACAGCCGCTCGAACGCGTGCCCGTCACCGCTCTGCGCGAGCGCGACATCGGCGGCGGCGTCCACGGCTGGGGTCCGATTCACGGTCAGGGCTCCGACGCTCGGCTCATGCATGCACTCGATTGGACGGCCCCGGAGAGGGGAAGGTTGGAACGGGCCGACCTACCACCCGAGGACCGACCGGCGATACCACGCGAGAATCGCTTCCCCGGCGACGAAGGCCAGGGCGGCCCCGGCCGCCAGGAATACGCCGAACGGCACTAACTTCTTGGTACGCAGTGAGATGGGTACGAACACCACGGTGCCGAACAGGGCGCCGCCGAACACGGTGAGCAGCACGCCTTTCCAGCCGACGAACGCTCCCACCATGGCCATCATCTTGATGTCGCCGCCGCCCATGGCCTCCTTGCGAAAGGCCTTCTCGCCGGCCCACGCGACCGCGTAGAGCAGGGCGAACCCCACGGCGGCGCCCAACGCGGCGCGGCCGAGACCCTCCCAGCCCTCCGACAGGCCAAGCAGCAGCCCCACGCTCAAGCCCCCCCAGGTGAATTCGTCGGGGATGATGTAGTGGCGGGCGTCGGTGATCGCGATGCCGAGCAGAATGGTGCCGAATACCGCGCCGGTGAGCGCGTGCCAGGTGGGGCCGTAGTGCCAGACGGCGACCGCCCACAGCGCCGCGACCAGCGCCTCGATCAGCGGATACTGGGGCGAGATCGGCGCTTTGCAGCGGCGGCAGCGTCCGGCCAGCAGCAGCCACCCCAGGATCGGCACGTTGTCGTACCACGCGATGCGGTTGCCGCACGCCGGGCAGGTGGACGGCGGCCGGATCAATGATCCGCCCTGCGGCAGCCGATAGATGCAGACGTTCAGGAAGCTGCCCACCGCCGACCCCACCACCGCCGCCGCGGCTACCACGGCCCAGGGCGGCACCAGCCACTCAGCGCCCACGCCGGGCCTCGTAGAGCAGGATGCCCGCCGCCACGGCGACGTTGAGGGACTCGGCGCCGCGGGCCAGCGGGATGGCCACCTGCTGGTGCGCCAGGGCGCGGAGCGCGGGGCTCACGCCGGCGCCCTCGTTGCCCACGATCAGGGCCAGCCGCTCGGGCGGCGCGGCGCGGGTGAGCGGAGCGCCGTCGGCCGCGGCGGCCCAGATGGTGAGCCGTTCGCGCTGGACCCAGGCGGCCAGCTCGGGCTCGTCGGCGGGCACGGCCGGGAGGCGAAAGCTCGCGCCCATGGCCCCGCGGACCACCTTGGGATTGGCGAGGTCGGCCGTGCCTTTGAGCAGGACCACGCCGGCGGCGCCGAGGGCAAAGGCGGTGCGCAGCAGCGTGCCCACGTTGCCGGGGTCCTGCACGGCATCGAGCACCAGCACCGGGACGCCGGGGCCGACGCGGATGTCGGCGAAGCTCCAGCGCGGCGGCTCGATCACCGCGATGATGCCCTGGGGCGTGTCGGTGTCGGCCAGCGCGCCGAAGGGACGCTCGGCGAGCTCTTCCACGGGCACGGCGCGCGCCGCGAGCGCTTTCAGCAGGGCCGCGCCGCGGGGCGCGTCGCCCAACGCGGCGGACACCACCGCGCCCTGGATCGCGACGCCGGCGGCCAGCGCTTCTTCCACCAGGCGCACGCCTTCGGCCAGCGTCAACGCGCGACGCCGCCTGCCTTTGCGCTGTTGTAGATTCCGGACGGTTGTGACGAGCTGAGAAGCCATGAGTCCTCGCGCCGGTCACCAATCAAACCGGCCACGCCCGATTCGGAAAGGCGGCCGATGCGGATCGCCCTGACCATCGCGGGCTCCGACTCGGGCGGCGGTGCCGGCATTCAGGCCGACCTGAAAACCTTCCATCAGTTCGGGGTGTTCGGGACCAGCGCGATCGTGGCGATCACCGCGCAGAACACCCGCGGCGTCTCTGGGGTACACGCGGTGCCGGTCGCGATGGTGGAAGCGCAGCTCGCGGCCCTGGCGGGCGACCTGCCACCGGATGCGGTGAAGACCGGCATGCTGGCGTCGGCGGAGCTGGTGGAAGCGGTCGCCGCCGGCATTGCGCGCCACGGCTTCCCCCACTACGTGTGCGACCCGGTCATGGTCGCCACCTCCGGCGACCGCCTGCTCGCGGCGGACGCGGTGCGCGTGGTGCGCGAGCGGCTGCTCCCCCTGGCCGCGCTGGTGACCCCCAACCTGCCGGAGGCCGCGTTGCTGGTGGAAGACCCGGTGGAGACGCCCGCGGACATGGAGCGCGCCGGCAAGGCATTGCGGGCCATGGGCGCCGGCGCGGCGCTGGTGAAGGGGGGCCATCTGCCGGGCGACGAGGTACTGGACGTGCTGGTGACGCCGGAGGGCTCCATGCGGTTCTCCCACCGGCGCGTGCTTACCCGGTCCACCCACGGCACCGGATGCACCTTGTCGGCGGCGGTCACGGCCGGCCTGGCGCTGGGGCGGCCGCTCCCGCGCGCGGTGGCCGACGCGCTCGAGTTCGTGCATCAGGCGCTGGCCTCGGCCCCCGGGCTCGGCACCGGGCATGGGCCGCTCAATCACTTCGCCGCGGCGCCGGCCGCGCGGGCGTCATGAACGGCGTCGCGTACCCCCGACCCCCGCACGACCGGGGCATCTTCTGCAACCGGACGCTGAACCTCCGGGCCATCCGCGCCATCGGCTACGACATGGACTACACCCTGGTCCACTACCGGGTGGACGAGTGGGAGCGGCGGGCCTACGAGCACCTCAAGCGGAAGTTCGCCGACCTGGGCTGGCCGGTGGACGACCTCGAGTTCAATCCCACGTTCATCGTCCGGGGGCTGGTGATCGACACCGAGCTGGGCAACATCGTCAAGGCCAACCAGTTCGGCTACGTGAAGCGGGCGTTCCACGGGACCCGGCAGCTGGATTTCGAGTCGCAGCGCCGGGTCTACGCCCGCACCATCGTCGATCTCAACGAGCGGCGCTGGGTGTTCCTCAACACGCTGTTCGCCCTGTCCGAGGCCTGCATGTACGCCCAGCTGGTGGAGCGGCTCGACGCGCGGCAGCTGCCCGAGGTGCTGGGCTACGCCGACCTCTACGCCCGCACCCGGCAGCTGATCGACGAGGCGCACGTGGAAGGCATGCTCAAGGCCGACATCGTGGCGGCCCCCGAGCGGTTCGTCGAGCCCGACCCGGACGCGGCGCTGGCGTTGCTGGACCAGCAGCGCGCCGGCAAGAAGCTGCTGCTGATCACCAACTCGGAGTGGCCCTACACGGTGGCGCTGATGCGCTACGCGTTCGATCCCTACCTGCCGCGCGGCACCACGTGGCGCGACCTGTTCGAGCTCGTGATCGTCCAGGCCCGGAAGCCCGAGTTCTTCTCCAGCCGGAGCCCGGTATTCGAGATCGTGAACGAGGAGGGACTGCTCAAGCCCGCGCTGGGGCTGGCGTCGGCCGGCGCGTACGTGGGCGGCAACGCCTTGCTGGTGGAGCAGCAACTCGGCGTCTCGGGCGACCAGATCCTGTACGTGGGCGACCACCTGTTCGCCGACGTGCACGTCACCAAGAACGTGCTGCGCTGGCGCACGGCGCTGGTGCTGCGCGAGCTGGAAGCCGATCTCCAGGCGGACGACGAGTTCGAGCCGGTGCGGGAGCGCCTGCAGCACCTGATGGCGGCCAAGGAGGAGCTGGAGTACGGCGTGTGCCAGGCGCGGCTGGCGATCCAGCGGGCCCGGGAGGAGTATGGGCCGCCGCCGCCCCGCTCGGTCGAGGCGGTGGAGGCCGACCTGTCGGAGATGCGGAGCCGGCTGGAGGCCCTCGACGAGGAGATCGCCCCCCTGGCGGCCCGCGCGGCGGAGACCAGCAACCCCTACTGGGGGCCGCTCATGCGCACCGGCAACGACAAGAGCCACCTGGCCCGGCAGGTGGAGCGCTACGCCGACATCTACACCTCCCGCGTGTCGAACTTCCTCTACCACACGCCGTACATCTTCCTGCGGTCACCCCGGGGATACCTGCCGCACGACGCCGTTCCTCCGGGCCTGGACGACGCGCCGGCCGTTACCGGCACGTGACATGCGCGGGCCCTGCCGGGGCCCGAGCGGGGGGTTAGACTCCACCGCATGCGCCTGGTCATCATCCGACACGCCATCGCCGGCGACCGGGACGCCTTCGCCGCCGAGTCCGGCCGGCCCGACGCCGAACGGCCGGTGACTCCCGAAGGCCGGAAGAAGATGGAAGCCAGCGCTCGCGGACTGCGGGCGGTCGTCCCCGAACTCGACGTCCTGGCCACCAGTCCCTTCACCCGTGCGCGCCAAACCGCCGAGGTCCTGGCCGACGCCTATGACGGCCTCACGGTCACCCCGGTGCCCGCGCTGGCGTCCGGCGGGTCACGGGACGAGTTGCTGAAGTGGCTCCAGGCCCAGCACGCCGAGTGCGTCGCGCTCGTGGGACACGAGCCGGATCTGGGCGCGCTGATCGCGTGGCTGGTGACGGGCGACGCCGCCCCCTTCGTGACGCTCAAGAAGGGCGGGGCCTGCCTGCTCGCGTGCGAGGGTCCGCCCGGACCGGGCCTGGCCGAGCTGGCCTGGGTGCTCACGCCCAAACTGCTGCGCCGGCTCGGCAATGACTGACGGGACCCGCGCGGCGCTGCTCCCCCTCACCGTTCGCGCCGGCGTCGACCGCATCGCCCGCGGGTACCTGGACGACGCGGAGGCCGGGCTTGGCCGGCTGCGCGACCCGAAGGACGCGGAGGCCCTGCACGATTTCCGGGTGGCGATCCGGCGGCTGCGGAGCCTGCTGCGCGCCTATCGGCGCTGGGTGGGCCGCGCGGCCGGCAAGAAAGTGCGGCGGCGACTGCGCGACCTGGGCGCGGCCACCAACGCCGGCCGCGACGCCGAGGTGCAGCTCGCGTGGCTGCTCCAGGCGCAGATCGGGCTGGCGCGCCGGGAGCGCACCGGGTCCGCCTGGCTGGCGCGGCGGCTCCGCCAGTGGAAACGGGACGGCTACCGCTCGGCCCGCAAGCACGTCCGGGCGGAGTTCGGCAAGGCGGCCGACCTGGTCCGCCGCCGCCTCGACCTGGCGCGGGACGGCGGCCGCACGTTCCGCGACGCGTTCGTGACCCTCCTGCGCGAGCACGCGGCCGACCTCGAGGCGCGGCTGGCCGGCGTGCAGCACCCGGACGACGACGACGAGGCGCACGAGGCGCGGATCAGCGCCAAACGGCTCCGCTACCTGCTGGAACCCCTGCGCCCCGAGCTGGCCGAGGCCCGCACCGCGGTGAACCACCTCAAGGGTTTGCAGGACATCCTGGGCGAGCTGCACGATGCTCACGTGCTGGCCGCGCACCTGGCGGATGCCCTGGAGGCCGCCTCCACGGAAAAAGCCCGCCGGTTGCATGCGCTGGCCATGGCGTCCGACGAAGCCGGACTCAAGCGGGAGCGGCGCCTGGACGAGCGCCTGGGGTTGGTGGCGCTGGCCGCCAAGGCGCGGGTGCGGATCGACGCGCGCTTCGCGGCGCTGTCGCGCGGGTGGCTGGGGCCGGCCGGCCGCCCGTTCTTCGCCGAGCTGGATGCGCTGGCCGAGGCCGTGGCCGCGTCGGCCGGTCCGGTGGAGCACGAGCGGAAGTACCTGCTGGCGAGCCTGCCGGGGCGGGCCGCCGAGGCACCGGCGCTGCAGATCGAGCAGGGGTGGCTCCCCGGCGAACGGCTGCGGGAGCGGCTGCGCCGGGTACGGGAGAACGGCACGGAGCGGTACTACCGGACCGTGAAGCTGGGTTCCGGAGACCGGCGGGTGGAGCTGGAGGAAGAGACCACCGCGGAGCTGTTCGACGCCCTCTGGCCGCACACCGCCGGCTGTCGGGTCGCCAAGCGGCGCCATCGGATCACGGATCAGGGACTGACCTGGGAGATCGACGTGTTCGACGACCGGGACCTGCTGCTGGCCGAGGTGGAGCTCCCTTCGCCCGACGCGGCGGTCGCGGTGCCCGAGTGGCTCGCGCCCCACGTGGTGCGCGAGGTGACCAACGAACCGGACTACGTCAATCTGAACCTGGCGCGGTAGGCGGTCAGGCGGTCAGGCGGTTGGGCGGTCAGCCGGCGCGGCGTCCCGCCACCAGCTTGAGGTCGGCGGCCGACTGGGCCGGCGACGCCCACTTGAGCCCCAGCTCCACGCCGAACGCCTTCTCGAACAGCCCGGCTTTCCGGCGGGCATCCCACAGCTCGACCACCGGCTCCACCTCCGCCCGCAGGGTGAGGGTCACCCGGCCCCGCTTGGCGTAGCAGTGGACCTCCTGGACCAACTGCTGGTGGCTCCGGTTCAGGGCCACCGCGATCCGCAGAATACCGGCGAGCCGGCGCACCAGCCGGCGGTCGGTCTTGTCCAGCCGGCGGAAGTTGGCATGCGCCTTCTTGGGGTACGCCCGGCGGTGATACCGCGCGACGTTGGCGATCACCTCGACTTCCCGGGCCGAGTAGCCCGGCAGGTCGCTGTGCATGATGAGGTGGTAGGCGTGCTTGTGGTGACTGGCGTGATTCACCAGGAAGCCGATGTCGTGCAGCGAGGCGGCAGCGCCCAGCAGCTCGTGGGCCGAGGCCGGCAGCCGGTAGCGCCGGTGCAGGCCGTCGAAGATCCGCCCGGCCAGCCGGGCCACCTGCTCGCCATGGCGCTCGTTCGACCGGCAGGTGCGGGCGAAACGCCGCACCGCGTCCATGCGGGTGGGTGGTGCCGCGCCGGCCGCGGGGGCCGTGAACCCGAGATCCGCGACCATGGAGAGCAGCAGCCCGTCCCGCACGCCCCCGTCGTTCACCACGATCTGGCGGCATCCCAGGTGCTTGGCCAGCCGCGCCACCACCGCGACCCCGGCCACGATGATGTCGGCCCGCTGGGGCGGGAGTCCGGGGATCTTCTGCCGTTGGTCTTCGGGAACCTCGAGCAGCCGGGCCAGGAACCGCACGACCTCGGCCCGGGTGATGGCGTAGCCGTGGGGGTTCCCTTCGCGCCCTTCGCGCTCCACCCGGGTCATGCCGCCCAGCGCGCTGAAGGTCCCCCCGCTCCCCACCATGATCTCGACCGTGAAGGGCGGCTTGCCGATCTGCCGCTCGAGGGCGGTGTCGATCGCCCGGCGGAGCGCCTTCCAGTGCTTGGCGCGCAGCGGGTCGGACTTGGCGAACTGCTCGGTGAGCCGGACGGCGCCCAGGGGAAGCGAATGCACCTGATCCACGATGGAGCCGGCCGATAGCACGACCTCCAGGCTGCCGCCGCCGATGTCGGCGACCGCCACGGAGCGGCCTTCCAGGTTGAAGCGGCGGGTGGCGCTCTCGAACGCCAGGCGGGCTTCTTCGTCGGACGAGATGACTTCGACCCGGACCCGGTGCCGCCGCCAGGCTTCGCGCCGGAATACCTCGCCGTTGTCGGCCTCGCGCACGGCGCTGGTCGCGGCGGCGCGCAGCTCGGCCACCCCGAATCCGTCGGCGATGGCTTTCATCTTCCCGAGCGCGTCGAGCGACCGCGCCATGGCGTCATCCGCCAACCGTCCCGTGCGGGAGAGGCCGGCGCCCAGCCGGGTCATCTCACGCTCTTCGTCGAGCACGCGGTACGTGCCGTCCGACAGCACCTCCGCCACCACCAGGCGGATGGAGTTGGTGCCGACGTCGATGGCGCCCAGGCGGGGCGCGCTGGAGGAGGGACGGGCGGTCATTGGAGCCTCAGGGGTGCAGCGGGCAGCGTGCAACGTGCAGCGGATTCCGGCTTCTGTCCAGGCTGCTGGTGCACGGGCCTGCCTGCGCTGCCCGTTGCACGCTGCGCGCTGCACGTCTCTAGGGCCGTCCCCCGGCTCCCAGATACATCAACGGCACAAACCGCCGAGCCGCTCGGGCGCTCCCCCGCCCCGCCATGAACGGCGCCACCAGATCAACCGCCACCGTCTCTTCGAGCGTGGCCTTGCGGTCGATCGCGGCCCGCACGCTGTCCCGGACCGTCACCAGCATGGCGCGGTACCGGGCGAGCTCGGCGCGGTTGGACGGGGGCCCGTGGCCCGGCACGACGATGGTCCGGTCGCCGGCCAGGGTGAGCAGCCGGTCCACGGCCGCGATCATTCCGTCCGTGGTGCCGCCGGCCCATACGTCGATGAAGGGGAACGCGCCGATCTCGTACACGTCGCCGGTGTGGAGGACATCGGCGTCGGGAAGCCGCACGGCGAGGTCGCCGTCGGTGTGCGCGCGCGGGAGATGATACAGCTCGACCCGCCGATGACCGCCGCGACCGCCCGCCGCCTCACGGCAGCGGGTCGCCCACCACGCGCTTCGCGAGGTTGCGCGACATGAGCCGGCCGCCCTCGTTCACCTGGTTGAGCAGCGCGATCCGGGCGGCGTCCACCGGGCCGGGGAATCGCTGGACGAACTCCTGCGGGGTCATGGTCCGGTCCAGCGTGACGATGTCCACCCGCCAGGGTTGTACGTTCAGGGCGTTGCGGTCGGTGAGCGGCCGGAAACTCTGCATGGCGCGGTTGGCCGCGTCGTCGTACGTGCCCCAGTTGGCGTCCGCCGCGTAGCTCAGCAGCCGCAGCACCCGGCTTTCGTGTTGCACGAAGACCGCGGCGCCGCGGAGCACCCCGTTCTCCGTGGTCGCGGCGAACCCGCCGCCGGCCGAGGTCAGGCCGTTGACGCGGCCGGAGGTTGGCGTCCCCGAAATGCCCTGTTGGCTGAAGAAGGCCCGCGCCGCCTCCGCGGGGGACGATTCCTGCGCCAGGCTCACCTGGAGCACGGCGTCTTCCCCCGGGCTCACGCCCACCACCGCGCTTTTCTGGTTGGCGGTCTTCCAGCCGTCCGGGAAGGTCAGCTCGAAGCGCATCCCCGGATGCAGGAACCGCGAGCCCTTGAAGTACCCTTCACGCGGATCGGCTCCGTAGACCACGTTGTCCAGCCGGCGCAGATACTCGTCGCGCCGCACCACCGCCACTTCCAGCTCGGATGCCGGGACCGTGTCGGCGCGGGCCAGGGCCTTTTCCCGGCGGTTGGCCGGATCCGGGTGGGTGGAAGCCCAGGCCGGCAAGCGTCCCCCGCCGCTCGCCGCGGAGACGCGCTCCAGCACGCCGAACACCTCGGCCAGCTCGCGCGGGTCGTATTTCTGGCCGCGCATGTAGCGGAACCCGAGCTCGTCGGCCTGGGACTCGTCGTCCCGGCCGAACTTGAGGAACATGACGCTCAGGGCGCCGCTGGCGAGCCCGGCGTAGTCGGCCAGCTCGGGTTTCAAGAGCACCCCCACCACCAGCCCGGCCTGGGCCAGCGTCTGGGTGGTCATCTGCTGGACCGAATGGCGGGCCGTCACGTGTCCGATTTCGTGCCCGATCACCCCGGCCAGCTGGGCCTCGGTGTTGAGATGGGCCATGATGCCGCGGGTGACGTAGATGAAGCCGCCGGGCAGCGCAAAGGCGTTGACCACCGGGTCGTCGATCACCCGGAAGGTCCACGGCAGGTTGGGCCGCTCCGAACCCGACGCGAGCCGGGTGCCCAGATCCTGGACGTAGCGCTGCATGGCCTCATCTCCGTAGAGGCCCATTTCCGCCACGACCTGCTGGTCGTACTCGCGGCCCATCTGGATTTCCTGGGATTCGCTGACGAAGCTCAACTCCCGCCGGCCGGTGACGGGATTCACGGAACAGGCGGCCAGGAGACCCAAGGCCGCGCCCCACAGGGGATATCGAAGAGTCTGCCACATAGCACGTCTCCGGGAGAGGTCCGCGTCAACAATGATACCCGGTTGACCCCGGACCCCGCCCTGGGAGACGCGCTAGCGCGAGCGGAGCAGATCCTCGAACAGCGCGACCGCGCGCGGATCGTCCGACTGGGCCAGCCAGAACATCGCGGACTTCCGAATCCGCGGGTTGGCGTGGCGGCGGGCGATCTCGAGCAGGGGCTCGACGCCCGCGCCGTCGCGGAGCTGCGACAAGGCGAACACCGCCTGTTCCTGAACGTCCACGTCCGCGCCGCTCTGGTCCACCAGATCACCCAGGGCCTGCACGGCGCGGTCGCCCGCGGCCTGTCCCAGCCAGAAGATGGCGGCTTTCCGCGTGTCGCGCGGGAGCGCCTGGTCCCGCGCCATCGTGACCAGGCGGGGCCAGACCTCCACCCCGTCAGCCAGCGTGGCCGGGAACACCAGGTCTTCCCCGACGCCCCCGGGAACTTGCTGGGCGAGATCCAGGAGGTAGTCGGCCGCCGCGGCCGGCGGGACCTCGCCCAGGTCGGTGACGTCCGTCCCGGCGTCGCGCCAGTGCCCACCCACGTACGTGCGGACGCTGACCAGGATGGCACCGCGCCACTCCAGCACCAGCCGCGCCGGCCCGTGCTCGCAGTCGCTCACCCAATCGTCCGTCGAGCGGACGATGTTGACGTTGCGCCCGTTGCCACACACTTCCGGGCGCGTGGCGT
>Ga0210377_10001783_pt1 | contig 19237 bp, 13 predicted proteins | sample PLM4_65_b1redo_FD_155480 | JGI IMG/M metagenome (GOLD analysis project Ga0210377, IMG submission 155480) | Groundwater sediment microbial communities from an aquifer in East River, Colorado, USA - PLM4_65_b1 redo | ecosystem: Environmental > Terrestrial > Soil > Riparian zone | place: USA: East...
ACGACAAGGCCCAGCTGCGGCAGGTGAAGATCGGCCTTCGGACCGGGACCGGGATCGTGGAGATCCTCTCCGGCCTCCAGGTGGGTGAGACCGTGGTCGTCGAGGGCAACGACCGGTTGGCCGACGGCGTGGCCGTGCAGGCGGCGGGGGCTGGAGGCGGTGGCGGCGAGGGAAGCGCTTCGCCCGCCGCGGCGAAGTGAGCGACACACCCAAGCGCGGACCGGAGCCCGAGGAGGACCCTCGCGAGATCGCCACGGGCTCCACCCTGGCGGACATCTCGATCCGCAACCACGTCTTCGCGTGGATGCTGATGGCCGCCCTGATCGGCTTCGGGCTGATCTGCTTCACGGGCTACGGCAGCGTCTTCAAGGGCCTCGGCATCTCCCAGAACCCCGACGTGGACTTCCCGGTGGTGAACGTGCAGCTCGCGTACGAGGGGGCCTCGCCGGAGGTGATGGAGACCGACGTGGTGGACTACGTTGAAGACGCCATCACGTCGGTGGAGGGCGTCAAGCAGATCACCTCCACCTCGCGGCAGGGCTCCGCCAGCATCACCGTGGAGTTCGAGCTGAACCGGAACATCGACGCCGCCCTGCAGGACGTGCAGACCCGGGTGGCGCAGGCGGCGCGCCGCCTGCCCCGGGAGCTGGACCCGCCCATCATCACCAAGAACAACCCCGAAGACTCCCCGATCATGTGGATGTCCCTCTCGGGCAGCCGGCCCCCCACGTTCATGGCCGATTACGTGCGCAACGTGCTGAAGCCCCAGTTCCAGACCATCCCGGGCGTGGGCGAGGTCTTCATCGGCGGCTACCGCGAGCGGAACGTGCGGGTATGGTTCGACGCGACGCGGATGGAGGCCCAGGGGCTCACGGTCCAGGACGTGATCGCCGCGATCCAGCGGGAGCACCTGGAGGTCCCGGCGGGGCGCATCGAGACCGCCGAGCGGGAGATGAACGTCCGGGCCGAGGGGGAGGCCATCGACCTGGAGGGGTTCCGGAACCTGATGGTGTCCTTCCGCTCCGGGGGCCCCATCCGCCTCAAGGACGTGGCGGTGGTGGAGGACGGCCTCGAGGACCGCCGGCGGCTGGCCCGCGCCCAGGGCGAGCCCTCCCTGGGATTCGGGATCCGGAAGCTCCGCGGCGCCAACGCCGTGGAGGTGGGAGACGCCGCCAAGGTCCACCTGGAGCAGATGCGGGCGCAGCTCCCCGAGGGCCTGAACCTCAACCTCCGCTTCGACGCCACGGACTTCGTGCGCCACGCCATCAACGAGATCCTCTTCACCCTGATCCTGGCCGCCCTGCTCACGGGGCTCGTCTGCTGGCTGTTCCTGGGCTCCTGGTCCACCACGGTCAACGTCCTGCTGGCGATACCCACGTCCATCCTGGGCACCTTCATCGTGATGTACTTCTTCGGCTTCACCCTGAACACGTACACGGTGCTCGGCCTCACCCTGATCGTGGGCATCGTCGTCGACGACGCCATCATGGTGCTGGAGAACATCTACCGGCACCGCGAGGAGGGGATGGGGAAGGTGCGCGCGGCCTCGGTGGGCGCCCGGGAGATCACCTTCGCCGCCGCGGCCACCACCATGGCGATCATCGCCATCTTCCTTCCGGTGGCCTTCATGAAGGGGATCATCGGGAAGTTCTTCTTCCAGTTCGGCGTCACGATCTCGGTGGCCGTGCTGCTCTCGCTCCTCGAGGCCCTGACCCTGACGCCGATGCGCTGCTCGCGCTTCCTGGAGGTGGGGGAGCGTACGGGCCGGCTCGGGCACGCCGTGGACAGGTCCTTCGCGAGGCTCGCGGCCTCGTACCGGCGCTGGCTGGAGCCCGCGCTCCACCACCGCGGCCGGGTGATCGCCGCGGCGCTGCTGTTCTTCGGCGCGTCCCTCGTGCTGGCCCGTTTCCTGAGGAACGAGTTCGTGCCCGCCCAGGACATCAACGCGTTCCAGGTCCGCTTCCAGACCCCGGTGGGCTCCAGCATCGACGCCACCGACCGGGCCTTCCGCGCCATCGAGGTCTTCCTGGCCTCCCGCGGCGAGGTGGAGGGCACCTTCGGGTTCCTGGGGGGCTTCGGCGGCGGGGACGTGAACACGGGCATGGTCTTCGTGAGCCTCAAGGAGCCCTCTGACCGGCCCCGCGACCCCGACACGGGCAAGCGCCTCTCCCAGCAGGAGCTGATGGACGTGGTGCGCCGCGCCACCAACAGGATCCCGGGGGTGCGCGCCGTGCTCGTGGATCCGTCGCTGCAGGGCTTCAGCCCCACCCGCGGCGGCGGCTTCCCCGTGGAGCTCACGGTTCGCGGCCGCGACTGGGACACCCTGGCCGAGTCCGCCAAGAAGATCATCGAGGAGATGCGCCAGTCCCGTGTCGTCACCGACGTGGACAGCGACTACCAGGTCGGGATGCCCGAGGTGCGCGTGCTCCCCGACCGCAACAAGGCCGCGGACCTCGGCGTCAGCATGGCCAGCATCGGCGAGACCGTGAACGCCGCCATCGGCGGCGAGCGGGTGGCCAAGTTCAAGGAAGGGGGACGCCGCTACGACATCCGCGTCCGGCTCCTGGCCCAGCAGCGGGAGCGCCCCGAGGACATCCAGCGGCTGTTCGTGAGGACGGCCAGCGGGGGCACCGTCCGCCTGGGGGACATCGTGAGCATCCAGCAGCAGCCCACCCTCCAGGCCATCACCCGCAAGGACCGGGAGCGGGCGATCACGATCTTCGCCAACGTGGCCCGGGGCGAGTCCCAGGACCAGGCCCTCGCCCAGTCCCAGGAGATCGCCCGGCGCAACCTGCCCGACGGCTACCGCGTGATCCCCTCGGGCAGCAGCCAGGCCTTCCAGGAGTCCATGACGTCGCTGAAGTTCGCCTTCGTCCTGGGCATCCTGGTGGCGTACATGGTGCTGGCCGCGCAGTTCAACGCCTTCAGCCATCCCTTCACGGTGCTCCTGGCCCTGCCCTTCAGCATCAGCGGCGCCCTGCTGGCCCTGTTCCTGAGCGGCCAGAGCATGAACGTGTACAGCATGCTGGGCATGATCCTGCTCATGGGGATCGCGAAGAAGAACTCCATCATGCTCGTGGACTTCACGAACCAGATCCGCGCCCGGGGCGTGGAGCGCCACCAGGCCCTGCTCCAGGCCTGCCCGATCCGGCTGCGGCCCATCTTGATGACGTCGATGGCCACCATCGCCGGCGCCATCCCGCCGGCCATGGCCATGGGCCCGGGGGCCGAGTTGCAGCGGCCCATGGCCCTGGCCCTCGTCGGGGGCATGATCGTCTCGACGATGCTCACCCTGTTCGTGGTGCCCGCGGCCTACAGCCTGCTGGACGATTTCATCGTCTGGAACGAGGCCCGCCGCCGCGGCGCCGGCCAGCCCCAGCCCGCGTCATCCTGAGTGAGCAAGGGGGTGCTACGCCGCACCCCCTTGAACCCCCGCCCTCGCGTCGGGAGTGAATCCCGCCGCTCGGGCCGCTGTGGCTGATGGCACCCCCTCGCCGCAGCAAGGACACAACGTCATGGCCTTAGCAGTCGCTCACCGGTCCTGGCATCGGCGCCACCGTCATCCTGAGGGCCGCCGTCCCAGTCGGCCCGAAGGATCTGGTAGTAGTCTTTTCCAGAATGGCCGTCGGCTACGCCCCCCGCAGCGAGAGGTCGAGGGCGATGGCGAGGGCCGCGTCGAGCTCAGCCGCCTTCCGCCCCGACACACGGCCGACGAGAGTCGTCAGCCTCCTCTTGAAGAGCAGCGCCAGGAAGTCGCACCGAGCCGCGCTCGTGCGTGGCAGGCCCTCGGACGGTCCCAGGACCACCTCCGTCGAGATGCCGAGGATGCGGCTGTAGACCGGCGCGCAGATCACGGTGGACACGTCGTCGTTGCCTGCGATGAAGCGGCGCGAGACGATGACGTAGAACCCCGGCTTGTCGCCACGCTCCGGCGAGCGTTCCGTCGTGCGGTAGATCTCTCCTCGAGTCATGGCTCGGCTTGCTGCTTCACGAGGGCGGCCGCTTGTCGGGCGAGCATGTCCTTGTGGCGCGCGATTGCGCTTCGCTCCCGCGCTTCCCGCCCCGCCCGCCCCTGGCGCTCGAGGAAATCGTGGAGGGCGCGGCGCACCAGCTCGGAGCGGCTGGAGCGTTTGCCGGCCCCAGCTCCGCGCCGCGAGTCCTTGCCCGTGAGCCGATCCAGCGTGGACAGGGTCGCCTCGTCGATAGAGATCGCAATAGTCTTCATATGAGGATTCTATCAGACACCACGCCCACCCCAGCCCGCGTCATCCTGCGGGCCCCGTCCTGGAGCGTCGGCCCGAAGGATCTGGTAACGGCCACAACCAAGATCCTTCGCTTCGCTCAGGATGACGGGGGCGGGCACTCCCCGCTCGGCGGGAGATCCCCCTCCCTCTCCAGCCGGCACAGCATCTCCTTCGTGAACCACTCGGCCCCCGGCAGGTTCAGGTGATCGGGGTCGCGGAAGAAGCGGTCCTCGATGGGCTCGCGGGAGTAGTCCCAGTGCCGGAACCGGTGCTTGCGCAGAAGCTCGGCGACGAGCTCACGGAACGCGCGCTCGGCGGCCGGGGGGATCGCTTCCCGGTAGCGGCGACAGACGGGCGCCGACAAGAGCACCATGCGGATGCCCTCGGCCTCCCCGTAGCCGAGGAGCTGGTCCAGGTACGCGGCCTGGATGGGCAGCGGCGCGTCGGAGGTCGTCCCGAGAGCTTCCTCGAGCCGCACCCGCAGGGCCTCGTCACCCACGTCGCTCTCCGTGCCTCGGTCCACGAAGCCGCCGAGGCCCTTGCGCTTCGCCCACAGCGTCTCCCCGAGCGCGCTGCCCAGGAAGGGCACGACGCCGCGCAGGCGGGCGAAGAAGCGCGACTCCAGGTCCAGGGATCGCACGACGTCGCCCCGCTCGCTGCCCTGGAAGTGCGGCGCCCAGAAGTCGTAGTTGGACAGGAAGACGGGGCCCAGGGTCGAGGCGTAGTAGGGCTGGAAGTTGTGGACGCCCACGCCCACCACCGCCGTCTTCGGGTGCAGCAGCCGCAGCTTCTGCAGGGTGAAGACGTAGTGCTCGCTGCTGGTGCCCACGTTCAGGATGCGGTGCGCGTCGTCCTCGACGATCGAGCACTCCACGTGGGAATCCCCGAAGAAGACCACCGGCCGGCTCTTCAGGCGCTCGATGGTCCGGAGGCGGTCCTGCTCGCGCTCGGCGAGGAACGCGCCGTGACGGGCGTCCAGGCCCGCGAAGCAAGGCCAGAAGATGGCGTTGAAGAGGAGCAGTCGCAGCGGCAGGCGTGCGGCCATCTCAGAACTGGAAGTAGATGAAGCGCATCTGGCGGAACACGCCGAAGGCGAGGATCGCGAGGGCGAGGGCGGAGTAGGCCGCATACCTGAGCGCCATGGGCTTCCCGTGGAAGCGCTCCAGGCGATGGCCGCTCCCGAACCCGAGGTCCCAGGCGAGGAGCGCCACCACCAGCCACGGCGTGGCGCCCTGGTTCTGGAGCACCTCGAGGGCGCGGCCCACGCTTGCGCGGGCGAAGAGCTCGCCGGAAACGATGGAGCGGAAGAGCGCGGCCACCATGGCCGTGGAGCCTTCGAGGGTCTGTGACCGGAAGAAGATCCAGGTGAGGCAGATCAGGTGGAAGGTGAGGGCCCGTTGGAGAGCGGCCACCAGGAGCGCAGGCACGTGGAAGCGGACGGCCCAGGGCTTCGCGCGGCCGCCCCAGAGCCGTGAGGCCGCCAGGTAGAGGCCGTTCAGTGCGCCCCAGATCACGAAGTTCCAGTGGGCCCCGTGCCACAGCCCACCCAGGAGCATCGTGAGCATCAGGTTCACGTAGGTGCGGCCCGGGCCGAGGCGATTCCCGCCCAGGGGGATGTAGAGGTAGTCGCGCAGCCAGGTGGAGAGCGAGATGTGCCAGCGATGCCAGAACTCGGTTACCGTGGGCGAGAAGTAGGGGGTCTCGAAGTTGCTGATGAAATCGAAGCCCATGAGCTTGGCCACGCCCACAGCGATGTCCGAGTAGCCCGAGAAGTCCGCGTAGATCTGGAACGCGAAGGCGTACGTCGCGAGCAGGAAGACGATGGGCTCGCCGTGGCCGCCGCCGCCGTAGATGCGCTCCACGAAGGGGGCCAGGTTGTCGGCCACCACCATCTTCTTGAAGAGCCCGCTCATCACGAGCTTCAGGCCGTGGAGGGCGCGCTCGACCTCGAAGGTGCGCGGCGCCAGGAGCTGCGGGATGAGGTGCGAAGCCCGCTCGATGGGACCCGCCACCAGCTGGGGGAAGAAGCTCACGTAGAGCGCGAACAGCACCAGGCTGTTCTGGGCCGGGATCCGGCGGCGGTAGACGTCGATGGTGTAGCTCAGGGCCTGGAACGTGTAGAACGAGATCCCCACGGGGAGCAGCACCTGGAGCGAGGGCCACTGCATGGGATGGCCCAGCAGGCGGCTGACGGCTTCGAAGCTCTCCCCGAAGAAGCCCCAGTACTTGAACGCGAACAGCAGGCCCAGGTTCGAGCACAGGCTCACGAGCAGCAGCAGCTTCCGCGAGCGGGGGCGGTCGTCGTAACGGGCCATCCCCAGGGCCACGAAGTAGTCCACGAGGGTCGAGAAGGCCAGCAGGGCCGCGTAGTGGGCCCTCCACGACATGTAGAAGTAGTAGCTGGCCCCGAGCAGCAGGTACCGCTGCAGGCGGTACGGCAGCAGCCAGTACAGGGGGCAAACGATCGCGAAGAAGATGAGGAAGTGGAAGCTGTTGAAGAGCATCGTCGGACGAGGCCGAGATTATAAGTCGCCTACAATAATCCAGGGAGCATGTTCCTCCGGCAAGGAAGGCCCGTCCTGAGAGGTGCGCTCTGCGTCGCCGGCTTGCTCTTGGCCGGCTGTACAAGCGAGCTGACCCCCGAGCGCTTCACGCTCGCGAACGGGCTCAGGGTGCAGCTCGCCGCGGAAAAGGGCGCGCCGAACACGGCGCTTGTCCTCGTCTTCGACGCGGGGGGCGACGACGATCCCGAAGGTCGCTCCGGCGCCGCGCACCTGCTGGAGCACGTCCTCTTCACTGCGGCGGCCGGGAGCGCGAGAGCGCGGACCGCCGAGGAGGCCATGAGGGCCTATCCCGCCGGATGGAACGCGCAGACCGGCGACTCCTACACCGTCCTCGCGACCGTGGTTCCGAACGCGGACCTCGAGGCCGAGCTGCGGGCCACCGCGGCCCGCATGGGCGACCTGCGCATCACCGACGAGGACCTGCGGAGGGAGAAGCCTCGCCTGATCCAGGAAGTGGAGAACATGTTCGGCGGTTTTCCGGCCCTCGCCGCGTCCAACCTGGCACGGGAGTCGATCCGCCCGTCGCGGCTCGGCGGCCGCAAGGGAGGCCTCCCTTCCGCCGTCGCGGCGATCACGACGATGGAGCTCGACGCCGCCCAACGGGCCCGCTACACGTCGTCCACCGCGCACCTGGCCGTCGCGGGTGGCTTCGATCCGAAGCGTGCTCGCGCCTGGATCGAGAGGGAGTTCGGCCCCCTCGTGGCCGGCTCCCCATCCTCGGCCAGGCCCGCCCCTGGCGCCGTCACTCCAGGCCTGCGCGTCGTCGCGATCACGCCGCGACAGCCGATGGGCAAACCCGTCGTCAGCCTCGCCTACGGCGCCCCGCGTCCCAACGACGACCTGTACCCTGCGTTTCTCGTGCTCGCCGCACGCCTCGCGACGCGCCTGGTTCCCTCCGTGCCCTCCGAGCTGCCGCCGCCGTTCGCCTACTCGTTCCTCGACGATCCCGAGGTCCTGTTCGTCAACGGCGTCGTCCAGCCGGGCGAGACCCCCGAGTCCGCGGTTGCGCGGCTCGACGGCCGAGTCGCCACCGTCGTTTCCGCGGGCCTCACTCCCGCCGACATCGCCGCGGCCCGCAACGTCTACGGCACGATGCTGGGGGCCGAGCCGATGCCCGCGATGATGCTGAGGCACAACCCCTACGGGGTCGGCTTCTCCCTCGCCCGTCGCGAGCAGATGGGCATCGACGGCGTCGCGCTCGGCGCTCGATGGAAGGCGATGTCCGACGGTTCGCTCCGCGCCGCTGCGGCCGTCTTCGCGCCGGAGCGGCGCGCGGCCGTGGTCGTCACGGCAGCGCCTTAGAGGCGCAGGATCCGTCAGGCCAGGGCCAGCGCCACGCGCAGCCCCTGGTCAAGAAAGCGCAGCCGCGCCGGCTTCAGGCTGGCGACGTAGTCCGTCAGCAGGGGCTTGGGGAGACTGACGAGCGCATCGCAGTGGATGCTCGACTCATGCTCGCTTCAAACTTCGGCCTGATACGTCAGGACGTCGTCCATCTCGCGGTTGAGGGCGTCTGCCGCGTCGTTGAGGATTTCCAGGTCGCGTGCTTCCCTCGCTGCCCGGGCGCGTCGGGCGAGGAACTCACGAGCGGCAACCTTCATGACACGGGAGCGAGTTCGGTTGCGACTCGTGGCCCGGTCTATCGCCCGCAGCACCCTCTCGTCGATCGTGATCGATGTCTTGACTCTCATATCCCAAAACATACTACCCACGGGGCGCCGCAGGAACGGCCCCGTGTCCGGCCAGGGCGGCCACGAGCTGCGCCACGACGCGGGCCCAGGCGCTGGTGAAGTAGGGGTAGGCGGTCTCCCAGGCGCCGCCGCGTCGGAAACCATAGTGGGCCAGCTTCAGGTGCGTGCGCCCCTCGGGCAGCGGCTCGAGGGAGATCTCCACCCAGGTCGGCAGCGGACGGGCGTTGCGCTCCGCGGGCGCCATGTAGGGCGGCCGCTCCGGCCCCAGCCCGTCCTGCCCCACGAACGTGATCCACTCGAAAGCCAGGCTGCGCCCCGGCTCGAAGCGCAGGATGCGCGCCCCCTTCGTGCCCAGGGACAACCCCTCGGGGTCGGCCCCGGGGGTGAAGATGAGCGTGTAGGCCCCCCCCACTCGGGGCTCCACGACGGCCTTCGGGCCGAAGAACATCTTCAGGCCTTCGGCCGTGGTCCAGGCTTCGAAAACCCTCTGCGGAGCGGCGTCCACCGTGGCCTCCACCACGACGGTGCGGTCCGTCCGGGTCTTCCCTTCCCAGAGCCGGCCCTCGTCCCCGGCCCAGACGGGAGCCAGGAGCGTCCCGGTCCCGGCCACCAGCAGCGGCAGACGCTCGAACATGATCATCGTCTCCTCCTCGAGGAGACAATGGCGGCACGCCGGGTTTCTCGCCGGCCGAGCTATTTTTTCGCGGCCAGATGCTTGAGGGCGACACCCAGGTTGTGCTGGGCCTCGGCGAAGTCGGGCCGGAGCCGGATGGCCTCGCGAAACGCCAGCACGCCGTCCTCGTAGCGGCCCAGGGACGAATAGGCCGCGCCCAGGTTGTTGTGGGCCTCGGCCATGTCCGGCTTGAGCCGGACAGCCTCGGCGTAGCTGGCGAGCGCCTCTTCGGTACGGCCCTGGGAATCGATCGCCATCCCCAGGTTGTTGTGGGCGCGCGCGAAGCGCGGCTTCAGGCGGATCGTCTCCCGGAGCTCGGCTTCGGCCTCCCCGAAGCGGCCGCCCGCGGAGAGGGCGTCGCCCAGGTTGTAGTGGGCCAACCAGGAGTCGGGCACGGCTCGCACCGAGGAGGAGAACAGGCTCAAGCTGTCGTGCCAGACCCCGACCTGTTGCCGCGTGCGGACGGCGAGCGCGAGCAGGATCGCCACGGTCACGACCCCCACGGCCGGCCGCGCAGCCGGATGCCGGGAGAGGAGCGCCGCGCCGCCCCAGGCGATCGCGATGAACAGCCCGATCAGCGGAACGTAGGCATAGCGATCCGCCATGGCCTGGCTCCCCACCTGGACGATCCCGATCACGGGCACGAGCGTCCCCAGGTACCAGAACCAGCCCACGGCCAGGTACGGCTCCCGCCGAGCCCGCCAGGCCACCACGGCGGTTACCCCGAGCAGGCACACGGCCGCCGCCGCGACCAGCCCCAGCGGGAGCCCGGTCTCCCGGAGCGGGTAGAAGGCGGCGAGGCGGGCGGGCCACAGCATCTTCGAAACGTAGGCGACGTACGAGACGAGGGCGTTCGCCGCGCGGACCCCCGCTGGGATCCTGTCCATCGGGATGAGCGCGCCCATCTCCCGCTGCGACTGGATCGTGAGGAGGCTCGCGAGGGCGGACAGCAACAGGAGCGGCAGCTTCTCCAGCACCAGCCGGCCCAGGGACACCCGGCCGAGCCGCCCGAGGGGCCAGAAATCGAGCAGCAGCAGGACGAGTGGAAGCGTCACGGCCATGGGCTTGGACAAGAGCGCCGCCAGGACCACGGCCGCCAGGACGAGGTACCGGACCGGACCCGGGCGCCGCGCGTAGGCGCCGTAGGCGGCGAGGGCGAGGATGGAAAAGAACGCGCTCAGGACGTTCTTGCGCTCCGACACCCAGGCCACCGACTCGACGTTCAGGGGATGCAGGGCGAACAGCGCGGCCACCAGGACGCTCGGCCACGTTGCGCCCGTGAGGAAGCGCAGCGTGAGGAAGAGGAGCACCGCGCTCGCGGTGTGGATGAGAAGGCTGGTTCGGTGATGGCCCGCCGGCTGCAGGCCGAAGAGCTCGCAGTCCAGCATGTGGGAGATCCAGGTGAGGGGGTGCCAGTAGGAATGCCCCGCGGAGAAGGCCCAGGCCAGGGACTCCCGGGACAGGCCCTCGTGGACGTGGGGGTCCCCGACGTAGATGTCGTTGTCGTCGTAGTCGACGAAGCCGTTGCCCACGACGGGCGCGTACGTGACCAGGGTCGCGGCGGCGATGGCGAGGGCGAGGGGCCAGCTCCGACCGCTGCAGAAGGCCAGCAGATGTTCCCCCGTCATGAACAGCGGAGAGCATAGCATCCGGGAACCGACTGCGACCCCGAGGACGACACCACGATGTTGCCGGCCCGGCGCTGACACCGCGCCGACACCGTTGACACGCAGCAGCCGGCGGGACTAACCTCCGCCCATTCGCGACGCTCTTCCGGACCGCGAAAGGTCCACGAACGAGAGGATGTCATGCTGAGGATGATCGCCAAACTGATGTCCGCCGGCGTCGTTGTCGTAGCCCTCGCCGCCGCGCTGCCCACGCCGCTCCTGGCCCAGTCCCAGTCCGCCGGCGGGACCATCGAAGGCACCATGAGCGACGAGTCCGGGGCCGTGCTGCCCGGCGTGACCCTCACGATCCGGAACCAGGCCACGGGCATCGCGCGTGAGACGGCCTCCGACGAGACGGGCACCTTCCGCGCGCCGCTGCTGCCGGTGGGCAGCTACGAGCTGGCCGCGGGCCTGTCGGGCTTCGCCACCCTCAAGCGGCCCGACCTGCAGCTCACCATCGGCCAGACCCTGACCCTGAACCTGACGTTGAAGGTCGCCGGGGCGGAGGAGACCGTGGTGGTGACGGCCCAGGGGCCCATCATCGAGGTGAGCCGCACCCACCAGGCCTCCACGGTCGGCGAGCGCGCCGTGGCCAACCTGCCGGTGAACGGCCGCAACTTCATCGACTTCGTCCTGACCACGCCCGGCGTGACCCGGGACGTCCGCGGGGGCGACATCAGCTTCGCCGGACAGCGTGGGACGCTGAACAGCCTGGTGATCGACGGCGCCGACGACAACAACACGTTCTTCGGCCAGACCCTGGGCCGAACGGGCTCGGGCCGCGCTCCCTACCAGTTCAGCCAGGACGCCGTGCAGGAGTTCCAGGTGAACCGCAACGCCTATTCGGCGGAGTACGGGCGGGCGGGCGGCGCGGTGATCAACGTGGTGACGAAGTCAGGCACCAACGAATTCCACGGCTCGGCCTTCGAGTTCTTCCGGGACAAGAGCCTGAACGCCAACAGCTACGCCAACAAGATCATCCGCAACGACTCGGTGGACCCCCCCATCCCGCCTCGGCCCAAGGCGCCGTTCCGCATCAACCAGTTCGGCGCGTCGTTCGGCGGGCCGATCGTGAAGGACAAGGCGTTCTTCTTCCTGTCCTACGACGGGCAGCGGCAGACGATTCCGAACCCGGTGGATCTGGTGCTTCCCTCCAACTTGCCCACGGATCCGAACACCCAGGCCGGGCTGGAGACGGTGGAGACCAAGGCGAACGACTATGATCGCACCCGGGACCAGAACGTCTTCCTGGCCAAGGTGGACTGGCAGCTCGACTCGAAGCACCGCCTGAGCGTCCGTTACAACCACCAGAACTTCACCGGCGGGAACGGCGAAACGAGCGGATCCACCAACGCCGAAGAGCACAGCGGGAACGCCCTGGTGCGCACGCGCACCGTGAACGCCTCGCTGTCGTCGGTGTTCACCCCCACCTTCTTCAACGAGTTCCGCACGCAGTTCGCCCGAGACCAGGAGCCCGGCGAGGCCAACACCAACGATCCCGAGACCGTCGTCAACCAGGGCGGCCAGCGGGTGCTGACCTTCGGCCGCAACAACTTCAGCCCGCGGGAGACCACCATCAAGCGCTTCCAGGTCGCCGACACCGTCACCTGGATCCGCGGCGTCCATACCCTGAAGTTCGGCGCGGACTACAACCACGACGACATCTTCAATTTCTTCCCCGGCTTCTTCGGGGGCAACTACACGTTCAACAGCCTGGCGAGCTTCAACATCGGGCGGCCCAGCGGCTCCGGGGAGTCCTTCCAGCAGAACTTCGGCGGCGTGGGGACAACTGGAGCCGAGACGCACCCGAACATCAACGAGTTCGCGGCCTTCGCCCAGGACGTGTGGAAGATCAGGAAGAACGTCACCCTGAGCCTGGGCGTGCGCTACGACATCCAGTCCTTCGCCCAGCCGCCCGTGCAGAATCCCGACCCGCAGCTCGCGGCCGCCGGGATCGACACGAGCTTCCTGAAGACCGACAAGAACAACTTCGGCCCGCGCCTGGGGCTTGCCTGGAACCCGAACCCGAAGACGGTGGTGCGCGTCGGTTACGGGCTCTTCTACGGGCGCACCCCCTCGATCATGGTGGGCACGGCCCACTCCAACAACGGCGTCAACGTGATCTCGGTCCGGCTGACTGGCAACCAGGTGCCGACCTACCCGGCCGTCCTCCCGGCGCCTCCGCAAGGCGTGGCCGGCGTGAAGCCCAGCATCTTCATCTTCGACTCCGACTACCAAAACCCCGAGGTGCACCAGGCCAGCGCCGGCGTGGAGCGCGCCTTGAGCGAGGACTTCTCGATCGCGGCCAGCTACCTCTTCGTGGCCGGGCGCAAGCTGCAGCGCTCCCGCGACTTCAACATCGGCACACCCGTGGCGACCGAGGTGCCGATCCTTGGGGGCGGCGCCCTGACCGTGGAGCGGTTCCCGTCCACGCGGCCCTTCGCCAACTTCGACCGCATCATCCGCTTCGAGAGCACGGCGGAGTCCACCTACAACGGCGTCAACCTGGAGCTCCGGAAGCGCTTCGGCGGCAAGCTGCAAGCGAGCCTCGCCTACACCCTCGGCAAGGTCGAGGACACCAAGCCCGACGCCACGGCCGTGGTGCCCGGCAACCCGGGAGACGACTCCAAGTACGTCTCGAACCCGAGCGACCTCGAGGCCGACCGCGCCCCCGGCGACGTGGACGTGCGGCACCGCGTCGTGCTGAGCGGGTACTGGGACCTCGCCTACTGGAAGGACTCCAGCGGCTTCACGAAGGTGGTTCTCGACGGCTGGTCGGTGGCCGGCATCGCGGCGATCCAGAGCGGGCTGCCGTACAACGAGCGCGTCCTGAACGACCTCAACAACGACGGCAACCGCAGCAACGACATCGTGCCGGGGAGCCGCAACTCCCACCGCCTGCCGACCGCGTACAACATCGACCTCAGGCTCTCGCGGCGCATCCCGCTCGGGGACAAGGTCAGGCTGGAGATCATCGCGGAGGCCTTCAACCTCCTCAACACCACCAACATCACGTCGCGGCGCGATACCTTCTACAACCTCACGAACGGCGTGCTCATCCCGCAGGCGAACCTCTCGAACCCGCGTCTCAACTTCGGCGCCGACGCGGGGACCCAGATCAACTTCGAGGACACGCAGCGGATCGTGCAGATCGCCGGCAAGATCACGTTCTGACCCGTTCAGAGCCGGGGCTCCGGCAGGGGGGGAGCGCTGGTCCTGGGGCTGGCGGGGACGGGCTGGGCGCAGAAAGAGACCCTCGCCATCGACGTGGTGGCTCCGAAGTCGAAGTAGTTTACGCGGGGAGGCGGCCGCTCTCGCTGAGGGCGCGGCCGCGGCAGCCATGAAGCTCGAGAAGATCGTCACGCGAGCCCGCAAGCTGGCCCGGCCGCACCGGGTCGACGACGGGAAGAAGTTCCGCCTGGCGGACATCGACCCGGGGGACATCGGACGGCTGAAGGCGGAGGACAAGGCCCGCGCCAGGCAAGCCCTGCAGGCCGGGGTCGAGGCCCTCACCGGCCTGCAGGACATGCTCTACGCCCAGGACCGCTGGAGCGTGCTGCTCATCTTCCAGGCCATGGACGCCGCCGGGAAGGACGGGGCGATCAAGCACGTCATGTCGGGGGTCAACCCGCAGGGCTGCCAGGTGGCCTCGTTCAAGGCCCCCTCCGCCGAGGACCTGGACCACGACTACCTGTGGCGGTGTCAGAAACAGCTGCCGGAGCGCGGGCGCATCGGGGTCTTCAACCGCTCCTACTACGAGGAGGTGCTCGTGGTGCGCGTGCACCCCGAGCTGCTCGAGAAGCAGAAGCTCCCGCCCCGGCTCGCAGGCAAGGACGTCTGGGCGCAGCGCTACCAGGACATCCGGGCTTTCGAGCGCTACCTCGGCCGCAACGGCACCCTGGTCCGGAAGTTCTTCCTCCACGTCTCGCGCAAGGAGCAGAAGCGGCGCTTCCTGGACCGCCTCGAGGACCCCGACAAGAACTGGAAGTACTCCAGCGCCGACGCCGTGGAGCGGGGCTACTGGAAGGACTACATGGAGGCGTACGACGACATGATCCGGGCCACCGCCACGGAGCAGGCGCCCTGGTACGTGGTGCCCGCGGACAACAAGTGGTACACCCGCATCGTGGTGGCCGCCGCAGTCGTGGACGCCCTGGCCTCCCTCGACCTCCACTACCCGAAGGTCGGGAAGAGCAAGCTCGCGGAGCTGGAGAAGGCCAGGGAGATGCTGCTGTCGGAGGGAGCCGGGGGGAAGCCTTGAGCGATGTGGTGCCCGAGGTGGCCGCCTGGCCCGCGCCCACGAGGCCTGCTTCGAGCTGGCACCGCTGGTGGAGATGATCAAGGGCCGCAAGCTCCAGGTGGGCTTCACGGTCAGCCTCTAAGCTCGTCTGCCCCTGGAGAAGGACCCGGGTGCCGAGCGCCGTGCCGACGCGGAGGCCATCGGCCAGACCAAGGGCTCCACCGAGATCGAGGTGCGGGCGCGAGTCGAGGGGTTCGTGGAGAGCGTGGACTTCAAGGAGGGCACGCCGGTCCGCAAGGGGGAGCTGTTCGGGGCCGAGCTGGACGAGGCCCAGGCCATCGGCAGCAACCTCGTCTCCCTCGTCCGGCTCTACAAGGCCCTGGGCGGCGGCTGGCCCAGCGCGCCGGAGGCCACGGCCCCGGCTCCGGCGGCGGCCGCGCGCTAGCCCTACCTTCGCACGTCTGAAGCGGTAAAGGCCATCGTAGGGGGGAACGGACCGGAAACATGCGGGTGGGGCTTGCCTTCGGCATGGAGATGTGCTACATGAAAGAATATGCATGTGTTCGAACGCGAGGTGAACGGCTACCGCTACCGTATCGCGGCCCAGTCGGTGTGGGACTCGGCTCGCGGCCGCTCGGTGGCGCGCCAGGTTGTGCTGGGGCCGGCAGTACCGCCGCCGATCGTCGATCTCGGTGCCACGCGCACGGTGGGCACACGAGCGGTCGGGAACGTCGGTGCGTTGGTCTGGGTGGCGGAGCAGCTGGACCTGGTAGCACACATCGACCGAGCATGCGGCAGCCTTGGTGCCAAGGGCGGCCCGTCCGTCGGCGAGTTGGCGGTCGCGGTGGCAATCCAGCGGGCGTGCTCGCCGGGACCCAAGCGTGACCTGGGGGACTTTCTGGATGCGAGCGTCCCGCGCGTATCGTGCCTGCCAGGCTCGGCGTTCAGCGGGCAGGGTTTTCATCGGGTAGCACAACAGGTCACCGAGCGGCAGTTGGAGCAGGCGCAGGTGGCAATCTCGAAGGCGGCTGTGGCCCGGTTCGAGCTTTCGACAGACGTTCTCGCGTTCGACACAACGAACTTCGACACCCACATCGCGACGATGACGGCGGGCGAGTTGGCCCGGCGGGGGCACGCCAAGAGCAAGCGAGCCGACCTGCGTGTGGTAGGGCTTGGCCTGCTGGTCAGCGAGACGGGACATGTGCCGCTGTTGTACCGGACCTATTCGGGGAACGGCTCCGACCAAGGAGTACTGGGGGCGTGTCTCGATGGGTTGAGTGCCCTACACGAAGCGCTCGACGAGGGGGAGGGTCGCCAACGGCCGGCGCAGCGGACGCTGGTACGCGATGGCGGCTCCTGGAGCCCGCAACTGGAACTGGATCTGGACGTCGCCGGCTACCACAGCCTGATCTCGTTGCCGCTCGGGCACAGCGCCGCGGAACAAGCGTTGCAGATGGCGGCGCGGCGGGGTGCGATGAAGGGACTGCCCGGCAAGCTCAGCCAGGTACGCGCGGCGCGGATGCGAGCCAAGGTGGGCGCGTTGGACCGCACGCTGGTGGTGGTCGAGAGCCAAGAACTGCTGCAGGGGCAGAAACGCGGCATTGCGGTGGCCCTGGGCAAGGCGAAGGCGGAGCTGCGCAAGCTCGATCGCCTCACACAGGCAAACCGCATCTCGCGCAGCAGCCTGGAGCGTCGCGTGCAGAAGACGCTTGCCCGCGAACACCTCTCGAGCTTCGTGGTGACCACGATCGGTGGAGACGACAAGGCGCCGACTTTGCGTTGGCACGTGGATGCGGCCTTGCGCCGGCAACTGGAGAAGACCCGGCTCGGGCGACGGGTGCTATGCACCGATCGACACCTCTGGAGCACTGGCCGGATCGTGTACGCGTTCCGCGGCCAGTGGAACGTCGAGGAGCTGTTCCGCCGAGCGAAGAAGGGCGGTGTGGTTCCCTGGGGACCGTCGCATCAGTGGGCGGATGGGTCGCTGCGCCTGCACACCTTCGCGACCGTGCTCGGACTGACGCTCGTGAGCCTGGTGAAGATCGCGCTCAAAACGGCCGCTTCCGCCCGCGCCATGATGCGCAGCCTGGCCGAGATCCGCGCGACGTTGGTACGCACGACGACGGGCGGCCCAGGGCGTCGGCCGACGGTCATGCTCGCGCCGGAGCTGACGATCGAACAGCGCCGCGCCGTGAAAGTCTTTGAGTTGGAGCGTTGGTTTCCAACACTTCTTTCATGTATGACGGCCCGACCTGTCCATGCATGATCGACGCCCCAGAACTCCAATCCGCATGGCCGCGATGCGAAGGTAGGGCTAGCGAACGCCCCGGAGCGCATACCCGGGTTATGCTGGTGACGTGCCCACGGCCCCATTCGGGTTCCTGCGGGTCGGCGCCGCATCGCCCCGGCTCCGGGTTGCCGATCCCGACTACAACCTCCGCGAGATCCTGAAGGCCGTCGCCGACGCCCGGACGCGGGGCGTCCAGGTGCTGACGCTGCCCGAGCTTTGCCTCACGGGCTACACGGCCGGGGACCTGTTCTTCAGCCTCTCCACGCTGGTGGCAGGCGCCGAGCGCGCGCTTGCGCGGCTCATGGAGGAGACCGCGGGCTCCGCCATGGTGATCGCCCTGGGCCTGCCGGTGCGAGTGGACAGCCAGCTCTTCAACGCCGCCGCCGTGATCCAGTTGGGCCGTCTTCTCGGTGTCGTCCCCAAGACCTTCCTGCCCGGCTACAAGGAGTACTACGAGGAGCGCTGGTTCTCGTCCTCCCGCGAAGCCCTGCGCCGCGAGTGCCGCCTGGCCGGCGCCGTGGTCCCCTTCGGCACCGACATCCTCTTCGCGGAGGAATCGGCTCCCGGAGTGGCCCTGGCCGTGGAGATCTGCGAGGACCTGTGGGTGCCCATCCCCCCCAGCAGCACCCACGCCGTGGCGGGCGCGACGCTGATCCTGAACGTCTCCGCCTCCATCGACCTGGTGGGCAAGGCCGACTACCGCCGCGAGCTGGTGAAGCAGCAGTCGGGGCGCACCATCTCCGCTTACGTGATGGCCAACGCCGGCGTCCACGAGTCCACCACCGACGTGGTCTTCGGCGGCCACCTGCTGGTGGCCGAGGACGGCGTGATCCTGGCCGAGGGGGAACGCTTCCAGCGCGAGGGCACGCTGCTCGTGACCGACGTGGACACCGAGCGGCTGCTGGTGGAGCGCGTGCGCCTCACGTCCTTCGCCGACTCGACCCACGACGTCGGGGCCGCCTACCGGCGGGTGAGCCTCGACCCGATCCCGTCGCCGCAGCCCGCGGCCCTCGAACGCCGCGTGGACCCGCACCCCTTCGTCCCCAAGGACCCGCGCACGCTGGACGAGCGCTGCACCGAGGTCTTCAGCATCCAGTCGGCGGGCCTCGCCAAGCGCCTCGAGCACACCGGGATCCGCCGCGTCCTGCTCGGCCTCTCGGGCGGCCTCGACTCCACCCTCGCGCTCCTCGTGTCCCTGCGCACCTTCGAGCTCCTCGACCTGCCCCGGGAGGGGATCCTCGCGGTGACGATGCCGGCCTTCGGCACCACGGGCGCCACGCTCCAGAACGCACGCCGACTGGCGAAAGCCCTGGGCGTCTCGTTCCGCGAGATCGACATCAAGGCCGCCTGCACGCAGCACATCAAGGACATCGGCCTCGACCCGGCGGACACCACGAGCCCCGCCTACCAGAACGTTCAGGCCCGCGAGCGCACGCAGGTGCTCATGGACCTCGCCAACAAGGAAGCGGGCCTGGTGGTGGGGACCGGGGACCTCTCGGAGCTGGCCCTCGGCTTCTGCACCTTCGGCGGGGACCACATCGCCATGTACAACGTCAACGGCAGCGTGCCCAAGACCCTGGTCCGGGAGCTGGTGCGCTGGGTGGCCGAGAGGCGCGCGACGGGTGAGGCCCGTGAGGTGCTGTACGCGGTGCTGGGGACGCCGGTCTCACCCGAGCTGATTCCGCCCAAGTCCGATGGCAGCGTGGGCGAGAAGACCGAGGACCTGGTGGGGCCCTACGAGCTCCACGACTTCTTCCTCTGGGCCCTGCTGCGCCTGGGCGCCGGGCCGCGGAAGATGCTGTTCCTGGCTCGCCAGGCCTTCGAGGACGCCTACGACGAGGCCACGCTACGGCGCTGGCTCCGCCTGTTCC
>Ga0210377_10001784_pt1 | contig 19234 bp, 13 predicted proteins | sample PLM4_65_b1redo_FD_155480 | JGI IMG/M metagenome (GOLD analysis project Ga0210377, IMG submission 155480) | Groundwater sediment microbial communities from an aquifer in East River, Colorado, USA - PLM4_65_b1 redo | ecosystem: Environmental > Terrestrial > Soil > Riparian zone | place: USA: East...
CGCTCTTCGAGACGGCCGACACCGCCGGCATCTCGAACTTCCTGCACCGCGTGATGATGCGCGGGACGAAGCGCTACACCGCGATGCAGCTCACCGAGGCCATCGAGGACCTGGGCGGCTCGCTCGACGCCGCCGGCGACGTCGAGTACATCGAGGTGCGCGGCGCCGCGCTGGCGCGCAATTGGGAGGCGCTGCTGGGCCTGGTCGCCGAGGTCGCCCTGCGGCCGACGTTGCCGAACGAGGAGATCGAGCGGGAGCGCCGGCTGATCCAGAGCGCACTGCAGACCCGCGGCGACACGCCGTTCCAGCGGGCCTTCGACGCGGTCATGCAAGACCTGTACGGTGCGCATCCCTACGCGTGGCCGAGCGCGGGCCGCCGCGAGAGCATCGAACGGATCGACCGCGCGGCGCTGCAAGCGCACTACGCGGCGATCTACCGGCCGGACCGGATGGTGCTGGCCGTGAGCGGCCACGTGCCGGGCGACCGCGTGCTGCGTGCCGCCGAGCGCCTGTTCCGGGCGCCGCCGCCGGCAGCCGCACCGGTGACGGCGGGCCCGGTGGCGGCGACACCGCGCGGGGATCGGCGGGTGGTCGAGCGGCCGGTTCAGCAGGCGCAAGTGCTCGTTGGCTATCTCGGCCCCTCGCTCACCGAGCCGGACTACCCGGCGGTGCGCGTGCTCGCCACCGTGCTGGGCGGCGGCATGTCGGGGCGCCTGTTCACGGAGCTGCGCGACAAGCGTGGCCTGGCGTACTCGGTCGGCGTGCTGAGCAGGTTCCAGACGGGACCGTCGTTCTTCGTCTCCTACCTGGGCACGGCGCCGCCGAGCGCGGACGCCGCCGAGGCAGGCGTGCTGGGAGAGATCGACCGCATCCGCGGCGAGCAGGTGAGCGATCACGAGCTGGCCCGGGCCAAGGCCTATCTGCTCGGCAACCTCGCCATGGATCGGCGCACCAACGCGCGCCACGCATGGTACCTGGCCTTCTTCGACGTCATCGGCGCCGGCTGGGACTTTCCCGAGCGGTTCGCGCGCGCGGTGGAGGCGGTGACCGTCGCCGACGTCGCCCGCGTGGCCGGGCGCTATCTCACGCGGCCCACGGTGGTGGTCCTGAAGCCGCCCAAGGCCGGCGCCCGATGATCCCGCTCAAGGACGACGTTCCCAGCCGGTCGCTGCCGATCGTCACCGTGGGCCTCATCGGGCTGAACGTGCTGGTGTTCCTGTATCAGCTCTCGCTGGGCATCGACGCGCGCGGGCCGGGCGCCGGTGCGGCCGAGGCCTTCGTGTTCGAGTTCGGCGTGATCCCGTGCCGGCTGACCCACTCGTGTGCGGGGACGCTGGTGCGGATCGCCGATGACTTTCCCCATCCCTGGGTCACCATCCTCACGTCGATGTTCCTGCACGGCGGCCTGCTGCACGTGGGCGGCAACATGCTCTACCTGTGGATCTTCGGCGACAACGTCGAGGACACCCTCGGGCACGGCCGCTTCCTGTTCTTCTACCTGGTGTCCGGCGTGGCGGCGGCGGTCGGCCAGACCCTCATCAGCCCGACGTCGGGCGTGCCCATGATCGGCGCCAGCGGCGCCGTGTCCGGGGTGCTCGGCGCCTACCTGCTGCTGTTTCCGCACGCCACGATCCTGACGCTGGTGACGTTCGGGTTCTTCATCAAGTTCCTGCACGTGCCGGCCCTGATCGTGCTGGGGTTTTGGATCGTCCTGCAACTCCTGAACGGCTACATCACCGTCAGCGCCCAGACGATGGGGCGCGGAGAAACCGGAGGCGTCGCGTGGTTCGCTCACATCGGCGGATTCCTGGCAGGCATGCTGCTCCTGTTTCTCATCCGGCCCCGGCAAAGCCGTCGCCTATAATCGACGGCATGGCGTCCCGGGTGCGGCTCGATCGATTGCTGGTGGACAGGGGACTCGTGGAGAGCCGCGAGAAAGCGGCCCGGCTCATCCTGGCCGGTGAGGTGATGGTCGACGGCCAGCGCGTGGACAAGGCGGGCGCGCTCATCCCCACCGACGCCGACCTCGACCTGCGCGGCCGCTCGCCCTTCGTGAGCCGGGGCGGCGAGAAGCTCGTCCACGCCCTGCACTACTTCACCGTCGCGACCAAGGGGCGCGTGTGCATCGACGTCGGCTCCTCGACCGGCGGCTTCACCGATTGCCTGCTGCAGCGGGGAGCGATCCGGGTGTTCGCGGTGGATGTGGGGACCGCCCAGCTCGACGCCAAGCTGCGCAAGGACCCGCGGGTCGTGGTGATGGAGCAGACGAATGCCCGCGCGCTCGACCCCCGCGTGTTCGACGAGCAGCCCTCGCTGGCCGTCATCGACGTGTCGTTCATCTCGCTCGAGAAGGTCCTGCCCGCCGTGTTCGGCGTGCTGGCGCCACGCAGCGAGATCGTCGCGCTGGTCAAGCCGCAGTTCGAGGTCGGCCGCCAGCACGTCGGCAAGGGCGGCGTCGTCCGCGATCCCGCCCAGCATCGGGCCACCGTCCAGCGGCTGGCCCGCTACGCGGTCCTGCGCGGCTGGCACGTCCTCAGCGTGACCGCCTCGCCGCTGCGCGGAGCCAAGGGCAATCGCGAGTTCTTCCTGCACCTCTCCGCTCAGGGCCGCACCGCCGCCAATCTCGAGAGCCTGATCGAGCGCACCGTCGTCGAGGCGCTTGCGTGAAGCGGGTCGGGCTGGTCGCCAAGCCCGACGCGGCCGAAGCGCAGCGGGTCGTCCGGCAGCTGGTGGAGTGGCTGGGGGCACGGGGCCTCACCGTCGTGCTCGAGAAGGAGACGGCGGCGCTGGCCCCGTCGGCGTCGGTGACGTCCGCCGGCAAGAGCGATCTGCCGGGGCAGGTGGACGCGCTCATCGTGCTCGGTGGCGACGGCACGCTGCTGTCGATGGCACGCGCCGTCGGCGACCTCGGCGTGCCGATCCTCGGCGTCAACCTCGGCGGCCTCGGCTTCCTCACCGCGACCACGCTGGACGAGATGCTGCCGGCGCTGGAGGCGCTGCTGGCCGGGGGCATGGCCGTCGAGGAGCGCATGATGCTCGCCGCCCGCGTCGTGCGGGGCGGCCAGCCGACCGGCGACTACATCGCGCTCAACGACGTGGTGATCACGAAGTCGGCGATGAGCCGCATCATCGACCTGGCCGTGTCGGTGGACGGGCGTCACGCCACGGCGTATCGCGCCGACGGCCTCATCATCTCCACGCCGACCGGATCGACCGCCTACAACCTCTCGGCCGGCGGGCCGATCCTGTTCCCCACCATGGACGCGATCGTGCTCACGCCCATCGCGTCCCACACGCTGAGCAACCGGCCGATCGTGCTGCCGGGCGCCCAGCGCATCGACGTCACGCTGCGCGTCGACCAGGACGTGATGCTCACCATGGATGGTCAGGTCGGCGTGCCCCTGCGCGAGCGCGACGTCGTCGAGGTCCAGAAGGCGCGCGCGCGCATCCGACTCCTGCGCTTCGCCCAGAAGGATTTCTTCTCCGTCCTCCGCACCAAGCTCAAGTGGGGCGAGCGCTAGAGCGTCTCCATCGGGATACCGCTTGAGCCCGTCGGCGTCGTGACCTAGCATCGGACCGATGCTGCGCGAGCTACGTCTCAAGAACTTCGCGGTCGTCGAGTCGGTCACCGTGCCCTTCACCCCCGGCCTCAACGTGCTCACCGGCGAGACCGGCGCCGGCAAGTCGATCCTCGTCGACGCCATCCTGCTGGTCCGCGGCGCCCGCGCCCAGACCGATGTGATCCGCGCCGACGCCGAGACGGCCACGGTCGAGGCCGTGTTCGCGATTGACGGTGCCGGCGCCGCCCGCGGCGTGCTGGACGACGCCGGGCTGACCGCCGACGACAACGGCGAGATCGTGGTCCGGCGCGAGCTGGCGCGCTCGGGCCGGCACCGCGCCTTCGTCAACGACTCGCCGGTGACGGTCGGATTGCTCGAGCGGGTCGGCGACGTGCTGGTGGAGGTGCACGGCCAGCACGAGCACCAGCGGCTGCTGGAGCCGGCCCGGCAGCTCGAGCTGCTCGACCGCTTCGCCGACGCCGAGGAGGCGGGCGCCCGGGTCGAGGCGCTCTACGCCAAGCACCGGGTCGCGCGCGCGGAGGCCGAGCGCACGCGCGGCGAGGCGCGCGACCGCGCGCAGCGCGAGGACCTGCTGCGCTTCCAGGTGGGCGAGCTGGACGCGGCGCGGCTGCGCGTGGGCGAGAAGGAGGAGCTGCGCGGCGAGCTGCGGCGGGTTCAGCACGCCGAGCGCTTCACGGCCGGCCTGAGCGAGGCCGCGGCGCTGCTCGCCGACGCCCCGCAGTCGGCGGCCGAGGGGCTGGCGCGGGCGGCGCGCATTCTGCACGACCTCGGCCGGCTGGACGCGGCGCTGGCCGCGCCGAGCGAGCCGATCGAGGCGGCCCGCATCCAACTCGACGAGGCGCTGGGCGCCATCCGCCGCCTGCGGGACGGGATCGTGGCGGAGCCCGGCCGGCTGGACGCCATCCACGAGCGGCTCGACGCGCTCACCCGCCTCGAGCGCAAGTACGGCGACGGCGAGGAGGCGATGCTGCGCTTCCGCGACGAGGCGGGGCGCGACCTCGAGCGCCTCGAGCGGCACGAGGAGGTGATGGCCGAGCAGGAACGGGTGCTCGGCGAGCTCGAGGCCGAGCTGGTCGCCGCCGCCACTGCGCTGTCCGCCCGTCGCCGCTCGGCCGCCAGCCGGCTGGCCACCCAGGTCGAGCGGGCGCTGCGCGCGCTCGGCATGGAGCGGGCCGTGTTCGAGGTCGGCCTCGAGCCGGCGGCCGAGGTCGGCGCGCGCGGCGCCGACCGGGTGGAGCTGCGGCTGTCGACCAACCCCGGCGAGGAGATGAAGGCGCTCGCCCGGGTGGCCTCCGGCGGCGAGCTGTCGCGCACGATGCTGGCGCTCAAGTCGGTCCTGGCCCGCGCCGACCGGGTGCCGACGCTGGTCTTCGACGAAGTGGACGCCGGCATCGGCGGCCGCGTGGCGTCGGTCGTCGCCCAGACGCTGGCCGGCGCCGCCGAGGGCCGGCAGGTCCTGTGCGTCACGCATCTGGCGCCGATCGCGGCGCTCGCCGGCCACCACCTGCGCGTGAGCAAGAGCGTGCGCGGCGGGCGCACGCGGATGGCGGTGGCCCCACTGGCCGGCGACGAGCGCGTGGAGGAGGTGGCCCGCATGCTCGGAGGCGCCACGACGACGGCGGCGGCCCGCGAACACGCGCGCGACCTGCTGGGCGCCCGGCGCGGGCGGCCGCGCGCGGGCTGAACCCGCGGGCTGGCCGGATGCGGCCTGTATAATGGGCGCGAGATCATGATCTCCACGATTCTCCGCGCGGTCTTCGGCACCAAGCACGAGCGCGACGTCAAGCGGATGCAGCCGGCCGTCGCCCAGATCAACGCGCTCGAGCCCGAGATGCAGGGGCTCGACGACGCCGGCCTCGCCGCCAAGACCGACGAGCTCCGCAAACGGGCGGCCGACGGCGAGGAGCTGGACGAGCTGCTGCCGGAGGCGTTCGCGGTGTGCCGCGAGGCCGCGCGCCGCCGGGCGGGGATGCGGCACTTCGACGTGCAGCTCATCGGCGGCATGGTGCTGCACGAGGGGACGATCGCCGAGATGGCGACCGGCGAGGGCAAGACGCTGGTGGCCACCCTGCCGGCCTACTTGAACGCGCTCTCCGGCAAGGGTGTGCACATCGTCACCGTGAACGACTACCTGGCCAAGCGCGACGCCCAGTGGATGGGCCCGATCTACCAGGCGCTCGGCCTCACGGTCGGCGTCATCCAGCACGAGGCCTCGTTCCAGTACGACCCGGCCTACGTGACGCCCGACGTCCGCATGACCGCGCTCCGGCCGATCGATCGTCGCGAGGCCTACGCGGCCGACATCACCTACGGCACCAACAACGAGTTCGGTTTCGACTACCTGCGCGACAACATGCGCTTCTCGCTCGACGAGCTGGTCCAGCGTGAGCTGAACTACGCGATCGTCGACGAGGTCGACTCGATCCTGATCGACGAGGCGCGCACGCCGCTGATCATCTCGGGGCCGGCCGAGGAGTCGACCGACCTGTACTTCAAGATCGACCGGATCATTCCCAAGCTGAAGCGGGCGGCCACCATCGTCGAGGGCAAGCTCTCGGAAGTGGAGGAGCAGAAGGCCGGGGATTTCATCGTCGACGAGAAGGCCAAGACCGTCTCCCTGACCGAGGCGGGGATCGCCTCCTGCGAGCGGCTGCTCGGCATCGACAACCTCTACGACCCCCAGCACATCGATTCCCTCCACCACATCCAGCAGGGACTGCGGGCCCACTCGCTGTTCCGCAAGGACGTGGACTACATGGTGAAGGACGGCGAGGTGATCATCGTCGACGAGTTCACCGGCCGCCTCATGCCGGGCCGGCGGTGGTCGGACGGCCTCCACCAGGCGGTCGAGGCCAAGGAGGGCGTGCGGATCGAGCGGGAGAACCAGACGCTGGCGACCATCACGTTCCAGAACTACTTCCGCATGTACGGCAAGCTGGCCGGGATGACCGGCACCGCCGAGACGGAGGCGGAGGAGTTCGCCAAGATCTACAAGCTCGACGTCACCGTCGTGCCGACCAACCGCTCGCTCATCCGCCTGAACAATCCGGACGTCGTCTACAAGACCGAGCGCGAGAAGTTCAACGCGGTCGTCGACGACATCCGCCAGCGCAACGAGAAGGGCCAACCCATCCTGGTCGGCACGGTGTCGATCGAGAAGTCCGAGCGCCTGTCGGCGCTGCTCAAGAAGCGTGGCATCCGCCACGAGGTGCTCAACGCCAAGTACCACGAGCGCGAGGCGGAGATCGTGGCCCAAGCCGGCCGCGAGGGCGCGGTGACGATCGCCACCAACATGGCCGGCCGCGGCACCGACATCCTGCTGGGCGGCAACCCCGACTTCCTGTCCAAGGAGATCCTGAGGAAGAAGGGGCTCGATCCGGCCACCGCGGCGCCGGAGGCGCGGACGGCGGCGGTGGAGGAGGCCCGGCGGGTCACCCAGCCCGAGCACCAGCGGGTGGTGGAGCGGGGCGGTCTGCACATCGTCGGCACCGAGCGCCACGAGTCGCGCCGCGTCGACAATCAGCTCCGCGGCCGGTCGGGCCGGCAGGGCGACCCCGGCTCCTCGCGGTTCTATCTCTCGCTCGAGGACGATCTGCTGCGCATCTTCGGCTCCCAGCGGATCCAGTCCATCATGGACCGCCTCGGCATGGAGGAGGGCGAGCCGATCGAGCACAAGCTGGTGACGCGCGCCATCGGCACCGCCCAGAAGCGGGTGGAGACCCACAACTTCGAGATCCGCAAGCACCTGCTCGAGTACGACGACGTGATGAACAAGCAGCGGGAGATCATCTACGGGATGCGCCGGCAGATCCTGGACGGCGCCAGCCAGGCCGACACGGTGGCCGAGTGGATGGAGGACATGGTCGCCGGCACTCTCGACGGCTACGCGCCCGAGGACGCGCACGCCGAGGACTGGGACCTGCCCGGCCTGGGCGAGGCGCTGCACCGGCAGTTCGACGTGCGCGTCCCGCCCGCCCGCTACGAGGACGTCGTCGCCCGGGACGGTCTTCACGAGCTGGTCACCGACGCCGTGAAGGCGCGTTACGCCGAGCGCGAGCAGGAGCTCGGCACCGAGCTGCTCCGCGCGCTGGAGCGGCACGAGATGCTGATCGTCCTCGACACGCAGTGGAAGGACCACCTGCTGTCGATCGACCACCTCAAGGAAGGCATCGGCCTGCGCGGCTACGGCCAGCGCGATCCGCTGACCGAGTACAAGAAAGAGGCGTTCGACCTCTTCCAGGACATGGTGGAGCGCGTGAAGGGCGCCGTCGTCGAGCGGCTCTTCAAGGTCCAGATCGTGCGCGACGCGCCCATGGAGCTGCCCGCGATGACGGCGTGGGCCCGGACGCAGGAGCTGCGGGGTGAGGTTCCCGGGGAGCGCCCCGGCGGCTCGCCGCCCCTATCGATCGCGGCGTCGCGCCCGGCGCCGGGGCCCCGTACGCCGACCGGCGAGAAGATCGGCCGCAACGATCCGTGCTACTGCGGCTCCGGGAAGAAGTACAAGAAGTGCCACTACCTCCAGCAGGGATGAGCACGCGCGTGATCGAGGAGCGCCACGGGTTCCCCGGGGCGCTCCGAGCTTTGGGGGGTGGGGGGGGCCATGTCGGGGCCCCCCACGTCGACGGATGAGCGACCGAAAGTACCGGCAGCAGGGCTATCGGAGCGGCGGCGGTGGCAAGAAGCAGGAGCCGCGCGAGCCTCCACGTCCACCCAGCGGCACGTTCGGCATTCTCCAGAGCCGTCCCACGTCCCGCTGTGCCGAGTGCAGCGCCGTGCTGCCGATCACGGCCGACTCGCTCGCCCAGTGCCCGCACTGCCGGGCCGAGCTGCACGCGTGCCGACAGTGCGCGCACTTCGATACCGCCCGCCGGTTCGAGTGTGCGCAGGACATCGCCGAACGCGTCGCCGATAAGCGGGCGCTGAACGACTGCGCGCGGTTCTCGCTCATGGTCACGGTCGAGCGCGACACCTCGGCCGGTGCCGTGCGCCCCGACGCCGTGCGGCGCTCGTTCGGAGACCTCTTCAAGAAGTGACCGGCCACGTGCGGCGCTGACGCCGGCCGGGTTCCGCGCCTCGACACCGGGCGCCTGCGCCTGCGCCCGCCCACCCTGGACGACGCGCCCCATCTGTTCGTGCGCTACACGCGCGACCCGGACGTCACGCGCAACCTGACCTGGCAACCCCACGACACGGTCGAGCGAACGGTCGCGTTCCTGCGGCGCTGCCTGGCCGGGATCGAGGACGGTTCGGTGGTGCCCTGGGTCCTGACCGAGCGCGACGACGACCGTCCTATCGGCATGATCGAGCTCCGGCCCTCGGGCCATCGGGCCGAGCTGGGATACGTCCTCGCCCGCGACTGGTGGGGGCGCGGCCTCATGAGCGAGGCCGCCGGCGTCGTCGTCGAGTGGGGCCTGGCGCTCCCGCCGGTCTTCCGCGTGTGGTCGGTCACCGACGTCGACAACCATGCCTCCGCCCGGGTGCTGGAAAAGATCGGCATGCAGCGGGAGGGGCTGCTGCGGCGCTGGATGATTCACCCGAACCTGAGCCCGGAGCCCCGCGACTGCTGGTGCTTCGGGCGGGTTCGGTAGGGCCCCCGGGGGAGCGCGCCTCGACATCTGGGGCCGGACCCCCCGGGCCCCCCCACGGGCAGTGTTTTTTTTAGGTCAGATTCCAGAAGTCCGTGCCAGAATCGCGCATGCGTCTAGAAGCGATCACGCTCCACGGGTTCAAGTCGTTCGCCGAGAAGACCGTCGTCAAGGTCCTGCCCGGCATCACCGGGATCGTGGGGCCGAACGGCTGCGGCAAGTGCCTGAGCGGTGACACACCGGTCGCGCTCGCCGACGGCCGCGTGGTTCCGATTCGCACGTTGGTCGAGGACGGCATGGAGCAGGCGCCATTCGTCCACCGTCTGGACGACGGTCTCGTGGCGCCGGCCACGACGACCGCGCCCGACGTCCTCACGCTCGACCCCGTGACCCTGCGCCTGGAGCAACGGCCCATCGGCGCCTTCATCCGACGAGCCGCGCCGCCGTTCCTGCTACGGGTCCGTACCCGCGCGGGGCGCGACGTGCTGACGACGCACTATCACCCCTTCTTCAGTCTCGAAGACGGAGGGCTGAAGGTTCTCACGGCCGAGCAGCTGGTCCAGGGGGTCCGGATCGCCGTCCCGCGAACCCTCCCGATCAAGCCGATCGAGCCGGAAACGACGGCGCGCCTCGCGCTCCAACGCTTCGCCGTCGACGACCGCGTGTACGTGCCCCATTCCAGCGGGCTGCAGGGATGGCTCGATCGCGCACGGCGCCTGGCCGGCGGCTGGGACACCCTGGCCCGTACCGCCGGGGTACCGGCGCACTTCCTGACCTGCGTGACATCCCGCCAACCCGTCAGAATCGGTGTCGTGGGACGAGTGGCCGCGCGGCTGTCACTGGCGCCGCCGCCGATCGGTCGGATCGCCTCGTCGCGTGGGCTGGCGGTGTCAATGCCGGAGATGGACGGGCGGCTCGCCCGGTTCCTCGGCTACCTCATCGCCGAGGGCCGGGTGACGGACGCCAGCCAGGTCTGGTTCGTCAACAGCGACTCCGGGGTCAACGCCGAGTTCGATCGGCTGGCGCGGGAGCTGTTCGGTGTGGTGCCGCGGCGCCTGCAGTACAAGGCCACGAGCGACACCCTCGTCTTCTCGGGAGCCCTGTGCCTGCTGCTCGATCGCGTCTTCGGGATCGCTATCGGCGGGAACTCCGCCGGCAAGGCGGTCCCCCCGCAGGTGTTGGCCGCGTCCGACGAGGTGGTCGCCGACTTCCTGTCCGGGCTCTTCGAGGGCGACGCCTTCGTCCACGAGGCGAGGACGAAGGGCCGGGCAACCCCCTACGTCGAATACGTCTCGGCGAGCCGGCGCCTGGCCGACGACGTGTGCACGCTCTTGCTGCGGCTCGGGGTCTTCCCGCTCCTCCGCCCCAAGCGGAAGAGGGCGACCAACAGCGCCAAGGGTGTCCTGCGGACCTACTACTCGGTATATGTGTATGGCACCGAGCAGGTCCGTCGCCTGGCCGGGCGGCTCCGCTTCGTCGGCGCCAAACAGGCGCGCCTCGACGCCGCGGCGGCGCTCCGCGTCCGCGGCAATCCGAATCTCGATCTCATCCCCGGCGTGACCCCGCTCATTCGGGCCGCGGTGAAGGTCGGAGGTCTCAACGTCAAGGCGGCGCGCCGGCTCAGCCCGAGGCTCGCGGCCTACGTCGAGGGCCGCTGCGAGGCCAGCCGGGAGGGCCTGCACGAGGTCGCCGACATGATCGAGCGCAGCGGCGTGACGTCCAACCGCGCGCGCCCGCTCATGCGACAGCTCCGGGCCCTGGCGGACGCGGACGTGTACTGGGACGAGGTCGTGTCCATCGAGCGCACGCCGCCGCCCGAGCCGTGGGTCTACGACCTGACGATCGACGAGACCCACAACTTCGTCGCGGCGAACATGGTCGTTCACAACAGCAACATCAGCGAGTCTGTGCGCTGGGCGCTCGGCGAGCAGAGCGCCAAGTCGCTGCGCGGCCAGCGGATGGAGGACCTGATCTTCCACGGCACCGGATCGCGCAAGGCGATCGGCCTGGCCGAGGTCGAGCTGACCTTCTCCAACGACGGCACGCTGTCGGTGCCGTGGAGCGAGATCGCGGTCGCGCGGCGACTGTATCGCACCGGTGAGAGCGAATACCTCCTGAACAGGCAGCCCACGCGGCTGCGCGACATCCTCGACCTCTTCGCCGGCACCGGCGCCAACCCGCGCGCGTATTCGGTGATGGACCAGGACAAGCTCAACCACGTCCTCACCGCCAAGCCGCACGAGCGGCGCGTATTCATCGAGGAAGCCGCCGGCATCGCCCGCTACAAGCAGCAGCGCAACGAGACGCAGGGCAAGCTCGACGCCGCCCGCCAGAACCTCGTCCGCGTGCGCGACGTGATGGACGAGGTGCGCCGCCAGCTCGGCTCGCTCGAGCGCCAGGCCCGGAAGGCCCAGCAGTACAAGGCGCTGCAGAGCGAGCGGCGCGAGCTCGCCCTGGCCCTCGTGGCGGCCGACTTCGCCGGTCTCACGGCCCAGGCCGAGGCGCTGGGCCAGGAGCTCACGCGACTGCACGACGCCGAGCAAGGCGTGCGCGCGCGCCAGACCGGGTTGGCGGCGCGCGAGGCGCGTCAGCGCGAGCTCTTGCAGTCGAGCGAGCACCGGCTGAGCGACCTCCGGCAGTCCGTCCAGAAGATCCAGGGCGAGCTGGAGCGGTTGCTGGAGCGGCGCGAGCAGATGGGCGTGCAGCTGCACGAGCTGGGCGAGGAAGCCGCGCGGCTCGAGGCGGACGTGCGCGTCGCCAGCGAGCGGCTGGACGCGATCGTCGGCGAGCGCGAGACCGCGGTGGCGGCCTCGGCGGAGGCCGAGCGCCTCGGCACCGAGCGGAGCGCCGCCGTGCTGGCGCTGGAGTCCGAGGTCGGGCGCCACCGCTCCGGCCTTACCGCCGAGCGCGATCGCCTGGAGGCGCTGCGCCTGGAGCAGATGCGGATCGCCGCCGAGCGCGTCGACCTGATGCGCCAGGCTGGCGAGCTGCGCGAGCGCCAGGCTCAGCTGGCCCGTCGCGGTGACCGGCTGGCCCTGGAGCTGGCCGAGGCGCAGGCGGAGGCCGAGCATCTGACCGGGCAGCGCGCGTCGCTGGAATCCGTCCGCGACCAGGCCGTGATCGAGCTGACCTCGCTCGTCGCGGAGCGCGAGCGGCTGGCGCAGATGCTGGCGGATCGTGAGGCGCGCCTGTCCGAGGCCGAGGCGCGCCTGGCCCAGGCGCGGCTGGACCTCGCGTCCCGCAGCTCGAGCCGTGACGCCGTTCGCGAGCTGGAGCTGGCGCGGGAGGGCTACGGCGCGGGCGTCCGCGCGGTGTTCGCGGAGGGCGGCACGCCGGTGCTGAGCGGCGTCGTCGGCACGGTCGCGGATCTTCTCGAGGTCGAGCCCGGCCTGGAGCGCGCGGTGGAGGCGGTGCTGGGCGAGCGGCTGCAGTGGGTGATCGTCGAGCAGTTCGAGCACGCCCGGGCGGCCGTCTCGTGGCTGCGCGAGCGCGGCCTCGGATCGGCGACCTTCCTGCCGCTGGAGAAGCTGCAGAACGGTCACGGCGCCTCGGCTCCGTCGGGCGACCTGCAGTGGGTCGTGGACCACGTGACCGCTCGCGCCCCCAGCCTGCTGCACTACCTGCTCGGCCAGGTCGCGGTCGTCGAGCATCTGGACCAGGCCGAGGCCCTGTGGCGCCGCAACGGAGTCGTGGCGACCTACGTGACCCCCACCGGCGAGGTGCTCTCGCCGACGGGCCGGCTCCGCGGCGGCTCTGAGGGCACGGCCCTGCCGCAGTCGCTGCTGACTCGCAAGCGGCAGCTGCGCGAGCTCGAGGACGAGGTCCGGCGCCTCACGGAGACGGTGGACGGCGAGCAGGAGACGGCGGCCGCACTGGCCGCGGAGGTGGCGACGCTCCGCGCCCGATCGAGTGGCCTCGAGCAGTCGGTCCACGCGCGGCAGGCCGAGCGTCTGGCCAACGAGAAGGACCTCGAGCAGTCGGTGCGCGAGCACGAGCGCGTGCATCGGCACGTCGAGACGATCGGCGCCGAGTCGCGCCAGGTCGCCGGCGAGGCGGCCGACACGGATGCGCTCCTGGTCCGGCTCGGCCAGCACGTGGAAGCCGCCTCCGCCGCCGAGTCTCGCCAGGAGACCGCGATGGCGGCCGTGCGGGCCGCGATCGACGCCGCCCAGCACACCGAGGCCGCGCTCGGCGCGCGGCTCACCGCCGGCCGGGTCGAGCTGGCCGGGATCGCCGAGCGGACGGAGGCGCTTCGCCGCGAGTTGGGACGGCTGGACGAGATGGAGGCGGACTTCAGCTCGCGCATCCAGCTGGGGCGGCAGCGCCAGGCGCAGGTCAGCGAGCGTCGCGCCTGGCTGGCGGCGGAGCGCGAGCGCACCGACGCGGCGGCGCGGGACGTTGCGGGCGAGCGCGACCGGCGCGAGGACGAGGCGCGGCAGGCGGGGGAGAGTCACCAGGGCCTCGCCGACGAGCTGCGTGCGATCGACGACGAGTCGCGCGCCGTCCACGGCGAGGTGAACCGGCTGGTCGGCGCCATCCACGGGATCGAGCTGAAGGCGACCGAGGGGCGCGTGCGCCGCGAGGAGCTGGCGCAGGAGGCGTATCGCACCTACGGCGTCGACGCCGCGACGCTCGGCGACCTGCACGATGGCACCCGCGATCTCGTCCCCGTGCGCGAGCGGCTGACCGAGCTGGACGCGCGGCTGGAGGCGATCGGGCCCGTCAACCTGGTCGCCGACGAGGAGTACCGCGAGCTGGACGAGCGCCTGACGTTCCTCAGTACGCAGCACGACGACCTCACCGCATCGATCAAGGATCTCGACAAGGCGCTGCGGGGGATGACCCGGACCGCGCAGGAGCGTTTCGCCCAGGCCTTCGAGGAGGTCAACGGCCACTTCGGCCGGATCTTCGCGCGGCTGTTCGAGGGCGGACGCGCCGAGCTGCGGCTGGTCGAGGCCGAGGAGGGCGGCGATCCGCTCGATACCGGCGTCGAGCTGATGGCCCAGCCGCGCGGCAAGCGCCTGCAGGCGGTGTCGCTCATGTCGGGTGGCGAGCGCGCGCTCACCGGTCTGGCGCTGCTGTTCGCCATCTTCTACTTCCGGCCGAGCCCGTTCTGCGTGCTGGACGAGGTGGACGCGCCGCTCGACGACGCCAACATCTACCGCTTCCTGCGCGTGCTGCGCGAGCTGACCAGCCAGACGCAGTTCCTGGTCATCACGCACAACCGCAAGACGATGGAGGCGGCCGACATCCTGTATGGCATCACGATGGAAGAGCCGGGGCTGTCCAAGCTGGTCTCGGTCAACCTGGGCGCGGCCGTCGCCGCAGTGGCCTCCGCGTGAAGCGCGTCGGTCGATAGGCTAGACTCAGTGTCGACGGTCATGGCGTCCGTTGGTGCTTACCTTCAGGATTTACGCACGCGCCGGGGCGTGTCACTCGACGAGGTGGCCCGTACCACCCGCGTTGCCCAGCGGTACCTGCAGGCCCTGGAGAACGACGCCTTCGAGGATCTGCCGGCGCCCGTCTTCATCCGGGGCTTCATTCGCGCGTATTGCCAGGCCCTCGGCGAGCTGCCCCACGAGGCGCTGGCCTACTACGACGGCCATGACGGTCGGACCCCGCCGCTGCCGGCCCCCCTGGTCGCGGCGACCCGCGCCGGGGGTGGGGACCCGCGCACGCGCGGGGCGATCGTGGTCAGCCTGGTCCTGACGCTGGTCCTCGGCATCGCGCTGTTCACCGTGGCCCTCGTGATTCGCCCGGGAGCCGACCGGACGGAGCGGTCGACCATCGAGGTACGTCCTGAGCCCCGTCCGACGCCAACCAGCCCCAGCGAGTCGGCGCCCTCAGCGCCTGTCGTGGCGCCGGCGTCGCCCCCGGCCCTCGTTCGATCTCCAGTGTCGGGTCCGGCGGCCGCGCCGCCGCCCGCGACTGCGGCGGTGCCGGCTGTTGCCGCTCGACCTGCGGTTCCTGCCACAGCGCCGCCCGCTCCCCCGGCCCCCGCGACCGCATCGGGACCGAACCTGGATGGCTTCGCGGGCTCCGTGAGCTCGCCCTACCGATTGGTCGCCCGAACGAGCGACGTGACGTGGATCCGGGTACGGACCGAGGACGGCCGCATCAGCGAGGAGACCTTGCCTCCGGGCGAGGTTCGCGAGTGGGTATCCGATCGCCCGTTCGTCATCACGGTGGGCAACGCCGGCGGGATCAGCTTCGAGCTGAACGGCCGGGCCTTGCCGCGGCTCGGTGCCCGCGGCGTCGTCATCCCCCGGCTCGTGCTTCCCCCCGACGTCCGCTAGACCCGCTCCTGCAGAGGTACACTACGGGGGATGAAGTTTCTCTCCGGCTTCGGCGAGCGGCTGCGCGAAGGCCTTCGGCGCTCGCAAGAGTACCTGTCCACGGGCCTGCAGTCGGTCCTCGAGCCCGACCGTCCCATCGACGAGGCCCTCTGGGGCGAGCTCGAGGATCTCCTGGTGGCGGCCGACCTCGGCGCCGCCATGGCCGCCGACTTCGTGAATCGGGGGCGCGAGGAAGTGATGTTCGGCACCGTCACCCGCGCCGAGCAGCTCCGGCCGGTGCTACGGCGCTTCCTGCTCGACACGCTTGGTCCCGCCCGCTCGCTGGCGCTCGACGCGCGGCCCAGCGTGGTCCTGGTGCTGGGCGTCAACGGCTCCGGCAAGACGACGACCTGCGCGAAGCTGGCCGCCGCGCTCAAGGCCGACGGCCGGCACGTGCTGCTGGCGGCCGCCGACACCTTCCGGGCCGCGGCCATCGAGCAGCTCGAGACGTGGGGACAGCGGATCGACGTCGAGGTCGTGCGGCAAGCGGCGGGCTCGGACCCGGCGGCCGTCGTCTTCGACGCGCTGAAGGCGGCGACGGCGCGCAGCGCCGACGTCCTCGTCATCGACACCGCCGGCCGCCTGCACACCAAGAGCAATCTCATGGAGGAGCTGGGCAAGCTCAAGCGCGTGATCCAGCGCCAGGTCCCCGGCGCGCCCCACGAGTCCCTGCTCGTGCTCGACGCCCCGACCGGTCAGAACGGTTTCGCGCAGGCGAAGTTGTTCCACGAGGCGGTCGGGCTCACGGGCGTCGCGCTCACGAAGCTCGACGGCACCGCCAAGGGCGGCATCGTCGTGCGGATCGTGCGCGAGCTGAATCTGCCGGTGACGCTGGTCGGCGTGGGCGAGCGCATCGACGATCTGCAGCCGTTCGACCCCGTCCGTTTCGTCGACGCCCTGGTGCCCGCGCAATGAGCGACGCGGCCTTCATGCGCCGGGCTCTCGAGGCGGCCGAGCGCGGGCGCGGCCTGACGTCGCCGAACCCGCTCGTCGGGGCCGTCGTCGTGCGTGAGGGTCGAGTGGTGGGCGAGGGTGCCCACCTGCGGGCCGGCGGCCCGCACGCCGAGATCGAGGCCCTCGGCGCCGCCGGCGAATCCGCGCGGGGGGCGACGCTCTACGTGACGCTGGAGCCGTGCGCCCATCACGGGCGGACCCCGCCCTGCGCGCCCGCCGTCGCGCGGGCGGGCGTCGCCCGCGTCGTCGCCGCGATGAGGGATCCCAATCCGCTGGTCGCCGGCGGGGGCGCGGACCTGCTGCGCGCGGCGGGTGTCGCGGTCGAGGTGGGAGTCCTGAGCGCCGAGGCGGAAGGGCAGAACCGCGCGTGGCTGACGGCGATGCGAGAGCGGCGGCCCCACGTCACCCTGAAGGCGGCCGCCACCCTGGACGGCAAGCTCGCCGACGTGCACGGCACCTCGAAGTGGATCACCGGAGAGGCCGCGCGGCAGCGCGCGCACCGGCTGCGGGCGGAGGCCGACGCCATCGTGATCGGCGTCACCACGGCGCTGCGCGACGATCCCGCGCTGACGGTGCGGCTGCCGCAGCCATGGCCACGCGAGCCCTATCGGGTCGTCCTCGACACGGCTGCGCGGCTCGACGCCCAGGCCCGGTTGATCCACGCCGGCACTCCGGGCCGCGCGCTCGTCGCGGTGGGGGAGCAGGCGCCGGCGGCGCGAGTGAGGGCGCTGGAGGCGGTTGGGGCGACCGTCGTGCGCTGCCCCACGCGGGAGGGCCGCGTCGATCCGGCGGCCCTGCTGGAACGACTCTTCGAGCGGGACGTGCGCGCGGTGCTCGTCGAGGGCGGCGGCGAGACGCACGCGGCGTTCGTGGACGCCGGCCTGGTGGACCGGGTCGCGCTCTTCCTGGCGCCCCTGCTGCTCGGCGGCCGCGAGGCGACGGGGGTCGTGGGCGGCGGGGGCCGCGAGCTCAAGAGCGCCCTGCGGCTGACGGCTCCGAGCGTGACGCCCCTCGGCGACGACGTGTTGCTCGAAGCCGACGTCGTGCGAGCCTGATGTTCACGGGGATCGTGGAAGAGATGGCGACGGTGCGCGCGGTCGAGCGGCGTGGCGACGTCGTGCGCCTCGACGTGGCGGCGCACGTCGCGCGCGAGGGCAGCGAGGTCGGTGCCAGCGTGGCCGTGAACGGCGTCTGCCTCACGGTCGTGGCCGCGAAACCGGAGGGGCTCGCCTTCGAGGTCGGGCCGGAGACGCTGAGCCGCACGACGCTGGGGCGGCTCGCCGCCGGGGACGCCGTCAACCTCGAGCGGCCGCTGCGATTCGGCGCGGCGGTCGGTGGGCACCTGGTCCTCGGCCACGTCGATGGGATCGGAACCGTCGAGGACGTGACCCGTGTAGAATCAACCGCGCGGGTGCGGATCGTGCTGCCGGGGCCGGCCCTGGCGCCGCTGCTGGTGCGGCAGGGCTCGGTGGCGGTGGACGGGGTGAGCCTCACGATCGCCGCCCTGGACGCGCGTGCGTTCGAGGTGATGGTGATTCCGCATACGCTGGCGGTGACGACGTTCGGACGACTGGCGCGGGGCCAGGCGGTGAACCTCGAGACGGACGTGATCGGCAAGTACCTGCAGCGTTCGCTCGAGCTCAAGGGGATGACATGAGCGCATTCGTCACGATCGAGGAGGCCCTGGAGGAGATCCGCCAGGGACGGCTCCTGCTGGTCGTCGACGACGAGGACCGCGAGAACGAGGGCGATCTGGTCCTGGCCGCCGAGAAGACCACGCCGGAAGCGGTGAACTTCATGGCCACGCACGGGCGTGGCCTCATCTGCATGCCGATGACCGGAGAGCGGCTGGACGAGCTGAAGCTCGGCATGATGGTCGCAGAGAACACGGCGCCCATGGGCACCGCCTTCACGGTGACGGTCGACGCGCGGCGCGGGGTGACGACCGGGACCTCCGCCTACGACCGCGCCGTCACCATCCGCACGCTGGTCGATCCCCAGATCGAGGCGGAGGACCTCACGGTGCCGGGCCACATCTTCCCCCTGCGCGCCAAGGACGGCGGCGTCCTTCGCCGCGCCGGCCACACCGAGGCGGCGGTGGACCTCGCCCGCCTGGCTGGCTGCTATCCGGCCGGGGTCATCTGCGAGGTGCTCGACGAGAACGGCTCCATGGCGCGGCTGGCCCAGCTCAAGGAGCTGGCCGGGCGCTACGGCCTGAAGATGATCACGATCAAGGCCCTCATCGAGTACCGCACGCGCAACGAGCGGCTCGTGTGCCGCGTCGCCTCCACCCGGCTGCCCACCGAGTTTGGTGAGTTCACCGCCGTGGCGTACGAGGCCACGGTGTACGATCGCACCCACCTGGCCCTCGTGATGGGGGACGTGGCCGGCGAGGGGCCGGTCCTGGTGCGCATGCACTCCGAGTGTCTGACCGGGGACGTCTTCCAGTCGCGTCGCTGCGACTGCGGCTCTCAGCTGACGAAGGCCATGGCGGTGATCAAGGAGGAGGGCCGGGGCGTGATCGTCTACCTGCGCCAGGAAGGGCGAGGCATCGGCCTGCACAACAAGATCCGCGCCTACGAGCTGCAGGAGCAGGGGATGGACACGGTCGAAGCCAACCAGGCGCTCGGCTTCAAGGCCGACCTGCGCGACTATGGTATCGGCGCTCAGATCCTGGTCGACCTCGGGCTGAAGAACTTGAGGCTGCTCACCAACAACCCGACGAAGCGGGCGGGTCTCGAGGGCTACGGGCTGCAGGTCGTCGAGCAGGTTCCGCTTG
>Ga0210377_10001785_pt1 | contig 19228 bp, 15 predicted proteins | sample PLM4_65_b1redo_FD_155480 | JGI IMG/M metagenome (GOLD analysis project Ga0210377, IMG submission 155480) | Groundwater sediment microbial communities from an aquifer in East River, Colorado, USA - PLM4_65_b1 redo | ecosystem: Environmental > Terrestrial > Soil > Riparian zone | place: USA: East...
AACAGCAGGAAGCCGAGCCCGAACGCGAGCAGCTTGAGCGGGACCGGGGCCGGGGCCAGGATCGCGCTCAGGATCGCGAGCCCGCGCAGTACATACAAACCGATCCAGACGACCAGGAGGTTGACCGCGATGACCGGGGCCGGTTCCGGCAGGGGAACCAGCATCAGGCCGAGGGTAAAGATAGCACCCCAAACCAGGTGGTCATTGAAGCGGAAATCACGGAAACGGCCAGGGGGAAGCCCCAGGGGGGTGGCCGACAGCCGGTGATGCCACGACCAGGCGAGCGCGACGCCCCCCAGCGCCTCCAGGGCGAGCAGCCCCGGCATCATCCTGCCGATGTCCGGCGCGGCGTTGAGGAAGGGACGGATGAACTCCTCCAGATCCTGCCGGGCCTTCGGATCGGTCCCACCGATGTCCACGAGCGAGCGGTAGCTGACCCGGAGCATCTCGGTGAACGCCGACCCCACGTCGGCGTACTGGAGTCCCTGGATTGACGCCCACACCCCGACCACGGCCGCCGCGAGGACCACGGATGCGAACGCCCTCGGGAACACCGGCCCGCGGCTGCGAAGGGAGAGCAGGGCGAAGATCCCGGCGAGCGCGACCCCGCTGACCCGGATCAGCTCGGCCCCGAGCGGGACCGGCCCAGCCAGGGTGGCGGAGATGCCCGCCGCCGCCGCGGCGAGCCAGAAGAACTCTTTCGTGGTCCGCGGCCGGGCGAGCAGGGTGAGGAGTCCTATGGGACCCAACAGGTAGAGCGGCGGCGCCAGCAGGAGAAACCCTGCCAGCACCGCAGCGGCGCCGAGGCTCGCGCGGCGCCCCGACGCGGGCGCCGCCGCAACCGTCATCAGCCCTTGTAACCCTTGATGTAGGGCAGCAGCGCGAGGTACCGGGCCCGCTTGATCGCGACTTGCAGCTGCCGCTGGTGTCGCGCGGAGACGCCGGAGAGCCGGCGGGGAAGGATCTTGCCCCGCTCGCTGATGAACCGGGACAAGAGCTTCTCGTCCTTGTAGTCGATGATCCGGATCCGGAGCTCCGCGATCGGATCGCCCTTCTTCTGGCGGCTCACTCTTCCTCCTCGTAGTCGGACCGCGCCGGCGCGGCCTGGGCCGGGGTGGGCGGCTCGTCGTTCAGGACGATGAGATGACGGAGGACCCCGTCATCGAGCTTGATGGCGCGCTCGAATTCCGGCAGCGACACCGCCTCCGCCACGAAGGTAGCGACGACGTAGTAGCCGGTGTCCCGCTTGCGGATGACGTAGGAAAGCGTGCGCTTGCCCCAGTGATTGACCTGGGCCGGCTCGGCGCCGGGAACTTCCACCATCGCGTGGAACTGGGTGAGCTTCTGGTTGATGGTCTCTTCGTCCAGGGCAGGATCGAAGATATAGACCACCTCGTACGGACGGGCCATGACACCTTCCTTTGGTCTGGGCGCCCGGCACCTGGTGTGGGAGTCCGGGAGGAGGATTGTGAGCCGGGAAATTTAGCCGGGGAGGGGACGGAAGGCCAGCTACCTGCAGCTCAGCCGGAAATTGTCGTGCTGCTCTTCGACAGTACCGTCGGGGTGGATCGTTATGCGAACGTTTTCGTGAACCATGAGGTTGTTGCCGGATCCCTGGCCGACCAGCAGGAAATTGTGGACGGTCGACTGCTCGACGCCCACGCCGAAGGTCTGGGTATCCTGCAGGACGCCCACTGCACGATATCTGTCTCCGGTGAGGAGGCCGGTTCCGGAGACTCCCTGAGGCTGGAGGTGCGTCACCAGCGTTGCGCGACCCTGGGCAGTGATGGTGGTGTGCAGCAGCTCGTGCACCGTCCCGCTGACCGAAACCCACTCACCGATTCCCCCGTTGGCGCAGGGAATGAATTCCACCAGAGTCACCTCGTAGGCGCTGCTGCTCGTGAGCGTCACGGACGCGGCGAAGTCGGGCCCGTCGAAATTTCCCGGTGCGCGCTCGGCCGGCGCGAGCGCCGATTCGGTGCACCCGAGCACGAACGCCGCGGTGAGGCAGGAGCCCAGAAGTCGATGCATGGAGCACCTCGGTGGATGGATGCTGGATGCCGGGTTGAAGTTACCTGCATCCAGCCACCAGCCACCAGCATCCATTTAGCTTTCCGTCATGCGCCTTGAATCGATCCAGGTCGGTCCCCCCCGCACCTACGACGGCCCCCGGCCCTGGACCAGCGCCATCAAGAAAGAGCCGGTCCTGGGCCAGGTCTGGGCGGGACGTGAAGGACTGTCGGGGGATCATCAGTATGACCGCCGGCATCACGGCGGACCGGAGCGAGCCCTGCTCATGTACTCCGCCGATCACTATCCTCGCTGGCGCGCCGAATGGGAGCGCAGCGACGTGGGCCCTGGCGGGTTCGGGGAGAATCTGACCGTGGCGGGAGCGACGGAGGACACTGTCTGCATCGGGGACGTTTTTCGAATCGGAGACGTGCGCCTCGAGGTCTCCTCTCCCCGCACGCCCTGCAGCACGCTCTCCCGGCGACACGGGTTGCCGGAGCTCGTCAAGACCATCGTCCGGAATCATCGCTCCGGATGGTACCTGCGGGTGTTGCAGGAGGGGTGGCTCGAGGCCGGCATGGAGGTCGTGCTGGCCGACCGGCCGTATCCGCAGTGGACGGTGCGGCGCACGGCGGAGGTCAAGCGGATGCGGGCCGATCTCGTCGAAGACGCGCGGCTCCTCGCGGCCTGCTCGGCGCTTCAGGTTGAATGGAGGAAACTGCTGAAGAGTGAGCGGTGAGCAGTGAGCGGTAAGCGGGACAGACAGTTCCCGCTCACCGCTTACCGAACTAGACGTTGAACCTGAATAGCATAACCTGAATAGCATGACGTCTCCGTCGTTCACCACATATTCCTTTCCCTCAGCGCGTGAAAGGCCCTGTTCCCTGGCCCCCTTCCACCCGTTCACCCGCACGAATTCGTCGTATGCCACCGTTTCCGCCCGGATGAATCCCTTCTCGAAATCGGAATGGATCACTCCGGCCGCGGCGGGAGCCTTGTCGCCCCGGTGGATGGTCCAGGCGCGGACTTCCTTCTCGCCGGCGGTGAAGTAGCTCATCAATCCGAGGAGGTGGTAGGCGGCGTGAGCCAGCCGGTCGAGTCCCGATTCGGCGATCCCGAGGGACTCGAGGAAGGGTCCGCGGTCGCCGGCCGAGAGCTCGGCCAGCTCCATCTCGACCTTCGCGGAGAAGGTCACGATCTCGGCAACTTCCGCGTCCCGGTCGATCGCGTCCTGGAGCGCCCTGGTATGGGCATTGCCCTCGGCGATTTCATGCTCCGCCAGGTTCGCGGCATAGAGCACGGGCTTCGCGGTGAGCAGATTGAAGGCGCGATAGGCGGGACGCTCCTCCTCGGTCGGGACGACCATGCGGGCGGATTTGCCGGCGGCGAGCGCGTCGCGAAGCCGGGGCAGGAGCTCGGCCTCGATTTTCGCCTGGGGGTCTCCGCTCTTGGCGGTGCGCACCGCCTTGTCCAGCCGCTTCTCGACCGCGGCCAGATCGGCGAGGCCGAGCTCGATGTTGATGACTTCCCGGTCGCGTACCGGGTCCACCGGGCCCATCACGTGCTGGACGTCGTCGTCCTCGAAGCAGCGCACCACGTGCACGATGGCGTCCACTTCGCGGATGTTAGCCAGGAACTGATTACCGAGCCCCTCTCCCTGGCTCGCGCCCTTCACCAGTCCCGCGATGTCCAGGAATTCCACGGTGGCCGGGACGGTGCGCTCGGGGTTGACGATGCCGGCGAGCACTTCGAGACGGGGGTCGGGCACCTGTACTACGCCGGTATTGGGCTCGATGGTCGCGAACGGGTAGTTCGCCACCAGCGCTCCCGCCGACGTGAGCGCATTGAAAAGGGTGGACTTCCCGACGTTTGGAAGGCCGACGATTCCGAGGCGGAGCATCAGCGATGGGCTACTACCCGATTGCGACGAACCAGGGCGCCAGCACCAGGGAAACCACGCTCATCAGCTTGATGAGGATGTTCATGGCCGGCCCGGAGGTGTCCTTGAAGGGATCGCCCACCGTGTCGCCCACCACGGCCGCCTTGTGCGGATCGGAGCCCTTGCCGCCGTGCGCGCCCCCCTCGATGTACTTCTTGGCGTTGTCCCAGGCGCCGCCGCTGTTGGCCATGAAGAGCGCCATCATGACCCCGGTGACGGTGGCGCCCGCAAGCAGGCCGCCCAGCGCCAGGGTCCCCATGAAGTACCCCACCACCACCGGCAGCAGCACCGCGGTCACCCCGGGAAGGATCATCTCCCGGAGCGCGGCCCTGGTCGAGATGTCTACGCAGCGGGCGCTGTCCGGCTTGACGCCGGGTTTGCCTTCCAGCAGGCCGGGGATCTCGCGGAACTGGCGGCGCACCTCCTCGACCATGCCCTGCGCGGCGCGGCCCACCGCCGTCATGGTGGTGGCGGCGACGAAGAACGGCATCACTCCCCCGATGAACAGCCCGATCACCACCCGGGGATTGATCAGGTCGAGCCCGCTGAGTCCGACCGCAGAGGTGTAGGCGGCGAACAGAGCCAGCGCGGTGAGCGCCGCGGACCCGATCGCAAACCCCTTGCCGATGGCCGCGGTGGTATTGCCGAGGGCGTCGAGCCCATCGGTGATCTTCCGCACTTCGGGGCCGAGGTGGCTCATCTCGGCGATGCCGCCGGCGTTGTCCGAGATCGGGCCGTAGGCGTCCACCGTCATGGTGACGCCCACGGTGGCGAGCATCCCGACCGCGGCGATGGAGATCCCGTAAAGACCGGCGGCCTCGAACGACACGTAGATCGCGGCGCAGAGCAGCAGCACCGGGATGATGCAGGACTGCATCCCGACCGCGAGACCGGCGATGATATTGGTGGCCGGCCCGGTCTCCGAGGACTGCGCGATCCGGACCACAGGCTTGGAGGAGGTGTAGTATTCGGTGGCCAGACCGATCGCGATGCCGGCGACAGTGCCGGCTACGACGGCCCAGAAGGGGCCCAGCAGACTGCTGGTTCCGCCCTCCGCGGTCGAGAGGTTGAGCGGAAACATCTTGGTCAGGAAGTATGCGAAGACCAGAAACAGGACCGCGGCGAGAATGGTGACCTGACGGAGCGCCGCGGCGGGGTTCCCTTTGGCGAGGATTCGCATCATCGCGATGCCGATCAGCGAGGCGACCAGCCCTGCCGCGGCATAGCTCAGCGGCAGCAGCATAGCGGAGATTCGGTCGCCGGTGGCGATCAGCGTCGATGTGGCGGCGAGTGCTACCGTCGCGACGATCGCGCCGACATAGCTCTCGAAGATGTCGGCCCCCAGACCCGCTACGTCCCCCACATTGTCGCCCACGTTGTCGGCGATCGTCGCGGGATTCCGCGGGTCGTCCTCCGGAATTCCGGCCTCGACCTTCCCGACCAGATCGGCGCCCACGTCGGCGGCCTTGGTGAAGATTCCGCCGCCCACCCGCGCAAAGAGCGCGATCGACGACGCGCCCATGCTGAATCCGGTGATGATTTCCGAGAACGCCCGCGCGTCGCTGCCGAGCTCCACCTTGCCCAGCACGAGGAAGACCAGCGCGAGGCCCACGAGCCCGACCGCGGCGACCGCGAGGCCCATGACCGCCCCGCCGGAGAACGCGACCCGGAGCGCCGCCGCCTGGCCGCTGGCGCGAGCCGCCTCCGTGGTCCGCACGTTGGCGCGGGTCGCACCCTGCATCCCGACCCATCCCGTGATGATGGAGCATAGCCCACCCGCAACGTAGGCAACGCCGGTCTTCATGCTGATGGCGAGGCCGAGCAGAACCGCCACGATCGCGAGGAAGGGGAGGAGCACGGTGTACTCGCGCCGGAGGAACGCGAGGGCTCCGGCGTGGATCTCGGCGGCGAGGTCACGCATCACCTGGTTGCCGTCGGGCTGCTTCCGGATTCCGGCGTAAGTCAGCCAGGTGGCGAGTAGGCCGATGGTGCCGATGATCAGGGAAAAGAGGGGAAGCTGGACTGTCGTCATGAGGCACGCAACAGTGAAAGGGTCAACGGTTGAACCGGTTCATCGCACGCTCGATACCTTCATCCAGCCAGCATTCCACCGCTTCGGCCATCGGGTCGAGCAAAGCGTCGAGTGCGGCCCGTTCGTCGCGGGTAAAGCGGTCAAGCACGAAGTCCGCCAGATCATCGACTTCCATCGGGCGCGGCCCCACGCCGATCCGGAGCCGGGCGTAGTCCTGCCGCTGGAGCACGCCCTCGACGCTCTTGAGCCCATTGTGGCCGCCGGCGCTCCCCGCGCCACGGAGCCGGAAGCGGCCGACGTCAAGCGCGACATCGTCCACCAGCACCAAAAGGTCCCGGGAGGGATCGAAGGCTTCCGACCCACGCAGCGCGGCCAGCGCGGCCCCGCTGCGGTTCATGTACGACTGGGGCTTGATCACCTGGACCGGGATCCCGTCCTTGGATCCCGCCGCAACCCTGCTCTGGCCTTCCCGCTTGAACGACCCGAGCCGCCAGCGCTCGGCGAGGCGGTCCGCCAGCAGGAACCCCGCGTTGTGCCGGGTGTCCGCGTATTCGGAGCCTGGATTGCCCAGGCCCAGAACGGCCCGCGGCAGTTACTTCTTCCCTTCGCCTTCGGCTTCGGTTTCCTCTTCCGGCTTGACCTTCCGGATGAGCTCCGGCTCCACCGGGGCGATTTCCTCGGCGACCGGCGCGACGACTTCCTCGGCCCGCGGGGCGACGACGGTGCAGATCGTCTGCCGGGGGTCGTTCATGATCTCGTAGGTCCCGGCTTGCTGGGGCAGGTCCGAGATGTGGATCGACTGTCCGATCGCGAGCGCGCTGACGTCCACGTCGATGTGCTCGGGAATGTTCGCCGGCATTACCCGGATCGACATGTCGTGCATGTTCTGGTCGAGGACGCCGCCGAAGTTCTTCACCCCATCAGGAACGCCGGTCAGCTTCACCGGCACTTCGATGGTGACCTTCTGGTCGGCATGCACCTCGTACAAATCGAGATGGATGATGTCGGCCGGCCGGACCGGATTGCGCTGGATTTCGCGGATCAGCGCTTTGACCGGGGTCCGCCCCTCGACCGTCACGTCGACGATGGTGGTGGCCGCGGCAATCTGGGCGAGCAGCCGGGTCAGCGAGGTGGTGTCCACGTCGATCGCTTCGGGGTCGCGTCCACGGCCGTAGATGACCGCGGGGATCCTGCCCTGGCGGCGGAGCGAGCGAGCCACCCCCTTGCCGGCGCGGGTGCGGGGAGTCGCGAGAAGCGTTGCCTGAGTTGCCATGGTCCGGGTTCCTTCCTTCAATCGAACAGCGCGCTGACCGACTGATCGCTATGGGTGTATCCGATCGCCTTCGCGAGAAGTCCGGCGATGGAGAGCACCTTGAGTTTGTCGAACTGCTTTTCCGGCGGCAGGTGAATCGTGTTGGTCACCGCCACTTCCTTGATCGGCGCCTGGGTCAGCCGCTCCACCGCCGGCCCGGAGAGCAGCGCGTGGGTGGCGCAGAGATAAATGTCTTTGGCGCCGAGTCGCTTCAGGGCATGGGCCGCTTCGGCCATGGTGCCCCCGGTATCGATCATGTCGTCGGGAATGATGCAGTCTTTCCCCTCGACATCGCCGACCACGTTCACCGCTTCGGCGACATTTGCCGCGGTGCGGCGCTTGTCGATGATCGCGAGGCTGGCGTCGAGCCGCTTGGCGAACCCCCGCGCCATCTTGGCGCCCCCGACATCCGAGGCGACAATAACCAGATTCTTGAGCCCCTTCTGGCGGTAGTGGCTCGTGAACACCGGCGCCGCGTACAGGTGATCCACCGGCAGGTCGAAGAACCCCTGCAGCTGGTGCTGATGGAAATCCATCGCGAGCACCCGGTCCGCTCCCGCCTGGGAGATGATGTTGGCCATCAGCTTCGCGCTGATCGCCACCCGGGGCTGATCCTTCCGGTCCTGGCGGGCGTAGCCGAAGTACGGAATCACCGGGGTGATCCGCGCCGCGCTTGCCCGCCGGGCGGCATCCATGAGCAACAGCAGCTCGATCAGGTTTTCGGCCGGGGGATTGGTCGGCTGGATGATGTACACATCCCGCCCCCGGACATTCTCGTCGATCTTGACGAAGATCTCGCCATCGGCAAAACGTCTGATTGTCGCCTTGCAGAGCACCGAGTTGAGCTCGGTCGCGACCTCCTCCGCGAGCGGCCGGTTGGCCGTGCCGCTGAGGAGGAGCATCGGGTTCCGAGCTATCGACTCGTTCGGCAGGGCCATAGCCCCTAAGTATAATGCCGGAGCCCGTTTGGGGTCAATTGAGGCAGGGGCTAGGGAGCTAGCGAGTTAGGGAGCTAGGGGTGGAGGGCGACTTTGATGCACCCTTCCGCTTTGGCGTCGAAGATCCGGTAGCCCTTCGGCGCCTGGTCGAGGGGCATGCGATGGGTGAAAAGAGCGGCAAGGTCGCGCTCCCGCTTCCGTGCGATCGGAAGCAGGTGTTCCATATAGTGCCGGGCCGGGCAGCGGCCGATGCGGTAGGTCAGATTCTTGTCATACGCCGCCCCGGGGGAGAAGGGGAACGCCGCCTCGTGATGGACTCCGACGGCGGCGATGGTCCCTCCGGGTCGGACCAGCTCGAAGGCGATCCGGCTGGCATCGGGTGACCCGACCGCTTCGAGGGCCGCATCGACGCCGCGACCGGAGGTGGCGCTTCGAATCGACTCGATCGCATCGCCTTCGCGCAGATCGATCGGCAGCGCTCCGAGCCGGGCCGCCAGCGCCAACCGCTCCGGAACGGCATCGAGGGCAAAGACCTGGCCGGCGCCCCGCTCCCCCGCCGCAAGGACCGCCATCAGTCCGACCGGACCGCAACCGATCACCGCACAGCTCGAGCCCGGAGCGACGCCTCCCATCACCGCGCAGTGGTAGCCCGTCGCCAACACGTCGCCGAGCAGCAAGGCGGGCTCGGCCGCGAGACCGTCGGGGATGCGTAGCAGGGTCGAATCGGCCAGCGGCACCCGCACCAGCTCCGCCTGTCCGCCGTGCAGGCCGTTACCGCGCTCGACCCATCCGAAGAGTTGTCCCCGGGTGCAGCGGGCCGGCAGCCCGTGGCTGCAGTAGAAACAGGCGCCACAGCTCGTGGTAAAGGGGCTGACGACCCGGTCGCCCGGTAAGAACCGGGACACGGCTGAACCGACCTCGACTACCTCTCCGAGGAACTCGTGGCCCATCACCGTGCCCTGATCGAGGCCGGCTTCTCTGCCGTGCCAGACATGGAGATCGGAGCCGCAGATTGCGGCGAGGCGCACGGCGACGATCGCGTCGGTCGGCGCGAGGAGGGACGGGTCGGGCACCTGCTCGACCCGGAGATCGTGAACCCCGTGGTAGGTGAGCGCGCGCATCAGCTCGCGACTCCTTCCGCCGTCGGCGCCCGCAGCATTTCGCCGTAAGGGGTGAATCCGGCGCGGCGCACCACGGCCCAGCCAATGCCCATGGCGGCCGTTCCGACCAGAATGTCGGTGACATCAAAGTAGCGGCCGGCGATGAAGGGCTGGCCCAGCTCCCCCACCGTCGCGAGACAGATCCCGGGAAGAAATCCGCTCAGGAAGCCTCGGCGCCGCAGCGGCCAAACGGCCAGCAAGGCTCCCAGAGGGAGAAACAGGAAGAACGATTCCGCGATGTCCGCGACGCTGTACAAGTCCAGGCGGGGCGCGCTTCCCTGCAGCGGCACCAGGCGGCCCAGGGAGAACTGGCCGGCGACGTCGGGCGCCATGGCGAGCAGATAGGGGCGCCAGGCCCACAGCAGGAGCAGCGCGGCGTAGCACCAGAACAGGTACCGCGGTCGGGTTCGACCCCGGACGGCGCGGGTGATTCCCGGCAGGAACCGGGAGGCTATCCCCGCGCCCGCCGCCATGGAGGCCACGTGGGTGAGCGCGGCCCCGAGCTGGATCGGTAGGGCCAGGAATCCATGGAGCAGCTCGGCGCCGGCCCAGATCAGCGCCCCGCCGACGACGGTGAGCCGAAGGGCGTTGGGTCGCGGCCAGCCCATCTCTACCAGCGCGGTCACCGCAAGGAATCCCGCGGGGAGAAAAAGCAGTATGTCGCCCGCCGGAAAGTCGAACCCGGAGCGCCAGTCGAACTGGGCCAGCGACGCCTGGAACCGCCCCAGCGGACCGCCGGACACGCCGGAAATTGGTGTCAGTCGAAAGGGTGCGAAGATCGCTTCGAGGCCCAGCGCGGTGAGGTATGCCCCGGCGAAGAGGGCACCAGGGAGCCCCACGTGGGACTTGTCGTGCCGGCGGAAGCGGATCGCGGCCACCAGCCCCACGATGAGGTATGCCCCAGCCAGCGCGCCCAGACCGTTCATCACCACGTCGAGCAGACTGGTATTGCGGAACGGCAGCAGGGCCTGGGTCAGCTCGAGGGCCACGCTCAACCCGAGGCCGGAGAGGATCGGGGGCACCAGCATCTCCCGGAACGTGCCGGGGGGCGCGGTGACGGTCCAGAGCGCGCCCCAGCCGCCGAACAGGGCGATGTTGCGCACCGCATCCACGACGTGTCCCGGGGTGTAGTCAGGATGGAGCGCGGCGAGGAACCGTTGCAGCGCGGCGCGGAGATTCAGATCGAACTGAAAGGGTGCCAGCGTCGCGAGGATGAGCAGTCCGACGTACGCGGCGCGAAGGAGTAGAGTCTGCACTCGAGTCACCGGGGTGCGTTCTCCTGTCGAAACCGCTGGTCAATCTGCGTCCACGGATCCTGCAAAGTATCGCGGCTCGACCAATCCGGCGGCGGCTCGCCGCGAGAAACCGAAAAGGCCGCAGCGACTGCTGCGGCCTCCTCGTCGAGACAACGCGCCGTGCGATGGGAGCCTAGTAGAAGAAAACACCTCGATGCCTGGTCCCCGGCGTGTTGACGTCGTCCCCACCCGCCACGAGTACATGGAACACCCCCGTGGCATCGGTATACCCCACGGCGGCGTGGTTGAAGAGGTTGCCCCCCGAAACCAACGACTCGATGGTGTTCGAGCCGGTGGCCCCGTTGAAACTGCTGACGGTGCCGTCTGCGTTGAGCTGGGTGTAGCTCTCCTCGGTCGATCCGCTCGAGGCTCCGTTGTAGAGGCCGGCGGTGATGAGGACGTAGCCACCGGCCACCACCGCCGTGTGCTTGCTCACGCTCTTGGTGAGCTTGTTGCCGGCGGTGAGCCACCCGGAAGATTCGAGATTGCCGGTGCGCAGGTCGATCCGGGCGAACGCCACGTCGGCGACGCTCGTCTGGGATTGGCTTCCGCTGTGCGGCGCCACCACCCCGCTATCGCCGCCGAAGGCGTAGAGGTACCCACCGAACGAACCAAACCCGAAATGGGCCCGCCGGAATGGCAGCGACGACTGAGGCTGCCAGGCGCCCAACCCGCCGGCCGCGTCAAGGCGTGCGCGGTAGACCGTTGCGACCGGCCCGTTGCCGGTCGTCGCCCCACCGACCAGGTACAGATCGCCGTGGAAGATGACCGCGCCCGATGAGTGCAGCGGGGCCGGTAGTGGGGTGACCGTCGTCCAGGCACTCACCGTCCCGTCGGCCGCAAGTGCTCCCCGATAGACCGTGGAGCCTGGCGTACCGGCCGCATCCGTCGCGCCGCCGATGACATAGAGAAATCCGGTCCCGGTGATGCGGGAGTTGGCTGGTGTCGCCACCACGACGGCATGAAACGCGGCGGCGTTCGGGAACGGCAGCGTCGCGGTCCAGGCACTCACGGTGGCGCCCGCGCCTGTCGTGGCCATGTACACTGTATTGACCGGTGCTCCGCTGTTGTCCGCGCCACCGACGGAATAGACGACCCGCACCGGGGATGGCCCGGCAAGCTGCGCGAACGCGAGGGCGTGCCCGCTGACTGCCGCGGGAAGCTCGGCCGTGGTCGACCAGTTGATCGTGGACGGGCTGAATACCGCGTTCTGGGTCACCGTGAACGGCACCGCGGTACTGCTCCCGAGCGAGGTCTGTACCACGACGTTGCCGGTGGACGCCCCGGCGGGGACCGCCGTCACGATGAAGGTGCTGGTCCAGTCGTTCGCGCTGGCGATGATTGCGGGGATCGTGCCGCCGGACCCATTGGAAAAGAGCACCTGGCTCGTCCCCTGGGTTCCGCCGTAATTGCTCCCTTCGATGATGACCGTGCTGCCGATGGGACCGGACGGTTGCGTGGCGCCGTTGATGCTCGTGACGATCGGGGGACCGGAGGGGTCGTCCGGACCGGTGGAGTCACCGCCCCCACACGCACACACGAGGAGAAGTGCCGCAACCGGCAGCGTCTGAATCTGACCTCTACGAGCAAACATGAAGGCGTCCTTGCTGAGCGACTCGATCGCACCAATACAGCCCGATGGGCAATCGATGTGCCACCCGCCGGAACGGAGTCAAGTCGTTGCAGGACACCGAAACGCGAAGACCGTGGCGAGCCGCACCGCAAACCATGGGTGCAAACGGCAGGACGGCATTTGCAGGGGAAGCCGCGATGCTGCCCTGCCGCCCGGACACAGTTGCATGGACTTGCAGTCCGGGCGACAGCAGCGGGGTGGATCAGGGCTGAATCAGAGCCGGAGATACCGTCGGCGCGGTTCCGATGAACGACGCGAACAGCCCTCCACTTCGGAGCACGGTCATGGCGAGCGTGACCCGCTCGTGCAGCCGCTCGAGTCGGCGTCGGTCCTCATCCTCGGGCGTGCCGTCGGCGCCCGGCCCGATGCCGGACGCGAGCAGCTCGCCAAGCTGTCTCTTGAGATAGGTGAGGCCGTCCCCGGTGTGGGGAAGTCCGCGCGTCTCCAGGCTGAGCAGCGCGTGTACGATCTCGTCACCCAGCGCGGACTGCGCCGCGCGCAATGGAAGGGCACGGTCGCCTTGAGCGCTCGGTTTGACCGCCCGCGCGGCCTTGCCGGTCTCCCGGAGCAGCTGCTCGACCAGGAGCACCGGACCGTCGGGGCGCCTGGCAAACGATTCGTGGAGCACATGCGGGCCGGTGCCGGCGAGGTTTCGCAGCCAATCGAGTGGAAGACTGCTGCGGGGCGTGCGGGTGAGAACAAGCGCGGCGATCGTGGCAGCCAGCGGCGACTGCACCTTGTCCATCACGATGTCTGTCAGCTGCCGCGCATCCGCGATGCTCGGTGCGTCACCGAAGGCAGCGCGCCGGTAGCGTCTCGCGAGGCGTGCAGCGTCACGGAGGATGCCGGTGTTGTGCTCCGACAAGCCGGCTTCGAGCCGGAGCAGCCCGGTGCCTTCCTCGCGCGAGAACTCGAGCTCGTAGATCGGGCGACCGGAGAGATCGTCCGGCAGCACGCAGGCAAAGCGCTCATTGCCCAGGCGGAGCTCGAGCCAGTGCGGGCCGAGCCCGTCGACGGTGAGCTCGACGCGAAACGACAGGCCGTCGGCCCGGCGCTCGACCTCCCGAAGCGTATAGGACGGGGGGCGATTCGCGTTCGGCGTTGCCCCGGCGAGCGGGATCAGCTCGGCCTTCATCCACATCTCGCTGACGATTTCACTCTGGAAGACGGCGTGCATTTCCTGAAAGCTCTTCGCCGGGCGCGACACCACGCCCTCCGGCGGCAGCTTGATCGGCACGAAGTCCGGCGGCCTGTCGTCCGGCGGTGGCGGGGCAGCCGCCGTGCCGGGCGGGGGACCTCCTCGATAGGTGGCCGTCACCGGGGCGGCCGGTACCTCGGTGATGGCAATGTCCGCGACGCTCCCGCCGAGTCGGATCGGTTGCCGCACGCGAGAGCCGCGCTTCGCGTGCAGCTCCTGCACCCGGCGTGTCAGGAAGGGCACCAGTGAGAGGAGCTGAATGCTGCAGACCCCGCTGACGCAGTCCGCCGACATCCCGTTCTCCGCCTTTAGTCCCTCGAGCAGGGCCTGGCCGAACAGCGAGATTCCTCCCTGCGGAGAGCTCGGCTCCCAGGCCTGCTGTCCGGACGCCGTGGCGTAGACCAGCGGTGCGATGAGGTCGGGATTCGACTGATAGGCCGGCCACACGTTGAGGATGTCCGCGCCCTTCAGATCGGCCTCGCGCAGCTCGGCGTGATCGTTGCGGCAGGCATCCAGCATGAAGAGCTGCTCGCCAATCGCGAGCTTCCGCAGACCGCCGTACAGGTTGTAGGTGCTGATGGCGTCATTGAGGACCGGCCCCGGGGGACTGAGGTAGTCGCACGGAAGCAGGATCTGTCGGTCGGTGGCGATCTCGAGCCCATGTCCGCTGAAGAAGAAGAGCGAGCGACTCTGTTCGGCGTGTTCCGGAGGGAGCTGTTCCATGGCGCTGAACCACTCGAGAATGGCCCCCTTGCATTCCCGCATCGTGGGTTCCGGAGCGGGGGGCATCCCTGGCTCGAACTGACGCTCCGCCGGAGTCGGGCTCAGCAGCAGCCAGCACTGCGCCAGCGGCGCCTCGCTGTGGCGATAGGTGCGGGAGAGCCAGTCGAAGAACTTGAATGCCGTGTAGGCGGAGACGTTCAGCTGTTTGAGCCCGTAGGGCTCTGCCGCGGGCGGTGTGCCGGATCCGCCGATCAGGTAGGAGTAGCTGCTGGAGCCGATGATCACCGCGAAGGTGCCTGGGCCGGCTCCCGGCACCCAGTCGGTGTTGGTCCAGAGCCCGGGACGGTTCGGATCCGGTTGCATTGTCACGCGGGTTCCCCCCCCGGCTATTCCACTTCGCTCACCGTGATCGCGAGCACCGCGTCATCGGTGCCTCTGACGCGGTAACTCTGCGTGCTCGTGTAATCTCCCACGCTCACCTGGCCGTCTCCGTCGACGTCCACGTGAACCCGCACTCCGTATTCGCCGGTCGGCCGCCGCTCGGCGGCAGGGATCTCGAACCGGAGACGGCTCGCCTCGCCGGCGATGGTCGCGTCGCGCATCACCTGCTCGGCCACCGGCACCGCCGCCGCGTCGGCGCGACCCACGTCCTCCAGACGCACGTACACCGACACGCCGATGAGCGGCTTGCGCAATCGCAGAAAGGCGATCGTTCCCGATACGCGGCCCACTCGTCACGCGTCACGCATAGAGCTGTTTCACCGCGGCGATGTCTCCCGCGCTCGGCGCGTCCCGCTGGCCGATGGTCGCGGCCTTCTTCGGTACGATTGTGGGTTTTCCGTTCCGGCTGAACGCGGTGGCCGGATAGTGCATGATCGAGCCGTAGTCGTACCCGCCGATGTCGTCGCCGTCGGTAATATGCTGATCGAAATTGTGCTCCATTCCGGCGGTGATGTTGGCGCGGTTGATGGTCACGAACTTGTCGCGGTCCTCGCGGCTCTGCTCGTGCCAGAGTCCCAGCGCATGACCGATCTCGTGAATCGCGTTGCCCATGGTGCAGTTCGGCCCCAGGGTGACCACCTGCTTTCCTCCCTGCATTCCCACGTACGACGCGCAGCCTCCGCCGGTCTCGAAGCTGAGGTAGTCCTTGTACTTGGTGGCGTTTGCCCCGGTGCGCAGGATGAAGCGAACCTTCGTCTTCGCCTCCCATACGGCGATCGCGTCGGTCACCCGCTTGGGATTCGGCAGCGTGCTCGCGAGCTGATACGGCACGGTCGCTTTGGGCCACCGGTACCCGCTGCCCGTGATGGCGACGCCCTTGGCCGACAGGTCGAGCGGGGAACGGTCCTTGGCGCTGCGCTCGAGCTCCTCGGTGGTGCCGAGAATGATGTCGCCCTCGAAAATCGCCTCGCCATCGATGTTGGAGAACTGCACCTCGGTCGGCGGGAGCTTCTCGCCTCGAATGAAGCCCGACCTGGGCTCGGTGGTGGACCGGAATTCTCCCTTTCCTTCCGGGGTAGGATTCGCTGTGCCTTGATCTGACATGGCATCCTCCGGTTGTTTGCCTGTATCGCGGCTGAATGGCCGATGACCTCGAATTGGGGGGGCCAGAATGCCGATTATGTGCTTCGGGAACGCCGGAAGCAAGAGCGTCGACCGGAGATGCCCGATTGTCGGTTGGCCCCTGGGGGGGCGGCATGGCCTCTCCGAACCACGGATTGCGTGTACATGCCGGCGAGTCGGGCTCAGATGCCGAGCCGCAGACCTGCTCCCCAAACGATGTCGGGCATTCGAGGGGCATTCGCAGGACGGCTGAACCTCCAATGCCCCGCCATGACCTCTACAATGGTGTGCGGCAGCAACATTGCTTGCAGCGAAACTCCGGCGCCAAACCCGAGCCCGTCATCCTTCACCTGTCGCCACAACGGAACGTACCGGTTTGTTCCGTTGTCCTCGATGAAGTGTCCGCCGGCGTCGAATCTCCCCTCGACACGGCCGAACCCACCTTCGAGGAAGGGATTGAGCCACACCCGTCCCTTCGACGGGAGGTTCAATCCCAGGCCGACCATTGCTCCGGTGACGCTCAAATTCTCCGGCGTCAGCCGAATGCTGCCGGCGTGGAGCTCGAGCAGCGGATGGATGCGATACATCAGGTTGGCCCGCCCGGGTGGGAAGCGACTGCCGGGCTCCGCATCCGCCGACGAAAACAGCCCGTTGAGGCCCAGACTCAGCCGGTAGCCTTCTCGAGGCACGAACGGCCGTTCGAGCGTTTCCTCTTGCCCTCGACACCCTGTGTCGCACGCCGCGCTCAACACCGAGTCAATGGGGATCGCCTCGGACAGCGGTTGTCCGAGCTTGGTCAGCATGCCCACCACCTCCCACCACTCGTTGAAAAGCGGACCCCCCGAATGGCCGGGGGCCACGAAGAAGGTGGCGAAGAGAATCCGCGGCTGGTTCGGGCCGGCCACGAGCACCTTGTCCGGCTGGCCGACTCCCCAACATTCTCCGCCCGGGCAGCCCACCGGGTACACCGGTGTTCGGGCGCCCAGCCGGCGCACGTTGCCCAACCGGGAGAATGAGCGTGGCCTTGCACCTGCGGCCGCTGCCGCCGGTACGCAGAGCACCGCGAGATCCAGGTCACGCTTCGGGTCGATCAGGGAACAGACCTTGGCTGCCACCGGCTTGAAGCAGTCTGTGTAGAAGTAGGCATGTATCGAGTCCACTGGCTGGCCGGCGTCGAGCACCACGTGCGCCGCAGTAGCGACATAGAGCGTACCACCCCGAGCGCCGATGACGATGCCGGTGCCGTCCTGAAAGAATGCCCCGTCCACGTAGGTCTTGAGCCTGGCGGCCAGTTGCAGCGCCTCGTCGGGGGCGGTACTGCTGGGCGGCCGGCATGCCGCAGTGTTCCCGGGCACTCGAGCCTGCGCTGTCACGACCTCAAGCGAACTCACCCATGCCGAGAGCCCCAGCGTGAGGCCGATGCCCGTGGTCAGCAGGTTACTTCGCCGTCGCTCTCGAAACATGACTCCTCCTCGAGCTCAGCACTCCGACTAGGAGAATCAGGGTATACGTCAACGCACCCAGCCACAGAGACAACGGCTGCTCACGGATCCGCCATTGCAGCCTCGAGGGAAACGCAAGCGCCTTGCCGCCGATGGTGATCCGCTTTACCGACCCGCTTATCGTGAACGCGATGCCACGATCAATCAGCCGCACCTTGTCCATGTCGGCCTGGTGTAGACCAGTCAGGCCAAGATGGGTCGCGTCCAGCACCGTATCGCGTCCGTCGAAGTGGACTCTTGCGGTCAGGACCGTGGACTCGGCCAGTGGACCGGCATCATTGAACCCTTGGCGCAGCATCTGCAGACTATCGACAGTGAGGCGCGGCTCCCTCATCATGGCAGGCTGCTGCAACTGCAACACCAGATTCAAGCTCGTGTCCGAGGTAACGAGCTCCATCGCCGAGCTGTCGCCGTAGTCGTGAAGCTCGGGAGCCGCTCCAAACCGGGACAATCTGATCCGATAGATCAGGCCCAGATGGAAGGACCTGCCGGGGCCGGCGGCCACCGACAGCGCATACTCCCCCGCTCCCGCACCGCGGGGGTGATCCCACGTGATCTCGGAGCCTCCCGGCAGCGTCCAAGGCTGGAGGGAGATCCAGCTGCCGACATCCGCGGCCACCGCAGTGACGCGAGCCTCCTGGTCGGGTCCGGGTCTCAAAGGAAACGCTGCGCCAGGCAGCAACACCTGGCGGAAGCCGGACGCGCTGAACGATTGCAAGCGGGGTAGATCGGAGAACAGTTCGCGCTCGGACGACAGGGTGAACGTGGCCCCGGACGCCTCGATGTCCGCGCTCATTAAGTCCGACGAGACTGGTGTCGCCATGAGGAAACCCAGGAGCGGAATGGGCGCCAGCATCCAGGAGTAGAGCAGTCGTCTCTGCCTCCGCCGGCGGGCCAGGGCCCTCTCGAGCCGCCGGTCGAGGTCGGGTCCCAGGTACTCCATCCCGGGAATCTCGGGGTGCGAGACGGCGGCGGAGGTCGGCACGCTGAACAGAGCACCATCGGTCGAGCGCATGTGGAGCACTGGCGTCCACCATTCGATCGGGGCGACATGCTCCAGCTTCATGGCCACCCGTGCCGAGCTGACGGCGGCGTCGAGCGGAAGACCGCTTGCGATGGCCAGATACATGACGCGGGCGAAGGTCAGAGCGGCCTGGTCACTGATAGGGTTCTGCATCGCCACCACCCCGCCCATGCCGGCGCGCACCAAGGCGCCCGCCGTGCTGGAGGACGACGCACTGGTGTCGCCGACAGCGCCCTTGCAGGAGTTCAGCACTGCCAGCCTCACGTCGCCTTCTCCCCGGAGCAGGAGGCCCAGGTCCGTGGCGGCCAGCCGATGTGCCCGGCCCTCGGCGTCTTCGAGCAGGAGATAGCCCTCCCCCGCCTGAGCGTCGTAGTCGCCGTGGCCGCAGAAGTGAAAGACATGCCAGCGCTGCCACATCGCCTTCTGGAGGTCTTCCCAGGTTCCGCCGTCCAGCCACCTCACCTCGACCAGGCCGGTCTTTTTCGCCTCGGCCAGCGCGGTGTCGATCAGCTTGCGCTCCTTGGCGACATCCAGCGAAGGCAGGCCCGGCTCGCGGGGGTTGGCGATCAAGCCCAGAATCCGCAGCGGCGGTTCGACCCTCAGCGGCTCGACCGCCTGGGGAACCTTGGGATGACGAACGATCGGCGTCTTGGAGGAGAGGCCAAGGTAGCAGCGATTCTGCCCGTCGTAGAGCAGTTCCCACGGCGCCCGGGCCAGCTCCGGCGGGTCGATGAGCAGCTTGAGGCGAAGTCCGCTGTGTCTCTCCTTGGTGAGCGCGATGCTCGCGCGATAGAGATCCCTGATCTGGCCGGAGACGAACGCGTCGAACAACGACGCGCCCACCCGGCGGACGTCGCTCTCCCTGTGGGGCCACTCCGCCGGCGACGACCAGCGAATCG
>Ga0210377_10001786_pt1 | contig 19227 bp, 18 predicted proteins | sample PLM4_65_b1redo_FD_155480 | JGI IMG/M metagenome (GOLD analysis project Ga0210377, IMG submission 155480) | Groundwater sediment microbial communities from an aquifer in East River, Colorado, USA - PLM4_65_b1 redo | ecosystem: Environmental > Terrestrial > Soil > Riparian zone | place: USA: East...
GCCACTCTTCCGGATTGGCAGGGCCGTGGACTTTATCCGCGTTTGCTGCAGTCCATCCTTGAACAGGAAATCCAAAACGCCAAAAGGTTTTGGATCATCCACGCGCCAGAAAATCTCCCTTCTGGCACTGGTATGAGCAAGGCAGGTTTTGAATTCGTGGGACAGCTCTCTTTCACGCTGGATGGGAAAGTGGGTCTCGCACCCTACTCAGATTCAACCGAACGTGCCCGCATCGGTGCAGACTTGTTACAGGTTCCCCTCATTGAATCAGTCATCGCTCCATGCTGGAACTGCGGAGGGATGATTGCAAAACACCCTGACAATGCTGACGTCGATTCGTGCTGGCCGCCCAGCATATCCAATGAAAGAAGTTGTTGCTGTGCGAAGGAAGTCAAAAAATCAAACAATTTAATCAGTATTGTTTGATCGCTTATAAATATGATGTAACCACGTTCATCAGCAATCCTTTGAATAATGAGCGTGAATGGATATTAATTTTATGGAGGCTACACAATGAACAGTCAGAATCAAAATGGGAAGGTAAGTCCTTCCAAGAGTAAAGGCCGAGGTTGTTTAAGTTGGCTGGGCCGAATTATGATTTCGATTATAGGGTTGTCGCTCCTGGGATACATTTTCGAGCCAATGGTAGAAGCCGCTGATGCAAAGGCATATCCACCGCCGGGCCAAATGGTGGATGTGGGCGGCTACCGCCTGCATATCAACTGTACCGGCGGGGGCAGCCCCACTGTGGTGATTGAATCCGGCTGGGGGGATTTTTCTGCAGCGTGGGGTTGGGTGCAGCCCGAAATCGCCAAGACCACGCGCGTCTGCACCTACGATCGGGCCGGAATGGGGTGGAGCGAGGCCAGTCCCCAGCCACGAACTGCCCGGGAATTTGCGAAAGAGCTGCATACCCTGCTGGAAAAAGCGAATGAACCTGGCCCGTATGTGCTGGTGGGCCATTCGCTGGGCGGGTATACCCTGCTCGTGTACGCTCACGACTATCCGGCCGAAGTCGCTGGGTTGGTGCTGATTGACGCGCAAGACCTGCCCGCTTCGGATGGCGCCGCACCTAAGCCAGCTCCGAAACCCGGTAGGAACTCCCTGCCCTCATTACTGGCACGCATCGGCGTGGTGCGTTTGCTGGCAGGTCCTCTCGACGCGATCAAAAACCTGCCGGACGGGGATAAGCAAGCCTATACGGCTTACGCGGTGGTCCCTCGTGGCGCCCAAACCTTCCTGGACGAAGGCCGGGGGATGTCCGAAGGCGGGGCGCAGGCCAGGGCGGTGACCACGTTAGGCGCATTGCCCTTAATCGTTCTATCGCGCGGCGAAGATCAGGATGCTAAACACACCGCTGCGCAAGCCGACCTCCTCCAGTTATCGACTAACAGCCAGCAGTTCTTTGCGAACCAAAGCGGTCACTCCATCCATATTGATCAGCCCGAGGCGGCGGTTGCAGCCATCGTGAAGATGGTAGAGCTGGTTCGACAGGCGATACAGAAGTAGATCTCAGGTGAGATGATGAATCAACGTGAAACTACCTGGCTTCGAAAAATCATTTTTCTAAGTATAGCGATTCTGGCTGCGGTCTTGTCCGCAGCCAGAATCAAGCCAGCCTTTGCCCAGATCGCGCCTGCCCATTTTGATTCAGTTGACGTTTACATCAGCTCGAAAATGAAAGAGCTTGGGATTCCCGGCGCGGCGCTCGTTGTCGTGCAGGGCGATCAAATTGTTCACCTGAAGGCGTTTGGGATTGCCGATGCTGACGGACGTCTGGTCACACCGCAGACGCCATTCTTCACGGGTTCCACTGGCAAATCGTTTACTGTACTCGCCATTATGCAATTGGCGGAAGCAGGCAAGATCGAGTTGGATTCGCCGGTTCAAACCTATTTGCCGTGGTTTCGAGTCGCAGATATCAAAGCCTCTGAAATGATCACAGTACGCCAGCTTCTAAACATGGCGAGTGGAATTCCCCAATCCATCGGGCAGGAGCAAATAGCAAATATCGACCTGAGTGATTCAGCGATCGAAAACAACGTGCGCGCATTGGCAAAGATCGAACTGATTGCGCCGTCGGGTGAGCGTTATGAGTATTCCAATGCAAACTATGTCACGCTGGGTATGCTTGTTCAAGCGGTCAGCGGCCAATCCTATGAGGAGTACATCACCGAACATATTTTCAACCCCTTAGATATGCAGAACAGCTTCGCTTCAAAAACTGAAGCTGAACAAGCCGGGCTTGCCATAGGCTACCAGAAATGGTTTGGCATACCCGTGGCATCATCCAACCTACCTTTCTCACGCGGTTCACTCCCGGCAGGCTATCTCGTCATGAGCACTGAGGATTTTGGGCATTATCTGATTGCGCAACTGAACGATGGAACCTATCATGGTGTATCTGTGCTGTCGCCAGAAGGAATTGCCGAACTTCATCATCCCGTTATTCAAATGCCTGGCTCAACTGATTTTTATGCAATGGGCTGGGAAGTGCAACAATATCAAAATGTGCAGGTGATCTCGCACAATGGTGCAGTCCCAGGCTATACAACGGGAATGTTCCTTGTGCCTGCGAAACACCTGGCTGTTGCGCTGGTGATGAATACCTATAGCCCCATGTTAGGGATTCGTGTGCAAAGAGTTCCAAGCAGCGTACTGCGAATGTTGCTGGGGCAGCCAATCATTCCGGGCTACGAATTTCCTTATATGCGAATCATCTTCGCTCTCGTGATGTTGATCCCGTTGCTACATCTCCTCGCCGTTCTCGCTACATTCCGCCGCCTTCGTCACTGGCGAACCAGCGCACAGCATCCGACACAAACACAAACTGTACTCTTCATAACCTTGCCGTTGATCTGGAACGCCCTCATCGCCTACATCCTTCTAATTCTTTTGCCTAGTGCTTTCGATGCCAACCTAAAAACTGTCATTCTATTTCAGCCTGACATTGGCTGGGTCGCGGTTGTGAGCGGCATCTTTGCGATCGTGTGGGGACTAGTAAGAACCGGCTTTATTATTATCGGACTGAATAAAGGGCGATTTCGCTTGTTTGGGTAGCTATCAACTTTTCGGATGTTAGTCTTATAATAAATTCATGTCAGCGCCAGTCTTAGCTACCAAACTTTTTGCTCCACCTCATCAGCCACGACTCGTCTTACGTCTTCGCCTGATCGAAAAACTGAACGAGGGTCTCCTTTCGAGCCGCAAATTGACCCTGATCTCTGCCCCGGCTGGTTTTGGAAAAAGCACACTGGCTAGCGAATGGATCGCGAATTGCGGGCGACCAGCTGCATGGCTATCACTGGACGAGAATGATAATGACGCTTCACGATTTCTAATTTACCTGATCGGTGCTTTACAGACCATTTCACCGAATCTGGGAGCTGGTCTGTTAGATACACTCCAATCCCCTCAAATACCACCCGTCGATTCAATTCTGACAGCCTTACTCAATGAGATCACCTTCATCCCAGATGACTTCATCCTCGTTCTTGACGACTACCATCTCACGGATTCCAAATCGGTCGATGATGCCCTTACTTTTTTGATCGAACATCTTCCTCCCCAGATGCAAATCGTTATTACCACTCGTGAGGATCCGTCGTTACCTATTCCTCGGTTGCGCGCCCGAAACCAATTGACTGAAATCCGCGCGGCTGACCTGCGTTTTACTCCATCCGAAGCCACAGAATTTCTCAATCAAGTGATGAACCTTGATCTCTCAGTGGAAGAGGTCGCTGCGTTGGACAAGCGCACCGAAGGCTGGATCGCTGGTCTGCAACTTGCGGCGCTTTCGATGAAAGGACAAGAAGATGTCCACGGATTCATCCAGGCTTTTGCCGGAGATCACCGCTATATTGTGGATTATCTGGTCAAAGAGGTGTTGCAGCGCCAGCCTGAAGTTATTCGAAACTTTCTCGTACAGACATCGATTCTTGATCGCTTGAATGGTCCGCTCTGCGATGCTGTTACCTCTCAACTGGAAAGCAAAGCGAAATTGGAGAGTTTACATCGAGGGAATTTGTTTCTTATTTCCCTCGATGACAAACGATATTGGTACCGCTATCATCATCTTTTTGCCGATGTGCTTCGTATGCACCTAATGGCAGAGCAGCCCGATAAAGTACCTACCCTACATAAGCGTGCGAGCGAGTGGTTTGAGCAAAATAATTTTACGGCAGATGCGATCCGCCATGCACTGGCTGGCGAAGATTTCAAGCGAGTTGCTGAACTGATCGAAAGAACCCTGCCAGTCATGCGTCAAACGAGACAGGAAGCCACACTGTTGGGCTGGCTGAAGGCACTTCCTGATGAAGTGTTCAAGCGCAGGCACGTACTTAACGTTAACTATGTAGGGACGCTGCTACAGAATGGTCAGTTTGATGGTGTTGAGTCCCGCCTGCAGGATATCGAACGGTGGCTGGATATGCCGGCAGATACTCGTGAACGACCCATTTTTGTGGAAGAAGCGGAATTTCAGCGCCTGCCTAGCGCGGTCGCCATGTACCATGCCGCAATTACTCTGGCTCAAGGCGATGTGGTGAACACAATGAAACATGCAAGCAAAGTGCTTGAACTCGCTCGCGAAGATGACGATTTCCCCCGCGGAGCTGCATCGTCGCTGTTAGGGCTTGCATCCTGGACAAGCGGCGATCTCGAAACAGCATACCAGATGTTTAGTAATGGTATGGCACACTTGCAGAAAGTCGGGTTCATCTCGGATGTGATTGGCGGCTCGGTTACCCTGGCAGATATACGGATTACGCAAGGTCGTCTGCGTGAAGCAATGAGCATCTACGAGCGCGGATTGCAGCTTGCAACAAAGCAGGGCTCACCAGCTTTACGTGGTGCGGCAGACATGCATGTAGGGATGAGCGGGCTCTACTATGAACGTAATGAGTTGAATACCGCCGAGCAACACCTTTTGAAAAGCAAGGAACTCGGTGAACTCAACGGATTACCGAAAAACCCGTATCGCTGGCGCGTGGCGATGGTAGCAATACAAGAGGCACAAGGGAATTTTGACGACGTTATCGAACTGCTTGATGAGGCAGAAAGCCTTTATATGAGCGACTTTTCTCCCAATGTCCGCCCAACACCAGCGTTGAAGGCACGTGTATGGGTCAATCAAGGCAAGTTGGAGAAGGCACTTGATTGGGCGCGTGAGCGGAAATTGTCCATTGAGGAAGACCCAAGCTACCTGCGGGAATTTGAGCAAATCACGTTCGCCAGGATTTTGTTGTCTCAATATCAGAGTGACGGTTCAATCAGTTTGCTTCATGACGCGCTGGGATTACTGGAACGTCTCTTAAAAGCCGCAGACGAAGGCAGCAGGATCGGATGTGTGATCGAAATCCTGATCTTGCAGGCACTTGCTCATCAACTGCAAGAGGATATTCCTGCCGCTCTGCCATGGCTTGAACGCGCCCTGAAGTTGGCTGAACCCGAAGGCTATATGCGAATCTTCCTAGCCGAAGGGGAAAGCATGGCAGAACTCATTCGTGAAGTTGCCAAGCGCGGATTCTTGCCAAACTATACAGGCAAACTGTTATCTGCATTTGAGGCGGAGCGAAAAAGCTTGGATGTAGAAACGCCTCCTTCCGCCTCGCCAGCTTCATCGTCCCTGATCGAGCCGCTCAGTCAGCGTGAGTTGGATATTCTCCGCCTCTTCAAAACCGAGTTGTCGGGTCCCGAGATCGCCAGTCAACTCGTCATCGCATTGAGCACGGTTCGGACTCACACCAAGAGCATCTACAATAAACTCAATGTCAATAGTCGCCGAGGGGCTGTGAGACGGGCCATTGAATTGGGCTTAATCTAACCGCTTATAAAGCACAGCACTTAGCGCTGCCCAACAATCAAATGATGGTTGGGCAGCGCTTTTGTTTCCCAAACACGCTTGCCTGCTTCTCCCAATATCTCCACACGAAATCCCCACATATGGGGAAGACATCTCCCCACATTCATTTGTATAGTGTAGCTAGTTGAAGCCAAACAGGCAGTTATGCCTAGTGCCAAACTTCGACACTTATCCGTATGGTTCAAACAAGGAGAAATACATAATGAATACCAAAGGAAAGATTTCGATCAACGAGACCAAGACGAAGGTGACCGCATCCACTCTCATGCGATTGGCAGGCGTATCTGCCATGATGGCGGGGCTATGCTTCATCGTCATTGGGATGTTCCATCCCCTTAACGTTCCTGCCGCCGTTATCACTGCTGCTTGGGCAAACGTCCATATTTTTGCTACGGCCTTGGGCTTCTTTGGATTGTTTGGCATGGCGGGGCTCTACGCCCGGCAAGTGGAAAAGTCTGGTTGGTTGGGTCTGGCAGGCTTTGTCCTGTTTAGTGTATGGATGACGCTGGTGACCGGCATGTCCTTCGTGGAAGCATTTATTTTGCCGCCCCTAGCCGCCGAGTCGCCGAAGTTTATCGAGGGTTGGATGGGGATGTTTACCGGCATCCCTAGTCAAGTTAACCTCGGAGTTCTCCCAATGCTGTGGAATATTTCTGGACCCATGTATATCTTCGGCACCCTGTTGTTCGGCATCGCTACGTTCCGCGCCGGTGTCCTGCCGCGCTGGGCAGGCGCATTACTTGTCCTCGGGGCATTGTTGATCCCTGTCGGTGCACTCGTTCCCCCTGAATATCAGCCGAAGATCATGATACCAGTGGGGCTGGCTCTGGCATGGCTGGGATACGCTCTCTTTTCTGAACGCCGTGAGCGAGCATCGGAATCCTTAACCAACCAGATTACTGGCACGACAGAACCGAGCAAGGTCGCTTAGACTGATGACGTGGAACAGGGATGGTAGAGATGATATTCGATCATCTTTACCATCCCTGTTTTTCAAAACAAGATACCAACAAATGAACACCAAAGGAGAGCAAAATGAAATTTACAACCTCAAAACTCATCCGTTGGGCAGGTTTATCCGCTATGGCGGCAGGGATAATTTTCGCGGGCATTCAGCCGATCCATCCGTCTGTCAACACCAGCGCATTCATCATCACCTCCTTCAAGACCTCTATGTCCATCTTTGGTCTGCTCGGTATTACAGGGCTTTACGCCAGACAAGTGGAAGAGACTGGTTGGCTGGGTTTAGTCGGCTATCTTCTGCTAACCATCTACTATGCAGTTCAGATGTGCATTTCATTCCTTGAGTCCACAATCCTGCCGTTGTTGACGACCGTGGCGCCCACGTTTGTGGAAAGTGCCTTGGGGTTGGCAAATGGAACTGGCGGCCCGATGAATCTCGGCGCCCTCACAACTGCATATTCGCTTGTATCGGTACTCTATTTATTCGGCCTCCTGCTGTTTGGCATTGCTATGTTCCGCGCCCACATCCTACCGCGCTGGGCGGCTGCCCTGCTTGCGATATCGGGGCCAATGGCAGGCATCATGTTTACGCTGCTTCCTCATCAGCTTGACCGCTTGACGTCTATGCCGATGGGAATCGCCATGGTCTGGCTGGGATATGCGCTCTTTTCTAAACGTCAGGTAAATTCCTATGAATCCTTGCTTGACCAGAGAACTGCCAAGTCAGAACCGAGTAAGGTCGCTTGAGATTGTTTGAACTGGGCAAGTGTTCGTACACCGATCGCTTGTTTCTTTAGAAACTAGAAATTTTTCCAAGGAGATAAAAGATGAAAGCAAATGTCTACGATAACGGTCAAATCCCTGATATGGATCAGAGAACAAAAACAATAGGAAGAAAAGCCCGGGTTGCCTGGTACGTGCCTGCTGCGCTGATCCTGCTCAGCATCATACCGCTCACCAGTGGCGCGTTCCGTCTCGTTGAACTGGCTAAGGGCGCAGAAATCACAGCGGCCAACGCGCGTTTCTTTGCGTCGCCTTTACCAGTAATTTTGCACATTGTGGGTGCCTGTGTATATGCTCTTCTGGGCGCGCTCCAGTTCGCGAGTCGTTTCTGGCGGAAGGGAACCAGCTGGCACCGCATTGTTGGGCGGCTCGTAGTTCCATGCGGACTCGCAGTTGGACTTTCAGGACTTTGGATGACCATTTTTTATCACCTCCCGGCTAACGACGGTGATCTCCTTTATGTACTGCGGCTCATATTTGGGTCGGGTATGGTCATCTCAATTATCCTCGGCTATTTTGCCATCCGACGGCGGGACATCATTCAGCACCGCGCCTGGATGACGCGCGGCTATGCAATCGGTCTGGGTGCAGGAACACAGGTGCTTACCCTAATGGTCGGTGAGTTGATCGCAGGCAAGCCGAGTGTGTTCAGCCGTGCGCTGCTAATGGGCGCAGCCTGGGTGATCAACCTCGCCGTGGCCGAATGGTCAATCCGTAGGCGGCCTGTTGCTCCCATCCGCAGAGAAGCATCCATTGTTTCCAATCCGCAATGAACTTTATATAGCCATTGAATATATATCGATATTTACCTTACTTTATTATCAGAAAAAGGAGAATTTTAAAATGAAAGCAATTGCAGCAACCCAATATGGCGGACCGGAAGTCCTCCAACTCAAAGAGATCGAAAAACCGATGCCTAAAGACAATGAAATTTTGATCAAAGTGCACGCGACCACCGTCACAATGGGCGATTTCAGAATGCGGAGCTTTACAGTTCCGCCCCTGTTATGGATTCCTGCTCGAATCGCTTTGGGGCTCACAAAACCCAAACAACCGATCTATGGAATGGAACTCGCCGGTGAAGTGGAAGCCATCGGCAAAGACGTAACCCGCTTCAAGGTCGGTGATCAAGTCTTCGCATCCACCCTCACCGAGAATTTTGGCGCCTACGCCGAATATAAATCTTTTCCTGAACAAGGGATGGTGGCGATCAAGCCGGCAAACATAACTTACGAAGAAGCTGCTGCCGTTCCGATCGGTGCGACCACAGCATTACGTTTGCTACGGAAAGGAAATATCCAGCGCGGACAAAAAGTCCTGATCTACGGCGCTTCCGGCAGTGTCGGCACGTATGCTATTCAGCTTGCAAAGTACTTTGGGGCAGATGTAACTGGCGTTTGCAGCACTGCCAACCTGGACATGGTGAAGTCCCTGGGTGCCGATCACGTCATTGATTATACAAAAGAGGATTTTTTATCAATAGAAAAGCGATATGACGTTATCTTTGATACCCTTGCAAAATTCCCGAAATCAGAATACTCGAAAGTTCTCGCGCCGAACGGGACCTATGTAACGATGGCGCGGCTGGACTCGAAAGAAAGCATGGATAATCTGGTCTTCATCAAAGAACTGATCGAAGCAGGCAAGATCAAAGCAGTCATCGACCGATGCTATCCGCTGGAAGCTATGGTTGAGGCGCATCGATATGTAGATGAAGGCCACAAAAAAGGGAATGTTGTTGTCTCAGTGGAGCACAGTAATGGCAGACGAACAGAGATCAAAATCTGATACCAATCAACTGACGGTTTATCAAATCAGGATCAAAGGACACCTAGGTCAGCAATGGATGAACAACTGGTTTGAGGGACTGACCATTACGCTGGAAGAAGATGGCGACACATTATTGACTGGCTTGGTGGTCGATCAGGCGGCACTGCATGGTATCCTGAAGAAAATACGGGACCTGGGTATGCCATTGCTATCGGTCAATTCTGTCGGGCTCGGCTCGCAAGACACATCAGATGATAAACGGGTGACTCATGAATAATTTGTCCCTTTCTCTCATTAGCGCAATCCTCATTGGGCTGGGTGCAACTCTCACTACAGATCTGTGGGCACTATTCCTCAAACGTGTCTTTAAAATTGCAACGCCCAACTATTGTCTGGTTGGGCGCTGGCTTCGATATATGCCGGAAGGGATCTTTAAACATTCAAACATTGCTTCTACTTCAAAGAAGAGTGCAGAGTGTGCGGTCGGATGGATCGCCCACTACATGATCGGCATCATGTTCGCCATCGCTTTCGTTGGATTGGCAGGTGTCAACTGGCTTCAACATCCGACTCTGCTTCCAGCAACCGTCTTTGGGGTTGTCACTGTTTCGATGCCATTCTTCATTATGCAACCAGCATTTGGTCTGGGATTGGCTGCATCAAAGACTGCTAATCCTACACAGGCAAGGCTTCGTAGTTTGATGAATCATACTGTATTTGGCATCGGTCTTTATCTATTCGCATTGTTGGTCAACTGGTTGTTATGGGTATATGCCTAAAAGGTTAACTATGTCAATTAATCCATTTTTGAATTCTGATCGTCAACTACGCAACGGCTGGTGGATCCTTATCTTTTTTCTTGTGCTTGCTTCGATCCTCCTGCCAGCTTTACTGATAGCTCAGCAAAACTCCATGGATGTCTCCATTGGACTTCAAGCCGTTATCATAGTGCTCGCATCGTGGATCTGTCAGTGGCTGCGCCGGAAACCCATGGCTGAATTGCTGGGGGAGTTTAATGTTCGTTGGTTCAAAGGGCTTTGTCTTGGCGGCTTGATCGGCTCTGCGCTCATGCTTGTTCCGGCGCTCATTATGTGGATCTTTGGCTGGGTCGATTGGCAATGGAATCCCACAGGCTCATCAACACTGATTCCAATTGGGTTGCTCTTTGCAGGAGTCGCGATAGCAGAGGAGTTATTGTTCCGGGGATTCGTTTTTCAACGCCTCATCGCCGGTCTCGGTCAGTGGCCAGCCCAATTAATATTGGCAGGTTATTTTCTGCTGACACATTTGAATAACCCGGGCATGACGGATGATGTCAAAGTCCTGGCAAGTATTAATATTTTTCTAGCATCGATACTGTTTGGGTTGGCATTCATTCGCACCAAGAGTCTCGCAATGCCGCTCGGTCTGCACTTTATGGCGAATTTGATGCAAGGAGGCGTGCTTGGTTTTGGGGTAAGTGGCACCGACCAATCCGGTTTGATGAAGCCTATCTTTACTGGAGGCACAGAATGGTTAACTGGCGGACAGTTTGGGCTTGAAGCAAGTGTTCCCGGATTGATTTTTGTTGTGGGTACACTAATACTGCTCTACAAGTGGAAACCATCATGGGTAATGTAGGGAGCCTGGCTTTGTAATTCTTTACATCATGATCTTCGGGCGATACTGCAACGCCTCTGCCAAATGTGCGGATTGTATCTCTTCACTTCCAGCCAAATCGGCGATCGTGCGCGCAAGTTTCAGAATACGATGATAGGCACGCGCTGACAAATTGAGTTGTGTCATCGCCGCCCGCATCAGACTCTGACCTTCCTCTTGCAACTTGCAAAATTGCCGTATCTCCCCGACGCGCATATCGGCGTTGCAGATGATGTCGGACTGAGAACTAGTAAAGCGTTGTTGTTGAATATTGCGTGCCGCCTGTACACGCTTGCGAATCGACTCGCTCGTCTCCCCCATTCGGTCCCCGCTTAGCTTTTCATAATCCACACGCGGAACTTCAATGTGGATATCAATGCGATCCAGTAATGGACCGGGGATTCGTTTTTGATATTTGGTAACGACAGCAGGCGCACACCCACAGGCTTTTTGTGGGTCACCAAAGTACCCACATGGGCAGGGATACACACAATTTGACATATTATTTGTGTTTGGCAAATGGCAGAAGGCTGATATTAAGAGCATATTTCAATACTCTAAATCAGATGTATGGTTAAACAACCCGACAGAAAGATATTCTTTGCGGCATAATTATATATGGCTACCTATACCCGTATACATGATATATGCCGCGCTGGGCAACTCTGTGTTCAGCTTTGAAATTAAAAAAATGGTTATCGCATAGCTTGTCGTGACCGTCGCTCTTGGTTAAACCACTACGGTTACACATTATTTACAAGGGACAGTTCTGCGCAGACTGGGCAGACAGTCACCTGTCTATGCGGCGTTCAGCCTGCAATTAATTAGCTCACAGCTTTGGTTGCATCGAACCCTGCGGCGCGGTGGATGTTCCTTTGCATCGCTCCTTTCGGCGTGACCTTCACCAGAAAATTTCGTGCTCTGCACAAAGGTGGATTGCTAACCTGTCCGCCTTTGCCAATTATCCAGGATGTGTTTGTGATCCACGCGGTGCGGGCGTGACGTTGACTCTCATATCGCCTCAATGCGGACCTTGTATCTGTTTGCTCTTTCAGTGAGCGACCCAACACGTACGCCGACTCGATTGCCATGCAGGCGCCCTGTCCCATGTTGGGAGTCGTCGGGTGGGCAGAGTCACCGAGCAGAGTCACCTGTCTCGTGGACCATGAAGCGAAGGGTGGGATGTCGTGAATGTCATTTTGCAAGATCAGGTCTGAGGGAGTCGAATCCAGCAGGTAATGAATCGGATCATGCCAATCTTTAAACAGACTCAATAGTTTTACCTTTCTTTGCTCGCCCGTGGATTTTTCCCCTGCAGGCTGGTTGGATGTTGCAAACCAGTAATGCGACTTTTATCAACGCGGACGATGCCAAAGCGCGCACCCACACCCCAAGACTCAGAGGTGAGACCCAAAGCAGCTTCGTTCTCTGTCTCGACCACGCCGCGCCAGGCGGTGTAACCTGAATAGCGCAGATTGATTTCAGGAAACATTTGCCTGCGCACTGCGGAATGGACTCCATCTGCGCCAATGAGCAGATCGGCGGTGTCTGACTCGCCGTTGTCAAAATACACGGTCACGTCTTTTTCGTTCTGCTCGAATTTTATAAAGCCAATTCCAAGTTTCAATGTATTTGGATTCAACGCGTTGATGAGGATTTCATGTAGTGCTGCGCGATGGATGGCAACCACGGGTTCGCCGTATTGAGCTTCCATCTCTCCCATGTGCGCATCATACAGCATAGCGCCGTTCGAAGCGCGGATTTGTGAGCTATTCACTTTCGAGCCAGCGCAGATGACTGCATCCGCCACTCCCAGTTCGCGCAAGACTTTGATTGCATTCGACCAGAGAGTCAAGCCTGCGCCAACTTCGCCGAGCTTCTTTACCTTCTCATACACAGTCACATCAAAGCCGTTATTTTGTAAGGCAATCGCAGTGCATAATCCACCGATCCCGCCGCCGATGATAATAATTTTCTTTGTGGTCATTTGAACCTCCTATAACCTGCACACTACAGCAGTACATCGTGATGACGAGTCCCTACCAACTGTACTTGTAGGCAAAGTAAGATGAAGGGTAGGATAAACATTGGGCGGAGATACCAACTCAAAACGTTAGGATGACGCGCCCATACCCATGAAAGAAAATCAGATAAGAATCCCATTTTCGAGTCTCTTTTTTGTTTTTGGGTCATACCTCTTCTATGGCAAGTCCAACAGATATAAGTAGATTGCCGTCAGTTCCTCATCATCCATGCGTCCAATGGATTTCCACGGCATTTTTGCTGAGTCGAGAACATGGTCTGAAGGATCAACACCCGTGCGTAGCGTGGCGATGAACTGCTCCTGTGTCCAACCTGTCACTACCTTCAGGTTCGGTCCAAACGGAGTCAACTGATCTTCGACGCCTCCGAGCAGGTCTTCACCATGGCAATCCCTGCAATCCTGGTAACTCAGGATGTATTCACCGTATTTGACAGTTGGTCCTTTGGAAGGTGCTGTGATCACATCGGTAATTGGCGGTTGACCGTCTGGCAGCATGCCTACGCCGAGCATGATGAGACCCAGCAGGCTTAGCTGGTCAGGCGGCTCCACGATTTCACTGGTCACTGCCGGTTGGCTGCGCAGGTAGGCGATCAGGGACTGTATATCCTCGTCGCTCAGGTTGCGCCCCCTGAAATTCGACATAACGAACAGCCCGCGCCCATCACGGTCAACACCATTGCGGATGGCGCGAAAAATCTCGCCGTCCGACCAATCCTTGAGCGGACCAGCAGGTGTTAGATTCGACGAAACAAAACTACCGAGGGGTATGGGGATGTCTTCGCCCAAATCCACGCCGCCGGACAGGGGTAATTCCTTGCTGACCGAGTGACAGGAGGTGCAGAATGCGTCGGCGATATGTTTGCCGCGTTCGATTTGTTCCGGCGTACCAGTCACCTTCAGATCAGGGACAGGTGCGGTGCGCGGGGTGTTGGCTTTGATTAAACCAACCACGGCTACTATGCTGAGAAGTCCAATGAGCACTGAAAGCAGTCCGCCAAGAATGGAGCCACCCCATTTTGAAAAGGCATTTCTGGTTTTCCAGGATCGACGGGCTAACCAGCCGAACAAAACTGAAACTGCCATCATAACCAGTAAAAAGAATATATTGATAAACATGTTTCCTCTCTTTTTTCAGTGAAAAGAAATTAAATATGGATTCGGATTATTGCACTTCAAAGGTTAGTGACCGATCTAGCACTCCGTTCAAATACACATCCGCTCGCTAAAATATGATTGCCAGGCGCTGGTGGTCCATGAGATGACAGGTTTCAGATTCGATCCAAACGGAGTCAACTGACCTTCGACTACTATTTTTTTATTTTACTTCTGTGGCCGATAAGATTTGCCGCTTGTTAATAAACGTCACGCCCAGATAGACCGCGGCATCGCAGACCAGCATCCCGATCACGGCAGGGACGAGTACCGCCCAACCTGATTCCCCGCCTGCAATAACACTCCAAACAATTTTTCCCAACGCGGCGAGATTAATAACCGCTACACCCCACCACCATGAGCGCCTCCAGAATGCCAATGCGAGGAAGTAGAAAAACGCGGGTACGGTGAGTGAGGCTAAAACTTTTGAAAGAGTCCAAACGCCGAGGATGTAATCCTTCTCGGATTGCAGGAATTGTTCCACGGCGGGGTCAACGGTTGCGGGTGCGGGGAACCAGAACATGCTGGTGAACAGGGCAATGCCGGTGACGACGAGTCCCTTCCAGTTGCGTTTGTACGCGAAAAAGATGAAGGGCAGGATGAAAATCGGGCGGATGTACCAACTCAAAACGTTGTGATGACGCGCCCATGCCCATGAGAGAAAGTCAGATAAGAATTCCATAGTGTGTGTCTCCTTTTGTTTGATGATGTCCACAGGATACAACTCCTCCTTCCCACTGACATCTGGGCAGGCTCACCAACCGCGCAGGAAATTTTCCCAGACAGGAAGGGAGTACATTCCCATCACTTTGGGAATACAATAAAGTATGCTTCGCGCCATGATCGCAGACCTTTCTGCCCCGCAACTCCCCGCCCGCTGGCAACGTGCCGCGCAAATCTCGTGGGGGCTGTTCACCCTGTTGGCGCTGACGTTCTTCTTCTTTGAAGTTGTCACTGCTCACAAAGGGCTTCTCGATCCTTCCCCCGAGCTGCGTGAAAATCTTGCTCATCTTGGCATGAGTGTTCAGGCTCATGCCATTTATCTCACCACGCTGCGGACGGTCTTCATGCTTGTTCACTTGGTCATCGCAGGCATGATCGTTATCAAAAGACCCAGTGAACGTATCACGCTCTTTGTCGCACTCGCGTTGGTTCTGATGGGCGTCACTTTCTGGCCTCCTTCCAATCGCATCGTCGCCAATACAGACACATGGCACCTGTCACGTTCCATCGCCCAATTCCTGAATACCAACACGCTGATCGTTTTGTTCTTCGTCTTTCCCGATGGACGTTTCGTCCCGCGTTGGACGATTATCTACGTAGTCGTAGTTTTCCCGCTTGTTGTTGCGGAATATTTCTTTCCCGCCAGCATCTTGAACCCGCAGAATTGGAGCGTGCTCTATTCCACAGCATTGTCACTTTTCACACTCTTTGCCATGGTATATGCGCCTATCTATCGCTATCGAAACGTATCCAATCCCATCGTCCGTCAACAGACCAAATGGGTGGTGTATGGCATTTCCATCGCGATCATCGGCTTCTTCCTTATAGCCTTCCCGTCAGACTTTAATTACCCGCAAATGCAGCTTGGCACATTCTTTGGTTTGCTTCAGGTCACGGGCTTGATCCTGTTATTTATGCTCATTCCCATTTCCATCGGCATCGCCATCACGCGTTCCCGCCTGTGGGACATTGACCCCATCATCAACCGCACCCTCGTCTATGGCGCGCTCAGTTTCCTCACTATTCTTTTTTATGTTCTCACTGTCGGCGTGTTTGCGTTGTACTTCCGCAGCAACGAAACCAACCTCGTCATCTCTTTCATTGCCACTGGAGTCGTCGCCATTCTTTTTGAACCGCTGCGCCAGCGATTGCAGCGCGCCGTGAATCGACTCATGTATGGCGAACGCGATGACCCTGCCACAGTTCTCATCCGCCTCAGCCAACGCCTCGATTCCGCGCTCGCGCCTGATTCCGTGTTGCAGACGATTGTCGAGACTCTTGCCCAAACCCTGCGTCTTCCTTATGCTTCCATTTCTTTATTGGATGAAGAGCCTCGCTTCGCATCTACCCGACAACTGCCTCCGTCCGAATTGATTCATCTTCCTCTGACATATCAAACCGAACGCGTCGGCGAGTTGCTCCTCGCCCCGCGCGCCGCAGGCGAATCCTTCTCCACGGCAGATATGAAATTGATCAACATCATCGCCCAACAGGCAGGTGTTGCTGCCTACACCGTGCATCTGAATAACGATCTGCAAAAATCCCGCGAAAGACTCGTCACCGCGCAGGAAGAAGAACGCCGCCGCCTTCGCCGCGATCTCCATGATGGCGTCGGTCCTACACTCGCCAGTCTCTCCCAGCGTATTGACACAGCCTCCGAATTCGTAAAAAGCGATCCTGAGAAAAGTGTGCAACTTCTCAAGGAACTCAAAGGACAAGTCAAGGAAACGGTTTCTGAAATTCGTAGATTGGTCTACGCCCTTCGTCCGCCCGTGCTGGATGAGTTCGGCTTGGTCTCTGCTGTCCGCGAACATGTAGCTCAATATAGCGGACCCAACGGCATGACCATCATCTTCGATGTGATCGAGCCGCTGCCGTCCCTGCCCGCCGCTGTCGAAGTCGCTGCTTATCGCATTGCGCTGGAATCATTCACGAACATTATCAAACATGCAGAAGCCAGCGCCTGCCAGATAAAGATAAAAATCGAGAATAGATCCTTGTTTCTGGAAATGTCGGATAATGGGAAAGGCTTATCCGCCCAAAGTCGCACGGGTGTCGGATTCACGTCCATGCATGAAAGAGCCGCTGAACTCGGCGGCGAATGTATCATTGAAAATATTCCAACTGGCGGCACGCGTGTTAGCGCGCGACTGCCGATTGGAAAGGAATAGACCATGCCCATCAAAGTATTAATTGCAGACGACCATGTCTTTTACCGTGAAGGTGTCCGCGCGTTGTTAGGTTCTGTCCACGAAATTGAAGTTGTCGGAGAAGCCAACGACGGCGAAGAAGCCATTGCCCAAGCCAGTGACCGCAAGCCGAACGTCATTCTCATGGACTTGAAAATGCCTGGCATGAACGGCATCGACGCCACACGGCGAATCCATGAAACACATCCAAACATCGGTGTGCTGGTCATTACCATGTTCGATGATGACGACTCCGTTTTCGCCGCCATGCGCGCCGGAGCACGCGGGTACCTGCTCAAAGATGCGGATAAAGATGAGGTTGTCAGAGCAATCGTCGCTGTGGAAAGAGGCGAGGCGATCTTCAGTCCCGCCATCGCCCAGCGCATGATGCAATATTTTTCATCGTCACCAAATGCCTTATCCAAAAAAAATCAACCCGACGAATTCGCCGAGTTGACCGAACGTGAGCTGGAAATTTTGGATCTGATCGCGCAGGGGCATAATAACTTTACGATCTCGAACAAGCTATCGTTGAGCATCAAGACCGTGCAAAACTATGTTTCAAGCATCCTCACCAAATTGCAGGTCGCAGACCGCTCACAAGCCATTGTCCGCGCACGAGAGGCTGGGCTGGGCAAGACTGGGTAGGTTCCTGTGAGCAATAAACGTTGTTAGTAAGAAAAAAGGTTACGCACCGCGGTTCAACCCCGACAGAACCACGAAAAATGATTGAGAGCGACCTGCCAGAAAGTTAGTTCTTTTATTTCTGTGCCATATTTTTATGCCGCTTACGTTCTTAAACGAAACTTATAGCCGTATACAATCACCCCATCATGATCTTCGGACGATATTGCAGCGCCTCCGCCAAATGCACGGATTGGATATTTTCGCTTCCTGACAGGTCCGCGATTGTACGCGCAAGTTTCAGAATGCGATGATAAGCACGCGCCGACAAGTTGAGTTGAGTCATCGCCGCCCGTATCAGGCTTTGACACTTCGACAGGCTCAGTGCAACGCCTTCGTCCTGTAACTTGCAAAACTGCCTTATCTCCCCGACGCGCATGTCGGCGTTGCAGATAATGTCAGACTGTGAACTAGCAAAACGTTGTTGTTGAATATTGCATGCTGCCTGCACAAGCTTGCGAATCGCCTCGCTGGTCTCCCCCATCCGATCCCCACTTAGCTTTTCATAATCCACACGCGGGACTTCGATGTGAATATCGATGCGATCCAGCAATGGACCAGAAATTCGTTTTTGGTATTTGGTAACGACAGCAGGTGCACACCCACAGGCTTTTTGTGGGTCACCAAAGTTGCCACATGGGCAGGGATTCATGGCAGCAATCAATTAAAAGTTCGCTACAGAGACCCATCCAAAGTACATGCACTTTTGTGCGCAAACGATTCTTCACTTATTTCCAGAGTGGTCACTGAATAAAGATAGCTTAGAAACTCTCATATATATTCATCGAATATACCAAACTTAGCTTTTGCGAGAGCTATATCGTAAAATATAGCGGCAACAGGATTTGAACCTACGACCTGGGAGTTACGAGTACGAATCCTGATACCGCTGAGATTAAAAGAAAACAGACACCCAAGAGTGCCTGTTTTTATAGCGGGGCAGGATTTGAACCTGCGACCTTCGGGTTATGAGTGTCTGTCCTGCATCGCTGACTTTCCAGCTTTAGGTAACGATTTTAGGTGAGTATTGCGGTTTATGATTCTAAAGAGCCTGTAGAGTTTGGGTTGTCACAATCGACAATCCATAGAGACTTTATAACATAGACAGCATACTTCTACAATATCATCTTTCGTAATTCTGATGGATTGCATCGCGGGTTCGAAGCTCGTCGGGATCGCACAACTCAAGGCATCTGGTTATGATCATTTGGTATCTGATCACTAAAGCCATGACTTCTATTTTGAGTTTGGGCATTTCACCTTCCCATAGGTTCGGAATATCCATGGTCTAATAGACAAGGCAAATAGATATCGTACAATAGCGGCATGGCAAAGCGAAAATTCAAACTCACAGAAGCGGAACGGCAGGAACTGCTAGGGGCATATCGAGTATGTAAGGATGCGGCGACACGTACGCG
>Ga0210377_10001787_pt1 | contig 19222 bp, 18 predicted proteins | sample PLM4_65_b1redo_FD_155480 | JGI IMG/M metagenome (GOLD analysis project Ga0210377, IMG submission 155480) | Groundwater sediment microbial communities from an aquifer in East River, Colorado, USA - PLM4_65_b1 redo | ecosystem: Environmental > Terrestrial > Soil > Riparian zone | place: USA: East...
ACGTGGGGGTGCTGCTCGACTCGCACTGGAAGATCCTTGCGCGCACGATCGGCAGACCCGAGCTCGCCGATCACGCCGACTTCGCGCTGACCGCGAAGCGCGTCGCCAATCGCGCCGAGGCGAATCGCCTGGTCAGCGAGTTCTGCGCGACGCGGACGGTCGCCGAGGTCGAGCGGCTCTTCGGCGGCGCCGGCCTCACTGCTGGCGCCGTGCGCACGTACGCCGAATCCGCGCGCGATCCGCACGTACTCGCGCGCGACATGCTGCAGAACGTCGCGCAAGAGGACGGTCAGCCCGCGCCGATCATCGGCCCCGCCGCAAAGCTCTCGCGCACCCCTCTGCGCGTGCGCAGCGGCGCACCCGCGCTCGGCGCGCACAGCGACGCGATCCTCGCCGAGCTGGGGCTCGACGAGGACGCGTGCGCGAAGCTGCGTTCCACCGGCATCATCTAGCGAGCGCTGCGATGCGCGCCGCGTCGTCTCGCATGAGCTGCGCGTCGGCCTGAACGCTCGGGCGTTGCGCCATGCGCGCGAGCCAAGCGTGGAAGCGGCCGAGCTCCTCCGGCGCCGTGACACCGAGCAGGGTTGCGAGCGAGAAAGGCACGAAGCAGGCGATGTCGGCGACGCTCAGGTCCCCGCAGAGCCAGTCGCGTCCGTCGAGCGTCTGGTTCAGGCGGCTCGCCAGCTCTGCAAAGGCAGCGCGCGCGAGCGACCGGGTCCTTCGGGTAGAGCGGCCGCTCGGGCGCGCGATCCTCGAGGTACTCCACGATCACGGTGGAGTCGTAGATCGCAAGCTCGCCGTCGATCAGCACGGGCACCTGGCCGCGCGGGTTGATCGCGAGCAGCTCGGCGGGCTTGCTCGCGATCAATCCGCGCGCGTCGTGGGCACGTCGCTGATCTCGCACGCCAGCTGCTTCTCGGCGAGCGCGATGCGGACCTTCGCGGAGAAAGGCGAGAGCGTGAACGAGATGAGCCTCATCGCGTCGCCTCCGCGCGCAGCGCGCGCGGCCGGGCCGCGACTTCGCGGTGGATCAGGTAGGCGAGCGGGCCCACCGAGCCGAGGAACAGCGTGACGCCCAGGTACGGAAGCCAGGGGAGGCCGCGATCGCGCGCGTCGCGCCAGACGAAGAAGCTGGCGATCGAGAGCGCGATCACGACGTCGGCGGAGACGTGACGCGTGGCCGCGTTCGCGTCGAGCGCCATGAGGTAGCCGAGCGGTCCGAACTCGCCGAGCGCCACGGCGGTCAGCGCGGCGAATGCCGCGAGTACGAGTGCCAAGCCGATGATCCGTGCATTCATGAGTCGTCCTCCTTGGCCCGGCAGCAGAGCAAGCCACGTGCCCGGTGCGAGCGCGCTGCTCCGGCGTTCCCGGCCGCGCGAGCGTTGCATGGCTGCAACGCGTGTGGCGGCTTCGCGACAGCGAACGCCGCCGCGATCGCGCGCCGGCGACGTCGTGCCGGCACGGGCCTTGCGCGGCGCTGCTAAGATCGCGCGTGCGCGGGGAGAAGCGGATGGGGACTCGACGCTGGGACGTGTACGGCGCGCTTGCCGGGCTCGCGCTCGGCGCCGTCGATACGGCGCTCCTTCTCGCCCTGGGTGTCGAAATGACTGTCGGCGGTCACAGCGCGACGCTCGCGGTCGGTGCGACCTTCGGCTCGAGCCTCGGCCTGCTCGGCTACCTGGTCGGCCGACTCGTGCGGGCGCAGGCCCGCGCGCAGGCCGATGCCGACACCATCGCGCGTCAGCTGGTCGAGCTCGAGGCGACACAGGCGGCCGTCTTTCAGAACGAGAAGCTCGCCGCGCTCGGCAGGCTCGCCGCGGGCATCGCGCACGAGGTGCGCAATCCGCTCGGCGTGATCCGTGCGTCCGCGACGATGCTGCAGGAGAGCTTCGATCCGGCGGACGAGGCCTTTCGCGCCTGCCAGTTCATTCGCGAGGAGACCGACCGACTCGACGGCCTGGTGAAGTCACTGCTCGGCTTCGCGCGCCCGACCGAGCTGCGCGCTTCGAGCTGTTCGGCCGAGAGGCTCTTCGATCGCGTCCTGCACCTTGCCGCTGCGGACCTTCGCGCGCGCGGCATCGAGCCCCGGCGCGAGGTCGACGCGAGCTTGGGCGAGCTGCGCGGCGATCCCGACCTGCTCTCCCAAATGTTGCTCGACCTGGTCACCAACGCCGCCGAAGCGATGGAGCGCGGCGGGCCGATCGAGCTGCGCGCGCACGCGGCGGGCGACGAGGCGCGGCTCGAGGTCGCGGACTCCGGACCGGGCATCGCGCGCGCGGACGCGCAGCGGATCTTCGAGCCCTTCTACACCACGAAGTCGCGCGGCACCGGGCTCGGTCTCGCGATGGCGCGGCGCATCGCAGCCGCACACGGAGGGAATCTCGACGCGGTCATGGAGCGGGGCGCGGGTCCCGCGGGCGCCGGCGCATGTCTGCGCGCGCGCCTGCCGCTGGCAGGGCCGCCCGCGCGCGAGCGGATCCTGATTTGAACGCCCGCGTCGCGGTCCTGGACGACGAGGCGCGCATGGCCGAAGTCGTGGCGATGCTGCTGCGCCGCGATGGCCTCGACGCGCGCGCGCACACCGACGCCAACACGCTGCTCGCGTCGCTCGAGCGAATGCCGGTCGACTGCCTCGTCACCGATCTGCGTATGCCGGGCGCCGATGGGCTCGAAGTCCTGCGGCGCGCACGCGCGCTCGACCCCGAGCTGCCGGTGATCCTGATGACCGCTCACGCGACCGTGCCGACGGCGCTCGAAGCCATGCGGGAAGGTGCCTTCGACTACGTCCAGAAGCCGTTCGAGAACGAGGAGCTGGTCGCCCTCGTGCGCCGCGCACTCGACGTGACGCGACTGGCGCGCGAGAACCGGTATCTGCGCGCGGAGCTGCGGCAGCGCTTCGCGCTCGATGGCGTCGTGGCGGAGAGTGCGCTCATGCAGGGCGTTCTGGATCTGGTGCGTCGCGCTGCGCGTGGTCGAGCGACCGTGCTCGTGACCGGCGAATCCGGCACGGGCAAGGAGCTGGTCGCGCGCGCGCTGCACTATCACTCGGACCGCGTCGCCGGGCCGTTCGTGGCCGCGAACTGCCGTGCGTTCGCTTCAGGGGTGCTCGAGTCGGAGCTGTTCGGTCACGAGCGCGGTGCGTTCACGGGTGCGGAACGCGCGCGGCCGGGTCTGTTCGAGCGCGCTCAGGGTGGGACCGTCTTCCTCGACGAGATCGGCGACGTCGATCTCGACTTCCAGGCCAAGCTTCTGCGTGTGGTCCAGGAGCGGCGCGCGCGGCGCGTCGGAGGCGACGACGAGCGCGAGCTCGACGTGCGCATCGTGGCGGCGACGAACCGCGATCTCCGCGCTGAGGTCGCGGCCGGCCGCTTTCGCGAGGACCTGTACTTCCGCCTGGCAGTGGTTCCGATCGAGATCCCGCCGCTGCGCGAGCGCCGAGAGGACGTGCTCCCGCTCGCGCGCCGGTTTCTCGCGCGCGCGAACGCGGACCTCGACCGCACGGTGCGCGGCTTCGCGCCCGAGGTCGAGCGCTGGCTCGAATCGCACACCTGGCCGGGAAACGTGCGCGAGCTCGAGAACGCGATCGAGCGCGGTGTGGTGTTGGCACGCGGCGAGACGCTCGAGCTCGCCGACGTGGCGCTCTCGGCGGGGCTCGCACCCGAGCGCGCAAACGTTTCCGCCAGCGACGGCGGACCGAGCCTGCAGGAATTCCTCGAGCACGCGGCGGCGGACCGCATCCGCCAAGCACTCGCCGAGTCGGACGGGATCAAGGCCGAGGCCGCGCGGCGGCTCGCCATCGACCGCACCACGCTCTACCGGCTGATGCGGCGCTACGGCATCGAATAGCGGGGGCGGATTCAGCCCGCCTCTGCGCGCCGATCCGCCAGCGTCTTCTGGATCTCGGAGACACGCTCGCGTGTCAGCGAGTAACGGACCAGGAAGATGAAGGCGATCATCCCGAGGATGAAGATGCCGGGTCCGTAGATGATGCCGAGATGCCGCACGATCTCGGGCGCGACCTCGCCGGGCACGGCCTTCTCGGGGAAGTGGATCAGATCGATCGCGACACCCGCGACCAGATGGCCGAGGCCCGACGACGCTTTCCCGGAGAACGCGATCGCCCCGAAGAAGATCCCCTCCTGACGCCGGCCGGTGTCGAACTCGTGCTCGTCGACGAGGTCGGCCATCATCGAGCCCGCGGCGACCAGGCCCGCGCCTCCGCCGAAAGCGGCGAGGAAGCCGCAGATCGACAGCAGCCCGAGGTAGAGCGCGGTCTGCTCCTTCGCCGGCCAGAAGTCGAGGAGCTTCAGCAAGAGCGGCAGCATGGCGAAGATCGCGAAGACGAGCGTGCCGCACAGGAACGTGGGTTTCTTGTCGAGGCGCCGCGACGCGAGCGTCCAGAAGGGCACGCCGAACACGATGCCCGCCACGCCGAGCACGCCGACGATCAGGATCTGCTGCGTCGAGAGATCCCAGAAGTGGGTCGAGACGTGCAGGCCGAGCTCCGCCTGCACGCCGCGCATCAGGAAGAAGATCAGCACGCCGACGAAGAGCGAGCGGAACGACGGGCTCGCGAGCGCGTCGCGCAGCTCGGCGACCACGCGCTTGAAGCTGAACTCCGCATGCGTGTGCAGAGGCGCGAGCAGGAAGCGGATGCGGGAATGCGTGCCGAGCGCGCAGATGAGCACGACCGCCACCGATGCGCAGGCGAAGAAGAACGCGTAGTGCGGATACGCCTGCGGGTTGAGCTGGCCCGTCGGAAACTCATGTGTCGCGCGCATGAAGTAACCGAGACCCAGCGTGAAGGTCGTGAGTCCGCCGAGCACGCCGAAAACGGTTCGATATCCGACGATGCCCGTTCGCTCGTGGTAGTCGGAGGTGAGCTCGGCGCCGAGCGCGTTGTGCGGAACGAGATACGCGGCCATCGTCGCGCGCACCGAGATCGCCGTGACCGTGAGCCAGACGAAGAGCCCGGTCTGTCCCAAACCGTCCGGTGGAACGAACAGGAAGTAGAAGCTGATCCCGAACGGGATCGCCGCGACATACATGAACGGGTGACGGCGTCCCCACTTGGACTGGTACGCGTCCGAGACCGAGCCGATCATCGGGTCGATCACCGCGTCGAAGACGAGCGCGATCGCGGTTGCGAGCCCGGCTAGCGTGCCCGAAAGGCCGAGCACCTGGTTGTAGTAGAAGAAAAGGAATGTCTCGAAGGAGCTGTTCTTGAAGCCCTCGCCGAGCTGTCCGATTCCGTATGCGAGCTTGGTGTAGAGGCGGAGCGGCGGCACGCGCGCATTCTATGCGAAGCGCTACCCGACTGCTGACTCAGCGATCGTGCGGCGCTCGTTCTCGACCTCTTCGAACCAGGACGCGAGCGCCCGCTCCATGCGGGCGACGCGCTCGGGCTCGCCGGCCGCCCGGTCCTCGCGCTCGAACGGATCCTGCGCGAGATCGAAGAGCTGCGCGGGCGGCGTGCGGAAGGCCTCGCGCACGGGTTCGGGCCCGCGCGCGATGTCGCCGTAGCGCTCGGGCCGAAGCTTGGCATCGACGTCCATCGCGAGATCCTCGGGCGCGAGCTGCATGCACTCGCGGATCGCCGGCCGCACGAGCTTCCAGTCGCCGTCGCGCATGGCGGCGTTGCACTCGAGCGCCGGCGTGTAGCGATTCCACTGCCAGAAGCGCGTCGGCGGCACGCGCCCGCGCTCGCCCTGCAGAAGCGCAATCACGTCGACGCCGTCGAGAAGCAAGTCGCGCGGGGGCTCGGCGCCCGCGACGTGCAGCAGCGTCGGGAGCCAGTCGGTCAGGTGCACGAGCGCCCCGAGCTCGCGCCGTGCGTCGAGGCCGGCAGGCCAGCGCAGCAGCATCGGCAGGCGGATCCCGCCCTCGTAGACCAGGCCCTTCGCGCCGCGATAGCCGCAGTTGAAACGGTCCGTGCACGCCTCGCCCTGGCCGCCGAACTGCGGGCCGTTGTCGCTCGAGAAGAGCACGAGCGTGTTCTCTGCGAGCCCTTCGCGCGCGAGTGTCTCGAGCACGCGCGCGACGCCGCGATCCAGCGCGCGCAGCATGCCGTAGAGAGTGGCGACTGCATGCGTGAATCGGCCCGTCTCGCGGAACGGGCGCACGTCGTCCTCGAGCGCCTCGAACGGGAAATGGGGCGCGCTGTACGCCAGGTACAGGAAGAACGGCTCGCGCGCGTGCCGCTCGATGAAGCCGACGGCCTCGTCGAAGCCGCGCCGGTTCGGGTGGTAGCGCGCATCGAGCGCGCCGTTGTGCCACTTGCCGATGAGCCCGGTCGCGTAGCACGCGCGCCGCAGAAGCTCCGCGATCGTCGTCTCTCGCAGCGCGAGGCGGTCGAGGCCGCGCATCTCGAGCGTGTCGATCGCGCCGGTGCGGTGCGGGTAGCGGCCGGTGAGAAGCGACGCGCGCGCCGGCGCGCAGACCGGTGACGCCGAATAGTGTTGAGAGAGGCAGACGCCCTCTCTGGCCAACGCGTCGAGCGCCGGCGTCTGCGAGAGACCGCCGTTGAAGCAGCCGAGGTCGCCGTAGCCGAGATCGTCGGCCAGGATCAAAACGATGTTCGGCCGCACGCCCTACTCTTGCGGGATGAACTGCTTGAAGAGCGGCACCAGGTTCGGGCCCTTGCGGATGGTGTGCCCGCCGTCGACGGCGATCAGCTGGCCCGTGATCCAGCTCGAATCGTCGGAGAGCAGGAATGCGACCAGCCGCCCGACGTCCGCCGGCTCGCCGATGCGCGAGATCGGCATCAGGGAGAGGTACTCGTCGCGCGCGACGGGCACCGTCGAGAGCGCCGCCGCCATCGGCGTGTGCACGACGCCCGGCAACACCGAATTCACCCGGATCTTCTGCTCGCCGAGCTCGTCCGCCGCGCAGCGCGTCAGCATGTCGAGTCCGGCCTTCGACGCGCAGTACGGGCTCATCCACGGGTGGGTGAGCGCGCCGGCGATCGAGCTCACGTTCACGATGCTGCCGCCGCCGGCAGCGATCATGGCGCGCGCCTCGGCGCGAATGCAGCGGAACGCGCCGGTCAGGTTCGTCGCCAGCACGCGCTCGAACTCGGAGGTCTTCGTCTGCAGCAGCGGCCCGGCCGTGCCGGTGCCCGCCGAGTTCACCGCGAGATGGAGCGCTCCGAAGCGGCGCAGAGTCGCCGCGATCGCGTCGTCGACCGACTTGTCGTCGGTGACGTCGCAGGCGACCCAGGCGGCGTTGGGCCCGAGCTTCCCGGCCGCTTCGCGCAGCGTATCCTCGCGCCGCGCGCAGATCATCACTCTGCCGCCCGAATTGACGATCGTCTGCGCGCAGCCGAAGCCGATCCCCGTCGCGCCCGCCGTCACGAACGCGACCTTCCCCGACAGATCCGGCATCAGTTCCCCCTTGGCGTGAAGCGCACCGGCATGTGCTCGATGCCCACGATGAAGTTCGACGGTCGCAGCGGCAGCGGCTCGCTCGTGCCGAGCCGCATGTCGGGAAGCCGCGCGAGCAGCTCCTCGAACATCACGCGCAGCTCGAGCCGCGCCAGGCTCGAGCCCAGGCAGAAGTGCGAGCCATAGCCGCCGAACGCGACGTGGTCGTTCGGGTCGCGCAGGACGTCGAGCCGATCGGGCTGTGCGAAGACACGCTCGTCGCGGTTTCCCGACGTATACAAGAGCAGCAGCTTCTCTCCCGCGCGGATCTTCCGGCCGCGCAGCTCCGTGTCGCGCGTCGCGGTGCGGTTCATGTTCACGATCGGGGTCACCCAGCGCAGCAGCTCCTCGACCGCCGTCGGGATCTTGCGCGGATCGGCGAGGAGCACCGCGCGCTGTTCCGGATTTTCGATCAGCGCCTGCATCCCGCCGCTGATGACGTGGCGCGTGGTTTCGTCGCCGCCTACGAGGATCAGCAGGCTCTCCTGAATCAGCTCCTCGTCCGAGAGCTTCTCGCCGTCGATCTCCGCGTACACGAGCACGCTCATCAGGTCGTCCTGCGGCGGCTTCGCGCGCCGATCCGCGATCACGCGCAGCGCGTACTGCACGTACTCGCCCGCCGACTTCGCCGCGCGCAGCATCACCTCGGGCGACGCGGTGCCGTTCGTCGCCGCGATCAGCTCGTCCGACCAGCGCAGCAGCATGTCGTGGTCCTCGGGCTCGACCCCGAGCAGATCGCCGATCACGACCATCGGCAGCGGAGCCGCGATCTCGCGCACGAACTCGCACTCGCCGCGCGGCGCGACGGCCGCGATCAATCTGCGGCAGATCTCGCGGATCTTGGCCTCGTGATCCTCGACCCGGCGCGGCGTGAATCCCTTGTTGACGAGATTCCGCCGCCTCTTGTGCTGCGGGTCGTCCAGATTGATCATCGACGGGATCGGCGGCGAGTCCGGCCGTGAGCCCATGCCCGAGCAGAAGACATCAGGGCTCTTCGAGACCGCCATGATGTCCTCGTGCAGCGCGATCCCCCAGACGCCGCCGATCTCGTCCCAGTACACCGGAACGTGTCGGCGCAGCCAGCGGTAGTGCTCGAAGGGCCGATCGAGATAGAACCGCCCGTCGAGCAGGCGGATCTCGGGGTTCGTAGGCTGTTTGGCCATGCGCCATTCTAGCCCTGCGACGTAGAATGCGGCGAGACGGGAGGGCGCGATGGGTCGGCTCGACGGGAAGGTGGCGATCGTGACGGGGGGCGCCTCCGGCATCGGCGCAGCGACGCTGCGCAGACTCGCGCAGGAAGGGGCGCGCGTCGTCTGCGCGGACCTGAACGACCTGGCGGGCGAGCGCGTCACCGCGGAGATCGCGTCGCGCGGAGGCGTGGCCGCGCACCGCCACTGCGACGTGTCGGAGCTGGCGCAGGTCGAAGCGGTGGTGCGCTTCGCGTGCACCGAGTACGGCGGCCTGGACGTGATCTTCAACAACGCCGCCTGGTCCGGCGGCGGCTACGTGCACACGATCGATCCCGAGGTCTGGGACCGTAGCCTGCGCGTGATGCTGACCGCCGTCTTCTACGGCATCCGCTCGGCGGTACCGGCGCTGCTCGCGCGCGGCGGCGGCTCGATCATCAATACCGCGTCGGTCGAGGGCCTCTTCGGCGAGATCCTGGCTTCGCCCTATGCGACCGCGAAGGCTGGGGTGATCAACCTGACGCGCAATGCGGCGATCGAGTACGGGCGTGCGGGCATTCGCGTGAATTCGATCTCGCCGGGCGTCGTCGAGACGCCCATGCTCGAGCTGATGCTGCGCGCCGGCCGGCGCTCGCGCGAAGAGCTCGCGGAGATGCACGCGCTCGGGCGTCTGCTCCGACCCGACGAGATCGCGAATCTCGTGCTCTTCCTCGCGTCGGACGAGTCCTCGGCAATCACCGGCGCGAACCTGGTGATCGATGGCGGTCTCACTTCGGGACTGCATCTCGCGGGTTTCCCGCCGCTGCCGAGGCCGTAAGCGACCGTGAAGTACGGACTGCATCTGCCGAACTTCGGTCCGTTCGCAGATGCGCGCCTGCTCGCAGAGCTCGCGCGCTCCGCGTCGCGCGCGAGACCGCATCGCTCGACCAGCTCTCGAACGGGCGGCTGATCTTCGGCGCAGGCCTGGGCAGCTCCGGCGGCGCCGAGGTGGAATGGGCGGCGTTCGGCGAAGAGCGCGACCTCGTGCGCCGCGCACAGCTTCTGGACGAGGGGCTCGCGGTCGTCGCGGGCCTGTGGCGCGGCGAGCCCTTCGACTTCGAGGGGACACATTTCCGTGTCCACGGTGCGCAGTTCAGACCGACGCCGCACCAGTCGCCGCGCATCCCGGTGTGGATCGCGGCGTACTGGCCGCATCGCGCGCCGCTGCACCGAGCCGCGCGCTGGGACGGCCTGTTCGCGCTCTTCCGCGACGGCCCGCCGCGTGACGCGAGCCAGCTGGCGGAGGCCGTCGCCCAGGTGCGCGCACTCCGGACCAGCGACGCCGAGTTCGACGTGGTCTACTGCGCCGATCGCGACACCGAGGTCGAGGGGTACGCGCGCGCCGGCGCGACTTGGTGGCTCAGGAACCTGAAGCCCGACTCGTTCGGCGCGACCTGGCGCGAGCCGTGGCCGCTGGACCGGATGCGCGCGCGGATCGCGAGCGGACCGCCTCGCGAGTAGCGGACCCGGCGCCGTCAGCCCGCGATCGCGTCGAGCCCCGTAAGCTCCTTGCCGATGATCAGTGTATGGATGTCGTGCGTGCCCTCGTAGGTGCGCACGGTCTCCAGGTTGACCATGTGGCGCATGGCGCAGTAGTCGTCGACGATGCCGTTCGCGCCGAGCATGTCGCGCGCGAGCCGCGCGATCTGCAGCGCCACGTCGACGTTGTTCATCTTGGCCATCGACACCATCGCGTGGTGCAGCTTGCCGGCGTCCTTCAAGCGGCCGAGCTGCAGCGCGAGGAGCTGCGCCTTGGTGATCTCGGTCGCCATGAAGGTCAGCTTCTGCTGCGGGATCTGCAGCGAGCCGAGCGGTCGATCGAAGACGATACGCTCTTTTGCGTAGCGCAGCGCCTCCGAGTAGCAGGCCTGCGCGGCGCCGATCGCCCCCCAGGCGATGCCGTAGCGCGCCTGGGTGAGGCAGCCGAGCGGCCCCTTCAGCCCCTTTACGCCCGGCAGGCGGCTCGTCTCGGGCACTTCGACGTCGGACAGGAAGAGCTCGCTGGTGATCGAGCCGCGCAGCGAGAACTTGCCCTTCATGTCGCGCGCTTCGAAGCCGCGCGTGCCGGTCTCGACGAGGAAGCCCTGGATCTCATCGTCGGTTTGCGCCCAGACGATCGCGAGCTGCGCGGCGGTGCCATTCGTGATCCAGCGCTTGGTGCCGTTCAGGATCCAGCGGTCACCCTTGCGTACCGCGCGCGTGAGCATGCCGCCGGGGTTCGAGCCATAGTCGGGCTCCGTCAGGCCAAAGCAGCCGACCACGCGACCCTCGGCCATCGGCGGGAGCCAGCGCTCCTTCTGCGCGTCGCTGCCGTAGGCGTAGATGGGGTACATGCACAGGCCCCCCTGCACGGAGGCGAAGCTGCGCAGACCCGAGTCGCCGCGCTCGAGCTCCTGCATGACGAGCCCGTACGCGACGCTGTTCATGCCCGCGCAGCCGTAGCCGTGCAGGTTGGCGCCGAACAGGCCGAGCTCGGCCATCTTCGGCACGAGCTCCATCGGAAACGAGCCGTCCTGGCGGACGTGCTTCACGACGACGGGCAGGAATTCCTTCTCGACGAACTCGCGCACCGTGTCGCGCACGATGCGCTCCTCGGGCTCGAGAGAGTCGTCGATCCGGTAGAAGTCGAGCGGTTCGAATGACATCTGCGCCTCCGGAAGCGATGAGCTCCCGGAGGCGCTGAGATCAGACGGCCTCGGAGTGGATCTGCGAGGCCGACCGGCCTTCGGAGAGCTCGGTGAGCTGCTTCGAGATCTTGTTCATCCGCTTGTTCAGCTTCTCGATCTCGTGCTTCGAGGCAATACCAAAGACGTCGTAGATCTGCGAGCGGGTCGAGTCGACGCGTTGCTCGAGATCCTTCCGGGCATCGTCGGCGCGCTTGTACAGGTCACTCTCCTGGACGCGCGTCTGCAGCTTCTCCGCCCGCTTGCGCACTTCGCGCTCGAGCTTGCTGCGCTGGTGGTCGAAGCGCTCGCGCAGGTCCTGGAGCTGCTCGTCCAGGCTCTTGAGAGCGTCGTTGAACCGGTCGAAGCCACTGCTTCGGGTCTGGGCCATTCCAAATTCCTCCTTCGCATTCTGCGAACGCCGCGCAAACTAACACAGTGCGTCAGAGCGTCAATGAATTTTCTTTTTCGTGCATTTTTCGATAGTTGCGCCAGAAATGCGCGCCCGCTGCCCAGGCTTCTACAACGCGCTGAGTCGTAAACCCGCGAACTACCAGCGGATCAGTGCGGCGCCCCAGGTGAAGCCCGAGCCGAACCCGGCCATCGCGATCAGATCGCCCTCGTGGATCCGGCCCGCCTGGGCGCACTCGTGCAGAAGCATCGGGATCGAGGCGGCCGAGCAATTCCCGTATTTCTGGATGTTGTTGTAGGTGCGCTCCGGAGGGATGCCGAGCTTCTGGGCGACGAACTCGTTGATGCGCAGATTCGCCTGGTGGAAGAGAAACAGGTTCACGTCCGAGAGCTGACACTTGTTGTGGGCAAGCGCCTCCTCGATCACCTCGGGCATGCGCTGCACCGCGTGCTTGAAGACGAAGCGCCCTTCCATGTATGGGAAGTGGCGGGCCTGATCGATCATCTCGTGGGTGATGCGCTGCGGCCAGAACGCCGAGCCCGGCGCCTCGACCCAGAGCTTCTTGGCGTGCTTGCCCTCGGCGTGCGTGTGTACCGAGAGGATTGCGCGGTTCGGGTCCGTCGACGCTTCGAGCACGACCGCCCCCGCGCCATCGCCGAAGATCACGGCCACGTCGCGGCCCCGCGTGGTCAGGTCGATGCCCGTCGAGTGGACTTCCGCACCCACCAGGAGCACGCGGTCGTACTGCCCGGAGGCGACGTAGAGCTCGCCGACCTGCAGCGCGTAGAGGAAGCCCGTGCACTGGCAGCGCACGTCCATCGCCGGGCAGCCCGCCAGGCCGAGGTGATCCTGCAAGAAGCACGAGATGCCCGGGAAATCGTGTTGCGGCGAGAGCGACGCCACCAGGATCGCGTCGATCTGTGCCGGCTCGATGCCCGCATTCGCGATCGCCTGCAACGCCGCCGCGTGGGCGAGCTCGGCCGGACCCATGCCCGCGTCGACATGGTGGCGCTCCAAGATGCCCGTGCGCTGCTGGATCCACTCGTCGGTCGTGTCCATCAGCTTGGTCAGGTCCGCGTTCGTCACCACACGCGGCGGCACGAACATTCCGGTGCCCGCGATCCGGACGCTGCGCATCACTCTCATCGCTTCTCTCCCTCGAATACCACGCGCTCCACGGCTCGAAGCATCCCCTCGATGCCTTCCCCGTTCAAGGCCGAAATCGGAATGCCGCTGAATCGCTTCGCCAGGTTTTCGCGCTCCTCGGGTGCGACCCGGTCGGCCTTGTTCAGAATCAGCACCTCCGGCTTGTCGGCGAGCTCGAGCTCGCCGAGGATCCCGCGCACCGCTTCGACTTGTTGCGCGAGCTGCGGGCTCGATGCATCGACCACGTGCAAGAGAACCGTCGCGTCGCGGATCTCCTCGAGCGTGGACTTGAAGCCGGCGACGAGCTCGGGGGGCAAATCGCGGATGAAGCCGACCGTGTCGGTGATGATCACGTCGCGCTCGCGCGGAAAGCGCAGTCTGCGCGCCGAAGTGTCGACGGTCGCGAACAGCTTGTCGGCCGCGTAGACGTCGCTCTTGGTCAGGCGATTGAGCAGCGTCGACTTGCCCGCGTTGGTGTAGCCGACGATCGAGAGCACCGGCAGGCCCTCGCTCTTGCGCCGCGCGCGCCGCGTCTCGCGCTGGCGCGTGACCTCCTTCAAGCTGCGCTCGAGCAGCGTGATCCGGTCGCGCACGCGCCGGCGATCGGTCTCGAGCTTCGTCTCGCCCGGACCGCGCCCGCCGATCCCGCCCTGGAGGCGGCTCATGCCTTCGCTCTGACCCGCGAGCCGCGGCAGGCGGTACTTCTGCTGGGCGAGCTCGACCTGCAGCTTCGCCTCCTTCGTGCGCGCGTTCTGCGCGAAGATGTCGAGGATCAGCTGCGTGCGATCGACGATGCGCGCCTCGACGATATCGGTGATGCCGCGCAGCTGGCCCGCGCTGAGATCAGCGTCGAAGAGCACGAGCGTCGCTCCCTTTTGCCACGCGCGCGTGACCAGGTCCTTGATCTTGCCGGGGCCGATCAGGTAGCGCGGATCGGGCCTCGGCCGACGCTGGCGCACGACATCGACGACCTGCAGCCCGGCGGTGCGGGCGAGCTCGCGCATCTCGTCGCAGCGCTCGTCCGCCCACGGATCGTTGCCGAGCTCGACACAGACCAGCACCGCGCGCTCGCCCTTGCCGTCGACCGCGATGCCCTTCTGTGCCTCGCCGAAGCGCGCCTCGAGCTCGTCGATCCACTCCAGGAAATCGAAGTCGAGCAGGCTCGGCGAGGTGAGGTCGTGATGAGTCACCGTCTCGCCCGCCGAGTCAGGCGGCTGCAGCGACGCATAGTCGACCTTGTCGGGCAGCCCGTGATCGTCGGTGAGAACCGCGACCATCGCGTCCAAGCGAAGCAGCGAGAGATCGGTCAGGTCGTCCTGCGTGAGCCGCTCGCCGCGCAGATGGGTGTGGATGCAGCGCAGGCCGCGGAAGCGCCCCGCTCCCGCGCGCACGCGCTTGAAATCCGGCAGCGTGATCGAGAACGCGTCGCCCACCATCACGTACTCGACGCGCCCGCCGCGGCCGACGAGCACGCCGACCTGTCGCCCGCACTCGAACGAGAGCTCCGAGAGCTGCCGCGCGAATTCCTGCGTGACCAGGCGGTCGCGCGGGAGCTTGCGCTTGTACAGATTCTCGAGGCGCCGCAGCTGGCTGGCCTTCAGTCCGTACGTCTGACCGTAGAGTTCGGAGATCTTCGCTTCCCTCAGCCGACGCTGCGCGCGAGCTCGGCGTAGCGATCGAGAAGGGGTAGCACCTTCTCGTCCGCGTGGGGCGGGAGCCCGAAGATCACGCGCGTGACGCCCGCGTCGCGCGCGTTCGCGACCTCTGCCGGAAGCGCGATCATGCCGAAGATCGAGACCTCGAACGTCGCCGCGTCGCGGCCGGCGGCTCCGAGCATGCGGTGCAGCTCGGGCAGCTTCGCGAGGATCTCGTTGCGGCCGAAGATCGGCATCCAGCCGTCGCCGTACTCGACCGCGCGCCGCGCTGCGTTCGGAAATCCGCCGCCGACGTGGATCGGCGGATGCGGCCGCTGCACGGGCTTGGGCCAGGTCATGATTGGATCGAAGTCGACGTACTTCCCGTGAAACTCCGCCTTCGACTTCGTCCAGATCTCCTTCATCGCCAGCACGCGCTCGCGCATCACGGACAGACGCTTGCCGAAGTCGGTGCCGTGATTGCGCATCTCCTCGGCGTTCCAGCCCGCGCCGATCCCGAACAGGAATCTGCCGTTCGAGACGCGATCCAGGGTCGCCACACTTTTTGCGAGCTGGATCGGATCGCGCTGCACGACCAGGCAGATCCCCGTCGCGAGCTTGAGTGTCGTCGTCACCGCAGCGGCAGCGGCGAGCGCGACGAACGGCTCGAACACGTCGTAGTACATCTTGGGCAGCTCGGGACCGCCGGGCCACGGCGATTCGCGCTTCGCGGGAATGTGCGAGTGCTCCGGAAACCAGAGCGACTCGAAGCCGCGCGCCTCCACCGCGCGGGCGAGCTCGGTGGGCGGGATCGAGCTATCCGTCGGAAAGATCGTGATTCCGTACTTCATCGCCGCATTCTACGCCGCGCGCCGCGCCCGGTTCAGGGGAAGACGCGGTACCAGAACCAGCGCGCGCCCGGGGCGAAGTCCAGGCGAGCGGTCGGCAGCGGCGTACCGTCGAGCGTGAGGCCGCCGAGCTCGAGCACCCGCGGGGTCTCGGGCCAATCGAGCGTCGCGAAGCGCAGCCAGAGCTCCGCCCTGCCGAAGACCGCGAGCTCCGCGCCAGCGACGGCGGTGCGCGGCTCGACGACGAGCGCACAGGGCTCGGGCGAGTCGTCGACCTGCTTCGTGACCAGCTGATAGCGCTCGGGTACCGCGCGCACGCCATCGGCGCCGACGAGTACGAGCTCCGAGAAGCGCGCGCGCCAGGTCCCTTCGCCCTCGAGCTTCAGGCGCACCACCGTCGTGCCGGGGCGGCCCGGGGACTCGTCCAGCGAGAGCAACGGGATCGGCAGCGGCGGGAAGACGATGAACCATACGCCGGCGTCCCAATCGCAGATCGCGGCCGTGATGCTCGCGCCCGGGATCGCGCCCGAGCGAGCCAGCGCGGTCGACTGAGAGATCGCGTGACCGGTGCGTCCGGTCGAGACCTCGAAGCTGTCACCCGGCTGGATCGCGACGGCATCCGGCCCACGCAGGGACGTGTAGGTCTCCCGCGCGAGCGCGATGCAGCCCGCGCTCGAGAGCACGATCCCGACGGAGGAAATGAGTGCGCGCGTGCGGAGTTCCATACGGCGGATCGAGGTGGATTCTCTGCTACGATCGCGCGCATGTCACTTCCCAAGCGCGGGCGACCCGCCGAAGAGGTGTTGAGCGAGCTCGAGCGGATGCGCTCGGGCGATGTCGATTGGCGGCACGGTCGCGCGTTCAGCCTGGCTTACTTCGCGGGCGAGGAGGTGCTCGAGCTCGCGAAGAACGCGTATGCGCGCTTCTCGAGTGAGAACGCGCTCAACACCGATGCCTTCCCGAGCCTGCGGCGGATTCAGGGCGATGTCGTGGCCATGGTCGCGGACCTCGTGCACGGCGGCGAGAGCGCGGCGGGCTTCATGACGACCGGCGGCACCGAGAGCTTGCTCATGGCAGTGCTCGCGGCGCGCGAGCGCGGCCGCAAGGAGCAGGGAATCTCCGCGCCCGAGATGGTGCTCCCCGCGAGCGCGCATGCCGCCTTCGAGAAGGGCGCGCACTACTTCGGCGTGAAGTCCGTGCGCGTGCCGGTGCGCGAGGACTTCCGCGCCGACGTCGACGCGACGGCCAAGGCCATCAACCCGAACACCGTGCTCGTGGTCGGCTCGGCGCCACAGTACCCGCAGGGCGTCGTCGATCCGATCGAGGCGCTGGCGGCGCTCGCCGCGCAGGCGGGCGTGAATTGCCACGTCGACGCGTGCATGGGCGGCATGGTGCTGCCTTTCCTGGAGCGCCTCGGCGAGCCGATCCCGCGCTGGGACTTCCGCGTGCCCGGCGTGACCTCGATCTCGATCGACCTGCACAAGTACGGCTACACCGCGAAGGGCGCGTCGGTGATCGTGCACCGCTCGAAGGAGCTGCGCCGCCACCAGACCTTCGTGACACAGAACTGGCTCGGCGGAACCTACGGCAGCTCGGGCGTGCTCGGTACCAAGTCCGGCGGTGCCATGGCGGCAGCCTGGGCCGTGATGAATCACCTGGGCGAGGAGGGCTATCTGCGACTCACGCGCAGCGCGCGCGCGACGGCACTGCGGCTCCTGGCCGCGATTCGCGAGACACCGGGGTTGCGCGTGCTCGGCGAGCCGCAGGCCACGCTGGTAAGCTTCACCGGCGCCGACGGCGTCGACGCCTTCGCGGTCGGCCAGAGACTCGCTTCGCGCGGCTGGGTGCTGGACCAACAGGGTCCGCCGCCGAGCCTGCATGCGACCGTGAACGCCGTGCACGAGACCGTGCTCGACGCGTTCGTCACGGAGCTGCGCGCGGCCGTGGCGTCCGTGCGCGAGAGCGGCGCGGCGGGGCACGCCGGCGCCTACGGCAGCGTCGAGTGACCCGCGCGCGGGCCTGAGCGCCCGCTGCGAGGTCTCCGCCATCGCCCGCGAGGCGTTCGTCGCCGGTCCCTCCCGCGATCCGGGGCGGGCCGGCGCGTCCTGGCGGGCGCCCCCGCTCGGCGTGGCGCGCGCGAGCGCATTCGGCACATCCTCACGTGCCGGGGCACGGGCCGGGGCCTTGGCGAGGGCGGCGGCTTTCTCATGTTGGCTCAGGAGGCGATGATCCAAGGCCGATCATCGCGGAATCAGGAGAGAATCCATGGCTCGGGGCGATCTGGCGCTGGTCTTGATGGCGGCGGGCAAGGGCACGCGAATGCGCTCGCGTCTGCCCAAGGTGCTCCATCCTGTTTGCGGCCGGCCGATCCTCATGCACGCGCTCGAGCTCGGCCGCGAGCTCGGCGCGGTGCGGCGCGTGGTGGTGGTGGGCGCGGGCGAGTCGGAAGTCCGCGCGGCAGTCGCCGGTCAGGACGTCGAACTCGTGCGCCAGACCGAGCAGCTCGGCACCGCCCACGCGGCGCTGCAGGCCCGCGCGCTGCTCGGCGACCACGATGGCCCGGTGATCGTGATGAACGGCGACCATCCGCTCTATCGCGCGAGCACGTTCCAGACCCTGCGTGAGACGTGGGAAGCGAAGAAGGCGGGGCTCGCGATACTGGTCACGGACATGCCGAACCCCGAGGGCTACGGCCGCGTGCTGCGCGATTCGAGCGGGCGCGTCGCGCGGGTGGTCGAGGAGCACGAGTGCTCGGACACGCTGCGGCGCGTGCGCGAGGTGAATCTCGGCGGGTACATCGCGGATGCGCGCACGCTCTTCGAGCTGCTCGCGAGCGTGCGCAACGACAATGCCAAGGGCGAGTACTACATCACCGACCTGGTCGAGATCGCGCTCGCGACCGGACGTACCGTCGAGACCTCGAACGCCAGCGACTGGTTGGAGTCGATCGGCATCAACACGCGCCAGGAGCTCGCACGCGCGCAGGCGCTGATGCGCGAGCGCATCGCCGACCAGTTGATGCTGGCAGGTGTGACGCTGATGGACCCCGAGACGACCTATGTGGACGTCGACGTCGAGATCGGCGAGGACACCGTGCTCGCCGCCGGCGTCACGATCCGAGTGGGCACGCGCATCGGCTCGGGCTGCCGCATCGACCCTGGCGTGGTGATCGAGCAGTCCGTGATCGGCGATCGCGTCCATGTGAAGCCCGGCTGCTTCTTCGAGGGCGCGCGGGTCGGGAACGGCTGCGAGATCGGCCCGAACGCGCACCTGCGGCCGGGCGCGGATCTGCGCGAGAACGTGCGCGTGGGCAACTACGTCGAGATCAAGAACTCCGTGCTCGGCGCGGGCACGAAGGCCGATCACCTGTCCTATGTCGGCGACGCGGACGTGGGCGCGGGCGTCACGATCGGCTGCGGGGCGATCACCGTGAATTACGACGGGGCGAAGAAGACGCGAACCACGATCGGCGACCGCGCCTTCATCGGCTGCAACTCGAATCTGATCGCGCCGGTGACCATCGAACCGGAAGCCTACGTCGCCGCTGGCTCGACGATCACCAAGTCGGTCCCCGCGGGGGCGCTGGCCGTGGCACGAGGGCAGCAGCGCGTGATCGAAGGCTGGCGCAAGAAGCGCTTCGGCGCCGGCGATCACGAGTAGAGCGCGGAGGGAATCCGGGAATGTGCGGAATCGTCGGCTACGTCGGACACAGTGACCGCGCGCTGGACGTGATCATCGACGGCTTGCGGCGCCTCGAGTATCGCGGCTATGACTCGGCGGGCGTCGCGATTCTCGAGGGCACGAAGCTGCGTGTGATTCGCGCACAGGGCAAGCTCGTGAACCTGGAGAGCGCGCTGCGCGACGTGCCGCTC